>Ga0209648_10004026_pt1 | contig 12434 bp, 5 predicted proteins | sample GraSoi2013_115cm_FD_185830 | JGI IMG/M metagenome (GOLD analysis project Ga0209648, IMG submission 185830) | Grasslands soil microbial communities from the Angelo Coastal Reserve, California, USA - Sample 9_17_2013_115cm (SPAdes) (version 2) | ecosystem: Environmental > Terrestrial > Soil >...
TCGGAACGCAAATGACGATTTCTGGAGGAAGGCCGCGGCAAAACGACGCGCGCCTTGACGGGATCAGCGTAAATGACTACGCCAACGGCTCGCCGGGAAGCGCGCTGGGTGTGAACCTAGGAGTGGATGCAGTTGAGCAGTTCACCGTTTTGACAAGCAATTACCCGGCGCAAGTGGGCCGTTCTTCGGGCGGGGTAGTTGCAGCCTCAACACGAATGGGCACGAACAGTTTTCATGGGGACGTCTTCGAGTTCCTGCGGAACAGTGCGCTGGACGCGCGGAATTTCTTCGACAGAGCGAAGCCGCCCTTCCGGCGCAATCAGTTTGGCGCGTCGGCCGGCGGGCCGTTGTGGAAGGACCGGAGCTTCCTATTCGGGGACTACGAGGGGCTGCGAGCGAGCACCGGTATCACGCAGGTTGACTCTACGCCGTCTCCAGCGGCACGAAGCGGCACGCTATGTGATCTAACTGTGACGGACTGCAGCAGGACCGTAACCATGAGCGTCGACCCCGCGGTTCTGAAATTTGTGAACGCCTTCTGGCCCGCGCCGAATGGACCTCTGCAATGCCCCTTTCCCGGCAAACCTTGTCTTCCCGGAACCGGAGATACTGGGGTTTTTACTTTCGCGGGACAACAGATCACGCCCGAGAATTATTTTACAACCAAGATTGATCACAAACTTTCTACCGAAGACACGGTTTCCGGAACTTACATGTTCGACGGGGGAACCGTGCGACAGCCCGACGAGCTAAATAATAAGCGGACAGGGTTCGATTCGCGGCGGCAGTTCTTCACGATGAGAGAAGCTCATACCTTCAGTCCAGGGATTCTCAATTCTGTTCGATTGGGGATCTACCGCGTTGTGGCGACAACGGGTCTAACCTTCGCGAGCGGAAATCAGTCCGCAGGCGACTCGTCGTTCGGCACCGTCCCAGGACACAATGCCGCGGGCGTTGCTGTGCCTGGGATCACGGGCTTCACGGGTGGCCTGGGTGCGCCGACGGAATTCCATTTTCATTGGACATCGATTCAGGCTTACGACGATGCCACATGGACGAGGGCAAATCATACGCTCAAATTCGGAGTTGGGATCGAACGAATTCGGGACAATAACCTGGGAGTTTCGACGCCAGGTGGGGAATTTCTTTTCAATTCGATTTCCGATTTTCTAACCAACAAACCATTCTCGCTGGCAGCGGCGATCCCGAGCGCCGTCAGCCCGCGTGGATTCCGGCAGACGATCGTGGGTGCGTACTTTCAGGATGACTGGCGCTGGCGGCCAAACCTGACGATTAACCTGGGACTGCGCTACGAGATGAGTACCGTCCTCACGGAAGTGCAAGGCAAACTGACGGTGCTTCGGCAGATCACCGACGCAACGCCCCACCTCGGCGAACCGCTGATTTCGAATCCTACGCTTCGCAACTTTGAGCCGCGTGTGGGCTTCGCCTGGGACCCGATGCGCGATGCCAAGACGGTGGTGAGTGGAGGATTCGGGATCTTCGATGTATTGCCGTTACCTTATTTGTTCCAAATGAACGAACTGTTTTCGGCGCCATTCTTCGAGTCCGCGAGCGCAAGAAACTTGCCTATAGGTACGTACCCGGTTGCGGCATACGCGGCGCTGACAGCGTCGCCGAGCACGTTGCGCCAGGCATACTTCGAGCCGAAGCCTGGACGGAACTACGTGATGCAGTGGAACCTGACGATTCAGCGCCAACTTCCCGCTGACGTGAACCTGCGGGTTGGTTATGTGGGCTCGCGCGCGATCCACCAGCCCTTCCGCACGGAAGACGCCGACATCGTGCGTCCAACCCTGACACCACAAGGATATCTGTGGCCCTCGCCAGTGGGGAGCGGGACGCGACTGAATCCGAACGCGGGCAGGATTACGGCCGGATTTTGGAGCGGCCGCTCGTACTACGACGCCCTGCAAGTACAGATCAGGAAGAAGCTGGGCCACGGTTCGCAACTGGCAGGTTCGTACACCTGGAGCAAGACCATCGACACGGGCTCGGGGAGCATGGTCGGCGACGAGTACACGAATTCGATCTCCAGTCCGCTCTACTTCGACCTCAGGCTGAATCGAGGACTGGCGGATTTCAATGTGAGCCACAACTTGAGTGTGAATTACACCTGGGTGTTTGGGACTCCGAAGCGAAGGATATGGTTCTTGGGAACGGGGACGCTGGGAGGATGGCAACTGGGCGGAGTGTTTCAGGCGAGCACGGGCGTGCCATTTACGCCAGGATTTGCCGGAGATGCACTCGGGGTGGGCAGTACGGAACCGAATATCGACGTGCCAAATGTGATGACGGGTCCGGGGTGCGGTTCGGATGTGAATGCGGGCAATCCCAACCACTACATCAAGACACAATGCTTCGGCGTGCCGAATCCGATTACGCTTCGAGGAAACCTGGGCCGAAACACGCTGACCGGCCCCGGACTATTGAACTTTGATCTTTCTGTGGTGAAAAACAATTACATCAAGAGGGTCTCGGACGTGTTCAACGTGCAGTTCCGGACGGAGTTTTTCAATGCGTTTAACCGCGCAAATTTTGCGCCGCCGCTTGAGCACAAGAACATTTTCGATGCGGGGGGAGCGCCGCTCGCAGATGCGGGCTTGATTACGTCCACGCAGACGCCGTCAAGGCAGATTCAGTTTGCACTGAAGGTGATCTGGTGAACGCGAGGCGAGCAGGGAAAGATTGCTGCGTTCGCGCGTTGAGTGCAAGACCAACGTGTTGATCCGCTTGGGCACTTCGCCTACGGGGATTACGGCCACTAGGTTGCGAGATTTGGTGTCGATGGCGGACACGGAGCGGCCGCCGGAGTTCGAAATATAGACGAGCTTGCTGTCTGGGGTGAAGGTGATCCATTCGGGGACGGACCCAGTAGGTGCATGACCGAGTGGATGGATGAGCGGGAGTGAGGTGTGGCCAACCAGCGCGAGATCGGGCAGAGAATATTCGAAAACGGCGTTCGCGAGAGTACTGTTGACCCACAATGATTTGCCATCCGGCGCTACCGCTATGCCATGGGCAGGAGTGTTCAGGCGCCCCTCGGCAATCCCGAATCCGCCGGGCTCATCCGGCAGGGTGATCCTGGCTACCTCGCTGCGCTTGGCAAAATCGACGACGGCGAATCCGTTGAAGTTGGAAAGCTGGACGAAAATACGGCGCGTGGAGCCATCGGGATTTGTTTCGAAAGCCATGGGGCGCACGGGGTGATCGAAATTCAGTTTCCATGCGATTTGATCGGTCTGAAGATCAATCGCTGTGGCCGACTTGCCTTCCAGGGAACCGCTGACGGCATACTTGCCATCAGGCGTGACATAAACATTATGGACGCTATCGAGCTGAATGCTTTTGACGCGGGTCAATGAGACTGTGTCGATCAGATCGAGCGCGCCCTGCGGCGCACGGATCCCTACGAGAACGCGGCGGCCATCTTTGCTGATGGCGATATTGTTGGGCCGACCGCTAAGAGGCACTTTGCTCAGAATCTCGCCGCTCTTCCGATCCACGACGTCGAGCAGGCTCTCTGACTCGTTGCTGACGTAGACTCGCGCGCCATCGGGCGAGAAGGTGATTCCATGCGGCAGCTCAATGCCATGGATCACTTGCACGACTGTGTTGGACGTGGGATCGATGACATCGATTGTGTCACCCGCGCTATTGGTGACGTAGATGAGCGCCCCAGAATTGGGCGAAGAGTCAGGGTTAGTATCTGCTCGCGCACCCCGCACCCATTCGGCAATCGTCAGCCAGTCGGGATCATTTTGGGACTGAAACTGGTAGCCGCCGGAATGGAACGGATCACCACCCGCTTCCGGGGCAAGCGGATGGAGTAACAACGTGCTTGAACCGGGAGCTCCGGGGACAACGTGCTGGAGAATGTTTTGAAAATTTCGTTGAGATTGGTCCTCTGTCCAATTTGCGGCTCCAGGTAACAGCTTCTCCAGGTGAAAACTTCTGTTGTATTCCGAATGACAGCCGTAACAGCGGGCGTGTCCTGGCCTTTCTTTCAGGAAGATAGGCTCGATTCTCGATCTGAATGTTTGGAAACTAAGAGCATTCGTCGCCGGAGAAGCCGGTTGCGTTGCCGGCATGCCAGACGACGAGCGGCGCACCCAGGCAGCGAGCACTTGCCATTCCGGGTCGGCCTGCGACTTCCAAAATTTGCCGCCTGTGTGCGCCGGGTCGCCGCCCGCCTGCTGTGCAAGAGGGTGGAGGAGGAGACGGCTTCTTAGCGGATCGTTGGGACTCACCAATTGGGAAACGAATTCAAAATTTTGCCGCGACTGCTCTTCATTCCAAGAAGAATCCCCCGGCAGGAAGGGTTGCAGTCGAAGGCGAGTGGTGAGTGTGGAATGGCAGTCGTAACAGCGCACTCCGCCTTCACGCTTCTTAAGAAAAACCGGCTCGACGCGAGTGCGGTACTCCTCGAAGTTGAGAGGAGATGGCGTTTGTGCGGCTGCCGTCGAATGTTCTGGATTCGATTGCGACTCTTGAACGGGCGTTGGATCTGCGAACGAACACAATGCAGCCCGGCCCTTGGCGCCGGCATGCAGCGCGGAAATACCAATGGCGGCGAATACAACCAGGCTTCGTATGCGTCTATTCTGCGATGTCACATTCTTGATCCGGCAAAGCGGGATTGGCTACCGGCTCAGCGACCGTAGACTAGCAATCGAAACGTCCCGGAAACAGGGGTTGGTTGCGGTTTGGGTTGTTCCGCAGTCGGCGCAGCAGCAGGAGCAAAATCAGCGGTGTCAATGAAAAGTCTGTGTGTCTTGGGATCGAGCGCCATGTTGCGAGCCCCAAATTCGGTTTTAACCGTCTCAACTACGCTGAATTTGTCAGGAGCGTCTTCATGGAAGATGTGCAGAGTGGCTTCGCGCGTGGCGGTGAAGAGCAGACCTGTTTCAGGCTCATAAATGTTCGTGTCTACTCCATCGCCGATGGGAAACGTCTGGAGAACCTTGCCGCTGTCGGCATCCATGATGGCAAGCACCTTGTTGCGGCCGCCGATGAAGAGGCGGCGATGTTGGACGTCCATTTCCATGGCGGTGGCGCCTCCAGACGGAGCGATGGGCCAGTGGGCCTTGACAGTATTCGTGCGGGAATCCAGGACGACGACCTCGTCTTTATCCTCGATATTGTCGTAGATCATTCCCTTGCCATCAGCCACGGCGTACTCGGGCCGGCCACCCATCGGGATGGTCGCTAAAACGGTTGCGGCCGCCGGGTCTATTACAGACGCGTCGTTGCTCTTGCCGTTCATGGTGAAGATATGCTTGGAGGCGGGATCGTAAAGGATGCAATCTGGATTGCCGCCAGTCTTGATGTGCCCGGTCACCTTCAGAGTCTTCAGATCGAAAACAACGGCTTCGTCGGCGCCGCCGTCGCTGATGAAGCCGCGGCCAAGATCAGGGACGAGAGCGATCCCATGGACTCTTTTCAAATCCGGAATACTGCCGATGATCGCGCCACTGTCAGCATCCACGACTTTGACTTCCGTGTTGTGCGAGATGAAGAGACGACGCGTGGACGCATCGAATGTGATGTAGTCCCAGTATTCTTTGCCGCCGGGCGCAGCGCCGAGCTGGTATTTCTTCAGCAAGTGGTAGCCGCCCTTCGGAGGTTTTGCGAAGGCAAGACCTCCGAGCAGCAGTACGGCGCCGCACAATGCGAGGCGATGTAAAACAGAAAGCTTCATGTGGAATCCTCCGCAGAATGTTTAGTACGAACTATTGATCTACTTCTGCACGGAACGATAATGTTGCGCATGCTTCTTCCGGCATTGCACGCGCAGATCGCACGCAATGAAACTCTGCAATAGGGTGCCGGTCCGGCTCAGGGTTGTAGCTCGTAAATCTGGAGCGCGAGTTTCGCATCGGGTTTGCCCTTGCCAGAGACGGCGATATAGAGCCGATTCAACTCCGGCACGAGGAGGGAGGTCCTGGCGCGAAATCCCGTCGGCACATCGGCGACATGGGTGTAGTGATCAGCGTCCTTCTGTTCGAAGACCGTCGTCGTTTCTGTCCCAGTCACATAGATTCGCTTTCGCGCGGCATCAAGCCACATATCGTCGTTCTGGGCGGCGCAGGGAAGCGTAGCGACGACCTTGCCAGTATCGGTGTTGAACACAAAAAATGTCGGGGGTTTTCGCGTGGCGATAAAGACGCGATGATTGGACTCGTCAAGAACCAGCGCGTTCGCCGTTTGAGCGCCGGGTATGGGCCAGCGCGCGATGACTTTGCGCGTATCCAGGTCCACGACGCCAACTTCATTTGTCGCCGTAAGATTGACGTACATTTTCTTGCCAGCCTTGTCAATGGCCATCGCTTCGGAGTGACCGCCGGGAAGAATGATGTCTCCGATGTGCTTGAACGTTTTAGTGTCGATGATGTTGAGAGCGTGAGTCTTCGCGCCGGGTTCGTCGCTGCCGCTTTCCGCGTAGTAATACTGATTCACGGGATTGAATACGGCGCCGTCCACGCCCGGGGGAAGTTTGATGGTGTCGAGGATTGTATAGTCGTCTCCGCTTACCAGCTCGACCATGCCAAAATCATCGCCGTCCGTTACGATCAGCTTGTTGATGTCCGGCAGAAAAACGGCGGCGTGAGGCTGGCCGAATCCGGTGATGCTGTGGAGGGGCTTGCCCTCTAGATCAAACACTTCGACCGTCTTGTGGTCCTCGGCGGTGAGAAAAAGGCGCTTGCCCTTGAGATCCAGAGCGAAATGGTCGAAATCGCCCGAGAAACCTGGCAAGGGAGTGGTAGTCACCAACTTCAGTGGCGGCTTTTCTTGCGCAGCAACAACGGGCATAAGTGCAAAAATGAGCGATAGACACATTCCGAGCGGTCTCTTCATTTTGTCTCCATGAGCAATCACCTTCACAATATGCAGTTTGTGGAGCCCCCTCCCCCTGTAAAAGCCGGGAAGGCGACGAGCGCTGCTGCGAACCAAAAGCTAAAAGATGATCTTTATCGCAAATTGAATTTCCCGCGCGGTTGTGTTCGTCTTGGACAACGAACCCGCCACGCCGGTCAGCGCTCCCGTCCCATCGAAGATGTCCGTGTTGTCGGGAGTGATGGGGGGGGCAAAATTGGGGTGGTTGAGAAGGTTAAAGATCTCCGCTCGGAACTGGACGTTGAAGTTTTCCGAGATCCTCTTAATGTGGTTGTTCTTGAACACGGAGAAGTCCAACCCCGTTATGCCTGGGCTGATCAAGATATTGCGACCGGCATTGCCACGAAGGTTAAAGCAGGCCAGAGGCGGAAGCCAGGGCGCCTGACTGTTCTTCGGATTGACGGGATCAATTGCCACCCCCAGGCTCGGTGGGGCTGGGTCGCAGTTGGCCTTCCAAAAGTTCAGGTCCGGCGCTGTCGGCACAGAGAAACACTCGGTCTTAATGTAATTGGTGGGGTTGCCGGGATTGGTAAGCGTTTTGCAACCAGGACCGCTGAGCCGATTCACGTAGGCCCAATCGTCGTTATTAAGTGAGTTAGCGGGATCGGAACCTGTCCCCCAAGTGGGGGTAAACGGCACTCCGTCGCTGGCGGAGAAGATGACTCCCAATTGCCAGCCATCGGTGACCCATTTGGCCGGCCCGGTAAACGATTTGGGTGAAGGAATCAACCACGTGCCATTGAGGACGAGCGTGCGGCCGATGTTGAAGTCCGCCAAGCCGCGGCCCAAGCTCGTGTCGAAATAATTGAGGCTGGAGATCGAATTGCCAAACGCGTCGCCAGCAACCGTCGCCGAACTGGTGTCAATGCTCTTACCCCAGGTGTAGACACCCTGCAGTTGGAAGCCGTGGCTCATGCGCTTGGAAACTTGCAATTCCAGCGCGTCGAAGTAGGAGCGCCCTTGATAAAACATCCCGCGCACGGAGTTGTAAGTCGGGTTGAAGGGGTCGGGCGGTAGCCCGGCATTCGGTCCCTTCATAAGGTTGCCGTCCGCATCTACTTGCGGCCAGAGATAGCCTGCCGCGGAAGTCTTTGTCGGGAGGACCTGATCTGCGTCATCCAGGCGGAAGGGTTGGTGCACGCCGCGCGAACCCACGTAGGCAACCATGGCCGCCACGCTCGAGGTAAGCTGGTACTGGACGTTGAGGTTCCACTGCATGACGTAGTTTCGTTTGGGGTTGGGTTCGACATATGTGGTGCGCAATCGCTTTGAGGGAAGTGGCGACGGAAGGCAACTAAAAAACGGCGTACTGCAAGTAAAGCCTGAAGGGCCCCCTGAACCACTAACCCGGGTATATTGGAAAAAGGGAGATGCCAAGGTCGTCAGCAGTATGAATTGGTAGGGCAGCGGCAACACGTCAAAAACCCCGTATCCTCCGCGAACCGCCAACTTGCCATTGTGCAATGGGTCCCAAGCAAAACCAACACGCGGCTCGAAGTTCTTGGTTGTGGGATTGTTGAAGAAGGGGCCGGTCCCGGCGCAGCCAGTGAACGCCACTGCGCATACGGGTTGTGCGTCGGTGAGGTTTCTCAGATTGGCGAGCTTGCCATTCTCTTCCGTCGGTACGGTCGACATTTCATATCGCAGACCCATGTTCAAGGTGAAGTAGGATCTCAAACGCCAGTCGTCCTGAACGTAGCCGCCGAAGAGATTCGTGCGGAGGTGGCGCGGTGTGACGGTGCTGACGACTCCACCTTGAATCCTTCTCGGGGTGTTAGTCAGAAAGTTCGTCAGATTACTGAACTGCCAGATTCCATTCGGGTCCGAGAACGCGCTTACCTGGAGCAGCATGCGCTCGAATACACCGCCGAATTTAATGGTGTGGGTTCCCTTGGTGAGAAAGCCGTCGTCATAAAACTGGTATGAATTCCAGTGGTAAAAGTAAGTCGGGAGGCTGCCGACTCCGCCTGGCAACGAAGACAGCCCACCACCGATCTGAACTTGTGCGGCCGTCCGGCCCGTGAAAGAGGCAAGCGCGGGATCCGCAGCTGCCGGATTAATCGCCCGAATGCTCTCGTTGTTGTTTACCACGGCATGGTTAAATCCGAAACGAACCGAATTGCCGAGGCCTGGGCTGAAACTGTGTGTCTCCTCCACTACGGCGATTTGCCTCGATGTCAGATTGCCTAGCAGGACATTGTTGAACGCGTCGGGAGCCGAGTAGGGAGTTCGGTCGAACACGTAAGTGCCGAAGAGGCTGTCTTTATCGCTGAATCTGTGGTCAACTCGCGTTGTCACGAAGTTTTCGTTCACTATCCGGTTACCAGCGAAGAGGAATTCAGCGATGTCGGGGTTTCCTTTCGGGGGGCCGTTTGGAATAGGGAACAGAGGGAAGTAGCGCAGGACATTTTTATCTATGCATTGATTCGACTGCCCGGGCACCACCAATGTTTGTGTGAAAGGGCACGATGCCACCGGAGGCTTACCGTTGTTGAGAATTCCATTGCGGGCGTTTACGCTAGGCACCGAGTAAGAGATCGAAGCGCCTTTAGCCTGGCGAATACCTTCGTAGTCCGCAAAGAAGAAGGTGTGATTCTTGACGAGTGGTCCCCCGATTGCCCCGCCAAACTGGTTGCGCCTGAATAATGGTATTGGTTGTGCCGAGGGGTCGAAATAGTTCTTGGCGTCCAAGGCGCTGTTTCTGAGAAATTCGTAAACACTTCCGTGAAACGCGTTGGTTCCCGAGCGCGTAGCGGCGTTCACGACGCCCCCGGAGGTCTTTCCATATTCGGCCGAGTAGTTGCTCGTGAGAACCGAGAACTCCTGAATGGCATCCACGCCCAGATTTCCGCCGAGCACACTACCGGGCCCGCCGTTTGCGTAGTCATTTAGGCTGACACCGTCGAGACGATAATTGTTTTGCTGCGGCCGGGCCCCAGAAATTGATAACTGCTGTCCGAATCCGCGATTGCCCCGGTCTGCGCCTGTTTCAAAAGAGGGCTGAGTCTGGATCGCCTCCACGCCGGGCTGGAGAGTCGCCAGGTCCGTCCAACTGCGGCCGTTGAGAGGCAATTCGCGGACGGTGTTCGCGGTGACGACCGCGCTGATGTCCGAGCTGGCGAGTTGTACGGCAGGAGCTTCCGTGGTCACCTCTACGACGGTCTTCGCTGCCGACCCTACTTGCAGCGTCAGGTTAAAGACCTGCTGGGCGCCTACGGTAAGGGAGATACCCTTTCTGGCCTCAGTCGCGAATCCTTTTGCGGAGACAGTGACTTGATACTCTCCGGGGAGCAGGTTCGCAGCGATGTAAAAGCCGTCCGAGTTCGTCGTAGCCGTCGTTGTAATTCCAGTCGCCACATTCGTGATCGAAATCTGTGCCTGCGGTACAAATTTGTCGGAAGGGTCCGTGATGGTGCCGGAGAGCGTTCCTCCTGCCACTTGGGCATCGGCAGGAACTGAAAAACAGATTCCCATTATCAAGAGGACAGCAGTTGTGCAGGAAAACAAATAGTTTGTAGAAACATTTCGAGAGAACACCGGATCACCTCCACTTTGCGGTTGAGCCTAGTGCAGTGAGTAGGATGATGCCTTAACGGAGAATTAATTTCTGTTCAGCTACGGATTCGAGAACCGCTGCTTGGGAATCAGTAATGGGTAATATCACGGTGAAAGTAGAACCAACTCCCACCGTGCTTTCGCACTCGATGGTGCCACCATGAGCAATGGCGATGGCCTGCGCAATGGCCAGACCGAGCCCTCCGCTCTGGGCGTCACCGCTATTCAAAGGCGCGGCCCGGTAGAACCGATCAAAGATGAACGGTAAGTGTTCCGGTGAGATCCCGACGCCTTGATCTTGAAAAAGTGCTTGAATCGCGGCGTCTCGAATCCCTAAGCTCACGCAGATGCGCGTACCATCGGGGGAATACTTGATGGCATTGTCGAGAAAAATCAAAAATAATTCATGCAGGAAGGCCTCATCTCCAGTACAGGCCAGTTCCTGGTCCAAATCCCTTACGATGGAGATATCCTTCGCGCGTGCTCGCGAGGCAGCTAAGGCGCAAGCTTCTTCGAGAACCTCATTGATGTAAAGCGGTTCCCGGACCAAATGTAATTGCCCGGCGTCAGCCATTGAGAGAGTGAACAGACCTTCGACGATCCTTGTCAGTTTCTTGAATTCATCGTCGAAGACGCAAAGAGTCTGGCGATATTCCTCCGTGCTTCGTGGCTTAGAGAGCAGCAACTCTGTCTCGCCGTGAAGAACTGCGAGTGGAGTGCGCAACTCGTGCGAAGCGTCCGTCACAAATTGGCGTAACTGGAGAACGGCCGAATCAACGCTCTTTAATAGATGATTGAACGTTTCGGCCAATCGCCCAAGCTCATCATGAGGGGACGACACGGGCAGCGGTGTCCAAAATCCTTGTCGGTTCGTGACACGTTTGGCCATTAGCGCAGCGTGCTTGGTCAGCTCGTTGATGGGCGCAAGGCTTCGCCCGACGTACAGGGCTGATATTCCGGCGGTCAGCAGGAGGCTTAGAGGAAAAAGCAGCAACGCTACTCCTCCAAAGCTGTCGAGCACTCGGTTGGTCCCAAAGGTAGGGATGGCCACGGCAAAAATACGCGCCTGAATTCCTTGCTGAAAAGGAATGAGTGCCACGCGCACTGTTTCGCCATTCACCAGGGCGGCTATTCCGAAAGTGGGCCGTGAATCGGCAAGGTTCAGCCCAACTAGCTTCATTGGCGCCGCGAGATTCTTCGACTGCTGAAGGACCTGGCCATTTTGGTCCAGAAGCTCAAAAAATTCCCCCGGAAGGTCGAGACGGTTTATGTTTTGCGCGTCGGGTTCAGAGACCATATCAGAAATAATGGGGCGGGCAGTCTCAAGCAGTTGACGATTGAGTTGGGTATGGACCGCATGGGCCAGCAGGCCCCAAAACGCCAAGTATGACCCGGCTAGAAGTATTCCGACGACGGTGCAGAAAAGCAACATCATCCGGAGACGGAGGGTTCTGACTTTCATGACCCCGGCGTCCCCAGGCGGTAGCCCACGCCGCGAATCGTATGGATAAGCTTGACTGAACGATCTTGATCAATCTTCTGGCGCAGCCGATTGATATAAACCTCAACGAGATTCGTCTCGCTGTCGAAGTGGCAGTCCCAAACATGCTCCACGATTTCACTGCGGGTAATAAGCTCAGGTGCCCGAAGCAAAAGCAGCTCAAGGAGGGCAAACTCTCTGGATGTCAACGGAATTGTCTCTTTGTCGCGCGTGGCGCGGCGGCGGTGACGGTCGAGTATGAGGTCTGCGTAACCAAGCTTTGCGTTGCTGCTGTGGAAGCCGCGGCGGACGAGTGCCCGCACACGCGCAAGCAGTTCCGCCAAGACGAAGGGCTTCGTGAGGTAGTCGTCGGCGCCTGCATCCAAGCCTTCGACCCGCTGCTCGACCAAGCCTCGGGCCGTGAGCATCAGGACAGGCGCTTCTATTCCTCGCTGGCGCAACTCGCGGCAGACTTCGATCC
>Ga0209648_10004027_pt1 | contig 12433 bp, 12 predicted proteins | sample GraSoi2013_115cm_FD_185830 | JGI IMG/M metagenome (GOLD analysis project Ga0209648, IMG submission 185830) | Grasslands soil microbial communities from the Angelo Coastal Reserve, California, USA - Sample 9_17_2013_115cm (SPAdes) (version 2) | ecosystem: Environmental > Terrestrial > Soil >...
TCTCGAGGATGCATTCGGCAAGCCGCGAGATCGGCACGCACACGTCGGTCGCCCACATGCCCCAGCCGGGCCGGGCGGCCTTGGCCGCCCACGCCGCGTCGTGGCGCGCCTGCCACATCTTGCTGCGCTCCTCGGCCTGGCCGGTCCAGGCGAAGTCGCCGCCGCCATGGTCGGCGGCGATCGCCTGCACCATCTCCGCCTGCTCCCGGGTGCCGGCCTCGGTGCCATGAAACTCCAGCAAGAGGATGCTCTTCAGCGGCAGGCTGAGCTTGGAGTACTTGTTCACGGTGTCGACGGTCTCGGAATCCATCAGCTCGATGCGCGCCACGGGAATGCCCGACTGGATGGTCTGGATCACGGTGTTGACCGCGCCCTCCAGGGAATCGAAGGCGCACGTGGCCGACGCCATGGATTCGGGGATGCCGTAGAGCCGCAGTGTGATCTCGGTGATGATGCCGAGCGTGCCCTCGGAGCCTACGAACAGCTTCACGAGGTCGTAGCCCGCCGAGGACTTGCGCGAGCGGCGGCCCAGCCGCATCAGGCGGCCGTCGGCCGTCACGACCTGCAGCGCCAGCACGTTCTCGCGCATGGTGCCGTAGCGCACCGCGTTGGTGCCCGAGGCGCGCGTGCTCGCCATGCCGCCGAGCGAGGCGTCGGCGCCGGGATCGATCGGGAAGAAGAGCCCGGTGGCGCGGATGTATTCATTGAGCTGCTTGCGCGTGACGCCGGGCTGTACCACCACGTCGAGGTCGGCCTCGTTCACCAACAGCACCTTGTTCATGCGGCTGACGTCGAGCGAGATGCCGCCGTTGGGCGCGCTGATGTGGCCCTCCAGCGAGGTGCCGGTGCCGAAAGCGATGATCGGCGTCTTGTGATGGGCGCAGAGCTGGACGATCTGCTGCACTTCCTCTGCCGATTCGGCGAACACCACAGCGTCGGGCAGATGCGCCTCGTGGAAGGAGATATCCTTGCCGTGCTGCTCGCGCACGGCGTGCGCCGTGCTCAGCCGATCGCCGTAAAGCTTCTTCAACTCGGCGATGGTGACGTCGACTTGAGGGGCTCTTGCTTGTGCCTGTACGGGGGCCGTTACGGCCATGTCGGTTCTCCTAGGCCCCCGTCGCTCCTGCGGAGCTTCGGGGGACCTTGCATTGATCTCCTGGCCACGCCATCCGAAGCTGCTCTGCAGTGTAGGATGGCTGGCGTAGGCCGCTGGATACGCTCAAATGCCGCGAAAGCCAACCAAAGGGAAACGCCCCAAAGGAACCACAATGCGCGACGTCTACGTGATCGGCGCCTACACCACCGTCTTCAAGAAGCATCCCGGCATGAGCTTCGGCGACCTGGCGCGCGAGGCCTATATGGGGACGCTGGCCGATGCCGGCACGAATAAAGGCGCGGAAATCGAATCGGGCTGGCTGGGCAATTGCGGCATGGGATTGGTGTTGGTCAGGTTCGTCGGCGTTCACGCGGCCTACGACCGGATCGATGCAAGGACTATTTGAGGATGCCATATGCCGCTTAAACCCATCCGTACACGGGCCGACCATGACCGAGCCTTGGCTGAAATCGAACGCCTGATGGGCGCGAAGCGCGGATCGCCGCGAGCCGACCGTTTGGAGGTCCTTGCGGCGCTGGTCGCCGCCTACGAGGCCATCCATGACCCGATCGACCTGCCGGAGCCGATTGCGGCGATCGAGGCGCATATGAGCGATCGCGGTTTGGGTCAAGCGGACCTGGCTCGGCTATTGGGATCGCGATCATTGGCTTCGGCGATCCTCAATCGCAAGCGGCCGATGTCCTTGTCGGTTATTCGCAAACTATCAAGCGCGTGGGATCTGCCGACCGACATTCTCGTGCAGCCCTATCGTCTGCAAGGCGAACGCTCGCCACGGGCCGCCTAGCGGCGGGGCCGCTGACAGCGCTGCCTGCAGGGTTGAAACAAGCGCGCTCTCGCCGGTAGTCTCGCTGGCTTCCATTCGATCCGGATAAACGATCAGTGGCGGATCATCTTTCGATGGAGCGACGGCGAAGCCCATGACGTGCAGATCGTCGACTATCATTGAGGGACGAGATGACGAAGAGCCAATACGCACCCGTGACCCCTGGTGACATGCTCAGGCACGAGTTTCTTGCCGAGTACGGGATGTCGCAAAACGAGCTGGCACAGGCGATTGGCGTTTCGCCCAATCGTATCACCGAGATCGTCAACAATCGGCGTCGGATTACCGCCGATACGGCAGTCCGGCTGGCTCTGTTTTTCGGCAACAGTCCCGAATTCTGGGTGAATTTGCAGAGCTGGTACGATTTGAAGGTGGCGACCAAAGACTTATCGGCGGCGGAGCGTCGCCGGATTGTTGCTGCACGCGCTGCTTAGCCGACCCCGCGGCAGCAGGTTCGCTGGAGACGCATTCAGCATCGGTATTCGTCGGCAAAGGCACGTGCTGCGATTGTGAGACCTGCAGGCGGGAGGGTTGAAACGACGGGGTTGCGAACAAACATGGGTATCTCCGCGGAGTAGATGTCGAACGGGTTGGCCTCGGGGCTCGCAGGAGCATCGAGGCAAGCTCGGTGAGTCTTGACGCCCAGTGCAAATAGATTCGACAGCCTATAAGCGGCGGCTCCGCACGGACAAGACCTTTTAGGGGGAGAACGGGAAATGACAATCCGCTTCGACAATCGTGTCGCCATCGTCACCGGCGCCGGTAACGGGCTCGGCCGCGCGCATGCGCTGCTGCTGGCCAGCCGCGGCGCCAGGGTGGTGGTGAACGATCCGGGCGGCGCGGTCGACGGCCGGCCTCTGAGTGGTGGGGGCGGCGATCATGCCGCCGCCGACAAGGTGGTGGCCGAGATCAAGGCGGCGGGCGGCCAGGCCGTGCCGAATTACGATTCGGTCGCCGATCCGAAGTCTGCCGCCAACATCGTCAAGACGGCGGTCGATTCCTTCGGCACGATCGACATCGTGGTCAACAATGCAGGCGTGCTGCGCGACAAGACCTTCCACAACATGACGGTCGAGGATTTCGACTTCGTGGTGAAGGTGCATTTCCTCGGCACCGCCTATGTCACGCATGCCGCCTGGCCGATCATGCGCGCCAAGGCCTATGGCCGGGTCGTGGTGACCTCGTCGAACGCCGGCATCTACGGCAATTTCGGCCAGGCGAACTATGGCGGCGCCAAGCTTGCCGTCGTAGGCTTCATGAATGCGCTGCGTCTCGAAGGCCAGAAGTACAACGTGCTGGTCAATGCGCTGGCGCCGGTCGCCGGCACGCGCATGACCGAGAGCCTGCTGACGCCCGAGATGCTGGCCAGGCTCGATCCGGCGTTCGTCTCGCCGATGGTCGCCTATCTGTGCAGCGAGCAGTGCCAGCGCACCGGCGACATCTGGAGCGCGGGCGCGGGCTACTTCGCGCGCATCGAGTATCGCGAGGCGCCCGGCGTGCGCATCCAGGGCCGCGCGCCCACCGTCGAGGACGTGGCCGACAACATCGACAGGATCGCCGACCTCTCGACCAGCAAGGTCTTCCGGACCTCGTCGGAAGAGGTGGCGATGGTGGTCGGCCCTTGAACGCGGGCCTCTCCGCGGGCGATCGCCTGGCGCCGGTTGCCGAATGGCTGGTGCACGAGGGCCGCCTTGTGCCTACGCCGACGGCTTTCGTCGAACGCCTGATGAATCGGGTGCTGCAGTCCGGCATTCCGCTATGGCGTGTCTATATCGGCCTGCAGCTCATCCATCCGCAACTCCAGGCGATGGGCTTCATGTGGCGACGCGGCGAGAAAGTGCAGGCGATCGCCCGCGCCTACGGCATCCAGTTCACCCCGTCCTATATCGGCAGCCCGATGCAGGAAGTGCGCGAGCAGGGCCGCGCGGTGCGCTACCGCATGACGGACGTGGGCGAGGATCATCACACGGCGCTGCGCGAGGTAAAGGACGCCGGCGGCACCGATTATTATGCCCTGCCCATGCGCATCCGCCGCGACGGGCCGGCGCCCGTCGTCACCTTCGCCACCGACAGTCGCGCCGGCTTCTCCGACGACGACATCGCCGATCTGACGCGCCTCGTCGACATGATGGGCGCGGTGATCGAGATGCACATCGAGCGCAGCGTCGCCGAGATCGTGGCCAACACCTATCTCGGTCGCGTGGTCGGCCAGCGCATCCTGAACGGCGCCATCCGCCGCGGCGAGGGCGAGGAGATCCGCGCCGTGCTGTGGTTCTCCGACCTGCGCGACTTCACCGGCATGAACGAGCGCCTGGAACCGTCCGAAGTGATGGAGCTCCTCAACAACTACCTGCAGCTCGTGGGCGACGCGCTGGGCGCCCATGGCGGCGAGATCCTGAAGTTCATCGGCGACGGCGTGATGGGCTATTTCCCGGCCGAGGACGCGCTGTTCCTGCCGATGGTCACCGGCGCCGCCCTGAACGCGGCGCGCCGGCTGATGAGCGACATCGAGGCGGCCAACGAGGCGCGCGCCACCGGCGGCCGCGATCCGGTGCGGTTCGGCATCGGCCTGCATGTCGGCGCGGTGACCTTCGGCAATGTCGGCACCGAGGACCGGCTCGACTTCACGGTCATCGGCCCCGCCGTCAACCGGGCGGCGCGGCTGGAGAGCCTGACCAAGGAGCTCAAGGTGCCGGTGCTGGCCTCGGCCGATTTCAAGGACGTCTGCGTCCAGCCGCTGGTGTCGATGGGCTTCCATCACCTGCGCGGCATTGCCGAGCCCGTCGAGGTCTTCACCCTGCCGAGCTAGAGTCTGGCCGAGACGAAATCACCTCACCCTGAGGAGGCCGCCCCTCGAATACCTCGGGGTAAACTCCACGGCCGTCTCGATCGCGCGGGGTAACCCCTGCGCTGTGGTGGGCAACGCGCACGTGCCTGTGCCCATCCTTCGAGACGCGCCCTACGGGCGCTCCTCAGGATGAGGTCTCGCTTGTTCCTCGGATTTGAACGATTCCGCATTCGTCGGAAAGACGCTAGTCGACCAGGCTCTTCCAGCTCTCGATCCAGGCGAGCGCCTCTTCGTCGGGCAACGGCTGGCTGGAGGCATCGACCTCGAGCCGGTTGCCCAGGCGCCGGGCGCCGCACAGCTCGAACACCTTGTCGACCTTCTTGCCGCCGCCGCAGAACGTGTCCTGGTAGGTCATGTCGCCCAGCGCAATGATGCCGTAGCGATGGCCGGACAGGTCGGGTCGCTGGCGTTCCAGGGTCTCGGCGAGGGGCAGGATGTTGGTCGGGATGTCGCCCGAACCGTGGGTAGCGCACACCACGAGCAGGACGTCGTGCGCCTCAAGGTCGGCGACGCCGGCCGCCTTGTCGGTAACGTCGACCGCATGGCCCGTGCCTTCGAGCACCGGCTTCAACGCATCGGCCACCATCTGGGCGTTGCCCGATTCGGTGCCGACCAGGATCAAAATGCTTGCCATCTCAGGGAGGGACATACGGGGCGGCGTGCCGCGATGCGACGCGACCGGATGGCGCGGGGAGAGTGGCGGCGAGGGGGCCTCTCGTGCCAGTCTCCGGCGCCATGGACAAAACGCCCGTCATCGCCGCCCTGGAAGGCGGCGTCCTCACCCTCCTGCTGAACCGGCCGCAACGGCTCAACGCCATGAGCCCCGGCCTGATCGAGGCGATGAACCACGAGCTGGGGCGCGCCCGCGACGACAAGGATATCCGCGCCGTCCTGCTGACCGGCATCGGCCGCGGCTTTTGCGCCGGCGCCGACCTGGCGGGCGCCGGCCCCGGCGATCCCGATGCCGCTGGCCAGCCCGATCTCGGCGCTGCCATGGACCGCCTCTTCAACCCCATGATCCGCGCCATGCGCGCGCTGCCCAAGCCGATCGTCGCGGCGGTGAACGGCGTGGCGGCGGGCGGCGGCGCCAATTTAGCGCTCGCCTGCGACATCGTGCTGGCCGCGCGCTCGGCCCGCTTCGACCAGGCCTTCGTGCGCATCTCGCTGATCCCCGATCTGGGCGGCACCTGGTTCCTGCCGCATAGCGTGGGCGATGCCCGCGCCCGCGCGCTGGCCATGCTGGGCAGCTCGGTGCCGGCCGAGGAGGCCGTCCGCATGGGCATGGCCTGGCAGGTGCTGGACGATTCAGCGCTCATGGAGGAGGCGAAGAAGCTCGCCCATCGGCTGGCCGCCGGCCCGACGCTCTCCTACGCCGCGATCAAGCAGGCGATCAATGCGGCCGCCACCAATACGCTCGACCAGCAGCTCGACCTCGAGCGCGACAGCCAGCGCGCGCTGGGCCGCAGCGCCGATTTCAAGGAAGGCGTCGCAGCGTTCCTCGCCAAGCGGCCCGCCCACTTCACCGGACGCTGAGGCGATGCCCTACGAGAAGATCCTGCTCGCCAAGAAGGATGGCCTGGCGACGCTCACCTTCAACGCGCCGGACCGGCTGAACGCCGTGTCGCGCAAGATGATCGCGGAAATCAAGCTTTGCTGGGAGGACCTGGCGGCGGACTCCTCGGTGCGCGCCGTGCTGCTGACCGGGTCGGGCCGCGGCTTCTGCGCCGGCGCCGATCTCGCCGATCCCGACCGCGAGGCGAGCGCCACCGCCGATTCGGGCGCCGCCCTCGAGAAGTATTTCAATCCCGTGATCCGCCTCATGCGCGCCCTTCCCAAGCCGATCGTGTCGGCGGTGAACGGTGTCGCGGCGGGCGTCGGCATGAGCTTCGTGCTCGCCTCCGACATCGCCATCGCTGCCAAGTCCGCATCCTTCCTGCAGGCCTTCGCCCGCATCGGCCTGCTGCCCGACGGCGGCAGCACCTGGTTCCTGCCACGGCTGGTGGGCGAGCAGCGGGCGCGAGCCCTTGCCATGCTGGCGCCGCAGATCACGGCGCAGCAGGCCAAGGAATGGGGCCTGATCTGGGACGTCGTCGAGGACGGCGAGCTGATGAAGACGGCGAGCGAGCTCGCCCGCCGGCTGGCCGATGGGCCGGCGATGTCGCTCGCCCGCATCAAGGAGGCGATGAATCGCGCCAGCAAGAACGACCTCGGCCGGCAGCTCGACCTCGAGCGCGACTTCCAGCGCGAGCTGGGCCGCAGCGCGGATTTCAAGGAAGGCGTCGCGGCCTTCCTCGCCAAGCGCCAGCCCGCCTTCAAGGGCAAGTAGAGGGAGAGAGACGACCATGACGACGCCGCACAAGGAGATCACCTCGGGCCTGAAATTCCCGGAAGGCCCCGTCGCCATGCCCGACGGCTCGGTGATCCTGGTCGAGATCGCGCGCCAGACGCTGACCCGGGTCATGCCTGACGGCAAGCAGCACGTCATCGCCAAGCTGGGCGGCGGTCCGAACGGCGCGGCCATGGGCCTCGAGGGCAAGATCTATGTGACCAACAACGGCGGCTTCAACTGGATCGAGCGGCCCGACGGAAGGCTGTTTCCGGGCACGGTGTCGGCCGACTACAAGGGCGGCTCGATCCAGGTGGTCGACCCCGAGACCGGAAAGTTCGACACGCTCTACGAGTCCTGCAACGGGCGAAAGCTGAACGGTCCCAACGACCTGGTGTTCGACGATGCCGGCGGCTTCTGGTTCACCGATCTCGGCAAGACGCGCGAGCGCGACAACGATCGCGGCGCCGTCTACTACGCCCGGGCCGACGGCTCGAAGATCGAGGAGAAGGTCTTCCCGCTGGAGCGGCCCAACGGCTGCGGCCTCTCGCCCGACGGCAAGACCCTCTACGTGGTCGAGACGCCGACCGCGCGCTGCTGGGCCTTCGAGCTTTCGGCGCCCGGCGCCATCAAGGACGCCAACGGTCCCTATCGCGGCGAGAAGGGCCAGGTGATCGCGGGCCTGGGCGGTTACCAGATGTTCGATTCGCTCGCCGTCGATTCGGCGGGCCATATCTGCGTCGCCACGCTGATCACCGGCGCGGTCAGCGACATCTCGCCCGACGGCAAGTCGGTCGTGCAATACAAGCTGCCCGATCCGATGGTCACCAACGTCTGCTTCGGCGGCAAGGATCTGCGCACCGCCTTCGCCACGCTGTCCATGACCGGCAAGCTGGTGAGCTTCGAATGGCCGCGGCCGGGGCTGAAGCTGGAATATTTGAACAAATAGCTGGGGCGCGCCACTCCAGTGGCGCGACTCACTGACCAGAAGTGACGCGCGACTGGAGTCGCGCGCCCCAGCCGTCTCATCCCCTCGCCAGCGCCCGCACCTCGCGGCTGGCGACGATCTTGCCTGCGGCATAGGCCTCGTGGTTGGCGTCGACGTCGCCGAGCTTGTAGCGGTAGTTCACCATCATGGCGTACGACTGTTTTAAGCCGTTGGCGCTGGTGTCGGCGAGCCAGTTCAGCCGCTCGACCACCGCGCCGTTGCCGAGATGGAAGTGCGCGACCCGATCGAGCGCGCGACCGTTCTCGTCGGCCGTGAGATAGCGCGCCGCCAGCCGGGTCAGGATCGGCCGCAGCGCCTTGTTGATCGCCGGCACCTCCCACCAGCTTGGCCGGTCGAGGAGCTTGCGCACCGCGGCGGCGCCCCGCGCTTCGCTGATCACCGGTACCAGCGAGGCGATCTCGCCTGCAGTCAGCGCGCCGTCGCCCTCGTTCTTCAGCCGTCCGTCGACATGCTGGCGCAGGCCCGGGATGGGCGAGAGCGTGGCGAAATCCTTGATGTTGGGCAGGTCCCTGGCGAGCTGGTCGGCGACCCGCTTGATCAGGAAGTTGCCGAAGCTGATGCCGGCCAGCCCCTGCTGGCAGTTGTTGATCGAATAGAAGATCGCCGTGTTGGCCTGGCGGGGATCGTGCGTCTCGGCGCGCGCGTCGAGCAGGCGCTGCACATTGCCGGCCATGCCGTTCACCAGCGCCACCTCGACGAAGATCAGCGGTTCGTCGGGCATGCGCGGATGGAAGAAGGCGAAGCAGCGGCGGTCCGAATCGAGCCGGTTCTTGAGGTCGCGCCACGAGCGGATGGCGTGCACGGCCTCGTAGTCGACCAGCTTCTCGAGCAGCGCCGCCGAGGCCCGCCAGTCGATGCGCACCAGGTCGAGGAAGCCGACGTCGAACCAGGCGCCGAGCAGCGGACGCAGATCCTCGCTCAGCATGCGCGCCGCGGCGTCGGTCCGGCCCAGGATCATCAGCTCGGCCCGCAGGTCGACCACGAACTTCACGCCCTGCGGCACGCCCACGAATTCGTGCAGCAGGCGGACGGCGGGCGATTCGAGCGCCTTGCGTAAGGCGCGCGGCGGCTCCTTGGCGGCGCGCCAGCGCTCGACGATCGCCATCGCCGCCTCGCGCGGCAGGCCGTAGTCATGGGCAAGCGTCAGCAGGAACTTCTTGCGGCCGGCCGGCGACAGCGACAGGTAGGCCTGCCCGAGCTCGGCGGCACGACCGCGCCGCGCGGTCTCGCCGCCCTTGCCCGCCAGGCAGGCAGCGATGCGGCTCTTGAGGCGCGGGATGTCGTCGTCGGGCAGATCGGGCCGCAGTGGTGCGCCCACGACCTCGCGCGCACCACGGGCGGTTTCGACGAAGGCAGTACGCAGGCGTTCGAGCGTGCGGTCGACGGTGTTGGAGAAGGGAAGAGCCATGCGCCGATTATGTCATGGCGAACGTGTCACTCCAGCGGCGTGCGTGAACGTGGCTTCGCCAGCCTGCGACCTTACGACCTGTTCAACGTCTGCCACAGATACCAGCTCGCCACCGTGCGATAGGGCCGCCACTTCTCGCCGGCCTTCTCCAGCGCCTCGCGCGACGGCAGGGCGCGCTTCCTGAAGGCCGTCGCGTAGGCCTTGCGCAGGCTGTAATCGTCGAGCGGCAGCACGTCGGGCCGGCCGAGATGGAACATCAGGAACATCTCCGCGCTCCAGCGGCCGATGCCGTGGATGGCGACCAACCGCGCGACGATCTCGGCATCTTCCATGCGCCGGGCGGCGGCCAAGGTCGGCACCTCGCCGGCGGCGGTGCGGCGCGCGAGGTCGCGCAGCGATTTGAGCTTGGGCCGCGATATGCCGGCGCCGCGGATCCTGGCGTCGGAGAGCGCCAGCAGACGCTCGGGTGTCAGGCCGGTCGATCCGCGCGGGAAATGCCCGCATACGCGGCCGAAGATGGTGGCGGCTGCCTTGTTGGAGAGCTGCTGATAGACGATCGCCTCGGCAAGGGCCGTGAACACGCTGCGGGCCGTCTTGAGCTCCATGGCGAAGGGCCCGGCCTGGTCGATGATCCGCGCCAGCGCCGGGTCGGCCTCGCGCAGATGAGCGACGGCCACTGCCGGCGCGAAGCCGAATTCGGCCATCGCTATTTCAGCCGGTCGAACAGCGGCCCTGCGCCGACCGCCGATGCGCCCTCGATCTCCAGGATGCGCCGCTTGGTGGCGATGCCGCCATTGGCCGAGAAGCCGCCCATCTTGCCGTCGGCGCCCAGCACCCGATGGCAGGGCACGATGATGGCGACGGGGTTGCGGCCAAGTGCCTGGCCGACCTCGCGCGATTCGTGTGGTACGCCGAGCTTCTTGGCGATCTCGCCGTAGGTCATGGTCTGGCCGGGCGGGATGGTGCGCGCCACCGCATAGACCTGGCGATGGAAGTCGGGCGCCGCCTCGAGGTCGAGGGCGATGTCGCCGAGATCGATCGCCTCGCCTTTGAGCAGTGCCAGCACGCGATCGATGGCGTGCTGCACGCCTGGCGGCGGTTCTGTCTCGGCGGCACCGGCCCCACGCCGCCGCATGCGACTTCGTGTTCCCTGGGCGGTGGCCTCAGGCAATTGCAGCCCCGTGATGCCGAGCGGACTCCAGGCGATGCCGCATGGACCGATCGGCGTCTCGAAAATGGCGAAGCCTTGCGTGGCTGGGGAGGTGTTCATCGGCATACCGTCAATCTAACCGGACATCCCGTCAAGTGGGTGATGCAACGGTTGAAGTTGCCTGAGGTTGATTAAGTAGCCACCGCCCTGCTCGCCGACGCGGTGCGCCAAGGCTGCTGCCGGCGAGCGGCGTGCCGTCGCGCCGGCCGGTCGCTCGCTCCGACGACATCCTGGGCGAATTGCGCGCAGATCGCGACACCCGTTGATCTATCTCGATACATCGGTCGCCTTGCGCATATCCTTGCTGAGGATCGTGCGCCGCCCTCTTCCCTATGGCAGCAATCGCTCGTCGCCGGCCGCTTGCTTGAGTACGAGACGTGGACGCGCTTGCATGCCCATGGGCCATGGACTGGGGCGCTCACATGCCAAGGAGGCGCGGAGCCTCATTGGCCGCGTAGGTCGCGGCTTTGCCGCTGTGAATTCACGCCGCCTGGTGCAGTCGCGCCAGTTCGCTTTCCATCAGCGTGCGATAGGGGCCGCTGCGGCGCAACAGCTCTTCGGGCGGACCGTCCTGGGCCACACGGCCGCGATCGAGGACGACGATGCGGTCGAAGCTGCGCAGGGTCGAGAGGCGGTGGGCGATGGCGATCACGGTGCGATCCCGCATCAGACGGTCGAGCGCCTGGCGGATCAATTCCTCCGATTCACCGTCAAGCGAGGACGTCGCCTCGTCGAGCAGGACGATGGGTGAGTCCTTGAGGAGTGCGCGGGCGATGGCGATGCGCTGGCGCTGGCCGCCCGACAATCGCGTGCCGCGGTCGCCGACGATTGTCGAAAAGCCGCTGGGCAGGGCCTCGATGAAGTCGCGGCAGCGCGCGGCCTCCGCTGCCGCCCTCACCTCCCGATCCAACGCCTCGGGCCGGCCGTAGCGGATGTTTTCCAGGATCGAGCGGTGCAGCAGCGAAATGTCCTGCGGGACGAAGGAAATGGCGCGGCGCAAACTCTCCTGGGTGATCTGCGCAATGTCCTGGCCATCGATCAGGATGCGCCCGCGATCGAGGTCGTGGAAGCGCTGCAGCAACGCCAACGCGGTCGACTTGCCGCTGCCCGAAGGGCCGACCAGCCCGGTGCGCCGGCCGGCCGCGATCCGGAGGCTGAAATCGTCGAATACCTTGCGGCTGCCGGGATAGGTGAAGGAAACGTTCTCGAACGCCGCAAACGCCATGCCCTCCCGTCGCGGCACCAGCGGCACGGCCGCGGGGTGCTCGCGCAGGCCGTGCGGCTCCAGCAGGGTGGCGATCGCTTCAGCCAGACGCGCCATGTGCTGCGTCACGTCGACCAGCGCCACCGCAAGGTCGCGCGTGGCATGCAGCACGGTGAAACCCAGCGTGCAAACCAGCACGACGTCGCCCGCGCTCGCCTGGCCGTGCTGCCACAGCGTGATCGCCCAGGCGAGCACCGCCACGGTCAGCACGATGGTGAGCGCCGCATGCAGCAGGCGCAGCCTTTCGAGATATTGCAGGCTGCGGCGCCGGGCGGTCATCTCACGGCCGACGGTGCGGTCGAAGCGGCTGTGCTCGCGGCCGAGAGCACCGAAGGTCCGCACCAGCGGCATGTTGCCGATCACGTCGGCCAGTTCGCCTTCAACACGTGCGGCTCGGTTGGCGAAGCCGTGATGCAGCGGCGCCCCAC
>Ga0209648_10004028_pt1 | contig 12432 bp, 14 predicted proteins | sample GraSoi2013_115cm_FD_185830 | JGI IMG/M metagenome (GOLD analysis project Ga0209648, IMG submission 185830) | Grasslands soil microbial communities from the Angelo Coastal Reserve, California, USA - Sample 9_17_2013_115cm (SPAdes) (version 2) | ecosystem: Environmental > Terrestrial > Soil >...
GTGCGAGGTGCGATCGTGAGACACAAACCGCGTGGACACGCACGGGTGATCGGATAACTGCGGTATTGTTCGTCGGCCACACGCTGGTGTCCTCGGTGAACAGCAGCACGTCGCTGCGGCGGTCGCGGCAGAATTCCAGTAGCTCGCGGCCCGGCTTCTGCTTCGTGCTGTTCTTCGGTCCCGGGACGCGGGGCACGCTGGCCAGGCCCGCGAGGACGGCATGCCGGAACTCGCGCTCCAGCGGTTCCCGGACGCCGGCGGGGATGGCGTCCAGACCCTGCTCGCGGGCGGCGTGCCAGGCATGGATGAGGCCGCGCAGCGCCCGCTGCGCCTGCACGGGCCAGACCGCGCCTGGGTAGCTCTCGGCGCAGTCCTCATAGTCCCGCAGCAGGTGAGACAGGCATGCCTGGTTCCCGGCGATGTGCTCCCACCGGGGATGAAACTAATTCTGGTACCGGTCGGAGACCACGATCCCGGCGAAACCCGGCAGGATCCCGGCGTCCTGCATCGAGTCCAGGCTCCGGGCACCCAGCCAGAAGGCGGAGTACCGCTCGGTGAACGCGCCGTGGACGTATTTCTTCTCCCCGGCCGGCCCGGACCGCAGCGTGGTCTCATCGAACCCGGCCACGGCAGACGCGGTGATCAGGGCGCGGATCAGCGCCACCACCTCGCCGGCCAGCGACGCGGCCCTGGCCAGGCACGAGTGGATGAACCCCTCCGATACGGCAGCGCCGGCCACGTCGGCGATCAGCTGCCGGCACCGCTCCACCGGAACGTGCTGGAAAACCACCAGGTACACGGCCAGCGCCCGCAGCCTGGGGCCGATCGACAACGCGGAATCCGGCACGCCCGCCAGGCGCGGCGCGACGTGCGTCTTCCCGCAGGCGCACCTCGCGCCGTGCAGGTCGTGCTGCACCCGCTCCGCCGCCGCGGCCGGGATCTCCTCCTGCTGATACGACCGCGAAACCCCCAGGTCAGCGGCCTCCGAAAGATCAAGGCCGCAGGAGCAGGCGCCCTCGGGATAGTGGTCCTCGGTCCGGTCCGGGACCTCCCACCGCATTGCAGCGCCCGGGCTGCCCGGCTGCTTCCCCCGCTTCTTCTTCTTCTCCGCCCGCTCCGCGGCCCGCCGCTGCTTCCGCGGCGGCCTCCGCCCCGGAAGCTCATCCGAACTCGGCGGCATCGAGGAGTTCCCGCTGTTCCGCGACCCCGCCCGCTCCGCCGCGGCCAGCTGCTCCCGCAGGTCAGCGACCACCGCCTGCAGCGCCGCGATCCACTCCGCCTGCGTCTCGATCCGCTGCGCCTGCTCCCGGATCAGCGCATCACGCGAATCCTCCGGCACATCGGTCACAGCCCCGGATCATCCCCGAAACCACGCTCAGCCACCACAGCAACACCACGCCCGCCGCCAAAACGTAACCGTCCATCACGCACCGCAGCAGCAAGCCCAAGGACCTGAACGTTTACCGCCGGGCGTCGGGTGTGGCGGGCTCCTGAGAAGCGCCCGGGGGCGCACCATTGAGGACACATAGCGGCCGCGAGGTGCATGAGGCTGCGATGAGACCGCGATCGCATCGGCAGAACCTGGTGGTGTGGAACTCGTCAGCCGGGTCTGCCGACAGGAACGGTGCTCCGAGGTTCACACGGCTCGCACGACCACCTGCACCTGCTGGTCGTTATCCATAGCCCTATGCTCTCAGCGCGGGTGCTGACGATCACGGAATTCGCGCCAGAACCGAATTTCGTGATCGTCAGCAGAGCAAGGGCGGTGCAGCCACGGAGGGCGGCAATTCGCAAGGCGCCATGGCCGGGCGCTGGTGTCGTCTCCCCGGCCATTACGTGCATGCCGACCGGCTGGCTGGCGGGCCTTGGGCGGTCTGCCCGTATCGGCCGGTTACGGCTCCGGGACGCCGCGGGCGCGTTTTGCTGCCAGGGTGCCGGGTCAGCCGGGGTTTACTGGGCCCCGCTTGGGCGCGTTTTTCCCGGACTGGTTTGTGCCATCGCGTCGCGGAGCCTGGCGGTGTCTTTTTCAGCCCCAGGTTCTCGAAGATGGCCAGCGCGTCGCAGAACCTGGGGTGCGCGGCGGCGTGGTCTTCGTGCTGGCGGTCGAGCAGTCCGCGGGCGTGCAGCAGCCGCGCCTGACCGTAAGGGAACGGCATGGCGCGAGCGCGGCGCATGCGCACCCGGGAAGGCATGGCCGTGGCCCGGGCGAAAGGCAGACCCCGCGGGCGGCAACCCAAACTCTCGCCCAGGCAGCAAACCGAGCTCCGGCGCATGCACGCCACCGGCGACTACACCATCGCCGACCTCGCCGAGTTGTTCACCGTGTCCCGGCCGACCGTGTACCGCACCCTCCAACGTGAGACCGGTTCCCGCACCTCCCGCTCAACCAGCTAGCAAGACTTACCTTGCGGCCAGGGCAGCCTCGGGAGTCCCAGGCCTGCCAGCGGTGTCGCCGGAGCAGCCCGCAGCACCCTCGTCATAGGCGACGCCACATAGCGCTGAAAGTTCCGCGCCATCGAGCGCTGAAGGTCACCCCCAGGCCCGCTCCAGTTGCTGGGTCGAGGAAGCGGGCAGCCGCCGGCGGGTGCAGAAGGCCCGGAACTCCAGGTCCGGCTCGGCTAGCCGCCGACGGCGTTCCGCCCGGGGGTCGGTGAGCACCGCAGCGGTGTTCAGGTCCTGGACCCGCCGGGCCCGGGCGAGTTCGTCCACGTCGGCGGCGATGCGGTCGATGACCGCAGCCACCCGCACCGCGAACAGCAGAAGTTTATCGGCGACAGTATGCAAAATGCGATCCCCGGGTTTCGGGGGTGTCGAGCTAGCCTGCGGCCTGCCTGGCCAGAGCTTCAAGCTGAGCCCCGGTGACCGTCTCGTCGGCAGGCGGCGGGGTAAGCGTCACGGGCTGGTTGTAGCCGGTGAAGTCCACGTGCTCCTGGCCGCTGACATCCAGGCGCAGGAACTCCGGGCGGGCGGAAATCGTGACGTACGCGCTCCTCGAATGGCGCTTGTCCGCTAGCTGCAGGGCGGGCCGGCCCGAGATCGTCGTGATCTTGGCTGTGACCAGGTCCTTCAGCTCGCCGCCGAAGGAGCGGGCGGCCTGGTCCCGACCGCAGAGATCTGTCATGCCCCCCGGTACGTCGGATATTTGCAGGTACTTTCCTGCCAGGTACCGCCGGACCTTGGCGGGGAACATGCCGGCCAGCTGTTTCCAGAGCTGGCCTTCTGTCTTGGACCAAGCCGTGTTGCCGATCGCGATTGTGACGAACGAGCCTTGTCCTGGACTACGGAAGGTTTCCTTGCAGCCTTTGGTAGCGAGGGTCAGGTCGACGAACCCTGTCTGGCCGTCTTGCCCTACCGACCCGGCGATACGCACCGACGAGGCCGCTGCGAGGTCGGCGATCGCCTTGCGGGCGATCTGGTCGGCGGTCAGCCCGGCCAGCGGATTGGCCGACGGCGTGGCCCGGGCCGAAGGACCGGGATGGGTAGTCCCGCACGCGGTAGCGCCGGCGAGGACCACAGCACAACAGACGGCCACCCAGCAGCTGGCCACCACGCGCCGACCGCGATCCGGGGACACCGACACCGTGTTATCCCTGCGCATTCCGAGAGCAAGCGATCAGACAATCCACTTAAACTATAGAGTCACCCTGAGCCGGTGAAGAGCGCTGGCGCCGTTGTTACCAAAGCTCAGCCGATGTCGCGGCGGCGCAGGCCAGGCCAGGCTGGCCATGGTGAGCGCGAGCGCGATGAGGCATAGCCAGACCAGCGGGGCGGTGGACACCGTGCCGCCGGGCAGCCGCGGCGCGTGCGTGAACGGGGAGATGTCCATCACCCGGTGCGGCAGCTGCAGCACCTGGCCGAACAGGGCGATCGCCAGGGCAACCGCGGTCCACGCCCCTGCGACCGCCGCCCGCGGCAGCAGCCCGAAGAAGAAGACGGCCCCCGGGGCCAGCACCAGCGCCGACGGCAGCTGGGCCATGGCCGCGCCGGTCATCCGCGCCACGTGGGTGCCCGCGGACCCGGCGCGCAGTCCGTAGCCGAGGCCGGCCGCCACCCCGGCCGCGGCCAGCAGCAGCGCGGCGCCCGCGACGGCGATATGGCTGAGCGCCCAGCGGACCCGCCCAGTCGCGGAGGCCAGCACGGGCTCGGCATGGTCCCCGGTTTCCTCCGCCCGCAGCCGCAGGACCACCGATGTCGCGTACGCGGCGGCGACCAGGCCGGCCAGCAGCATGATTTATCCGGGCGGGGGCGAAACTCGACTGGGCCATGTCCGCGATACCGGCCGGCATGACCGAGCTGATCGCCGGGGACTTCGCTGCGGCCGAGCAGATCCTGCGGCACGGGGTCGAAACCCTCCACGCGATGGGCGAACGCGGATACCGCTCGACCGCCGTCGCCTTTCTCGCCGAAGCGCTGGCAGCGCAAGTGCCCAGCGGGGCGATCGCTTCGGCGGCAAGGGCTGGCCACCTAACGCTGCGGGTGAGAAATATAAAATCTAAGCTTGATTTGAGTAAGATTTTAAACTAACCTAACTGTCATCTAACCGGGTACGTCTTGTGGAGTTAGTGATGACGCAGTCTGATCTAAAGGACGAGTACCAGCCGCCCTACGAGAACTGGCAGGATCTCGACACTGCCGTTCGCGCCAACAGTGGCGTCTTGCATGTCGGCATGTGGGAGCTGCGCCGTATCAGCGGCTACCAGCGGCTGAAAGTCAACGTCGTCAAGTACATCAGCGATGAGCTGGCCGACAACGGCCTGAGCCACTTGCCTGCCGAACTGCCCCGCGACCAGGACGAGTACGTCATGCTGTACAAGGTCAGAAGCGAGGCCGGCGCAGTCATCAACGCAGTGCTGCTTAACGGATCTAACCGCGAAGAAGCTATACGCGCCCTGCGCAAGCTCAACACATCGGAGGCCATCCGGGCCGAACGACAGAACGAAGCAAAGCTCGCCGAACTCACGGCGAAGGTCGACGAGTTGGAGAACCTTCTCAAGGGTTTCCGCGAGGTGCTCGACGCCTGACCGCCGATGTCATGAGCTCAACGAACTGGCTGATCCTGCCGACGATCGACCCCGCCCGGCCAGGCACCACCCCGCTTCCCCAGATCACCAGCGACCAGGCGATGTGATGTTCTACGGACGATCGGACACCGACTGGGAACGGCTCGCCGCCGAGGGAGAGGACCACCTCGAGGACCTCGCCGCGCACCGCGCGGACATCAGCTACGGGGAGATGAACACCGAGCTGAACCGTCGTACCGGCCTGCGTCCCTTCGACCTCGACAAGCCCGGGGAGCGGAAAGCCATGGGCGAGCTCCTCGGCCAGATCTCTGAGGCCAGCTACGCAGCGCACGGCGTGCTGATCTCCGCCCTCGTCCACCACCAGGACAGCGACCCCGGCCGCGGGTTCTACGACCTAGCCGAGCGCAAGGACCTGATACCCCGCGGCCTGCGCCAGATGGCGCGGTGGGAATGGTGGGTCGGCCACGTCGCCGCGGTCCATCGCGCCTACAGCCGCGAGCCAGGCTGACATGGGGTGATCAGCCGGCAGCATCTTCTGTGCCAGCGGCCGGAGATCGCTCTACGGTAGTAGCCGGCCGGGGGAAATGAGGAGGAGCGGGTGCCAGCACAGAATGCCGAGCACTTCCTGGAGGACTACGACGGGCGCAGCCTGCCCTGGCCCAAACCTGCTGGCGCGCCTACGGCGTTCGAAACCCAGCGGATCTTGTTCGGCAACGGCGACAACGCGCTCGAGGTGGCCATTGCATCGGCCACGCGGCCCGGCCAGCCGAAGGCCGAGGACCTGCGGGCGCTTTTCAAGAAGAGGCAGGCGAACCGGCCCGCCCCTGTGCTTCTAGTCGTCACATATACCGGCCCCGGTGATCAGCCGCTGGCCGCGGTTGTAGGCACTATCGGGGACCCCGCCCCAGTCACAGGGCTGGGTATCGACAGGGTCGCCCGTATCTGCGCTGCTGCGCTCGCAGAACCGGACCGGCATGCCGCGGCCCGGTCAGCAGAGCGACTGCTCGCTGGCCTGAAAGACCAGCTTTCCCCAGGGCTGGTCAACTTCGGATTGTTCGCTTCACACGAATTGCGCACCGGGGTTCCGGCCCGTCCGGACTGGGAGCCCGCACGCACAGCTGCGCTTCCATTGCTCGGCATGAATGGCCTGCCGCTGATCCACGCCCTTGGTTACCAGACAGCCCCGCAGGGGTCCGCGGCCCTGCTTCTTATCCATAACGGTCACTCCCGCGCGGTGGCGGTTTTGCTGGATGAGACCGAGGTGTTCGACCGGCCGTCGGCCCGGTTCGGGGCGGTCAGCCCGATCGCGCACGGGCTCACCGTCGCTACCCGAGAGGAGTTGCCCTGGCTGGTCGTGCTGCGCGGCACCCAGATCCGGCTTTACCCGGCCAGGCCGGACATCGGTGTCGGCCGCAAGGGCCAGGCCGAGACATACACCGAGCTTGACCTGGCGCTCCTCTCCGAGGACGAGGCGGCATACCTAACCTTGCTGTTCGCCCCATCGGCGCTCGACCCGGGCGGCACGGCTGGGCAGATCCTCGCCGCCAGCGAGAACTTCGCCGTGGGCCTTGGTGAGCGGCTCCGAGAACGCATCTACAAAGACGTGGTGCCTGGACTTGCCCTTGCAATCGCCGCGCGGATGCGCCCGCAATCCGACGCAGACCTCACTGAGGCCTACCACCGGACCCTGCTCGTCCTGTCCGGCTGCTGTTCCTCGCCTACGCGGAAGACCGCGGGCTGCTGCCATATGGCCGCAACCCCCGGTATGACAGGCACGCCATCAAGACGCTGGCGCGCGACTTCGCCGACCACCCGGACCTGGTCTTCGACATGCAGGCGACCAGCTTGTGGGACGACATGGTCACTGTCTGGGCCGCCGTCGACGAAGGCAACGCCGGCTGGGATGTGCCCGCTTACAACGGCGGCCTGTTCTCCCGTGACCCGTCCGGCAACCCATCCGGGGCTGCGCTCGCCGGCCTCCGGCTTGCGGACGCCGAGTTCGGTCCCGTGCTGCGGGCGCTGCTCGTGGACATGGGTGAAGACGGCACCCAAGGCCCAGTGGACTTCCGCAGCCTGTCCGTGCGCGAATTCGGCACCATCTACGAAGGGCTGCTGGAATCAGACCTGTCGGTCAGCCAGACCCCCCTGGCCGTGGACGCGAACGGCTCATACGTCCCGGCCGGTCCTGGCCGCGAGGTCGTCGTACCAGCTGGCGATGTCTACATCCACAACCAGTCCGGGCAACGGAAGGCGACTGGCTCCTACTTCACCAAGCAATTCGCGGTCGAGCATCTGCTCGACACCGCGCTAGAGCCGGCCATCGACGCGCACCTGGCGCGGGTCCGCGCGCTGCTCGGCCGAGGCGATGAGGCTGGCGCCGCGGACATGTTCTTCGACTTGCGGATCGCAGACCTGGCGATGGGCTCTGCCCACTTCCTTGTCGCCGCCATCGACCGGATCGAAGCGAAATTCACCGCCTTCCTCACCGAGGAGCAAATCCCAGCAGTCAGCGACGAGCTGGCCCGGCTTTCTCAGGCAGCCCATGCCGCGCTCGGCGAGTACGCCCTCAACGTGGAGATCGAAACCGGAGCGTTGCTACGCCGCCAGATCGCCCGCCGCTGCATCTACGGCATCGACTTGAACCTGATGGCGGTCGAACTGGCCCGGCTGGCCATCTGGATCCACACATTCATACCTGGCTTGCCGATGAGCTCGCTGGATCACAACCTCGTCGTCGGCAACAGCCTGACGGGCATCGGCACCATCGATGAGGTTCTCGGCGTCCTCGAGCCTCAACGCAGCCGCGGCCAGGCCAGTTTCTACGCGGACGAGATCACGGCCGCGCTCGAAGTGGCAAAGGAGCGGCTGATGCGCGCAGCCCGCACCGCCGAAGCGACCAAAGCCGAGGTCCGGGAAGCTGCCCAGGCCCACGCCAAGGCAATGGAGGACGCCGCAGACGCGAAGGCTCTCCTCGACGCCGCCGTCGGCGTCCGCCTGGGCGTGGTCCCACTGCCCACCTCACCCCACGGCCCGGCATTTAACCCCAAGCGCACATAACCCCAAGCGCACAGCCTTTGCCGGAGATCTGGGCCCCGTGGAAGACGTCGCGGGCCAGCGAGACGATCAGCACCCCCGCAGGCCGCTGCACCGCCGCGGCCCCGTACCGGCGTATTCGGCTGCCCTCCCTGGCCTAACGGGCCGGGCGGGTCCGTGCCCGGGCGGCGCCTAGCGCCTCGCCCAGGGTCCACAGCGCCGCGCCGATCAGCACCAGGTCCTTGAGCAGGAACTGACCGGGCAGCACCGACAGCACCGGGAACCCGCCGGCGGACGCCACGGTGACCCCCGGCGTGCTGAACAGGAAGCTCAGCGTGGACAGGAACAGCAGCACGGCGACCGCGCTGCCGACCGCCGAGGCCCGCGGCCACCGGGGCCGCAGCGCGATCAGCAGCGCCGCGATGATCTCGGTGGTGCCGAATGCGGCGGCCAGCGCGCGCACGCTGAAGATGTGGTACAGCCAGCTCAGCAGCGGGCTGTGGGTGATCAGCGGCTGGATGGCCGTGGCTTCGTAGCTGCCGTACTTCAGCGCGCCGATCCAGGCGATGACGACGACGAGCCCGTACCGGACCAGCAGCCGGCCGACGGTGGCCACCGGGTGCTCGGCCGTCCCGGCCGCGGCCGCCGGGAGATGGCCGGGGCGGACCGGGGCGGACCGGGGTGAGGTGATCTTCATCTGCTGTCCTTGGTCTTGGTGTTCCGGCGGGGCCGGAGCCTGGAGGGCCGCGGACGCCGCGACCCTCAAATTGAGGTTTCAAGGATTATTCGGTGCCGGCGCGCCTCCGTATTGGCCCGGCAACTGTCTCGGGGATCCGGTAAGAAATGCGTAATCACTTGTCCAGGGGCCTAGCGGGGCCCGGCTGGCAACTGAAGCCCGCAAGCGGGGGCGCCGGTGCCGTGGCCGGCCGGAACTGCAGGCCAGGCCCTGACGGTTCGCCCCAGTCCGGCCAGGCGTGCCGGTGATCTGGGCTGGCAGGCAGCCACCGGCCACCACACGAACCCGGCGACTGTGCTCACCCTGACTGCCCGGGTGAGCCAAAGAGCCCCGGCCGGCGAGAAACGGCGCAATGATGTGCCCGGTCATGGACCGCTCACAGCGGTTGAGTGGCCCGTTGCGGCCCTGGCCGAGCTCGGCCGAGTGATCAAGACCCTGCACGTGCTCGAATACGCCCACGACCCGGCCTACCGGCGGACCATCCACCACCTTCTTGGGGTCTTGGGACTATGCGGCCGGGGATTAGCGCTAGGCACTGAGCATCTGAGAAGCAGTCATTCTCGGAAGTTCCTAGGGCGCGGCCGGAAGGTAGACCGTGCGCTGATCTTTCGGCCGAAGCGAGCCGTCGGAACCCCGCCGCGGTGCTCGCAGGCATCTTGGTCTCGGCGTCCAGCCTGGCATCGCAGCGGCGAGCTGACCGGCGGCCCGATCAGTCGTCAGCTCTGAGTCGCGTAGCTACTGTTACCCATCCTTTCGATCGGCGCTGCCGGATATATGACCGGGCATCCAGAATCCCCCCGATGGCGGTTCCACCGAGCGTGCTGGCAATGAGTCCTCCTAGGCCAGCAAGCGGCAATACGGCAGCTCCCGTAGCTGCGCTGATCAGCAATCCCCCAGCCGTGTGCTCAATGGGTACTCTGATGCCCTCGACATGTGTCGCTCTCTCCAGGTGCCTTTCGTAGGCATGATGGGCTGCCGCCTCGATATCTCCTCCTGCGGCTTCGGCGAGCGCTTCGGCCTCGACTTCCCGCAGGACGGCACGGAAACTCGCCATGTTCCGATCGCGACGCACCTCGGCGACCACTTCCCACGGCTTGTCACTGACCTTGGGAAAGAGGATTGGTACGGCATACCCGCGAACGTTCCATCCAGCCTCGTCGCTGAAGCGCTGGTCTACAACTCGCTGGTGGAACGGATCGACCGTGATAGCGAAACCTGAGGCGGCAGTGAGCGACAGGTCACGGTTTACGTTCTTGACTACGGTATCGCGGACAAAGCGCACAGGAATCGCCTGTTGCAGAGCAAGATTGTGTTCGTCGGCCCGCGTCCATTGGTCCGCAAGGTCCTTGACATGGCCTTCCGGTTCCGTGGACCTCACGAACTCCACCCAATTTGCGCTGGCCGGGAGCTCATCGGCGAAGGGATAGAGCGTTGCGACCCACGAGATCGTTGTTTCCGAGGATCCCGCGGTGTGCATCGTTGGGGCTGGCACGCCGGGTGTGTCCTCCCGACCTACGGCAAGCTGGAATGGGGCCTGCTCGGCAGCATGCCTTGCGGCTGCGGTCTGCCAACGAGGAGGGTCTTGCTCGTTGAAGGGCTCAACTGCGCTGAACGACAGGGTCGGCCCTGCGTTCGGCCTCAATACTCCGCCTTCAAGCAGGAGCCGATCATAAAAGATACTCGCGTACTTGAGTCTGCGGCGGAACGCTGCGACGGGTGCTCCGGCGAGGAGGGTGTTCGCGTTCGACCGGAGCGGCACGAGAAGTGTGGACTCGTCTCCTGGCATGGTCAGACACTAGGCGGGGGCGCCGCCGCTGGGGGACCGTTACCGGACAAGCAGCTCCGCGCGTCACATGATCACGAATTTGGCGCTTGGGCGCATGGTTCTTACAAATACCCCTACTTCCTTTCGTACGGCCCGCTCGAGCCGGCGATCCCGGTCTATACCCGCAATCACCTGGGCGCGGGTGCGGGCGCCTACGGGGCGATGTGGTCCGCGCTGGGGGCGGGGCGCTGCTGGGCCTGCTGATGATTCCCGCCCTTTCCCGGCTTCGGCCCGGCGTGGTCAACGCGGCAGGCGCCCTGTTGTGGGGGATTGCGCTCCTCCCCCTGCTGGCCGTGAACATGCTGCCCGCCGCCTTGGTGATCATGTTCGTCGGCGGGCTCGTATGGGCCCCGTACGTCGCCACCGAAGTCACCGTCATCCAACGCTGCGTACCGCCAGAGCAGCACGGCGCTGCCTTCGGCGCCAGGCGCGCCGTCATCGTCGCGTCCTCCCCCGCCGGCGCGGCCCTGGGCGGCGTTCTCCTCGAGCACCACTCCTCGCTGAGCGTCATCGGATTGTCCGCGGCCGCGTGCATCGTCGCCGGCGGCGTATGCCTGGCGCTGCCATCCGTGCGCGGCGCTGCGCCGCCAGCAAGCCGATCATCATGTTCGCAACAAGAAATTCCTGCCGCATCACGCTAAGGATCTCCGACCGCGCCCTGGCCCCGCGCGATAACCTTGCCGACTGCAGGTGACCGTGCTGATCACAGGGGAACAAGTGTCCAAGGCACATCTCCTGCTCATATGGCGAAACCCGGGCGACAGCCGGCCGATCCCCCTCCCGGGCACCTTGGCCTGGTTGCGCTTTGACGCAAAAGCACTAGTGAACGCAGGAACGGCCCCGCCCGAAGCTGGCGCCGGAGGTGATGTGTTCCGGTTGACAAGCACCACGATGGCCACGCCGATCGTCTCCGGCATGACGGGCGGCGCTGGCAGGCGCCCGCGATCTGCCGGGCCGTGTCGCTGACGGACAGCCCGTCACCCGGGGTGCTACCTGTACCGCTCTTCCTCAGACCCCGCCTCGGCGACCACGGCATGGCCATCCCGGCCGACCCGGTCCGGCACGCAGCGGCCCGATTTCCACTCGCGAGCCGGGTGTCGTGACGGTGGGCCGCCTTACCGGTCGATCACATAACCTGCGTCGCGGGGTCGGGTTGCGATATCCGCGATCGCCTGCACGGATGTCCGAGGTCCTCTGCACGGGGGTTGTGCCGGCTTCCTCAGGTCAGCCGTGCCAGGTGGCGCGAGACTTGAACGAAGAGGTTCCGCCGGAGAAGGGAGACCCCGGATGTCTGACGCTACGGCGATTGTGTCAGCCTATTTCGATGCCTGGCGGGCACACGATTCTGGCGCTTTGCGCGGGCTGCTCGCCGACGATGCCACCTTCACCGGCCCGCTGGGCCACTCCGATAACGCCGACGACTACCAGCAGGCGATCGGCCGGATGTTCGCGATCACCACCGGGATCGTGATCCAGAATATGGTCGCCGACGGTGACGACGTTCTGACCTGGTTCGACTTGCACACCTCGGTCGCGCCGCCGACGGCCGTCGCGAACTGGAGCCGGATCGAAAACGGCAAGATCGCTCGCGTCCGCGCCACCTTCGACCCGCGGCCGATCCTGGCCGCCCGGGAGAACTCCTGACAGGAGGCACCCATGACCGGTGCCCGCGCGACTCAAGCCGTTCTCGATGACGCGGCGCTCGCCGAGCTGCGTGCGTTCAATGTCAGGTTCGAACAGCGGCTCGCGGCGGCGCCGCCAGTGGAGTCGGTGCCGGTTTCGCAGTCCCGGGCGGCGGCGCGCGAGGGCAGCGGCAC
>Ga0209648_10004029_pt1 | contig 12431 bp, 8 predicted proteins | sample GraSoi2013_115cm_FD_185830 | JGI IMG/M metagenome (GOLD analysis project Ga0209648, IMG submission 185830) | Grasslands soil microbial communities from the Angelo Coastal Reserve, California, USA - Sample 9_17_2013_115cm (SPAdes) (version 2) | ecosystem: Environmental > Terrestrial > Soil >...
TGAGCACCAGCGCCGTTACCACGTCCACTCCGGTCACCATCTCCGCGTCCTACACTGGCACGACCAAAACGGCCTCACTCAGCGTCGTGCCTCAAGCACTTCCAAATCTCTCCTCGCTCATGCTGAGTCCCACGAGTGTGACCGGCGGCGTGCAAACGTCCACCGGCACGGTGACGCTGAGCGGGCCAGCACTCACCGGCGGGGCGCAAGTAATGCTTTCCAGTAACAACGGAGCGGCTAGCGCGTTTTCGAGCGTAACCGTTACGGCTGGAACCACTAGCGCGACATTCACTGTGAGCACCAGCGCCGTGATCGCCTCTACATCGGTCACGATCTCCGCGTCTTACGCTGGGGCCACCAAAACAGCCTCACTCACCGTGCTGCCGCCGGCCCTTACTCTCTCCTCGCTAACGCTGAATCCCACGAGCGTGACTGGCGGATCTCCTTCAACCGGCACGGTGACGCTGAGCGGGCCAGCTCCCACTGGCGGCGCGGTCGTCTCCCTCTCCAGCAGCACGTCCACGGCAACGGTCCCGGCCACCGTAACTGTCGCTGCGGGGGCCAGCAGCGCGACATTCACGGTGAGCACCAGCGCCGTTACCACGTCCACTCCGGTCACCATCTCCGCGTCCTACACTGGCACGACCAAAACGGCCTCACTCACCGTAGCGCCTCCAGGCACCCCTGCTGGAACTTACACGCTCACGATCACGGGAACTTCGGGCACCCTCAGCCACTCCACAACGGTCCAAGTTACGGTGAACTAAAAAGAACTCTGGAGTCTCCAGCCCTCTTCTGGAATTCAGCGAGAAAAAGCCATCTGTCTTTGACTGTTAGCTGCGACTGGCCATATGGCCAATTGCGCTCAGAGCAAGTTCCATTGCCACCCCCAAGTCCTAAACGGATCCTAACCTAAGAGAAAGGGAAACTATCCCCGTGCAACTGCCAAGGACGAAAGAGCGATGGGCAAGTCGAAGGCTGAGTTCAACTGGAGAATGGCGCGCAGTCTTGCGCTCGCGGCATGCCTGGCAGCCGCTTGCATGGCTGCGCGCTCGCTAGCACAGGCACAGGCTACGTCTGCATCACAGGGATCGGGGTCGAATTCCCGATTGTTGACTGCGGAAGAGGGGCGGGCCATCGTGAATGCCGCGCGGGGTCAGGACCAGTCGGCGCACGGCGCGCAGGACTGTTCTCACCTCGTTCACCAGACGTATCTCAGTGCGGGGTTCGATTACCGGTATGCGAGCTCGTTCGAACTCTACGCGGGGAACGAGAATTTTGAGCGGGTGAGAAACTCGCAGCCGGGAGATTTGATTGTGTGGCCGGGCCATGCCGGTATTGTCGTGGACCCGCTACAGCACAGTTTTTACAGTTTGGTGAGTACCGGCCCGGAGGCGCAGGATTACGAAGGGTCTTACTGGAGATCCCGCGGAAGACCGCGCTTCTTTCGGTACAAAGTTGAAAACGCTGAGAAACTCACTGCAGTTAAGGCACCGGCGTCCGTACGAGCTTCAAAGTCCAAGAAGCCGCGCGAGACTGCGCCGGCAATCGAAGAGCGATTCCCGGTGGCGGCCTCCGCTTCCAACCGGCCACCGAAGGCGGCTTCGGAACGGACGAGGGTCGCGTATGGTCCGCCGGCTCTGACTGCGCCAGCCGTTGCACCGACTACGTTTGAGGTTCCGCAGAGCATAATCATCGCGGCGGGAAACAAGCTGCCGACGAGCAGCCAGGTTGCTGAAGGCATTTCCGAATTGAGCAACGCCTCGGGAAGTGTCTTCCGCGCGGATGACCCCTCAAAACTGGCGCTGCCGGTGGTCATCTTCGAGCGACTCCACGTGGAGAGCTTGGAAATCAAACGGGACCACGGATGGGCGCGTCTGCAGATTGATTCTCGAGCGACCATAGCGGGTGGAGAAACGGACTATAAACGGCGACGCGAGAAAGTTTGCTGGGAGCTGCGCCGCACAAAATCGGGCTGGGAGGCGATCACTCCCGTGGATCGAGCGTATGTGCCAAACGATGTGGCCGTGCGCAATCTGGCGGCACAGCTCGCGCGGCTGACCGAAAAGGAAAGTGCCGCGGCAGATCCGGAGACCGTTCTGCGGCAGGAGTCACAGCTCGCCAATCTGCTGAGTGCGCTGCTGAAAAACAAGTAGGCCACTTATCGGCAGTCAAAGACTAATGCTCCAGCCCTGGGCTGGAAGTTGTGTTTGATGATTCCTGAGGCAGAGCAAAGGCAAGGTAGACGCCGCCCGAGGGCGACTTGGGATCTTTGCCGCCGCCTGCGGCGATAACGATGAATTGGCGGCCGTTCACTTCGTAAGTGGCGGGAGTGGCGTTGCCGGAGAAGGGGAGAGTCGCTTCCCAAAGCAGTTCACCAGTGGATTTATCGTAAGCGCGGAATTTCTTGTCGAAGTTGGTTGCCCCGATGAACAGCAGCCCGCCCGCGGTGACGATCGGCCCGCCGTAATTTTCGGTGCCAGTGTCCTTCAGGCCTTTCGAAGCGAGTTCCGAGTATTCACCTAGCGGAATTTTCCAGACATATTCGCCGGTGTTCAGATTGATGGCGTTCAGAGTGCCCCACGGGGGAGCGACGCCGGGATATCCTTCCGGGTCGAGAAATTTGTGGTAGCCGGTGAATCGATATGGCATGGACGCAGGCGGCGGCGCGGAGCTTGCGAGCTCTTTGCTTTCGCCGCTCAACAAGAAGCTGACCAGCGCGGAGATTTGATCCTCGGTTAGATTCGGAAAGCCCGGCATTCGTCCTTTTCCGTTCTTGATGGCCGTGGCAATCTGCACGGGAGTCAGCCGCTCGCCCACTCCTATCAGAGAAGGCATGGCCGGCGGCGAGCCCGTCAAGTTCTCTCCGTGGCAGACGCTGCACTGGCTCATGTAGATGGCGCGTGGGCTATTTTCGCCGGTGTTCGGGGCGAGCGCGCCGGTCCAGGCCATCTCATTCGAATTGATGTAGATGACTCCGGTCTCTGCATCCACGGCGGGGCCGCCCCACTCGCCACCACCGTCGAAGCCCGGAAAAATCACCGTATCTTTTCCGACGCCGAACGGAATGAACTGCCCTTCACTCCGGAATTGATTGAATTTTTCCAGCGCCCACTGATGCGCTTCCGGCGTGCGCACGGTCAGAAGATCCTCGGTGAGAAGCTGGCGTGCAAAGGGCGCGGGGCGGGCGGGAAGCGTCTGTTCGGAAGCAGCAACTTCGCCGGGCACAGTGCTTGGAGGATACTTTCGGGACTCGATGGAAAAAAGAGGCTTTCCTTTGGCGCGGTCGAAGAGATAGACGAAACCTTGTTTTGTCGTTTGGGCTACCGCCTCAATCTGTTTTCCATCGCGCATCACGGTGAGGAGCGCGGGCGGTGAAGGGAAGTCCCGGTCCCAGAGATCGTGGCGAACTCCCTGAAAATGCCAGATTCTCCTGCCTGTCCGTGCGTTCAAGGCAATCAGACAATTAGCGAAGAGATCGTCGCCGATGCGATCCGCGCCGTAGAAATCAAACGCGGCGGAGCCTGTTGGGACATAGACAATGCCGCGCCGGGAATCGAGCGCCATTCCAGCCCAATTGTTCGCGGCCCCGCTGGTCTTCCACGCATCCTTCGGCCAAGTGTCGTAGCCAAATTCACCGGGATGCGGGATGGTGTGGAACGACCAGCGCAGCTTACCGGTGCGAACGTCGTAGGCGCGAATGTCGCCGGGCGGCGCAGGGAGAGTCTCGGGGTTGCGTCCGCCGAATATCACCAAGTCCTTGTACACAATGCCTGGGCTGGTCAAATCTACAGACTGAGAGCTGACAGGTTCGCGGCCCAGGTTTTCGCGGAGATCGATTCGGCCGCCGTTTCCAAAAGATGGAATCGGTTTGCCGGTGGCGGCATCCAGGGCGTAAACAAAGTTCATCACGCCGACCAGAATGCGCTTGTCTTTGCGATTAGCCCAGTAGGCGAGCCCGCGATCCGGTTGCGTTCCACGAATTCCAGAGTCGAACTTCCACAAGAACTTGCCTGTCGCGGCATCCAAGGCGAAAACTTTTTGCGTTGGAGTGATTCCGTAGAGCACGCCCTCGACGATGATGGGGCTCGTCTGAAGACCACCTTCCTCCTGCGTATCAAAGCTCCATGCAACGGCGAGGCGCTTGACGTTGCTGCGATTGATTTGCGCTAGCTTGGAATAATGATTGTTCTCCGGCGCGCCGCCGTAGGCCGGCCAGTCTTGATGTTCCTGGCCGGGTTCATTGCTTGGTGTCGGCGTGTTTGCCCCGCGGGCGATCGACCCGGCCGTGGTGACGATCAAAGACGGAACCAAAATTAATGCGCAAATCGCGAGTGTTTTCAAAGTGTTCTTCTTTTTCATGGCTACACGAGAAGAGAGGATAGCACTCCTACAATGCAAGGCGAGACGCAGATAAAGAGTGGGGTCGTTGCATTTACTCTTCTATTTCCAAATGCAGCGCGCAGCCAGGAAGGGATTGTCTTTCTAAGTTAAGTTACAGCAGCTCCCGGGCGATCCTTCTCTCCCTTCGTTTCATTGGGAGTAATTCTATGCAACCCCGCAGAAACCGCAGGGCTCACCGTGGTCTTGCGGACGCGGGGAGTTGGCGCAGCCCCATCACGCGCATGAGGGTTTCCTGGACGTGGAGCAGTTCGCGCTGACGTTCGTGTTCTTCCATGGTGCGGTCGGTGAGAGCTTCTTTCAACAGAATCAAGTTGCGACGGAATTCGAGCTGAGCGAGAACCAGGCGGCTTAACGCTTTCAGGGCCTCCCTTTGCTCGGGCGCCAATTCGCGCGGCGACTGGTCGACGACGCAGAGCGTGCCCAGGGCGTAACCGTCTTCGTTGATGAGAGGAGCGCCGGCGTAGAAGCGGATGTGTGGGTCGGAAACGACAAGTGGATTGTCGCGAAAGCGCTCATCCAGAAGCGCATCGGGGACGACGAAGACATCGGATTGCAAAATCGCGGTGGAGCAAAAGGCGATGTCGCGTGATGTCTCTGAAGCATCCATGCCCACGCGTGACTTGAACCATTGGCGGTCTTCGTCGACAAGAGAAATCAGCGCGATGGGCGCTTTGCAAACAAACGAGGCCAGCAGGGTGAGGTCGTCGAAGGATTGTTCCGGGTCGGTATCGAGGATGGCATACTTCTCCAAGGCGGCGATTCTTCCCTCTTCGTTGACGGGCTTGGCGATGACCATGAGCCACCTCCTGCACGATTCCTTGGTCCGGGTCGGATCCGGGCCGGGGAGGAATAATACTCCAAATCGGAGAATATGGCGCGCCAAGTGAGTCCATGCCGGAGTGGCCGGTGCAAAGGCCACTGGTTGTGGCAACTCTCTGGAGGTGAGCTGCTTGAATGGCGGTAATCTCGATTGCAATATTGCTCGACTTCCTGCACGTATTCGCTAGAATTCACCCGTTCGATCCCGGGGCGAGTTACGGTTTTCCAATGGAGATGGATATGAAGATTGCTACGCGTGCGCGATCTATCGGAATTGCAACCGCTCTATTCGCAAGTGCACTTGCGGCAGGACCAGCGGCGACCGCGCAAGAGAAATATACGCCCACACCGGCGAACCTGGGGGCGCGCACCTGGTTCCAGGATGCCAAGTTCGGGATGTTCATTCACTGGGGAGTGTACAGCGTGCTGGGCGATGGGGAATGGATCATGGAGACGCGGCCGATCAATAGAACGGATTACGCGAAGGTGCCGGCATTTTTCAATCCGATAAAGTTTGATCCCGCTGCGTGGGTGGCGCTGGCGAAGGCCGCTGGCATGAAATACATCACCATCACTTCGAAGCATCATGACGGATTTGCGATGTTCGATTCGCGCCTGACGGATTGGAACGCTGTGGCGCGGACGCCGTACGGCAAAGACGCGATCGGGATGCTCGCTGCGGAATGTCACAAGCAGGGCATCAAGCTCTTCTTGTACCACTCACAACTGGATTGGCATTCACCGGATTATTTTCCGCGCGGGCGCACGGGACATCACACGGGCCGTCCGGATTCAGGGAATTGGGATGCCTACCTGAATTTCATGGACGGTCAATTGCGGGAATTGTTGACGAACTACGGGGAGATCGGGGGCATCTGGTTCGACGGAATGTGGGACAAGCCGGACGCGGATTGGCATCTTGCCCGAACGTACGCGCTGATTCATCAATTGCAGCCGCAGGCCATGGTCGGCAGCAATCATCATAAGAATCCATTTCCTGGAGAGGACTTCCAGATGTTTGAGAAGGATTTGCCGGGCCAGCACACCACTGGTTTCAACCCCGAACAATCGGTCAGTGCGCTGCCGCTCGAGACCGCGGAAACCATGAATAACTCCTGGGGATTCAATCTGACGGATGAACATTACAAAAGCCCCGCTGAATTGATTCGATACCTTGTGCGCGCGGCGGGATCGAACGCAAATTTTCTTTTGAATGTCGGGCCGATGCCGAGCGGCGAAATCCAGCCCGAGTTTGCGCAGCGCTTGACGGAAGTGGGGCGGTGGATGAAGCAGTATGGAGATTCGGTTTACGGAACGCGAGGAGGGCCCGTGACGGCGGGGCCGTGGGGCGTGACGACGCAACGGGGCTCGACGGTCTACGTTCACGTCCTGGATTGGAATGGTCCGGTGCTGGCGCTACCGGCGATGCCGCGGCCGATTCGTACGGCGCGACTGCTGCGCGATGGCAGCAGTGTGGAATTCAGCGCCGTCAAGGGAGGTCTGGTGCTGAAACTTCCGGAGCCGCAACCGGAAGAAGTGGATCGTGTGATTGTTCTTGAATTGGAAGCGGCAAAGTAAGACGCGGTGTTCGTAACGCTGTTTTGAGCTACTTCCGATTGCCGATCAGCCAAACGCCTAGTTAACCATAACATCCCCCCCTGTTGATTCTAAATGTGTTAGTCCGGCCATGGTTCTATCATCCACAGAGGTGAGAGAACACGAAGTCGGACGGTCCTTGGAGGGTAGGCTCGGAAATCTTCCAGAAAAGAAGGACTTACGTTGTGACCGGAGTCTTGCGTAGATGAGGCGGACTACTTCCCAAAGATAATCCACCAGAGTAGTGACCGCTGCTTCAACTAGAAATTCGGAGAAATTCGGTGCTGGGTCAGTTTGGAGGACCAATCTTGGATCACTTCCGGGTTGCTAAAAATTACCGGCCAAATCTGCTTGAACCTCATGTTTTAGCGTAAGTGCCTTAAGAATCAAACAGTTTGATGGCCGGTAGTTTTCGGCTTTAGTGGTCCAATCCGTGCACGCGCCCGTAACCTCCGAGCTAAGAATGAGTTAAGCCAGCGCGGGCATCACGATTGGCCACTAAAGCCGACCATCCGCCCCGAACGTGCCGAAGGCGACCGGCAGGTCCTTGCGTTGGGTGCTCTCCGGTGCTCTACTTCTTGAGTGCTTTTGGGGTCGCGCCCACGCTGGCGCGGCAAGCAAGACGAGAAACGCGAAGCCATCACTCCAACGCTATTCCTCTCGCAGCGCTACCATTGGGTCCACACTGGTGGCCCGCCACGCCGGAATGACCGTGGCCGCGAAGGCCACCCCCGCCAAGAGTGCGGGCACCGCCCCGAAAGTTGCCGTGTCTGTCGTGCTCACACCGAATAACAGGCTGGCCATCACGCGAGTCAACGCGGCTGCGACCGCAAGGCCCACCAGAATGCCAGTCGCCGCCAATTCCATTCCCTGCCGCACCACCAGCCCGATGATGTTACGGGGCCGCGCGCCTAACGCCACCAGCACGCCGATATCATGAGTGCTCTGCGTCACCAGGTAGGACATCACACCGTAGAGGCCCACGGCAGCCAGGAGCAGCGCGAATGTCGCAAAGGCGCCCAGCATGGTGCTCGAAAAGCGCTGACGCGCCAGCGAATCGTGCAAACGATCCTGCATGGTGCGGATTCCGTAAACCACCACGCCCGGATCGACACCGTGGATTTCTTGAACGACGGCGGCCGACAGCCCAGCCGGATCGGATGAAGTGCGCGCCACCAGGTACAAGTCGTTCCAGGGGTGTTGTTGGTGCGGAAAATAGATCGCAATCTTAGTATCTGCCTCCAGGCCGTACTGTTTGACCACGCCTACCACGCCCACAATAGTGAAAGGCTTCTTGGGATCGAACCACAGGTGCTTTCCGATCGGATCATCGTGCGACCAAAAACGCTTCGCGAATTTGTCGTCAATGATGACTACCTGCGGCAAGTCCATCGTGTCATGGTCGGAGAAAAACCGGCCCTTCACCAGGGGAATCTCCATTGCGCGAAAGTAGTCAGTGCTCGCAGCGCGCATGTCTACTTGCAACTCCTGGCCAGGAGGCGGCTGATAGCCTTCCACGTTGATGCCTCCCCAACCGACCGCTCCTGTCAGTGGCAGCGCCGAAACCGCGCCTTCCGCCACCACACCCGGCAGGCGGGCGATGCGGGCTCCAATTTCTTTGTAGAAATTAATCACCGCTTTGTCCTCATGGTATTTCGGGTCATTGGCCGCAATCTGCATCGTCAGCACACGGTCGATGGTGAACCCGGGGTGTACGCTTTGCAAACGCGCGAAGCTGCGAACCAGAAGCCCAGCTCCGATCAACAGCATCAGCGAAAGCGCCAGTTCGGAAATCACCAGCAGGCCGCGCAAACGGTGCCGCCTTAGGTGTAGACCGCCGTCGCTCTGCCCACTGCGCCCGCCAGCCTTCAGCGAGGTGTTTAGATCCACCTTGATGGCGCGCCACACCGGCGCCACGCCGAACAGAATGCCGGTTGCCAGCGAAATGCCGAACGTGAACGCAAGAACGGTCCCGTTGATTGCGATGTCCTCCAACCGTGGAATATTGCCAGGATTCATCGCGCGCACCACGTAAAGGCTTACTTGAGCGACCACGAGTCCGGCGGCCCCGCCCAGCACTCCCAACAGAGTACTCTCGGTGAGTAATTGCCGCGCGAGCCGCTGCCAGCCCGCCCCCACAGCCGTCCGGATGGCCACCTCCTTCTCACGCCCCGCCGCACGCGTCAGCAGCAGGTTCGCAACGTTGGCACAGGCGATCAGTAATACCAGCGCTACCGACCCTAGCAACACCAGCAGCGCTCGGCGAACGTCTCCCACCACCTGCTCCTGCAGCCCCACCACGTGCATGCCGAAGCTGAGGTCGCGCTTGTCCTTCTCGCGGATCCGGCTGGCAATCACGTCGATGTCGGCCTGTGCTTGTTGCACCGAAACCCCCGGCTTCAGTCGCACGACGATGTTATAGTTTTCGTCGCCCCTCTTTTGCACAGCATCGGCTCCCAATGGCAACGGCAGAAAGACATCCATCTTGTCCATGGGTCCTTCCGATGGCATCACTTCGGCGTTGAGCATGAAACCGCGCTGGAGTACGCCCGCCACAGTGAACGAATTCCCATCGAGCGTGATGCTCTTGCCTACAATCTCCCGATCAGAAATGAACAGCCGTTCCCAGAGCCGGCTACTGAGAATGGCCACGGCTGGCTTGCCGGGTTGGTCCTCTTCCGGTAACAATAGGCGGCCAAGCAGAGGCTTTGCGCCAAGCATCTTCAGCAGGCCGGATTGCGTGCGCAATCCGTCAATCCGCTCAGGCTTCTCGCGGCCTGCCAGCGTGAAAGTCCGGCTCTGCGCGAGGGCCATCAGCTCGAAAGAATGGTTCTCGTTCTGAATGTCAATGTATTGGCCAGGCGACGGCCAATCGCGCAGAATGCCGATCCCCGGAGAATGCAGCCACACGGCCGCCAGCCGGTCCGCATGCGGATAGGGGAGCGGACGCAGCAGCAGCGCGTCCACCACGCTGAAAATGGCCGAATTGGCGCCGATCCCGATGGCCAAGGAGGCCAAGATCACCAGAGTCAACAACACATTCTTGCGAAGCATGCGCCAGGCGTACCGAAGGTCTTGCAACCAGCTCTGCATCATCCCTCCTGCGCTTTGAATGAATAATAGTATGACGTGCCTAGCTTCCGGCTAGGTAGGATTCTCGCTGGTGTTCAGCCGCCTCTCCGCCGGCACCCCCTACGTGGTTTCCGGCGGATGATGGGGTATACGGAAGTTCTGTTTCCAGCCTTACGACACTTCTAAATTACTTCCGGGTTGACCATTCGGGAGCTAGCCAGTTTCACTCACGGATTAGCCTGAAATGTTGAGTTAGTGAAATGGCCTGTGACCGCATCCAGCGCCTTGTAGAGCGCCCCTCGCGATGATCAATTTCGTGCTGGAGTATTCGGGCGTACCATCCACAAGCTTCGACAAATTGTGGTTCTGCTTGTTATGCGCCGTTTCATTTCCCCAGTAGGCAATCTGTTGAACTCATTTTTTGTAACCAACCGCTTTACTTCCGGCATCAAACTGGTTCACGGTATTGCTACAAGGAGGGATAATCATGAATTCCAAGCAAGTGGTTCTCATCACCGGCTCCAGCACTGGCTTCGGCAGGCTGTTCGCCGAGACCCTGGCTCGTAAAGGGCACACCGTTTTCGCGACGATGCGTGACCCCGGAGGTCGCAATGCCAAGAATGGCTCCGAAATCCGTACCCTTGCGGAAAAGGATTCACTGCCAATATATGTCCTTGAACTGGATGTAACCGACGACGCCTCGGTCGAGCGGGCTGTGGATTCGGCCGTCGCCAAAGCCGGTCGCATCGACGTCGCCATCAACAATGCCGGCTACTTCGTCTCGGGGCTAGCGGAAGCTGTTACCACCGAACAAGCGCAGCGTCTCCTAGATGCGAATTTCTTCGGCCCGGTTCGCGTAAATCGCGCCGTGCTTCCGCACATGCGGCGCCAACGCAGCGGCGTGCTCATGCACATCAGCAGCGGCGCCGGCCGCGTGGTTCTTCCTTCTATGGGTTTGTATTGCGCCAGCAAATTTGCACTCGAGGCCTTGGCCGAAGCCTACAACTACGAACTTGCCGCGCAAGGAATTGAGTCCGTGATTGTCGAACCCGGCCAATATGAGACTCCTATTTTTGGGAATACAGTTACGGCTGCCGATGAGGCTCGCACCAATACGTATGGTGCTGTCAAGCAGTTCCCTGACAAGGTCAACGCGGCACTTTCCTCCACCGCCGGCAATGCTCAGGAAGTCGCGGACACGGTTCTGCGGATTATCGAGACTCCTGCGGGAGAGAGGCAGTTGAGGTATTTCGTCAGCCCCCAGAACTTCGGTGTCGACGAGATCAACGCCCTTTCAAAGCAAGTACAAGCCAACGTGCTAGAAGCCTTCGGTCTCGCTGCCGACACCAAATTCCTCAAAGGTAAAGCAGTCGGCACCGTCTAGCTCTCCCTTGCAGGAACACGCGAAGGATCCGTGAACAAAAGGTTTGCCTTCGAATGGCGCAGCACGATCACGCTGAACTGTCACGGAAGGAGGTTGGAAAGACAGCGCAAAGCCCTGGAGGCCCTGCCGTGCGGGAGGTATCCTCCGAAGACTCGCCCACCAAGAGCAAAAATGCGATTACTCGTGAGAAGCCGCGCAGTGTTGAGCTCGGTCGTAAAGAATTCCCCACTTGGCGAGTGACGGGCAACCCTTCCCCAATCTGGTTATGGAAGAGTAGCCTACGGCCCGAAAGTATTATAGGTCAAGGAGTAGGGAGCCGTGACCACGCGTCAAGACAAGGTTCACACTCAACTTCACCCTCAACTGGGCCGAGCCGCAGTCCAGATCTTTGCCGCCAATGATCGCATGAACCAGATTCTTATCGAACATCTTGACCGTACCGCCTGGAGAGCCAAACCGCCCGGCAAGGCCCGCACCATTGCGGCGATCTTCACGCACATGCACAATGTCCGGTCCAAGTGGGTCCGGCTTACAGCTCCGCACCTGAAGATTCCACGACAGCTCAACCGCGCGCACTGTACGCCGCGGCAAGCCCGTGCGGGATTGGCCGAGAGCGCCGCTCGCTGCGCGGAGATGCTCGCTGAAGCCCTCGGCGGTTGTGGGGGTCGCGTCGAGAAGTTCCGCAGAGACGGCTGGGCTCGGCCTTGGCCAGTTGGCCCGGAAATGCTGTGCTACATGCTTTCCCACGAAGCCCACCATCGCGGGCAGGTGTGCATGCTCGCGCGTCAGCTCGGATTCCCGTTGCCGAAAGAGGTGGCGTACGGGATCTGGAATTGGGAAAAGCTGTGGAAAGAGTGCGGGTCGCCTGGCGGCCCCGGCTACGGCTCTTCTTTCCCAAACTGACCCAATACCAGAAATTCGCTAGAAATCTGCGGACCAACTGACTCCTGCGGCCAAGGGGAAGATCAGGTGCTGAGCGTCTGGATGGGGAGGCGGAGGGCGAGTCAATTCAGGGATTGGGTCAGGGATTGGGGATGGATTCGTCAAACTTGAGGATGAGCACTTGGCCGTCGGAGTGGAAGGTGCCGCCGGTGGCGGTCTTAGCTTCTTTAATGGGATTGTCAGGAAGGAAGTGGGAGATTTTGGCGACGAGGCC
>Ga0209648_10004030_pt1 | contig 12429 bp, 11 predicted proteins | sample GraSoi2013_115cm_FD_185830 | JGI IMG/M metagenome (GOLD analysis project Ga0209648, IMG submission 185830) | Grasslands soil microbial communities from the Angelo Coastal Reserve, California, USA - Sample 9_17_2013_115cm (SPAdes) (version 2) | ecosystem: Environmental > Terrestrial > Soil >...
GACGCAGCCGCGAACGCAAAGATCATTCGAGACATTCTCGAGGGCGAGCGTGGGCCGCGGCGGGATTTCGTTTGTATCAATGCGGCGGCGGCGCTGGTTGCGGCCGGCCGGGCGACCGACTTCCGAAAAGGCGCTCTCCTCGCGGCAAAAGCGATCGATTCGGGATTAGCGCTGCTGAAGCTGAAGGCGCTGATCGAATTTTCACGGTCACAAGGCTAAGCTCAGGCAAGTGATGGAGAGTCCCAATCGGGAAGATTGCAGTACAACTCGTCCCACTTGGAATATTTGCGAAGCGCGCTTACGACAATGGGCAAAGGCTCAGGCAAGATTTCCCTAAAGTTCCTTTCCACCGGAAAGTTCAAGCGAAACGCGAGGCGCTCCTCAGGCGGGCAAAACTGCGCGTCCACTCCGGGTTTGTTCCCCCTGCAATCCACTCGATACCAGCCGAATTCAGGAAGATAAATGGCGTTAAAACCGTGGAGTGAATAGGGCGGGCCTTTGTCATCGATACTGAGACGCTGGTAGCAAAATCCGGCGGGAATGACATTTGCCCGAAGCAGTGCAGCAAGAAGATGGCTTTTAGCGTAGCAGTAGCCCGTACTGTTCGCCAACACCTCCGAGGCGGCGCACGTAACTGGGTTGCGTTTGTAATCAGAACTGTGTTGGATGTTATCGCGCACCCATTCGAAGCAGCGTCGCGCAATTTCCAGATCGCCTGACGCGCCGCTTGTCAATTTCAAAGCCTTCGACCGCACCTGAGGGTTATGCCAATCGACTATTTCAGTGGCTTTGAGAAAAGGCTCCATCACCAGACTCCGTTTCAGAGGGCGAGGAAATTGCGAAGTATTTGCATGCCGACTTCCGTAAGCACGGATTCGGGATGGAACTGCACGCCTTCGAGGGGTACCTTGCGGTGACGCAAGCCCATGATGAGGCCGTCGGTCTCGGCGGACACTTCGAGTTGTCGCGGGAGGCCCTTTTTTTGGACGATGAGGGAGTGGTAGCGCGTGGCCACGAAATCCTGCGGGAGCTTCCGGAAAATCGTCTTGCTATCGTGATGGATGCGGCTGGTTTTGCCGTGCATCAGTGATGGGGCACGAACCACGTTGCCACCGAAAGCATAGCCGATGGCCTGGTGGCCAAGGCATACGCCGAGGATCGGGATCTTGCCCGTGAACTCGCGGATCACATCGACGCAAATGCCGGCGTTTTGCGGTTTTCCGGGACCGGGAGAGATCACGATGCGCTGCGGCTTTTTGGCGGCGATTTGATCCAGCGTGATCTGGTCGTTGCGATGAACTTCAAGCTTTTCGCCTAGCTGGCCAAGGAACTGCGCCAGGTTATAAGTAAACGAATCGTAATTGTCGATCAGCAGGATCATCGGGCCAATCTGCTCAGAACGCCGGCCTAAAGGCTGGCGCTACACAAAACAAGTTAACGGATTAGCTTACGGCATTTGCGGGCGATGCGCTATTTGGCGCGCGCGGCGCGCGTGCGGCGGAGGCGGGCCGGTGGGCGGGCGGCGCGCGGAGAAGGCGAGATGCCGTCGCCTCCGCGATGCGCGAGTTCAAGAGCGGCTATGAGAGCGCGCGCCTTGTTGACGGTTTCCTGATACTCGCGCTCGGGAACAGAATCGGCGACCAGCCCGGCCCCGGCCTGTACAGAAGCCAGCCCTTTCTTTACTACCAAAGTGCGAATGGCGATGCAGGAATCGAGATTGCCGGCGAAATCGAGATAGAGAATGGCTCCGGCGTAGATGCCGCGACGCGTCGGTTCGAGCTCGTCGATGATCTCCATGGCGCGAACCTTGGGCGCACCGGAGACTGTTCCCGCGGGGAAGCAGGCAGCGAGAGCATCGAAGCAATCGACGTCGGAGCGAAGCCTGCCGCGGAGGGTGGAGACCAAATGCATAACGTGGGAATAGCGCTCGACAAACTCGAGACGTTCGACTTGCACCGATCCGTATTCACAGACGCGACCGAGGTCGTTGCGGCCGAGGTCCACCAGCATGATGTGTTCGGCGAGCTCCTTGGGATCAGCAGCGAGTTCGGCGGCAAGGCGCTGGTCTTCCTTTTCGTCTTTGCCGCGCGGGCGCGTACCGGCGATGGGGCGGTAGAAAGCGTCGCGACCCTGCACCTTGACCAGCATTTCGGGCGAGCTGCCCACCACGGCGGTGTCTCCGAGCTTCAGAAAATACATGTAAGGCGAAGGATTGAGAACGCGAAGGGCGCGATAAATGTCGAAGGGATTGGCATCCGTACGCGCGGAGAATCGCTGGCTGATAACCACCTGAAAGATGTCGCCGGCGCGGATGTACTGTTTCGATTTGCGGACGGCGGCGAGAAAGCGCGGGCGCGTGAAATTTGATTCGACGCGCGGCGGCTTAGTGCGGCGATTCCGCTCCGGCCGATGTTGCTCAAGAGGCAATTCGAGCTGACGGCGCGTTTCGGAAATTTCGCGCACCGCCGCGCGATATTTGGAAATCAAGCTGCCCTCGCCTTCGGTGAAAACGTTGCGCACGACCCAAACCCGATGACGAACGTGATCGAAGACGACCAGGCCGAGATAAAACATCATGACGGCATCGTCGGTGCCAATGTCGTTTGTCGCTTTATCGGGGATGCGTTCGAAAAGCCGCACCATGTCATAAGAGAAGTATCCGATCGCTCCTGCCACCAACGGAGGGAGGCCGGGTACGCGGACCGGACGATAGCGCTGAATGCGATTGCGCAGGAAATCGACGGGATTGGACTGCACCCAGGAGATGCGGCTCTCCGATTCCAGCACACACGCTCCGTTGACGTAGCGAAAGACTTCGGAGGGGTGGGCACCGACGAAGGTGTAACGGGCGATTTTCTCGCCTCCCTCGACGCTCTCAAGGAGGCAGGCGTAACGCGCGTTCCGCGTCAGCCGCAGGTAGGCGCCCACCGGCGTCAGCAAGTCGGCCGTAAAAGTATCGTAAACCGGCACCAGATTACCTTCGCGGGCGAGGCGTGAGAACGTCCCAAAGTCGGGCTCTATCATCGACGCAGGGCTTTCCCTTCTTTTTGCAAAGCAGCGAGGACCGCGCGCCGCATGACGCGTTCCGGGGCGGGCTGGCCCATCCATAGCTCCCATTGCGCGACGCCTTGAGCGACAAACATATCCACTCCCGAAATGGTCTCGATCCCCCGGCGCTCGGCGCGGCGCAACAGTTCCGTTTTGAGCGGACGATAGATCAGATCCATCACGAGGCGGCAGTTAAGCTCGCGGCTTTCGAGCGGTGAGCCGCCCCCCGGATGCATTCCAACTGGGGTGCAGTTCACGATGGCGTCGAAGCGCCTGCGGGCGATTTCGGGGCGATCGATCGTCTCGCCGCCCACAGCCCTAGCCAGAACGCGCGCGCGTTGCTGACGGCGCGCCCAAATAGTGACGGCAGAGCCCGCGCGTGCCAGCGCAAAGGCGGCGGCCCGAGCCGCTCCTCCCGCACCCAAGAGCAGGACAGCACTGGATGACAAGGGCAGACGCCGCTCGATTGCGCGCAGGACACCAGCGAAATCGGTATTGTAACCGTAGAGCTTCCCCTCGCGCACCGTGACTGTGTTTACCGCACCGATTTCAGCCGCGAGAGGATCGCAATCATGGAGATAGCGCAGAATGCGTTCCTTATGCGGGATGGTCACGCTGAACCCTGCGACCTGGAAAGGTTCAATGGCCGCGACGAAGTCAGGGAGCTCGCGCACATGAAAAGGCACGTACACAGCATTATTTTGGCGGGTCGCGAAGGCGGCATTGTGCATGAGCGGAGAGAGGGAGTGGGCAACAGGATCGCCGATTACCCCAAAAACACTGGTTTGCGGATTGATTCCCGAGTTCGAATTGCCAAAACGACGTCTGAGGCCGTAGACGCGCTCGAGTTCGCTAAATGGAATCTGACCGGAAGCAGTGCTTTGGGCTATGGGGGCGTAAGCGAGCGCACTGCCCTGGCGGAGGGCCAAAATGCGCGGCCCCAACATGTCTTGTCCCATTGGAACGACCACAACGTCGCCGCGGCCGCGCGCCGGTTCTAATAATCGGCGCACATCAGCCAGGGAGCGGCATGTGGCGGCAATTTTTATGGCGTTGCCCCCAAAAGCTTCGAGACCCCTCACTATTCCGGGCAGATCTTGCGGCAGGCGGCGAAAATCATGTGCCGAAATCAGGATTCGCGCCGGCTTGAGCGCGCTTTTCAACTGAGTGGCACCGACCTGTTCCGCGGTTTCGATCTCGACATCGCACCAGCTGAAGCCTGCCGCCACGGCTTGCTCCAGGATGGCCATTTGCTCCGCAACGCCGCCATTGAACTGTCCTCCGGCCCGAAGCCGACGACAGGTGGCGATCAGCGTGAGTTTTCCGGGTTGTCCGGCCACCCAACCGAGCAGGCGGGGAATTTCGGACCGTTTTGACAGGAAATCCAGCCGCAATTCGAAGACGTGCGCTGTTTGGGGGGCCCTTCTAGCAGCTTTCAACTGCTGAGTAGCCTCAGAAGCACTTCGAGCAGCCACAACAGCACAGATGCGATCACTTCCAAAGACACTTAGGTCCGAGCGGATAGACTTTAAGGTGCCGCGTTGTAAACGCTTCGAACCAGGTAACTTAGCCCCAACCGTGGATCCGATCTTACCCTCCGGCAATGTGCGGACTGTCCGAGCATCGCGTCCGGCGCTTTTATCATGCGGTATCGAAAGTGTAAAGCAAGGCCCGAGAGTGGCTTGACCGGTCCTAGTACCACCTGTTAATTTCGCTCTGGAATATGTTCATCGCGAAGGCCCTCAAACGAAATCAAGAGGAGCGAAGATGATGCGGAGATTCTGCCTGGTTCTCATTTTTGCGGGGGTTATGGCTTCTCTGGCACATGCTCAGACGGCATCCCAGGTGCCAGTGGAAAGCCAGCTATACTGCAGCGGAATCGTCACCTCCGACCCGGTCCGAACAGATACCTATGTCATCTCGGGGGAGGAATCCTATTTCCGCATCACTTATTCCGACGGCAAGCTCGTTTTCCTGAATAAAGGAGCATCGCAGGGCGTGAAGGTTGGCGATCAATTCGAGGTCATACGCCCCAAGGCGAGCGACTATGTTCAGTACGAATGGTTCCGCGATCAAAGCAGACTGCTCAAAGGGATGGGCACAACTTACGAGGACGAGGCCCGAATTCGCGTGGTTAACGTGCAACCGAACACTTCCACGGCCGAAATAGTTTTCTCCTGCGCTTATATAGAACGCGGAGACATAGCGCAGTCCTTCGCGCCCCGGCCAGCTCCCATGATCAAATCCGGAGAGGGTTTCGACCTCTTTGCGCCTCCGAGCGGTAAAGCGAAAGCGATGATCGTGACGACCAGGTATTATGGCGAGCTCGCGGCGGACGGTAAGATCGTATACGTCAACCTGGGCAGCGCCCAGGGGCTCAAGGTAGGTGACTATTTCCGGATTTTCCGCTTTCAGGGCAACAGCAACGAAACTGAATACCAGACGCAGGGCACTGCCTATCAGGTCTTCGGATTCGGCTCCTCACCTCGACCTTACGCTGGGGCGGAACTGCCGCGCGACATTTTGGGTGAAGGAGTGGTGTTGCGAGTGAGCAAGAATGCCGCTACCGTGCTGATCACTCTAAGCAAGAAGCAAATATATCCTGGCGACTACGTCGAACTCGAGTAGCGGGCGAATTCAACTCTTCTGAACGCCATCCGCAAGATGCCGGATCCTGGCAGTTCATGATGGAAGTGATCTCTCGCTTAGGACCAGAACGCCGGCATCGGAAAACACCTCCGCGGTAAACGCCAAAAGGTTCGTATCCCGATCGCGCCAGGCGTCCGGTGTGAGCTTGGCCTTTCGGCAGGCCGCCTCAAGAAATTGCGTCGTTGACCAATTGCGTTCGGTGGCGACTTGAGGCAAAAGCAAGCCCCTGCTCCCGCCGCGAACGGCGATGATTCCGTGCGTTCCGAGCTCAATTTCTTCCGGGCGGACCGGCCGTGGCTCGGAGATGACCGAGATTTCGATTTCCAACCGGGCTACCTCTTCCGGGCAAAGGGGCTTGAATCGCGTATCTTGCGAAGCAGCCGTGATTGCGCATTGCAGGACAGTCTCCGCGAGGTCTTGCGGTGCATCCGTGCGGCCGATGCAGCCGCGCACTCTTCCATCAGAGCGCAGGGTTACGAAGGCTCCGCCAGGTTGAGCCAAACGGCCTGAGACTGGAGGCAAATCTGGAAAACGTTGCCGGCAGACCGTTTCCACGATGGCCTGACGCGCGAGAGAGAGGAGGGCGCGCCGGTCTTCTTCCGAGAGGGGATCAAAGAGTGGGCGCATCCTGTGCTTTTCTGCGACGTTCGAGCAGACGTAGGTGCCGCTTCTGCTTTACGCGGTCGTCCACGTGGCTCCAGAACTTTGAGAAGTATTGAAAGGCTGAGGCCACAGCACTCATCACCACTAACCAAACCAAAATCGTGCCCAGCGGGCGTACTGCGGTGTGTTTGGCTCCTAGAATTACGGCGCAGACGGCGATCACCTGGAGCACCATCTTTGTCTTACCGAGTGCAGAGGCGGGAATCGTGAAACCTTCAGCGGAGGCGATATTCCGAAGACCTAGAACCGTGATTTCGCGACCGATGATAATGACGACCATCCAGCCAGCAACAAGCTGCATCTGCACGAGCGAGATAAACGCGGCAGAGATCAAGAGCTTGTCGGCTATAGGGTCGAGGAGAATGCCCAATGTCGTCACCTGCTCGCGCCGGCGTGCGTAGTATCCATCGGCCCAATCGGTGGCTGCTGCGACCAACAAGATCAAGACACCCCAAACCGCGAAGTTCATGGGCACGCTCAAAAAGACCACGTTCGGCTGGCGGGTGAGCAGCACGACAACTAAAAGCGGTATGAAAAAGATGCGCAGGATGGTTAAGCTGTTTGGAAGGTTCATGGGGCACCCAGGCCAAGCACATCCGGAGGATGTGTCAACCCAGTCTGAATGCCACTTCACTATAGTCTGGCACCGCTGGGCAGTCAACGATGCCCCAACCAGCTGTAGCGGTGTGACGCACCGTTGGAGCTCCGGTGTGAATGCGCACTGACTGGCGCGTCGCCGATACTTAAATTGTTAATAGGTCCTCGCGACTCCCGTCTTGAAAAAAGGCCGCAAAATCGTACTATTACGCGTTTGTTAAGGCGCCGAGGGCCGCGAAATGGCCCAAAACCTGTGGATTTTTGTGTGGAAATCGAATGTTACTTTGAAGTTAATGGCACCAAAAGAGACGATCCAAAGGGTTCGTTGGGACAGAAGAAACATACCCTAAATAACACTAAACAAATAACTTATCATGGGGCTAGCACGCAGCAAGAGTGCTGACGAACGGAAAATCGCACGCCAAATGCGGAGCGCTGATTTGCACAGAAGTACAGCAACGCCCTGAGGCAACCCCATCATTTGTAACTAAATAGAAATGCGGGCACCGGGCTGCTCATGGCACTTTTTAGGCCTCTTCAGAGGGCGCTAAGCGCAGGCGCCTAATCAACGACTCGGGCACTTCCGCGTCGATAACCATCCTCGAATCGCGAAGCTCGCTGTGGAGTACACGCGCCAAGCCATGCACGAGCGCCAGTTTGCGGCCGTCGGCAAGAGGAACAGAAAAGCGCAGCCTTCGCACCGGATCAACGGCCATCGTTTCATCGACTCGCCGAAGCAGTTGGTCAAGACCGGTGCCGTCGAGCGCGGAAACATATACATTCCCGTTGCTGGCAGACATCGCCCTTCGGGTCTCGGGATCCAAGCGATCGATCTTATTGAATACATGCAGACGGGGTCGATCGCTGACGCCAAGTTGAACCAGAACCTTTTCTACCTCAGCATCGTGTTCGGCGTGGTGGGGATTGGAAATGTCAGTCACGTGGAGAATCAGAGCTGCCTGCTGCACCTCCTCGAGGGTGGCGCGGAATGCCGCCAGCAAGCCCTTCGGCAAATCGCGAATGAAGCCAACGGTGTCGGAAAGTAAGGCGCGGCGATTCGAGGGCAGCCGCACCGCTCGTACGGTAGGATCGAGCGTGGCGAACATCTTCGAGGAAACCAATACCTCCGCATGGCTGAGCGCGTTGAAGAGGGTCGATTTCCCGGCGTTGGTATAACCGACCAGGGCGACTGTTCCGAGCGGGACAGATTGGCGGGCATTGCGGCGCAGAGCGCGCTGCCGCCGCAGCGTTTCAATCGCGGCGCCAATGCGTTGGACGCGCTGACGAATACGGCGGCGGTCGGTTTCCAGCTTCTGCTCGCCGGGACCCCGCGTGCCGATGCCGCCGCCCAGACGAGAAAGCTCAGGCTCCGCTCCTGCCAGCCTAGGCAGCAGATAATTCAACTGCGCCAATTCCACCTGTAACTGTCCCTCGCGGCTGCGCGCGTGGCGCGCAAAAATGTCCAGGATGAGTTGAGTGCGATCGATCACCCGCCGCTCCACGCCTCTCTCCAGATTGCGTTGCTGCACGGGAGTGAGCTCACGGTCGAAGATAATCAGCGGCGCCTGGCGCGCTTCGGCCTCGGCTCGAATCTCGTCCAGTTTGCCGTGCCCCACGACGCTCGCGGGGTCAATGGCTTCACGCATCTGCAGTATGCTGCCGGTCACAATTGCGCCGGCGCTACGCGCCAATTCCGCGAGTTCCTCGAGCGATTCGCGCGCGGTCTCGCCGGAGGAATGGCCGGGGAGATGCGGAGCGCGTTTTAGACCGAGTCCGACCAAAAGCGCGCGTTCCCGAACGTCCGTTGTCCTCGTAGTTTTCATAAGCGTGGGTCGGATGGCCCAGAGCCTGACAGAGGGAGCGCCTTACGCTTGCCGCAAATATCCACTTTTCTGATTATATCGCGCCACGCATGCTAGGTTGTTTTACGACATTGTGAAATTGTTCCAGCAAAGGGGCGAGGTAATCCAGGCATGCCGAGACTGTTTCCGGTTCGCCTCCGAAACCCGCAAACCAATGGATGTTGGATTCCCGCCGAAACCAGGTGAGCTGACGTTTGGCGTAGCGCCGCGTGGCCTGGGCGATGGCGTCAATTGAATTCGCGAGCGGCTGCCCGGTCCCGGTGCAAGCACGGAGTTCGCGATATCCGATGAATTCGAAAGGCTTGGCGGTCGATGGCGCGCCTCCTTCGACGAGTGTCGCCACTTCCCGGCTCCAGCCACGATCCAGCATTTGATGGATGCGGTCTTCTATGCGCTCATTGAGCGCCTGCCGAGGAGGGCCCAAGCCGATCTTTATGGCGGCATAGCCTTGCAAGCCTTGACGGCCAGCTCGATGCAACTCGGTCAGGGGCCTTCCCGCTAACAGGCATACTTCGATGGCACGCACGAGCTTCTGGCGGTCATTTGGCGAGATGCGTTTGGCCGCGGCGGCATCGAGCCGCTGAAGAATTCCGTGCAAATGCGCGCCCCCGCGTTTTGCTTCGATCGCATTGAGCCTGGCGCGCAGCCGATCCGAACGCGTGGGCGCATCGGCCAAGCCCTCCATAAGCGCTCGGAAGTAAAGACCGGTTCCGACGGTAAAGATGGGGAGTTGATGACGGCGGCTCAAATCCGCAAGCACTTCGAGTGCTCGTTTGCGGTACTCACCCGCCGTGAAGACCTCCGCTGGAGAGACCACGTCGATCATGTGGTGGGGGATGGCGCGGCGTTCGGCCGCAGAGGGCTTCGCCGTGCCGATATCAAAGCCGTGATAAACCTGGGTCGAATCGCAGGCGACGACTTCGCCGCCCAATCTCTCGGCGAGCGAGACGGCCAACGATGATTTGCCCGATGCTGTGGGTCCGAGAATAGCAACGAGCGGCAGCACGGATGGGCCTGTGAACATTTTCGACGGCGCCACGGTCAGATCGGGGCGAATGGCAGAATCGATCAAATCAGCTTCCAATAGCGAATCAGCAGATAAAGCAAGAATAAAGCTGCAATGAGCAGCGAGCCCGCGGCCTGAGCTTCGCGAGGTTTCACTGGGCGGCGCTTATCGGCAAATTGTACAAAAAGATGAACCGCAATTCGATGAACGGGCCGGAGAAGGCCGAAGGCAAGGGCTCAAACGGAGAGGAGGTTCGGATGGATGAAAAGGCGGCGCGGTCGAGCGGTTCCTTGCCCGAGGAGCCCTCGAGCTGCGGCTCGGCGTCTGGAACGGCGCCGTTGCTCATGATTCTAAACCGCAAGATTACTTTGCCCTTCTCGCCGAGATATACCGATTCCGGCATAACGGAATACCAGTTGCGTTTGACGCTCGCGACCACACGGGCCAGATAATCGTTGAAGTCGACGCCCTCGGTCGGCGTTAGCATCTGCACGGCCCCGTAGCCTTCGCCGCCGCCACCGCCACCCCCGTAACCAGGAGGGCTGCCGCCGGGAATTCGGCCGCCAAATGCTTCCACGCCGCTGCCGCCGCTTTGGCGCGATTGCTGGGCGGATTGATCGAGCATGCGGCCAGGCGAACTGAATTTCGGCAAAATCAGATGATTTTGCGGATCAGGTTGGGGCTGAGGCTTGGGAGTATCGAGACGAAGATCCTGTTGTTGCTGCGGCTGAGGCTTGGGCGCCGCCGGCAAGTCCGGCGCCGGCTCCGTCGGCGTCTCGCGTAGCGCGCGCTCGGGCTCCCTGGGCGCGGGCATGGGTTGCGGAACCACCGGCGGCGCCATCTGCCGCAATATGCGCGGATCGATGCGCACCTGCGGAGTGCGAGGCGCCGGTGGCGTCGGCGGCAAACCGCGGACATCCGGAGGCATATAGATGAAATTGAGTTGCTGCCGCGCCAGATCGATTTGAGACTGCGTAGGGGGGCGATATGGGAAAAGCTTGGTCTGCAGCAGTAGAAAACTGATGAACAGCACGTGAAAAGCGATCGATCCAGAGCGAGCCAGCCAATTCCAATCCCGCGGCGGCGTTTCCACGGGCGCCACCATCAGGTTCACATCGCCGGTAGTGAGAACGTCCGGATCGAGAACGTCCGGTAGTTCGAAGCGAGAGACAGGACCCTTTGGTTCGAGCGCGACCACCGGCAGCGCCATGGGAACCGCGACACGCTGATCGAGCACGGTAACCGGCGCGTAATCTGGATGGACCATCGCCGGATCGAACGGCGTCGCCGGAGTATCGCGAGGAACGACCACACGCGAGGCGAGCACGTCCAGCGGCAAGTGCGAGGGGATTGTGCTGTGCGTTTGCAACTCCGCGCGTGGGAGATTCGCGGCTACTATGGTGCGTTCGTCGAGCAGAGTCGTGAGACGGCGCGGGGCGGGAGCATCCGCTCTTTCGGTCGGCGGCCGGACGTCACGCGGAACCAGACTTCTCGGAATCATCAGTTTGCTCGAGGGGGTGCGAAGGCACCTAATTGGACGCGTTGATTATGCTCCAGGATGCCCGCCATTACGCGGTCAGCCAGCTCCAATGCGCGGCGCCCTGCGCGAACGTCGACGAGCGGCGCTGTGCGCTGGCGGACGGCATCTACAAATGCGCGCAGCTCAGCAGCTAGAGGTTCCTCGGGCCGCGTGGGGATCGGCTCGAAATCGAATTGCGGTTCAGGGGCAGGCTGGCGGACGCGAATGCGCAGCGCGTCCTGCCGGGCGTAATCCAGGGAAATGTACTCGTGCTGCTGAAAAAAACGGAGCTTGCGAACGCGCTCGGTAGAAACACGGCTGGCCGTTAAATTAGCGACGGCGCCGGATTCGAATTCGAGACGAGCATGAGCGATATCCACCTTGTCGGTGATCACCGGAATCCCAAGGGACTGAATCGAAGTGACCGGTGAATCGGCAAGCGTAAGCAGAATATCCAGATCGTGAATCATGACGTCGTACACCACATCAATATCGAGACTGCGCGGGCTGAACACCCCTAGGCGATGTACCTCAAAGTATAACGGCTCCTTGATTATCGGCAAGGCGGCTATAAATGCCGGATTGAACCGCTCCAGATGGCCGACTTGCACTACACGGCCGCATTGCCGGGCCGCATCCGCGAGCAGATCGGCTTCGGAAACGGAAGCCGCAATTGGTTTTTCCACTAACACATCAATTCCCTGCGCCATCAGCAGACAGCCGATGCGCGCATGTTCGCTCGTGGGCACGGCGACGCTCGCGGCGTCCACGCGGCCGGCCAAGGAGTCAATATCGGGCAGCACTGTCGTGCCGAATTCGCCGGCGACTCGGCGGGCGCGCTCAGAATCGGAGTCCAAGACGCCGACAAGCTCCACCCCTTCAAGCTGGCGATAGACGCGCGCGTGGTTACGGCCGAAATCGCCGACCCCGACTACGGCAACGCGAACGCGCCCATCCTTCATCGAACCTTTGCTCCGGAAGGATCGCTTGAGCTAGTGAGCGGGGCACTCGGTTGCGCATCCGGTTTTGCGTCGGGCGCAAAAGCTTCCACGGCAATTCCCGCGTGGTCAGCTGCCTCGATAAGG
>Ga0209648_10004031_pt1 | contig 12426 bp, 13 predicted proteins | sample GraSoi2013_115cm_FD_185830 | JGI IMG/M metagenome (GOLD analysis project Ga0209648, IMG submission 185830) | Grasslands soil microbial communities from the Angelo Coastal Reserve, California, USA - Sample 9_17_2013_115cm (SPAdes) (version 2) | ecosystem: Environmental > Terrestrial > Soil >...
GCCGTCTTTTTCATGAATGATGCTGCCGATTTCTCTCCCAGATCGATCATCCCCGGAGCCACCGCATTCACCGCAATTTCCGGCGCCAGCGCCTTCGCCATCACTTTGGTCAGCATATGTAGCGCCGCCTTCGACGAGCAATAGTGCGCATGCGTCGCCCAGGGCCGTAGCCCACCCAGCGAACCCATATTCACGATGCGCCCTCTGCGCTTTCTCAAATACGGCAGCGCCTCGCGCGACACGAGAAACGGTCCGCGGGTGTTCGAAGCAAAGATCGCATCCCACTGTGCTACCGTGATCTTCTCAAACTCGACGGTCTCGTAATTCGCGGCGTTATTCACCAGCACGTCGATTCCGCCCAGTTCCTTCGCCACTTCCTTCACCATCTCCCGGACGCTATTCTCATCGGTGACATCGCAGCGCACCGCCAGCGCCTCCACGCCATGCTGCGCCAATTCTCCGACCACTTCCCTCGCCTGGCGCGCCGACTCGCGATACGTAATGGCCACGTCGGCGCCGTTTTCGGCGGCGGCCAAAGCGATGGCGCGCCCCAGCCGTTTCGCCGCTCCCGTCACCAGCAGCGTCCTGCCCGAAAGGGCCTGTCCGTTTGTCGCCATCCCGAGCGTCGTCATCAGGAGATTCTACCCGTCTTTCTACGTCCATCAGTGTCTTGGAAACGCCGCACCTAAACTGCTACACTGCCTCGCATGACGCAGCCTCGGGAAGTCGTCGTTTATTCCCGCAAGGGATGTCATCTCTGCGAAATCGTGAAGGAGAGTATCGTCAAGCTCCACAAGCGTGGCGGCTTCACGTGGCGTGAAATTGACGTGGACTCCGACGCCGAAACCCGACGCCTTTATAACGATGAAGTGCCCGTAGTCTTCATCAACGGCCGCAAAGCTTTTAAGTACCGCATGGACGAGCAGGAATTCCTTCGCAAACTAAGCGCTTGAGCTTCGCCGGATTCCCTTCGTGCTCCTTCGTGTCCTTGGTGATTACGACAAAAAGCGTGGACCACGAAGGACACGAAGGTGCACGAATGCAATATGGCGCGGGGACGGGCGTCTGCGACCATTCGGACCTGACCGGCGTTATTGAACTTTCTTCCAAATCACATCCTCGTTATTTCTTCGGTCAATTCAAGCATCCACTTTCCCGTGATCTTCGCGTCGAAATAGAATTCGACCTTCTACACCCTTGCGGAAGAATATGTCGGCAGTCTCTGGAATCAGCGGGCCCTTTGGCTGATCGCCACGCTGGCGATACAACTGGTCGCCATCCACGGAAATTGTCAGCCTGTTCGCTGGAGCCAATTCGTACGTTCCCACATACTCGGCTAACTTGGTGCGATCGAGCTTTCCAGCTGCGGGATCTTCGTAGTACCGGAGCACCTGAGCCGCAACAATTTGCCATTGCCCGTGGCGCCGCATCCATGTGTCGGTGGCGTGATAGCGCGCCGTCATATTTTGGCCGAAGACGGTTTCGGTTTCGTCCATGTCATAGCTCATGATCGCTACATTTCTTTCAATGTGGCTTTGGGCATTCACCACCTTGATACTGCCCGAATAGCCAATGGGCAAAGGAGTAACATCGGCCACCAGCGCCGCCTTGTTCATGTTTCTGCCCTTTTCGTCGAAGTACAGGCAGTCATCGGCAAAGTACTTTTTCCAGGGAGTCTGGTCGCCGCCAGCGACGCTGCCCAACAGCTCTTGCGTGCGCCGGACGAGCTCGTCGTGCGTGATCCCGGTCTTCCCTTTGCAAGCCGTCGAGCTCAGCATTATCAGGCCGAGTGCCAACACGCCGCCCAAGAAGAATGCGCTGGTAGCGATCCGTTTGCGGCATAATTTTCTCCCACGTCGATGAACGATCGAAAGAGTATACCGCTGCAATGTTGTTTTTAACTTGCTTTTAACTTCTGCCGTCTCCCACTACAATCACCCCCGATGCTTCGCACCCAGCTCTACGCCGATCCCGCCGGCCGCTTCGTCCATGAGCTTGTCCTGCAGAGGTGCCGACAAAACAACGGCAAGACAGCCCTGATTGACACGTCCTGCGATCGCCGTTTCACTTTCGCCGAATATGGCAGCCTCGTCGAATCCCTTGCCCGCGGCCTGATCTCCGCCGGCCTCGCCCCCGGAGAAGTGGTTGCTATCTTCCTCCCCAACTCTTGGGAATTCGCAATCACCTATCACGCTGCCACGCTCGCCGGAGACATCCCCACACTCCTCAATCCCTCCTATCGCGAGCGCGAGATCCGCTATCAACTCGAAAACTCCGGCGCCGCTTTTCTCATTACCGATGGTCCGCTTATCGAAAACGTGAATCTCGCGGGACTCCCTGCGCTGCGTCGTGTCTTCATCACACGCAGCTTCACCAACCGCGCAGGCTGCAAAGATTTCGCGAGTCTGCTGCGGCCCACGTCGGCGAAGTTCCCGGAGCCCATGCGGGACTCGCAACGATCTTCGCAAGACACTGTCGCGGCACTTCCCTACTCCAGCGGGACGACCGGATTGCCCAAAGGCGTCATGCTCTCGCACTACAACCTGGTCGCGAATGTCTATCAGATCCTCGGCCCGAATGCCGCGCCCCTCGCGCCCGATGACGTGATGCTCTGCTTCCTGCCCCTCTACCATATCTACGGACTCACGGTGGCGCTGACTCTATCGCTAACACTCGGCTCGACGCTGGTTCTGATGCCGCGCTTCGACGTGCAAAAGTTGTGCGCTCTGCTGATTCAGGAAGGCGTCACCATGATGCCGGTAGTTCCGCCGGCCATCAATGCGCTTTGCCAGGCCGTCGAAGCCGGCATCTTCCCTAAGAATCACAAAGTTCGGTGGATAAAGTGCGGCGCCGCGCCGCTTGCTCCCGAGCTCGCCCGTCGCTTATCCGACCTCACCGGCATCATCGTCAACCAGGGATACGGCATGACCGAAGCTTCACCAGTGACCCACGTTGGCTTTTGCGCTCCACCTGAAATGAACCGCCCCGCCTCCATCGGACAGCCGCTGGCGCTGACCGACTGCCGCATCGTTGATGTTGGCGGGAATCAGGTCGCCCCTGGCGAAGCGGGCGAACTCGTCATGCGCGGCCCGCAAATCATGCTTGGATATTGGAAGGATGCGCAGGCGACCGCCGCCGTTCTTCGCGATGGCTGGTACTTCTCCGGCGACATTGTGCGCTGCGACGCCGACGGGTTCTATTACGTTCTTGACCGCAGCAAAGAGATGATCAAATACAAAGGATTCCCTATCGCCCCCGCCGAAGTCGAATCCCTTCTGCTCGAACATCCCGCCGTCCGCGACTGCGGTGTGGTGGCCAAACCCGACCTCGCTGCGGGAGAAATTCCTTGCGCTTTTGTTGTATTGCGAGAAAGCTTTACGCCTTCTGAGGCGCTTGCAAAAGAACTCCGCGAGTTCGTCGCGGACCGCCTCGCCCACCACAAGCAGCCTCGCGAGGTTCGCTTTGTGGAAGCGGTGCCGCGGACGGCTTCGGGGAAAATACTGCGCCGCGAGCTGCGGAAGACTCTCTCTTGATGGGGATGGGTAGTGCCGCGACCGCGTGCTGGTGGAGGGACGGGCGAGTATGTGTCGGAACCCGGTGCCGTCCCTGACAGGACTCTTGTGCGTTTCCCTTTTGCCTCCCGGCACTTACGTGCCGGGCTTTTCTGTGTCGCCGTTTCGCGGCTGGAGCGATGGGGCGTTCCACTTTTTTTAGGCGCTCGGGGTTGTGACACAGACGGGAGTCTCGCCCATGCCGCCGGGCGGGGACGCCGGCTCTCCACCAGCTAGGTCTTCGGCCACGCGCGGAGAAGACGGGGCAAGCCGAGTCTCTACAGGCGAAGAAATGACGTGTAAAATGTTGTTACTCCCATGACCATCACCCGCTTCGTCGCCAAATCCGCCTTTCGCAACAAGCGGCGCAGTCTGTTGACGGTGGCGAGCATCGCCTTTTCTCTGCTCCTGCTCGGCATCATGCTCTGCGTCTGGCGCAGCTTCTACATCGACAAGGGAGCGCCTGACTCCGCGCTTCGCATCATGACCCGTCACAAGGTATCGCTCGCGAACTTCCTTCCCATTTATTATCGCGACAAGATTCGCACGGTTCCCGGGGTCGTGCATGTCGTCCCTATGACTTGGTTCGGTGGCAAGTATAAGGACGACAAACCGGAAAACTACTTCGCCGAGTTTGCCACCGACCCCGACGAATACTTCGACGTCGCCGCGGATAAAATCATGCCCGCCGACCAACTCGCTGCCTGGAAGCGCGACCGCGCGGGCTGCGTCGCCGATGTTGAACTTGCCAAAAAACACCACTGGAAGATCGGCGACCACATCATTCTGCAGGGCAGCATCTTCCCGGCCACTCTCGATCTGACCCTGCGCGGCATATACGCCATCGACCCGCCTAACAGCGCGCTCTACTTCCACGCCAAATATCTGGAAGAATCCGTCGACTGGTTCAAGGACAGCGCGGGCTTTTATTTCACTCGCGTCGACACTGCTGAAAACATGCCGCGAGCCGCCCACGCCATTGACGATATATTCCACGGAACTCCGGTTCCAACCAAGAGCGAGAGCGAACAGGCGTTTAAACTCGATTTCATCAACACGCTTGGCAGTGTCAAAGCATTCATCCTTGGCATCTGCGGAGCCGTAGTCTTCACCACCTTGCTGGTCTGCGCCAACACCATGGCCATGTCGATCCGCGAACGCACGCGGGAAGTCGCCGTCCTGCGCACTCTTGGCTTTACCCGCGGCAGCATCCTCAAGTTGCTGCTGGGCGAATCGATCGCCATCTCTCTAATCGGAGGGTTGGTCGGCGTCACATTCGCGACCGGGGCGGTTTTCTTCTTGGCGCGCCCGGGAATCGGGTTGCCGGTCTCGCTGCACATGACGGCCGCGACTGCGGTGGTCGTCATGTTGGTCGCATTTCTCGTAGGGCTGGTCAGCGGACTGATTCCCTCCTACCGTGCCTCGAACCTCGGCATCGTCGACGCGCTGCGGTACATCGGCTGAGGCAATTTGGACGTTCCGCAGGGCGCGGGCGTCTGGCCGGTTGCCCGGTGGGCCAATCCCGGTCGACGCATTTGGTTTGGCCTTCGCACCGGGGCAGTTACTTCGGTAAGTTGCCGAGCTGCCGGTAGACCGCGAAGATTATCGAGTTCTAATGGGACGGCACCACTTCAGCTTTTCCGCGCCCAACGGGTAACCGCACGTTGTGAGCCCGCACCCACAGGAGAAAACATTGAAGAATAAAATGAATAACAAGATTCTGATCGCCGCTTCCGTCGGTCTATCGCTCTTCGCCGCTGCTCAGTCGCAGACGGATACGCAGAAACCTAAGCCTTCCACCACGCAGACTCAGAGCCCGCGTGACCTCGCCTCCGGCCAGGCCAGCGGTCGCAGCGCGGACCAGAAGGCCAAAGACAGCGGGGTCGTCCACAGGGACCTTGCAGCCCGCGATGTTGCCACGGGTCAAGCCTCGGGCAAGAAAACAGCTCACGACGACTGGCACCAGCAGAATGCGGTAAAACCCGTCTCCTCCAACTCCGGCACGAAAGCATCGTCGCGCGTGGCCGTGGGCGATGTAAATGGGGACGGCGTCGCTGACGTCACGGCGAGCAAGAATTCCGCCCACGCCGCCGAAGCCGCAGCCAGTACCACCACGAGCCCTTCGAACGTCCAGGGGTCGCGCGAAGCCGCCACCGGAAAGGCCACTGGCAAGCGCCAGCATCAGCCCGTTACTGTTACTAAGACCATCGACAAAAGCCCCAACCAATAACGTTGTAGCGTCTACCAGTGTAGGGACGGGCGTCCTCGTCCGTCCCTGTTCTTCCGCAGCTCTCTGGTTGTAGCACCGGCGTCTCATCAGCCGTCCGGCGGCCATACTACCCGGAACATTCCGTTTGGCTCCGTTCAAAGTGCTAAACTCGCTTCGCATGCGGACGGACATCCTGCCCCTTTGCGACCAGCACTACCGCACCATGGAGCCCGCACTCGCTCCCTACAACGCCGACTATTCCATCGAATTCTTTCGCTGCACCGACAAGTTCTGCCACCGCTGCTTCGGCGAGCGCATCGGCTACACCACGCCCAAGCGCGGAGATACGCCGGTCCTCACCCCCAACCAGCCCACCTGCGATCGCCATGGACGCCCCATGTTCATCATCAGCCTCGACCGCCAGCGCAATCACGTGACCTACGCCTGCCCCGAATCCGATTGCACCGAGCGGGTAGTCCGGACGTGAGCCACCCGCGCGTCTATCTCCGGACACGGCAGTGTTCGGCCTGACACGCGCAGGTAGTCCGTCTCCCAGCTAACCCGTTCAGCAGTAACGCTTCACATGCGGCGTTATCCTTGCACTCCGTATCCCGACATCAATCTCCGGAGGTCAACCTCTTGCTTCGCCACGTTGCTGCTCTCATCTTCATCTTCGTGTGCACCACAATCGCTTGGATGATCCTCGGCTCCACTATCATGCTGCGGACCCACGGCAGCGACGATCAACTCAAAGGACACGTCGCTTCAACCTGGGGCTCGGCGCAGGAGCAAGTCCCTCCCACGGCAAACTTCATCTGGAATGAAACGGTGGCGATCACAAACAAGGAAGATGGCAAGACCATCATCCGCAATCACCAAGTTGAACGCACGAGAGCTTTACAACTCGACTCCACGCGGGTCAAAGTCGACTTGAACCTCAACCATCGGCAGAAAGGCTTGCTCTGGTACAGCACCTACGCCGTCGACTTTGTTGGCGACTACACTTTTCACAATGACGCTACCGTTCCACGAACCTTAACTCTCCGCCTTCCCTTTCCCGCGCAAAAAGCGGTGTACGACGGACTCACCATCACCTTCAATGGCCAACGCGCTCCGGTCTTGATCGACGAAACCGGAGCGGCTTCCAAGGTCGCGCTTGCCCCTGGGCAGGCTGCTCTGCTCCACGTCGCCTACCGCTCCCAGGGTCTGGACCGTTGGCGTTACAAACTCGCCGAAGGAATCGCGCAAGTGCACGATTTCTCCCTTGTCATGCACACCAATTTCAAAGACATCGACTTCGCGGACGATACACTTTCGCCGACAGCCAAGCAAGAAACCACCGACGGCTGGGAACTCAACTGGCGTTATTCTGATCTGGTGTCCGGACTCCAGATCGGAATGGAAATGCCGGAAAAACTACAGCCTGGCCCTCTCGCAGGAGAAATCAGCTACTTCGCTCCCGTATCGCTGTTCTTCTTCGTTTTCTTGATGTTCATCATCACCACTCTGCGAGGCATTGATCTTCACCCGATGAATTATTTCTTCCTCGCTACCGCCTTTTTCGCCTTCCACCTGCTGCTCGCCTACCTCGTCGACCACATCTCAATTCACGCAGCCATGGCGATCTCCTCCATCGTCTCCATCTCTCTGGTGGTGAGTTATCTGCGCCTGGTGGCAGGGATCCGCTTTGCTGCTTTGGAAGCCGGCACGGCACAGCTGATCTATCTGGTGGTGTTTTCTTACGCGTTCTTCTGGAAGGGCTTTACTGGACTTACCATCACGGTCATCTCGGTGCTCACGTTATTCATAGTGATGCAGGCGACGGGAAGGATCCGCTGGGCGGACAGATTCGCCCGCCGTCCAGACCTCTCGCAGAACAGCATCTAACCTAAATGGTGATGGGACGGGGCCCCGGGCCAGTCCCATCACTCGCCCTACCGGCACGCAGTGCTGCGGCTTCGCGATCGCCTTCCCACCTTGACTTCATTCGCGGATACTTAGCGCTTTTCTTGTTACTCAACTACGCGCGCGTGTGTATAGTGCTCAGCAACGGGCGCACGCTACAGCCCTCAACAACTACTGAGATAGGACCCCATGTCGATTACACCCCTGCCTGACCTACCACCAGTGCAAGAGGGTCTCCATCTTTCTGCCCTCGACTCCTACCTTGGACAGCCCGGAACTTTACCTGGCGTGAGCTTCTGGCCCCGCGTTGGGGCTCGCGTCATCGACCTGGTTGTCCATAACTTGATTGCTCTCTTCTCGGGATTGCTGATTGGAATCCTGTTGGCGATTGTCGCAGGCTTGCGGCATATCGCCGTCCAGCCTCTGATTGCACGCACTAAGCCGAACGGTATAACAGTGTTTGCTTTCGGGCTGCTTGGCACGATTGTTTTTGAAGCGATTTGCGAAGGGTTTCACGGAAGTACGCCCGGTAAACTCCTGCTGTCCATGGTCGTGGTCCAGGAAGATGGCTCGCCTTGCCGTCCGGGCTCGGCTTGGATCCGGTCCCTTGCCTACATTATCGACGCACTTTTCTTCGGCTTGATCGGCTATCTCAACATGCAGAAAAGCCCCCAGCAACAGCGCCATGGAGATGAATGGGCGCACACCGTCGTGTGCCATCGTTCGAAGGTCGCGCCACAAAATCTGAGAGGCATCGGCCAGTTTACGCTAGCTTTGTTCTTTGCGGCTTTGGCCGATGCCGCACTCCTGATTGTTGGGACGGTCATCAACCTGACCACCTAAATCTGACCCCCTGCCTTTGCAGGTGAGTTCGGGGCGGCCACGCGAAAAGGGGACTCACTCCCCTACCAGCCACCCATACTGCGCCGTTGTTAGCGGCACTACGCTCAATCGTCCTTGCCGCACTAGCGGAGACTCAGCGAACGCCGCTCGCGCCTTGATTTCCGCCAGGGTTTTAGGCTTCGCGATCGCCCTCCCAACTTTGATCTTCACTTGCGGAGTTTTGGGATCGCTTGGATCCACCGATACCACCGATGCCGTCCCTACCGCACTTTTCTCGTCTCCGGTGTGGTAAATCACCAGCCGCTCCCCTGGCTTCATCTCGCGCAGATGCTTGACCGCGGCGGGATTTGTCACCCCATCCCAAGTCGTCGTCTTCTCGCGCTCAAGATCCGCGAAGGAATATACAGTCGGTTCAGTTTTCAGAAGATAGTCCATAGATAGTCCATCGATACTCCATGGGCAAGTATTGTAAACACAAAAAATTGCAGAAGAAAGGAATCAGATCGCCACGTTGAGCGCGAAAGTTCCCCCCGCTCACTTGGTGGAGAATTTGTAAATCGTTTCCTGCCGGTAGACGGCGCCGGGCGCGAGGATTACCGATGGAAAATTAGGATGGTTCACAGAATCGGGAAAATGCTGCGTTTCCAGGCAGAACGCCGCGTGCTTGCCGTAATGGACTCCTCGCTTGCCCACAATGCTGCCGTCGAGAAAATTGCCGGTGTAGAACTGGATGCCTGGCTCGGTGGTCCAGACCTCCATCTGACGACCCGAGCCCGGGTCAAATACGCGCGCGGCAACTTTCAATTTCCCTGAGTCCCCGTTCAACACGAAGTTGTGGTCGTAACCACCTGGGTCCCCCTTTATTTCAGCGATGTGGGCGCCGATGGCAACGGGATGCGTGAAGTCCAGCGGCGTTCCTTTCACGGGCAGGATTTCCCCAGTTGGAATAAGAGTTGCGTCGACCGGGGTGTAGCCATCGGCGTTCAGATAGAGAATCTCTCCCAACACGTCGGTCGTAGCGCCCAAGTTAAAATAGCTGTGATTGGTAAGATTCACCGGGGTAGGCTTATCGGTTTGGGCGGTGTATTCCAGCTTGAGTTCATTGGCATCGGTGAGGGTGTAGGTCACGGCAACGGAGAGGCTTCCAGGAAAGCCCTCATCGCCGTCGGGGCTGAGGTAGGAGAAGCGAACCGCTGCGGCATGGGGAGTGGGCACGGGTTCGGCCTTCCAGACAGCGCGGCTCAGGCCTTTTTCTCCACTGTGCAGATTGTTCGGAGGATTGTTGATCTCCAGCGAGTACTGCTTTCCGCCGAGAGTGAACTTACCCTTGGCAGTCCGGTTGGCGACTCTGCCAACCGTGGCTCCGAACCAGGGATGAACTCCCACGTAGCCTTTGAGCTGGTCGAAACCCAGGACGACGTCCGCCGCTTTTCCGGTGCGGTCCGGAACCCAGAGCTCGGTGAGCGTCGCCCCGTAGGTGACGACCTTGGCGATGGCGCCGGAGGAATTCTTCAGAGTAAACATGTCAACGACAGTGCCGTCGCTCAGAGTTCCAAATATCGTTTTTTCCACTCCAGCCTCCGTCGGATTCTTGGCTTGCCCTTGGACCGACGTCGAAATCAAAACGCCCGATCCTAGCAGGATCAGGCAGGTGATTCTCAGTACCATCGCGACTCTCGTGCGCATGCGTTCCCCTTTTCTGTCGTCTTCGTAACGACATTGTAATTCAGAGCTTCTAACAAAGCCTCGCGCGACTGTTATAATTCGCACGCGGATCCGGTGCTTCACCCACGGCTCCGAACTCAAAATCAAAAATCCTGGAGGAAAATGTGAAAAGCACTTGCACGCTGCTTCTCGCCCTGCTTTTATTCGTTTCCGTCTCCGCCGCGCAGAACCCACCGGCTCCGCCCACTGCGCGTACCGACGTCTACCACGTCCACTTCGCCAAGGCCGCTCTCGGCAAAGCCACTGAGGAAGGCGAATTTCTCAAAACACAGGCTCCCAATGCGCCCATGAAAGGACACCTCCTGGTCCTTCGTCACCAGGATGGTGAGGACTGGGACTATGCTGTCATCGAGCATCTCGGAACTAAAGCTACTGTGGAGGCTGCCGGGACCCCGGCGCCACCCGCCATGCGCGATCTGAATGCCTGGCACGGCGATACTTTCGTCAACGGACCGGCATGGCCCGAGTTCTCAAAAGCTATGGGCATTGACGAAGGGTCAGCAGCCAAGACTGCAGGCTCTGTCTATGTGGTCTCCGTCTATCGCGCCGCTCCCGGACATCGCGACCAACTGGAAAAAGCCCTCGGTCAGACGCCGCCAGGAGGTACTTCCTCCGGCAATGTGCTGATGCAGCATCTGGAGGGCGGCCCCTGGCACTACCTCACCATCGCCCGTTACAACTCATGGCAGGACTTTGCCACCAATGAGAAAAACAGTGTGCCGGACACGCTCAAAGCGGGAGGTGGTTGGCTCGAATTGCGTAACCACTCTACGTACCACAACGACACCATCACGGACCGTATCGCCCCGTAGTGTTTGGCGTGACGGGCACATCACGAAAGCCTGGCCTGTCGGCTGGGCTTTTGTGTCTGAGGGAACAGGTTTTGTTAGACACTCTTAGCAGTTGCAGTCCCAGTTTCAGTCTACGCTGCACCGGTCACACCGAGTTTTCACTGCTGCGCCTCCTCTTCTAGTTCTAGTCTTATTAGTTCTAGGTATTAGTCTCGAGGAATCCGACTAGCCACCAGGGGGCTTGGTCAGCAATACACTATCGGGATCGTTTACGCTGCGTAGATCAAAGTCGAGACAATCTCATGCGCTCATTTCCAGTGCAGGGCGAAGAAGGTAATCGTGATCAGGTTCCAGCCGACGATTCCTATGTAAATCAGGTTGACTACCCACAAGAGCCTCCGCACTCCCATCGCGATCACCACCGCTATGAGCTTGCTGACGAGAACGCCACGAAAGCGGCCGAACAACATCGTCAGGTGCGCGACGAACGGATTAACCTCGAGCGCCCCCGCGTGGAATGCATACAGCGTGGTGATCAGATCGAGAACTTGCAGTCCGATAAAGGTCCATCGAGAGCGCAGGATTCGCTTGAATCCCTCGCTCGGCGAATTTCCGATTTCTTCGGTAAGAGGTTCGGATGAGAGCGATGCCATAGATCTTCAAGTTTACAGGCGAACTACTGAATGTCGAATGGCACTTCCGATGGAGAGAAGCAGCCTTTTGGCACGACCTCTTCAGCGCGCCGCCAGGCGAATGCCGAGCAGGATCTTGAGGGCCACCGGTTTTCCGTCAAGTTGTGCCGGCTGGAATGTCCAATTGTTCAGCGCTTCGATCAGTGGGGCAATTAGCTGACTGTCGGGAGTACGCTTCACGGATACCTGCTCCAGTTTCCCAGTGACGTTCATGATCGCCGATGCAACGATCAGTTGACGGGCGCACTTCGATGCAAGCTCGGCGGTAAGCTCGGGTATCTGCTTCAGCATCGCGTACGGTGGCGTAGGTGTTCCCCGAATGCGGTCCGAAGAGCCGCTGCTCGCGGCGTTGCCGGCTGGCGGTTGCAACAACGCATACTGTAAGGTCCATGAAGGAGCGGGGTCTTCGTCGCTGGCACGCATGTCGAGATAAACGGTGTACACCTTCTCATTCTCAAAAACGCCGAAGTCGGAAAGCCCGCCGCCGCTGCTGGCGGTTGAGGTGATGTTCATTCCATAAGAAGTTTGGGGATGTGTAGCACTGGCGACCAAGCCTCCGGCGGCTCCGTCTCCGTAGCGGCCGCCACGAACCGTGATGCCGGGAAATCCGCCTCCCCCCGGAGCGCTTCCCGCACCCTTGCCGCTTCCGAGAGTAGTTGCGGCTCCGGATCCCGTGCCGGCTGCAACCGCGGTCCCACGACCGGTCCCAG
>Ga0209648_10004033_pt1 | contig 12424 bp, 9 predicted proteins | sample GraSoi2013_115cm_FD_185830 | JGI IMG/M metagenome (GOLD analysis project Ga0209648, IMG submission 185830) | Grasslands soil microbial communities from the Angelo Coastal Reserve, California, USA - Sample 9_17_2013_115cm (SPAdes) (version 2) | ecosystem: Environmental > Terrestrial > Soil >...
GCGCTGCTGAAGCAATTGAAGGGCGTGTGGAAGCCGGGGACCATCGTGATTGACACGACCGTGCCGTTGGCCGCGACGGTAGGAGGCTCGCCGACGCGCATGATCGGCATCTGGCAAGGTTCAGCGGCCGAAGCCGCAGCCGAATTGCTGCCCGCGGGCGTGAGCATTGCGGCAGCGTTTCATAATTTGAGCGCGGAGTTGTTGGCGGGAGATGCGCCGATCGATTGCGACGTGCTCGTTTGCAGCGACGACGAGAAAGCCAAGCAAGTGGCCACGGAGCTTGCCGCGAAGATTCCCGGAGTTCGCGCACTGAATGGCGGCAAGCTGGAGAACGCTCGCGTTGTGGAGTCGATTACCGCTCTGCTGATCGGGCTGAATATCCGCTACAAGGTCCACAGCGCGGGAGTGCGGTTTACGGGATTGCCAGCGAAATAGTGGGACAGCCATTTCTGGCTGCCCACCTTTGCTCCGACTTTCCCCGGCAGCCCTCCCAAGTGAGAGAGCCAATCCTCGCTGTCTGCGGCGACACTCCTACCTAACCTGCCTCTCCAACGATTTGCGGTCCCACTTCCCCAAGTCGGCGGCTGCGTCATACGTGCTCTGCAGAAACTCCATCAGCGCAGCCTTCGGAGAAGCGGCGGCTCGCACGTCGTCATACATCAACAAAAACTCTTTCATCTGCGGGTGATAGAAGGCCGCCTCTGGCCGAACGCGTCGTTCTGCAAAACCTGGCGGTTCCGGCGCTGCATAGGAGTAAAAAGCAGGCCCCTTGATGTCCCCTCCACCGGGCCAGAATCCGGCGCTGCTGACTTCGTGCGAGTACGCCTCCCTGGTAATCGAGTCAGCGCCAGGCCGCTCCGGCGCCGTTCTGCCAGAGAAGCGGGTCACCGCAAGATCGAAGCTGCCCCAGAAAAAATGTACCGGGCTTGCTTTGCCCTGAAAGCGGCCGCGGAACTCCTTGAATATTTCGTCCACCCAGACAACGACGCGCCAGAATTTGTGAGCCGCCTCCGCGTCATACGATGCGTGAGCGTAGTCTTGCTCGAATGGAATGGGATTCGGAAGCTCGGACGGCACCGTCCAGATGTGCACGTTCACGCCAAGTTCGCCCAGCGCCGCCATGAACCTCTTATAAAATTCGGCAACACTTTGCGGCGCCAGAGGCATGGTGACTACGCGGCCGTCGCTGCTCTCGATGCTGAGCCGATGATCGATGAAATCGAAGTGCACTTCGATGGCGCGCTGTTGATATGGCATCGCGGAGGTGGTCATGCCCCGCGCAGTGACGTAGAACGGCACGTTCCACCAGTGATTGACCAGCGGGCACAATTTCAGGCGCACTTTTCCGACGATCTGCGCCCACATGTGCAAAGTACCCTGGGTGTCTTTCCAGGAGTCGAACGGCAGCGCGGGCAGCTCTTCGCTATCGCTTACCCTGCCACGCATAGCTTCTGGCGTCATCATTCGTCCATCCTTGCACACCAATGTACACCCGAAAACAATAGCTCGCTAAGGGAGTGTGGCCTGCGACTTTTCGCGCACTGGAAGCGCGGCGGACAGCCAGAAATGGCTGTCCCACTGTTATAATGGGGCTATGAAAGCACATGTTTGGGTGATGCCGAAACGCACGGTTCTTGATCCGCAGGGACAAACTATCCAACACGCGCTCTCCGGGCTCGGGTATGAGCAAGTGCGGGATGTGCGCCAGGGAAAGTTTTTCGTCTTGAACCTCGACGGCTGGAGCCGTGACGAGGCGCAATCGCAGCTCGAGCGCATTTCCAAGGAAGTCCTCACCAACCCGGTGATTGAGGAATACCGGTTCGAGATCGTCGACTGAGCGACGCGCAACGTTGCCGCAGGCTCGAAGTCAAGAGGCTTCGTAACTCTTCGAGGACCGCGTGACGCCGCTCGGAAGCTCGGTGTTACGCTTTCGGACTAGCGTCACGCTAAGGAGACCGCGTTATGTGCGGAATTGTCGGTTATATCGGGCCGAAAAAGGTCGTTCCCGTCGTAATTGAAGGTCTCCGCAAGCTCGAATACCGGGGATATGACTCGGCGGGAATCGCTGTCGTGAACGGCACCAAACTGGAAGTCCGGCGGGCGCCTGGAAAACTGCGCAATCTCGAAGAAGTTCTGCGGAAATCTCCCATCGAGGGCACCTACGGAATCGGTCACACGCGATGGGCCACGCATGGCCGCCCCACCGAAGAAAACGCGCACCCGCATCGCGATTGCACCGGGCAAATTGTAGTGGTGCACAACGGCATCATCGAAAATTACTTGGAATTGAAAGAGCAGTTGCAGCGCGAGGGACACAAGTTCGCCACCGAAACAGATACCGAAATCGTCGCGCACCTGGTGGAAAAGAATTCCAAGAACGCGCCTCTCGAAGAAGCAGTGCGCCGCTCGTTGAAAGAACTGCGCGGCATCTATTCTCTGGTGTTCATGTCGGCGAAGGACCCGCACAAGATCGTTGCGGCGCGCATGGGACCGCCTTCCGTGATCGGGCTCGGGGACGGCGAATTTTTTGTGGCCAGCGACATTCCCGCGCTATTGGAGCACACGCGCGAAATCTTTTTCCTCGCCGATGGCGACATCGCCGTGCTTACGCAGCGAGGCGTCTGCGTGATGGATCATGACGGCCGGCCCGTCAACCGCCCCGCGCAACACGTCGCCTGGGACCCCATCATGGCGGAAAAGGGCGGCTACAAGCATTTCATGCAGAAGGAAATTTTCGAGCAGCCGCGCGCCGTGCGCGACACCCTGCTGGGCCGCATCTCGCAGGACACCGGAAAGATTTTCCTCGATGAAATGCAGATTACCGAGGAGCAGTTTCGGGAATTCGACCATGTGCGCATCGTGGCTTGCGGAACGAGCTGGCACGCCGGGCTCGCCGGAAAATTCATGATCGAGCGCCTGGCGCGCATGCAGGTGGAAGTGGATTACGGCAGCGAGTTCCGCTATCGCGATCCAATTCTCGACGGCAAGACACTGACCGTGTGCATCAGCCAGTCCGGGGAAACCGCGGACACGCTAGCTGGCCAGCGCGAGGCCAAACTGAAGGGTTCGCCGACGCTGGCCATTTGCAACGTGATGGGCTCGATGGTGACTCGCGAAGCCGCTGGTACGATTCTGACCCACGCCGGCCCGGAAATTGGCGTGGCCTCCACAAAAGCGTTTACTTCGCAACTGACCGCCCTGCTTCTGCTGGCCGCACACCTGGGACAAGTCCGCGGGAAATTGACCGGCGACGCGGCGAAGAATTTGCTCCAGGAATTTACCCGCATCCCTCACAAGATCGAAACGGTTCTGCAAGGCGACGAAACCGGCCTGTACGAGACGCTCGCGCGCCAGTTCTTTCGCAACACCGACTTTCTGTATCTCGGACGCGGCATTCATTACCCGATCGCGCTCGAAGGCGCGCTGAAGCTAAAGGAAATTTCCTACATTCACGCGGAAGGCTATCCCGCCGGCGAAATGAAGCACGGACCAAACGCGCTGATCGACGAGAATCTTCCCGTGGTGGTTCTCGCTACGCACGACAAAAATGATCCGGATTCGGTCACGCGCTATGAAAAAAGTGTCTCCAACATCCAGGAAGTCCGCGCGCGCGACGGCATCGTGATTTCCATTGTGACCACCGGCGACCATCTTGCCCGCGAAGCGTCCAACCACGTGATCGAAATTCCCCCGGCTCCGGAGCTGCTCTCGCCGTTGCTCGAAATCATTCCACTCCAACTCCTGGCGTATCACATCGCCGTGCGTCGCGGCTGCGACGTAGACCAGCCGCGCAATCTCGCAAAATCCGTCACGGTAGAGTGACGCACTCTACACGGCACCCGCCAGCAACCGTTTTTCGGTAAACTAAGCGCATGCGCGTGCGTAACGTCTCCATCGCATTCTCCCTTGCAGCTGCCTTCGCAATTTCGACCCAGGCGCAAACAGCGCCAGCTACCCCTGCAGCAACTGCGCCTCTTCGCGAAATCCGCGCGGAGGGCCTGAAATCCCTGCCCGAGCCGCAAGTCGCCGCGTTAAGCGGCCTGCAAATCGGCGCGCAAGTCGGAAAAGATGATTTGCAGTCCGCCGCGGACAAGTTGGTGCAAAGCGGCCTCTTTTCCAAAGTCCGATACAATTTTCAATCGCGCATCGATGGTGTGGCTCTGACCTTCCACGTGGAAGAAGCGCCCCGCGTTCCTGCCTACTTCGACAATCTGCCGTGGTTCGCGGATAGCGAGCTGAACGAAGCCATCCGCGCCAAGCTAGCGTTTTATGACGGCACGCTGCCCGAAACCGGCGGCGTGGTTGACCAAGCCGCCGACGGCATCGCGCAATTTCTTGTCACGCGCGGGCTGCAAGCCGCCGTCGAACACCAGGTCGTGCCCAATCCTTTTGGTGACGGCAGCGTGCAGTTGTTTCGCATCAATGCCGACGCCCTGCGCATCGCCACCGTCGAATTCAGCGACCCCGCGCTCAATTCCTCGCAGGCCGTTCGGCAGCAGCTTCCCGAATTGCTCGGAAAGCCGTATTCACGAACAGCGATCGACATGTTTCTGACCGAGCAGATTCGCCCGACTTTTTTGCAGAAGGGTTTTCTGCGCGCAAAACTCGGTCCGCCGGAAGTGCGCCTCAGCGGAAACCCGAATAAAAAGCTGCCCGAGCAAATTCCGGTTTACGTCCCGGTGAATCCCGGCGCGCTGTATCACTGGAAAGGCGTGGAGTGGAGCGGAAATAGCGTGCTGCCCTCCGCCGCGCTGACCAACAGTCTCGGATTGAAATCCGGCGATGTCGCCGATGGCATGGCCATTGAAGCAGGCTGGGAGCGCGTCCGCGACGAGTACGGACGCCGCGGGTACATGCAGGCAAAGGTGGAACCGGCGGCCACCTACGACGATGCAGCGCACACGGTCTCGTATCGCGCGCGCGTCGATGAGGGAAAGCCCTTTCACTTCGGCTCGATGGTGGTCACCGGATTGTCCGTCAACGCCGAAAGACGTCTGCGCGACGCGTGGCCGATCCCGCAAGGCCAACTATTCGACAAAGCGAGGTTCGAGGAGTTTTTGACCAAGCTGCAGGCGCACTCGAAGGAGATTTTCCTGGATCTGCCGATCCACTACGATGAAGTTGGCCACTGGCTGCAACCCAACGAAGCAAAGGGAACGGTCGACGTTCTCCTCGATTTCAAGTAAGCTCCGACACCGCCTGCGGTTCTGGGTTGAGGCCTTTCTCAGCCGCGCTGCATCGTAACAGTGCGTTATACTGATTCCCGATGAGTGCCTTCGTTTCAATTCGCGTTCCGGAAAATTCCGGCGCTTCACCCGACCAAAAAGAAAGCTTGCTGCTCACGCGTCTAGCCGATGCCGGTTCTCTGATCGTTGCGCTCTCCGGTGGCGCCGACTCCGCTTACTTGGCCTGGGCCGCGCAGCGTGCACTCGGCGAACGCGCCCTTTCGGTCACCGCGCTTTCCCCAAGCTTTTCCTCGCACGACCGCTCCGCTGTCGACGACTTTGTCCGCGGCTTCCGAATCCATCACGAATTTGTCGACACGCATGAGATGGAGAATCCCGCTTATCGCGCGAACGCCGCCGACCGCTGCTTCTACTGCAAAGATGAGCTTTTCTCCGTGCTGGATGCGATGGCGCAACAGCGAGGATTCCGCGCGACCGCGTACGGAGTCAACGCGGACGACACGCTCGACTTCCGCCCCGGTCATCGCGCCGCGAAGGAGCATCGCGTGCTCGCTCCGCTGCTCGATGTCGGTCTGCGCAAATCGGAAATTCGCCAACTATCTCAGCGCGCTGGATTGCCGACTTGGGATCGTCCCGCCTCTGCGTGTCTCGCTTCCCGAGTACCCTACGGCACCGAAGTTACGCCGGAGCGGCTGACGCTGATTGAACGCGGCGAAGAGGCGTTGCGCGAACTCGGCTTCCGGCAGTTTCGCGTGCGTTTGCACGACAAACTCGCGCGCGTAGAAATCGCGCCGGAAGAGATGGAGCGCGCTTTCTCGAAAGAAACCGGCGCAGCGATTTCGCAAGCTCTGAAGCGTGCCGGCTTCACGTATGTCGCGCTGGACCTCGAAGGCTATCGCCAGGGCTCGCTGAACGAATCACTGCCGCACCAGAAACGCTCTTGAGCGCATTCCGCGTTCGGAACATAATTCCGCACATCTACGTATCTTTCTTTAGACAGGCTGAGACTGTAGGCTGGCGGCTTTCGCTCGAACTCGCATCACTGGAGGAATGATGAGACATCGCAATTTCGCGGCCCTGGCAGGCTCACTCTTTGCTGCTCTGGCCGGCGCGGGCTGCGCGATGGGCCCATCCGTCAGCGGGAGCTTCGACCGCACGCTCAACGTGAGCGGACCAATTCGCCTCGAGCTCAACAATACTTCCGGCGACGTTTCCATCACGGGCAGCGCTGACGGAAAAGTGCACGTCCATGGGGATGCTCGCGCTTCCGGCATGGGATTCGACAACCCGGAGAAACGCCTCAATGAGCTGCTCGCCAGCCCGCCCGTCGAGCAGCATGGCAATACAGTTCGCATCGGCGAGGAGATGCGCCGCCTGCGCAATGTCAGCGTCTCCTACGCGATCGAGGTTCCGCACGACACGGAAATTGCATCGGCGGTGCTTTCCGGCGCGCAAACGATTCAAGATGTGCGCGGCCCCGTAAAAGCCGAAGCCGCTTCCGGGTCTATTCGCGTGAGCCACATCGAGCGGCAAACGCAGCTCTCCACGTTGAGCGGCTCGATTCGCGCAGACAATATTGGAGACGATATTCGCGCTAACAGTGCATCGGGCACGGTCACCGTTTCCGACATCAAGGGCGATGTGCGCATCAGCGCTCTTTCCGGATCGACGCAAATCATCAAGCCGGGAGGACGCGTCGACGCGTCTACTGCGACCGGCTCGGTGGATGTGCAAGGAGCGACCAGCGACGTGAAAGCGCATGCCGCGTCCGGACGCGTGAACGTGCAGGGGAATCCGGGCGCGAGCAGCTATTGGGATCTCAAGACCGCTTCAGGGAGCGTGCAGTTAGGTGTCCCGGCAAACGCAAGTTTTCATTTGGCCGCCGAAGCCGTCTCCGGTGAAATCAAGACGGATATTCCCGTGGTGGTTGAAGAACAGGGCAAGCATTCCCTGCGTGCTCGCGTCGGTAGCGGCAATGGCGGCCGCGTCGAGGTACACACCGTCTCCGGCGAAATTCGCCTGCGCGCCACCTAACTCGCGGCCCCTTAACGAACCCTTACGTTGTGCCCGCCGAAGGTCTCGACCACACAGCAATAAATTGGTCAGCGGAATAAGCTCACTAGCGAAATAAGCCTGCTCACTGTAACGCCGGCACCTTGCCGGCGAATAGGCCTGCTCGGGAATAGTTTGCTCGCAGCATAAACTTGTCATCCCGAGCGAAGCGAGGGACCTGCTTTTCTCTCCGCCGCCGATGCCGCGCAATCCACCCGGCACCTCAGTCGCGCGACGCAGCGCTCAACGGAAACTCCGCCGCCACATCGCGCGCCGCCAAAATCGTGTTCACATGAATGCGCACAGTATCCTCAACTCGCCTGGCATATCCGCCGGCCAGTGCGCTCGCCACCGGAATGCCTCGCCGCCGCGCTTCCTCAAACACGCACCGGTCGCGCTCCATCAATCCCTTTTTTGTCAGCGACAATCCGCCCAGTTGATCTTCGCAGAATGGGTCTGCGCCACCGACATAGAACAAAATCTCCGGACGAAATTCATCCAGCGCCTTTTGCACTGCCGGCAGCAGCGCGGCGAGATATTCATCGTCGTCGGCGCGGTCCATCATGTTTAGATCGATGCTCGATGGCGGCTTGTGCGCGGGATAGTTATTTTCCTGGTGGATGGAGATCGTGAACACCGAGGCATCGTTGCGAAAAATGGCCGCGGTGCCATTGCCATGGTGCACATCGGTATCGACCACCATGGCCTTGCGAATCGCTCCGTCCGCTTGCAAGCGCCGGATCGCCACCGCCACATCGTGAATCGCGCAGAAACCCTCGCCATGGTCGGGATACGCATGGTGAAATCCGCCGCCAAGATTCGCACCGAAGCCGTCACGCAACGCGCACTGCGCGGCAAGAATCGATCCTCCCGCGGCAAGCCATACCGCATCCACCAACTCGCGCGAGTACGGAATTTCCAGCAGCATCACCTCGCTCGCCGTCAGTGTGCCGGTTTTGAGCTTGCGCACCCATTCCGGAGTGTGAACGCGTAGGATGTCGGCGTCAGTCGCGGGTTCCGGCGGCGCGAAATCCTCGCGGCTTGCAATCTTCTCGGCGATCAGCGCTTCCGCAATGAGCCGGAACTTCTGCGAAGGAAAAACATGCGGCCCTAAATTGAGATCGTATTTATCGTGATAGACAACATTGAAGGGCAACATCGGTGTGAATCGGATCTTCTCTGCGAATCTCAGCGAACTCTGCGTCTCTGCGTTGTCTTTTTCTTCTTTCTTCCGTTCTTCTTCTAGGTCTCTAGTTCTCTCGCTCCAAAATAAAATCCGGCAACGTCAGCAGCGCCCGCGCATATTCCGAGTCCCCGTGCCCGTTAAGGCAGGCCTTCGCGCGACGCGCATACTCATGCGCCAGATTGCGCGCCCGGTCCAGCGCCCCGGATTCCTGCACCAATGCAACGATCGTCTCCGGGCGCACAGAATCAAATTCTTTTTCCTCGAGCACCCGGGCCACTAACTCCCGCGCGTCGCGATGGCCATTCTCCATCGCATAAATCAGCGGCAGCGTGACTTTGCCCTCTTTCAAATCGCTGAGCACCGGCTTGCCAAGCTGCTCGGTCGATGCCGTGAAGTCCAGCAAGTCATCGACCAACTGAAAAGCAAGCCCCGCATAGCGGCCGTATTCCGCCAGCGCCTCTTCTCCAGCGTCTTCAAGCCCGCCGAGCACGGCGCCCAAGCGCGCGCAGCCGCTGAAGAGGCACGCCGTCTTATAAGTTGCCAGGCGCAGGGCGTCCTCTTCGGTCACATCGATGCGCCCGATTTTCTCGAGCTGAATCAGTTCGCCCTCCACCATCTTTTGCGTGAGGTCGATCAGAATGTCCAGGATGCGGAAATTTCGCTCTTCCAGCGCCGTCTGAAACGAGAGCATGTACAGCCAGTCGCCCACCAGGACGCTGCGATGATTGCCCCACCGCGAATTCGCCGAAGGCCGCCCGCGCCGCGTGTTCGCGCTGTCGATTACGTCGTCATGAATCAGCGTGGCGCTGTGCAGCAGCTCGACCACGGCGCCCAACCGGATCGCGCTCTCGCTGTTGCTCAGCCCGGCGTAGCGCGCGGCAAGCAGCAACAATGCCGGGCGCAAGCGCTTGCCGCCGCCGCCCAAAAGATAGCTGGTGATCTCGGAAACCGGCTCGAACGCAGCGGAGGTCTGCCGCGTCAACTCCTGCTCTACCAGAACAAGGTCGTCCCGGACGAGGTCAAAAATTTCCCTGGCCGTCAGCAGTGCGATGACTTTCTCCCTGGCCCGCTTCGATCCTGCATCAAATGGCATTGAACAATATCACGAATCACGCGCAGCCATGTGCGGTTGACTCAGTGCGGTTCCGCTGTCACGGATTGTGCCGGCTGGCTGGCGCTTAAGCCGAAAAAGCGCCGGAAATTTTCCGCCGTTGCCAGCGCAATTTGTTCCGTGGCTAAGTTTCTCACACTACCGATAGCCTTCGCTACCTCGCCGACGTAGGCCGGCTCGTTGCGCTTTCCGCGGTAAGGTTGTGGCGCAAGGAACGGAGAGTCCGTTTCAATCAAAAGATTCTCGAGCGGCAAAGCTTTTGCTACGTCGCGAAGGTTCTGCGCCTTCGGATAGGTCGAATTTCCCGCAAACGAAATCAGGAAGCCCATATCGAGCCCGCGCCTGGCATCTTCGATCGTGCTGGTGAAGCAATGCAAAATGCCGCCGAGTCCGGTGCGGCGCCAGTTTTGCTCGAGCATCTCCATGCAATCGGCCCAGGCATCGCGGCAATGAATGATGATGGGCAGCTTCGCCTTGGCGGCCAACTCCATCTGCTCGCGAAATACGCGCAGCTGCACGTCGCGCGGGGAATGGTCGTAGAAATAGTCGAGCCCGATTTCGCCGTAAGCGATGACGCGAGGATGCTTCGCGAGTTTTGCAAGTTGCTCGAGGTGCGCCGGCGTCAGGTCCTTCGCCTCATGGGGATGTGTGCCAACCGTGGCGTAAATCCAATCATGTTGCTCGGCAAAAGGAATCGCCGCGTCCAGCTTCTCCGGCCCAGGCCCCGACCCAATCGCGAGCAAGGTCGTGACGCCAGCCGCGCGAGCGCGCGCCAGCATCGCGTCGCGATCCTCCGCAAATTGCGGAAAATCAATATGCGCGTGCGAATCAATCAAATTCATCGTGTTATCAGCTGTCAGCAGTCAGCTATCAGCACCGATCGCCTGCTATCCGTTGTCAGTCTCTTCTCTGTGTTCTCTGTGCTCCGACCTCTGCGCACTCTGTGTTAAGCCTTTGGGCCCATTTCTGTCAGGCGTTTGCGGCGGCGATGAATCCTGAAAGCGGATGGCTGATAGCTGACAACTACTTCAGGCGCGCGCCGACCTCGACGTCCTCGGCAAATCCCGCGAGCACTGGGCGGCCTTCCGGGCCGACGCTGGCGGCAACGATCATGCCGTTGGACTCGACGCCGCGAAGCTTGCGCGGCGCAAGGTTCACCACCACCACGACCTTGCGGCCGACCAGCGATTCCGGCTCGTAATATTGCGCGATTCCCGCGCAAATCTGGCGCACTTCGCTGCCGATGTCGACCGTGAGCTTCAGCAGCTTGTCCGCGCCAACGATGCGCTCGGCTGTCTTGACCTGCCCCACGCGCATCTCGACTTTCGCGAAATCTTCAATCGCGATTTTGTCGGGAGCCGTTTGCGCGGCCGCGCCCGCTGGGCTGGCCGCCGCGGGGCCACTCGCCGCTGGCGTCACTACCGGCTTCTGAGGTTCACTTTCCATCGCGTCCATCCTCTCCACAGCTTCGCTTTTCTCAACTCGCGGAAACAGGGTTTCCGCCTTCAAAATCTTCGTCCCCGGCCGGAGCGTCCCAAACTCCAGCGCATCGATTCCCTGCTCTGCCACGCTGCCGCCCTGGCCCAGCAATTTCCACAGCTTCTCCGTGGCATTGGGAATCACCGGATGCGCCAGCACCGCGACCACGCGCAGCGTATCGGCGGCAATCCACAGCACGGTTTCCAGTTGCGCGCGCTTGGCGGGATCTTCCGCAAGCGCCCAGGGCTTCTGCTCCGAAATGAGCATATCCACGTCGGTGATTAACCGCCAGATTTCTTCCAGCGCGCGGGTGAACTGATATTGCTCATACAAAGAACGAACTTGCTGAATTCGTTCCGGCACACGCCACGGAGTAAGAGAAACGGACAGGTCGGCGCTGCCTTTCGGAAATGCGCCTCCGCAATATTTCTCGACCATGGTCAGCGTGCGGCTCGCCAGATTGCCGAGTCCGTTCGCCAGATCGCTGTTGTAGCGTTGCACCAGCGCGTCGTAACTAAAATTTCCGTCCTGGCCAAAGACGGTCTCGCGCAGCATGTAGTAGCGCAAGGCGTCCATGCCCAGCACGTTGGCGATAGGGCGGGGCTGCACTACATTGCCTTTGGACTTGCTCATCTTGCCGGCGTCAATCAGAAACCAGCCGTGCGCCCACACCTGCTTCGGCACCGGAAGCCCGGCGGCCATCAGAAATGCCGGCCAGTAGACGGTGTGGAAGCGAATGATGTCTTTGCCGACAAGATGCAAATCCGCGGGCCAAAAGCCGCGCCGCTCATATTCCGGGCCGCCCACGGCGCTGAGGTACGCCGTCAGGGCGTCGAACCAAACGTAAAATACGTGGGGCTCTTCGCCGGGAACGGGAATGCCCCAGCGAATCGAAGTGCGCGTAATGCTGAGATCCCGAAGGCCGCCTTCGACAAAGCTGAGAATTTCGTTGCGCCGCGTTTCCGGCTGTATGAAATTGGGATTCTTCTTGTAGAAATCGAGGAGCGGCTTCTGGAACGCGGAGAGTCTGAAGAAATAGTTTTCTTCGGTGACCGTCTCCGTGGGCCGGCCGCAATCCGGGCAATTCTCGCCGGGCTTCACATCCACATACGCGTTGTCGTAAATGCAGTATTGGCCGGTGTAGTGGCCGGGATAGACGAAGCCGTTCTCGCGGCACAAGCGGAAGAGCCACTGCACCGTGCGCGCGTGACGCACTTCGGTGGTGCGAATGAACTCATCGGCGGGAACACCGAGGTCATCCCACAAGCTCCGCCACGCATCGGCCATCTTGGCGACGAATTCCGATTCCGCGATGCCCGCCTTCTGAGCGGCGCGCTCGACATTGACGCCGTGCTCGTCCGTGCCGGTGGTCATCACGACTTCGTAGCCCTGCATGCGCTTGTAGCGGCG
>Ga0209648_10004038_pt1 | contig 12415 bp, 8 predicted proteins | sample GraSoi2013_115cm_FD_185830 | JGI IMG/M metagenome (GOLD analysis project Ga0209648, IMG submission 185830) | Grasslands soil microbial communities from the Angelo Coastal Reserve, California, USA - Sample 9_17_2013_115cm (SPAdes) (version 2) | ecosystem: Environmental > Terrestrial > Soil >...
TTCAATTGGATTGGCGGTGGGTCCGCCGGTATCGCAGATTGAGCGCATACGATGCCTATTGGTGGTGGGCTTCAGCAGGTCCCTTCACTGCTGAAGAGCAACGACAATGGGAGAAGCTGTTTACCCAAGGGGTGGATGAAGCGACGAAGGAGCAACTGCGGGAAATCCTGGTGCAGTCGAGAGACCGAGAATTGAGCGCCGCATGCGCTGCGCAGCGTGAGCCACGGCTTTCTTATCCTGCCCTTGCTATCGCTGAAGTGCGACAGCGGATTGCTGACTTCCTCCAGCTCGATGCTGAAATTGCGGATGACGAGCCAAATGTGATGGTACGCCGTCTCTACCATGGCGCGATAGAGGATGAGGTGTGTTTTCTGCGCCTGATCGAAGCTACCTATGAGGGGGAAGGCGAGCGCTTCTGGGAACTCACGCAGCACCTGTATCCCCGACCTACCGGCGCAGAAATGCAGTACGCACTTGAGCAGGTGAGGCAGCTGCTGCTGCAAGGATCGAAGCTGCCAGAGACAGGAGCCGCCAGCGAAATCGAGCAAGGCAGACGTGACGCAAGACAGGAAGCGTGCCAGAAGGTGATCGCGGTCCTGCGCGACCAGTTCCATCTCTCGCTCGATCTTTCAGGTGAGCCGAACGGGGACTTTGGAGCAGTGTTCTCTCCTCCTTCCGATACGCCGCTGATCTCAGCTCAGGGCGCGAAACGGTTCTTCGAGGCGGTGTTGCAATCGCGCGGGTATGCCGGGTGGCATGTCATCCTTGATCCCAACGTGGCTGGCCCTCGGGTCGAAACCGGCCTGCGGCAAGTCTTTCTGCCTGCGGAGCCCATCCCACTCGATGAGTTGCGAGAGTATGTCTCGCATGAACTAGCGGGCCACGTTGCGCGGAGTATTGCCGGGGAGAGCTCGCTGCTCGGATTGCTCGGGCTCAGTACCAAAGGGTATATGGTCACAGAGGAAGGGCTCGCTGACTATTACGAACGGCAAGCGACAGCATTGCACGGAGACCCGGTAGATGATTCTGGAATCTGGCTGGGAACGCTTGCTATCGGATTAGCCTGTGGCGTAGCGGGTCCTGCGCAAACCTTCTCCTCCCTCCTGGCCTTCTTTGAGCCGTTTTTATTGCTGTACCGTCTCCTCTGGCGCGATGACGAAGATCGGCAAACTGCGGAGCGAAGGGCACAAAGGAATGCCTTTACGCGCTGTCTCCGGACGTTTCGAGGCGTGCCCGCCTTCGGGCGGGCGGGCATATGCAATACGAAAGATGTGGTGTACTTACGTGGGCGATGGTTGATTGACCAGGCGGTCGCACAGGATGAAACGGTTCTTGATCGTCTGGCAGTGGGCAAAGTCGCCTATGAACTCCTCCCTGAACTGGAAAAGCTAGGAATCACAGCTCCCTCGCAATCATTCCGTACACTGGTCCTGGACCCTGATCTGGACGCGTATATCTTATCTTTTGAGAGTGAAGGCGAGAGGAAATAACCCTGGCCATTGTAGAGTTGTTCTCGTAGTTTGTGCTCTAGTGGAAACAGATTCTGGCGTCTGACGAACATTGTAGCCTCTTAATGGAGGGCTGCAGATTGAAACGAACCGAAAGGAGCTTTCATGAGATTCACGTATTGGGAAAGTGAGCCTATGCCCGAAGAGGACAAGGACAAAGGTGGCAAAGGCGGCAGTAAGTAGGACGTGTAGCGCGTCGCCCCTGCCAGACATCCTGGTATGCCAGAGAGATGGCAGGGGCTTGATAGTATGCTTCTAAAACTCCGTCCCAAGTAAGTAATGACGCCATATCGAATGTTGTGTAGCGGCACATAGTAGAAAAGCCCGCAAGCCTCGTCTGGACTGGGTGTAGCACCTTCTCGTCGTTTCGTTACACAACATTCGATATGGCATCTAAGTAATAACCATTGGTGCTAGTTTACAAGGAAAACTCAGCGATGCTCATCTGGAAGGGATCAGCCATCGGGATGCAAGCGATGAAAGAGCGTCAACAAAACATTGAACATAGCAGACACCGAAGCCAGGCGTGCTTGGATGTGGGCACTGAGCCGATGTATCGTCCTGTGCAAAGTGTAGCAGGTCTACTGTTCTGAAATCGTTTCTTGTGCGTTTCCTTTGCAATTGAAGTACACCTCCTTGTGATAAAATGGTTGGAGGTTCCGAGCCCTTGCCACTTGCTCGAGAAATACTGTACAGTTTACGTATTTCCCGCTATACTATTGACACTAGATTGAGCCTGCGTTTTCTGCACGCGTGGTTATGAGAAAGGGCACGAAAACCATGAGTGAGCCATTATCAACTGACGCGCATAGTGGTGTCAGTGCAACAACGTCCCTGCCAGTAGGGGCTAGCAGCATTACGCTCTATAGAGAACCAGAGGATACAAGCTCGGTGATTACTGACGCCATTACCAATGCCACCTCATCGGTTTGGATAGAGATGTATGAGTGGACCGATCCCCGTGTGATGCAGGCACTCCTGCAACGCAGTCGTGGATACTGAGAAACATGCCAAGTTTATGATCATTGATGGCAAGACGGCCTATATCATGACGGCAAACTTCACCGAGGTAGCCCTTGGTGGAAGTAGCTACAGCAACTGACCTGCTCACGTCATCGGTGAAGTCGTTCATGCTATCGGTGCAGCTTTGACCCACGGTGCTACAACCGGTGGCAGCCGTCCTGAAATCAACCGTGAATACATTGTGGTCGACAACGACGCAAACGATGTGAATGCGCTTAAAACACTCTTCCAGAACGACTGGAATCAGCAGGCTCCTGCCTTCACGACGTTATATGCAAGCGCACCAAATCTCCTCATTAGCGGCTCCAATGCCCGCCCCAACCCCACCAATTCGCGTGTATTGCTGAATGCGTTGATCAACTTTGCCTGCCAGCAGAACAGTGACATCGCAATTGAAATGGAGACCTTGTGCGACGAATCACCAGGTGCGGGCATTGGCAGCATTGAGCAGGCATTGATTGACGCTGCCAGGCAGGGCATCACTGTGAGGATTATCTTATCCTACATGGCTGGCCAGAGTATAGATACTCGTAATGCCCAGGCCAGCCAAACGCTCACAGCGGCGCTCCAGTCCCAGTCACCGCAGAAGCTGTTCATTCGCAAAGACACGAAGAAGTACATGCATGCCAAACTCATCTTAACCGAGGGAATGGCTTTTGTGGGATCGCAAAACCTGACACCAGGGGGGCTTGCCTGGAACCGAGAAGTGGGCATCCTGGTCTCAGATACCACTGCCCTGGGTCAACTCAAGCAAGCATTCGAGAGCGATTGGGACGAATCCACTGATGTGAGCGCTTTGAATTGAGGTGAGAAGCGCTTCCATCCTTTGTTTCGTCGCTCTCTCCTACCCGATACCAGGCCCACAAGTGATGGATGTGGAACCGTGATGTTAATGGTCAACTATGCTGCCGCATTGCCTCATGGAAGTAACGGTTCACCCCCGCTTTTGGTGAATCCGCCCCAAAAATGAAAAGGCCCGAAGAGAAGTGATCATGTCCTCTCCGAGTCTCTCCTCAGTGGCCTACTTTGACTTGTGAAGGACTACGCCTGTCTATGTAGGTCTGCATCAAGTCCTTCGGTTCCTGGCCCTTCCTTCGTCTAGATAGCAGGTTCCTACACCCCTTGATGGCCTGCCTGGCATTGTCGCGCGTCTTCCAGGAGGCATAAATAGTATACGCTAACTTTCTCCTCTCTGTCAAGGCTTTTCAGACGAACACATGCAGATAGCACTGCGCTGCCGAACGCGGCGAGAGGCGGCGCGAGACAGGCCACAACATGGCACCTCATTGGCGTGATATACTTTGGTAGTCTATCTTCCGACAGCAACGAAAAGCCTTCGCTCCTCCTCCAACTCCTTTGGAGAGGGCAAAATTGCTGGGAACTGCTCTCTCCTCTCCACTGCTCCTGCATGGCACAAAACAGAGCATCACACGCCCCAAAGCTTGAGAGGAGGTGTGACAGGTACACCCGCCGTTGACAGTGATACAAGATGGACAAAGACGAACAGGCAACCCTCGCCAAAGCGAGCAAAACAGGAGCAGGTCTTGACGAACCTGTCCATTTCATCTAATCGTAGACTCCTTCTGATTGAAGATGATCTGGCTCAAGGGGAGAGCCGTTCAGCGAGATACTTCAGGCTCAAGGGATAGCGATACTCGATGTCAAAGTGGGTCGCATCGAATAGCTCGAAGAACACGTCAATGATCCCGATGCGTTCAAGCGCTCGCCGAAAGGCTTCTGCACCCAGGTCAAGGAAAAATTCATCCTGCTTGCCTGCATCGATATACACTGCCCGCATGTGCTTCAGCGTTTCCGCATGAGCGGGCACCATGCGCACAGGATCCCAGACGAGCCATCTCGCCCAGACATCGGCGTTGAGTTCCCCTGTTGCAACGTCGTATGGCAGGTGGACGGTACCGTCCTCATCAGCAGAATAGCAGGCGGACATGCACCAGTCATTCAACAGAGAGCCGTCGCTCGGTTTGGAAAAGGCCGGTCTGCTGCGAAAGTCCTCCCAGAACCGTTCAAACGAGCCGTGATAGTCGTCCCGCAGGGCTCGAACGGACTTCGGAAAGTTGGGGAGGTAACTCATCTCGAACAACGCATCACCGGCATGCGTAGCAAGGCCACCCCACAGATCTGGTCGGAGCATCGGCGTGATCATGGCTCCGTAGCCGCCGCTCGATTTGCCAGCGATGCCGCGGTGTTCGCGGTGCGGGAGCGTGCGGTAGTGGGTGTCGACCCAGGGCACGATTTCATCACACAGATACGTGTGATAACGCCCGGTGGCCGGTGAATCCAGAAATTGGCTTCCACCAAGCGACGTCCAGCAATCGACCCAGACCACGAGACAAGGCGGAGCGGCACCCGTAGCGAACAACTCATCAGCAAGCTCGGGAAACGTTTTTCTGAACGACGGGCGATTGCGCCACATGTCGAGCTGGCCGGTGAGGCCCTGGATCTGATAGACGGCCGGATAGCGTCGAGCAGGATCCTCATCATAGCCGGGAGGCAGATAGACCCAGAGTGGTCGCGTGGAGGGATCTCCCAGGGGGTTGTGTCTGAGCACTGCGCTTTCGAACGTCAGCTCTTCGAAACGTCCACGTGTGACGGTAGACCAGGGAAACATGGGTTCCTACCTTTCCAAATGCGGTACGATGACGAAACAGAAGGGATGCACGACCGTTTCTGCCACCTCTCATCAACATGCACGAAGAGTACTTGCACCGCGCAGCCAGGTGCACTCCCAAAGGAGGGAGAGCTCACCGCTTCCAACTCGCCGATGCAGGTGCTGAGGAAAGTATATCCTAGTTTTGTTGCTGCCACAAGGAATAGCTCTCTGGGTGTCCTGTGTGGTTGAACGATCTCAAGCTGAGAAGCGTGTAGATAGGGAGTCAGGTTCACCGACGGATGGTACTGCCCCTGGAGCCAATTGAGCACATATCGGATATGCTGCCCTGGATTTCACGTTGAGCTTTGCCACTGGTGACATGGCGTTGCCACTATTCTTCCTGGTGGTGGCGCTCCTGCTCCAGGTAAACGTAAGCGATCATCGTTAGCGGACGACAAGAGGATGATCTTCGTGGCGCTTAACAGTTGATACTGATCCAAGTACCGTTCTTCTTTGCCGAAGCCAGTGAGCCCTTCCGATCTCCCAGTCTACCCGATGGGCGGCGGTGTGATGCTCAGTCGGATTGCTGCGCACTACTAAACAAGCTGGTGGCAGCGTGCCTCCTACCTTCACCTGCGCAACGCCAATCTCATCTTCCCCAACCAGAGCCCGTGTATTCCACGAGGAGCACCTACCTCAGGAGGCAGTGATCCTGTTCATCGCACCTGCGTGATCCTGACCTGGCAAGACGCCGTGGCAGCAGGCATGTCCCCGGAGCGGCAGCTTGTTTCCTACTTCACCTCATGTTATACTAGCGCCTGGAATTGGACTCGCTTGTGCTATAGTAACGTGCACCACGTTGAGGCATCATGGAAGGGTTTCTGTGGCTGGTTCCCTGTGCGCACAGCACTCTCCTCACACCCTCGCGCCAGATCGTCGTATATAGGCCGACGAGCTATTCTGATGATGCTCCAAAGGAGGAACAGCAATGGCAAACAGTACTCATCCCCAGTCACAGGATTTAGCGCCTGGCCGCCTGGTGCCAATAGGCGATACGCGACTCTTCATTGTCGAACACGGCCAGGGCTACCCGCTGCTGGTACTGCATGGGGGTCCAGGCCTGGACCATACGATGTTCGGCGATTATCTGAACCAGCTCACCGATCAGTTTCGCCTGATTCTAGTGGATCAGCGCAGCCAGGGGCGCTCAGAGATGTCCCCGCCAACGACCTGGACCTTGGCGCAACTGGCCAAGGATGTAGGCGCGCTGGCGCGCGCGTTGGGATTGGAACGCTATGCCGTGTTGGGGCACTCCTTTGGCGCGTTAGTGGCCCTGCAATACACAGTAGATTTTCCCGGCCAAGCGGCTCAGACGATCGTTTCCTCCGGTTTCCCCTCCTCTCGCTTCCTGGCGCATGTGCAGAAGAACCTCGAAACCTTTGAGCCCATAGAGCTTCGTGAGCAGGTGATGTCCTCCTGGGAGCGCGAAAAATCGGTGCAGACCCACGAAGATTTTGCCAACATCCTGCACGATCAATTGCCCTTCCACTTTGCCGATCCCCGCGACCCGCGCATTGAGGACTTCGAGCGGCGTACCACCGGAAGCATCTATTCCCCTCAGGTGGTACGCCATTTCGCCGCGCAGGACTATGGCATGATCGAAGTGGAGGACCGGCTGGGCAGCGTGTCGCAGCCAGTGCTGGTGCTGGCGGGGCGCCATGATCGCACCTGCTCTGTGGAGGCGGCCGAAGTCATCGCCAGAGGCATACCGCAGGCTGAACTGGTGATCTTTGAGCAGAGCGGCCATATGACGTTCGTTGAGGAGAATGAGCCCTATCTGGCGACGGTGCGGACGTTTTTGGGGCTGCATATCGGTTGAGAGGGCGTGAGCGTGGTCAAAGGTCCCAATGTCCTAGCTGGCTCTGTCCAGGAGACGCAGCATCGTGAGGCCTATGGTATCGATGGCTGGTTCAATAGAGGTGACCTGGGGAGCCTGGACGAGCAGGGCTACTCCTCGCGATGGGGTTCGCTCTGCTGGTCATCTGCTCTCAGCTTTGTTGTGATGTCCAGGTCCTGGTGAGTGAGCTGGTGGAGCATATCCGTATCGCCATTGAACCATTGTAGCAATATCCAGGCTTCTTGAGCGTCAAGGGTGACTTGTCCTCACATATTGCCCAACTCAGCTTCATGAGCGCGTATAGTGAGCATCCAAGGAGTGTATCAGTCGTCATTGTTCTCCTGGCCCTCCTATTCGTGCCTTGCGCCTGATGCCGAATCGAGCAGTCAGCTTCTCAGCATAGGGGTTCTCATCGCCCATGATTTCCTTCGTGTACACCTGGGTAATCTTGATATCGGTATGCCCGAGTCTGCCGGCCAGGTCGGTGACCGGCGCGCCAGATCGGATCATGCCGACTGAGAACGTATGGCGCAGCGCGTGCACCTTGCTCGTTTCCAGATAGGCCAAACAAATGTTACTCAACGTTTTTGTGCTGATCGCCTGGCCCGGGTTCTGCCGGCTGTAGGACGCCCATACTGGCGCATCCGGGGCAAGCTTCACTACGTTCTCGCCATACTGCGCATGCAGGTATTCCAGCAATACGGCAGAGGTTTCAGCGTCGAGCAGATCGCGCATGATCTTGCTACCCTTGCAATGGAACGTGAGCTGGATACGCGCATCCTTACGCCCGCCGGTAATCCTCACATCATTACCGCGCAGCCCTGCTAACTCACTCGCCCGGCGTCCTGTTGCCAGAGCGACCGCAAGCAGCGCATAATTGCGTAGTCCCTCATCCGTCTTGCGATCTATCGCTTCCAGGCCTCGCTCTACCGTTTCAGGTGCGATAGGCTTAGCTGCTGCGTACGCTTGCACCGGGCGCTTTTTAACACCCTTGATCGGGTTCGGTACCTCCAGTTTGTAGGTGTCCTGCACGAACGTATACCAGGATGAGAGGATAGCCAGGCGTTGATTATAGGTGCTGGGTGAGACATCTTGCCCTGGCTTGCGCGTGTTGCCTTTGCGCATACTGGCCCATAATGTAGCCACCCGCGCTATATCAACGGGGTTACTCAGCAGGTCGAGGCCTCCACGTGCCAGGAAGTCCCTGAACTGGCGCATAGTCTCCTCGTACGCCTGGCGCGTTTTCTTGGAGCCGGTGCGCGTCTCTTTCTGGGCGAGCCATTCAGCGATAGCAGCGTCTATGGTGAACTGGTAGGGTGCGAGCGCAGTTTCTGTCATGCTTGTCTTCCTTTAGGTTTACGCAGCGCTATTTCCCCGTAGTCGGCCCAATATTTTGACACAGGGCCTTTTGTGTTAAAGCTATAATTCCCCGAAAGTGTTACATTGTCCTCTTTATAAAATGCCTTGTGCAAAATGCCCAAATCTTCGCGCAGCGATGTCAAAATGCGCACTACATCGTCTCTATCTTCTGAGTCGTAGGTGTATATGCAAATGACCTTATAATCAGGCTTTACCGCGTTCGGATTAGGCATCATGGTAGCAACCTTTGCAGATGAACCGAGCAAGCCGCCCACAACAGCATTCCTGATGGTAACCCAGACTTGATCAACCTCGCTGATGTGAGCGTAAATCATCCACTTCCCACACCGTTCTGTAGGTTGGGGATAATTGTACCTGTCTACACGCTGAGCCCAAATCCAATAATCACTATACACTTCAGTAGGCAGTGGCGACGCAGTGTTCTTTCGCTTTGCCATGGTAGCTCGCCCTTTCATTTTGTGTTAGCTGTGAGTTCCACTAATGTGCAGTTAGTCGAAGTTTGCCCTACTATTCCAACGACTGCCGGCGAAATTGGTAATGCTGCAATCGTGACATTCGCGAATGCTGCGTTTGGGATCTCCGTTTCGGACATCATTCGTGACTGACCAAGTTGTCATGCTTGGCAGGATGACGAGTCGCTTCCAGGTTCTCATAAAAGCGCTGCGCCTGCAGGATGGCCAGCGTTGGCACCTCACTAGCTGCCTACATGTAAATCGCAAAATTAAATTGGCGGAATCTCATACAATTGTATGAGTGCTTTTCGCTTCTCCCATACACCTCTTGAAGCGCTCACAAAGCCAACATAAGCCTTTTCTTAACGAAAAGGAAGCCAGCTCTCTCCCGCATAATTGTACAGATTCCGCCCGTTTAAGGGTTCATGAGCCCTTTAATCCTAGCATTTACACCAAGAGCTTCAAAAGCCAGTGGAACCACTTTCCTTTCAGAAAAAGGACTTCATGATTTGCACCAGATAATTATAAAAATATACCTCATCGAATCTGAAAATTTACATACTGCTCATCCGATTGTACTACTTATCTGTAGTATTGAATAGGATAAATTGCGTCCTCGTGCACGAACCAGCAGGCATTGTGCAGTAGGAACGCAATTCGTAGTGGTCTGGCAGGAGTGAGGTTGTAAAGATCACTATTCCTTTACAACCACATCAATTACCTCTATGTCTACTTCTTCCCCTTTCTGAACCACACTGATCACCTCTATGTCTACTTCCTCCTCACCATTGTCCTCTTCTGCAGGCCGGCACTGCACAGCCTTGATCATAAATCCAGCTTCGCTTCCCATAAGATCGATGCTGGGGTCTAAATGTGTCCAGGTAACCTGGCTTGCCGGAACAGCATTGATAATGTCTACCAGCAGATCAACATTGGGAGGAAGAACCCCGCCATTCAACTGTATAATGCGTGCCAGGAGAGCGCTAATGATCGGCGTCGCAAACGAGGTCCCTACCCAGTAGGCCCAGCCATTCTGATTGGGAGCAGGATAGGTTGGATCACAATCATCAATCGAGAGCGATGGGTAGATAGAAGAACTATAGATTCCTACCACCGCATCCATATCCACAGGATGGGTTTTGCAGTCAGGGGTAGGGGTAGGTGGCTTCTTAGGCGGCTTGGAAGGGATAGCGTCCGGTACTTCTCCCCCAAAGGTCGCAATCCCCTTTATGCCAGGAAAGCAGCTATATGAAGCTGGTTTTCCATCACTGCGTACAGCACCAACTGGAATAATGCTGGGCACGGGATCAGGAGGATCATTGTAGGCGAAAGCCGACGGATAGAGTGCGAATGGGCGCACCTTCTTCGGATTCATAGCCTTAGACCCCACGCGCAAATCCGCCTCATTACCAGCAGACGCCGCAAAAACAGCCCCCAGTTCCGACAGCCTGTGCATGGGCTTCAGCAGGTGGGTACGCAGTAGATCGGTCAGTTTTGGTTTAAATCCCAGGTGCTTCGCTTCTGGGTCAGTAGGCGGTATAACCAGGCTCATGTTGATCACAACGGGCTTTTGATAGAGGTCTCCCTGTGTGAAGTTTGCATCTGGATTCACCCGCGACATGCGATTATGGATAAGCTCGAGAGCCTTCGTCAATGTCGCGAGATCACCCACGCAGTAATCACTCAGGACACGCATGCATTCAATCGTTGCACCGGGAGCAAGGTCGCGCACAATGCCAGCAATGAACAGCCCATGATCGGGCATATCGAAGCCAACCAGCCGCCCATAGATGTCCTTGCCCGTCTTTGGTAGGTTTGGACCAGGAGTTTCCAGGTTGTCAGGCAGTTTAAAGTAGTGGAAATGGGGGATAACGATAACATTGCTGGAAACGTCCTGTAAGAGCTGGTTGTTCCCACCGGCAGCTATTGCTGCTCCTGCAACCTGGTCTTGCTGGGGGAATGTATCGAAGATGAACACTGTGACACCTTGACCCGTCGTGGCTTGCATCTCAGGAGAAAGACCCGGTAAAATGATCGGCCAACGACCAGGGTTAGAGGGACAGGACTGATCTGCTCCTACCGAAATAGGAGGGATAGCCGGGCAGCCCTGTGGTGTGGGAAGCTGTGGTTGTGTGGATCCGCAAAGCCAGACCGGCGTAGCTGCAACGATTGGTACTCCCTGGTTTTTAAGCTCTTTGAGACGAATATTGATCAGATTGACAATCCTGGGCACAGGGCCTTTAGCAGGATTTCCCATCCCGCCATGGTCGTCATCATCGGACTTGCCATTTTCGGGCATTGAACCCATCTCAGAGGAGGAACCGGCCCCCGGAGGTTGTGTACCAGCACTCCTAGCAAAATGGAAGAAGCCAATAACAGTAGTCGCTTGCCCCTCTTCACCAGAGCTGAACAAGTACTTGCCGATTGGACTGTTGAGGTCATCATTTGATGCATGCAATTGTATTGGAGGTTCTTCCTCCACAGGACGCAGGGTATCTGCCTCTATGAAAGAACTCAAGCTGAACTGATGCCCAACGAGGAAGTCATTGAGTTTCTGCAGGTTCAAGGAATTAATAATAGTTTGTTTATTAGAGGTCGGAGGGTCACCTGAAAAGATTGGGATTCCTGAACCAAACGTGAAAGCAATCTGGTTTTCATTCCAAAAGACGTTGGGCATAAATTTGCGCATTCCGTTCATTCGGACTTTGGCGGCAGCCTCTTTGGTTGGGAGCAAGGAGGGCCGCATAGGTTCGTCGCCAGTGAAGGTAGTGAGTTGCTGGCGCCAGTCCATGGCGTTGGCATAGTTGCGAATCTTGGCGAGGGCGCTGGTGACCGCGGGATCGAAGAACTTGCTGTCCTGCGCCTGTCTGGCAAACATTTCCAGGCCATCTAGCAGTAGACGTACCCCTTCGGTATAGATGGTCACGCCGAGGTCTGCCGCTTCGATCAGGAGTTTTTTGGCCAGTACGAGATCATCGTCGCCAACTGCGTGCTGCAATAGCTGCCAGGCATCAATGATGGCTTTATCCGGTATCCAGGTGAAGCGATTGACATAGTGCTCCAACCAGTTTACAAATTGCTTCAGGCCCCCCACACGCAACAGATAGTAGCCGCCTACGATGGCGTACATGGGATCGGGCAGGTCAATTCCCTCATCTAGTGGAGAGGCCCAACCCTCATGCTGGGTACGCTCAGGGCTGCGAGAGGAGGGGAGAACATCGCCATCGATCAGACAGGCCTGGTGATAAGCGCCGGTGCGAAGGTAGCGAAGCAACATTTCGACCGCCGGGATCTGGCTCATAACTTGGATGGCGAAGGCACCGCGCGCGGCCCTTTCTTCAGCGGCAAGCGCGGAGACGGTAAGCTGTACCTTGCCGCTAGTTGGAGGTAGGGCGATGAAATGGGAGAAGCGCCGGGCATCTTCTATTTGCAGCATAAACAGGCTCTGTCTGGCATTGCTGAAATCCAGCGTGAAGCTCACAGTGTCGGCGGTGCGTCCTCTGAGTATGTAGCGCTGCGAGAAAAACTGGTCCATCGGCATGAA
>Ga0209648_10004040_pt1 | contig 12409 bp, 11 predicted proteins | sample GraSoi2013_115cm_FD_185830 | JGI IMG/M metagenome (GOLD analysis project Ga0209648, IMG submission 185830) | Grasslands soil microbial communities from the Angelo Coastal Reserve, California, USA - Sample 9_17_2013_115cm (SPAdes) (version 2) | ecosystem: Environmental > Terrestrial > Soil >...
CCGACACGCTGCTGGAAGATGCCATGATCGCCGCTACCGCTCGCGTCCATGGGCTAACCGTGGCGACACGCAATGAACGCGATTTCGCAGCCCTCGGTGTTTCGCTATTCAATCCATTCCTCCCGAACAAATAGTGAAGTGCGTCTCCGATTGCCAGCTGCTCGAAAGCAAAAGATAACGCGTCACACAGTGGAGCTCGGCTAGCGGGCGGTCCAGCCCCCGTCGATCAGAATGGTGTGGCCGGTGATGAGGGAGGCCGCCGGCGAAGCAAGAAAGACGACCGCGCCAGCAACGTCCATGGGTACGCCGATGCGGTGGAGGCCGGCGATGCGTTCGATGACGTCGGCACGAAAGGCGGCGTCGGCGAGGGCCTCGTCGGTGCCTGGAGTTGCAATGAATGTGGGGGCTACGGCGTTCACCGTGATGTTGTGCGCGCCCCACTCGACGGCGAGACATTTCGTTAAGTGAGAGACAGCGGCTTTACTGGCGCAGTATACCGATTCGGTGGGCAAGGCTGCGAATCCAGCTTGCGAACTCATATTGATGATGCGTCCACCTTTTTGGCGCATCATGAGTTTTGCAGCCGCCTGACTGGCAAAGAAGGTTCCCTTCAAATTTAGATCGAGGGTGAGATCGAAGTCCGCTTCACTGACGTCGAGCGCGAAAGCGCTGGTTCCGCCACCGGCGTTGTTGACGAGTACATCGAGCCTGCCAAAATGCTCCGCGGTTTTCTGGATGGCCGATGAGACTTGAGTGAGGTCCGTAACGTCCATTTGCAAGGGCAAGACCTTGCGGCCCATGCCTTGAATCTCGCGCGCCAAGTCGCCGGCGGTAGCGGCATCGCGCAAGCCCAGCGCGACGTCGGAACCAGCGTGAGCCAGCGCCAGAGAAATCGCGCGGCCCAATCCGCGCGCCGCACCCGTCACCAGGGACACTTGGCCGGTGAGATCGAATCGAGGAAATTCCGTCATCCTGGCTCCTTCCATGGGCCGCGCCCGTGGATTGTTCCGCAAGGATGTTGCTTAGGAATTGGCGCAACGTCAACTGACGCGAGTGCGCGGCTTACAAACCTTTGGATTGGCGGAAGGCGTGCACGACGACGGCGGCGTCTTGGTGCTGCGCGTCGACGGCGTAGTTGAGGCGCCGAATGTCGGTGGCGGAAAGCTTTCCGGCGAGATCCGCCAACGCGGCGCGAAGCTGCGGGAATCTAGCGAGCGTAGCTTGGCGGACAATGGGGACGGCGTCGTACGGCGGAAAGTAACGGCGGTCGTCTTCGAGAGTAACGAGGCCGAGAGCGTCGATGAGGCCGTCGGTGGAGTTGCCGGCGACGATGTCGACTTGCCGATCGACAAGCGCGCGGTAGATGAGGCCGAGATCCATGACTTTGGGGGACCCCGCGAAGCGGAGACCGTAGTTTTGGGTGAGGCCGGGGAAACCGTCGGGGCGCTCGAGGAATTCGTAGCCGACGCCGGCGCGCCATTTGGGGGCCATGGGAACGATGTCGGAGATTTTTTGCAGATGGAGATTTTTTGCGTCGTCGCCGCGAATCACCATGGCGAAAGTGTTTTCAAAACCAAGGGGTTCGGTGACATCGAGGTGGAAGCGCTCGGAGTAGAGCTGCTTGACGCGGTTGTACACCGCCGTCGAATCGCCTTTCGGAGATTCATTCAGGACGGCGGTCAGGGCCGTACCGGTGTATTCGACGTAAAGGTCTAACTCGCCAGCTTGCAGAGCTTTGTGGACGAGGAGCGTACCACCAAGGTTGGTCTCGCGATTGACGGGGATGCCGGTTTTGGCTTCGATGTGCTGCGCCAGGAACTCCGCGAGGACGACTTGCTCGGTGAAAAATTTGGAGCCGATGGTGATTTTAGATTGCGGAGGACGCGTGCAAGCCGACAGGAAGCAAATAAGGTTCAGGAGATAAAGAATGTAAAGGAATCGGAAAGAAGCACGCCGCATGTCAGGTGACCTTCAGCTTGCGCTCGAGGAGACCGAGGAGGAAGTCGGCAAGGAGAGCGAGGAGGGCGGCGGGAATGGCGCCTGCGAGAATGAGAGAGTCACTAACAAGAGCGACACCGCGAAAGATGAACGTGCCAAGACCGCCGGCGCCGATAGCGGCGGCGATGGTGGCCACGCCGATGGTGATGATGGTAGCGGTGCGAATACCGGCGAGGATGACGGTTAAGGCAAGCGGGAAGCGCACGCGGAAGAGAATTTGGGCGCGAGTCATGCCCATGGCTTCGGCGGCTTCGAGAACTGCGGGATCGATTCCGGTGAGGCCGACGTAGGTGTTGCGCAAAATGGGGAGAAGCGCGTAAAGGACGAGAGCCACAATGGCAGTGCGCTTGCCGATGCCGCCGATGAACGGAATGGGAATCAGAAAACCAAACAGCGCGAGGCTGGGGATAGTCTGGAAAACGCTCGCGATGCCGAGAGCGATGGTGCGCAACGCGGAGCGCTGCACGATTAGCATGCCGAGCGGCACGCCGATAAGAATAGCAATGAACATGGCGATCACAACGAGTGTCAGGTGATCAAGGGTGGCTCCCAGGATTTCAGCGCGATGATCGGCGAAGAAGGACCAAGTGGTCATTTCAGGGCTCATGCGGGGGCCCCCGGGGTCATGGCAAGAGAAGAAGCGAAGGCGCGGACTTCGGGATGGTCAAGATGAAGGAATTCCTGCGGGGTAGCTCTGGCAACGATGCGGCCGGATTCAAGCAGGACAATGCGCGAGGCGAGGAACAGAGCTTCGCGCAGATCGTGAGTGACGAAGACGATGGTCTTGCCGAGGCGGCGGGCCAGGGCGCTGAACTCGCGCTGAAGCTCGGCGCGGGTGACGGGATCGAGCGCGCCGAAGGGTTCGTCCATCAGCAGAATTGGCGGATCGGCAGCGAGAGCGCGGGCAACGCCAACGCGCTGACGCTGGCCGCCGGAAAGCTCGCGAGGGCGGCGGTCCGCAAATTCAGACGGATCGAGACCGACCATGGACGGCGGTCCCATTTTTCGAGCGATGGGACGAGGGCAACATTTTCCGCAACCGTGAAATGAGGGAAAAGGCCAGCGTCCTGGATGACGTAACCGATGCTGCGTCGCAGACGGATGGGATCCCAAGCAGTAGTTGAGCGATCCTGGACGAGGACTTCACCTTTCGTCGGAATTAGAATGCCATTCATCAGCTTGAGAAGGGTGGTTTTGCCGCTGCCGCTCCGGCCAAGCAGAACGAGGGTCTCACCGTGAGGAATTTCCAAGGAGATGCCAGAAACGATGCCACGAGAAGGAATATCGTTAATGTGATACGACACATCGCGAAATTCGATGGTATTCGTGGCGGAAAGTACGGTTTTGTTATTCATTTCCTATTGACAGCAACAAATCCCGGAGCGACCATCTTAATGCACCTGACCCTCCCGGACGCCGAATTTTGGCGCATCCTTCGCGCGGAAGTTGCATCCAAGAGAAGGGGAAAAACGCCATGGGAGCTCTCGCAACAGCTGTCCGCATCCGACACGACCTTCACACCAGACTGCTCAACGCCCGTGCGCGAACCGACGAATTATTTCACGTGGTTCGCGAAGAGGCACTTTACGACCGGCCGATCCCCGAGAGACACCGCATTATCTTCTATGTGGGGCACGTAGAGGCGTTTGATTGGAACCTGCTGGCGCTACGCGCGTTTGGATTGCGTTCTACTCATCGTACCTTCGATCAGCTATTTGCGTTTGGCATTGACCCGGTAGATGGAGGATTGCCGTCGGATAAACCGGCGGATTGGCCGGCATGCGAAGAAGTAGATCGCTACAACCGGCGACTGCGCGAAGAACTCGACCATGCGGTCGAGCATGCGCTCGAGCGGCCAGAGGAAGGGCACCCGCAATTGATCTCGATGCTGGAAGTGGCGATTGAGCATCGGCTGATGCATGCGGAGACATTGGCGTACATGCTGCATCGGATGCCGAGCGACAGAAAGATCAGCGGGGTGGAGCGCGCGGCGTGGAAGGCGCGCGGGGTTAAATCGCATTTGGTCGATATTCCCGCTGGGAGCGCGACGCTCGGTCTGGACCAAGTTCACGGAGACGAATTCGGGTGGGACAATGAATTTGGCGCGCATAAAATCGCCGTGGACGAATTCGCGATCGACAGCCACAACGTGACCAATCACGATTTTCTCAGGTTCATGCAGGCGGGGGGATACCAGAACCGCTCCCTGTGGAGTGACGAAGCGTGGGCATGGAAGTCCAAAGAAGGCATCGAGCATCCGATGTTCTGGGGGCGCGAAGGCAACCTGTGGATGTACCGCACGATGTTTGGCGATATTCGTTTGCCATTGGAATGGCCGGTTTACGTGAGCCACGCGGAGGCCACCGCGTACGCGAAATGGCTGGGGCGCAAACTGCCGACAGAAGCGCAGTTTCACCGCGCAGCCTATGGAACGCTCGACGGCCCGAAGGAGCGCAGCTATCCCTGGGGCGAGGAAAAGCCGAATGAGTCGAGGGGAAATTTCGATTTCCAATCGTGGGATCCTTCACCGGTCGGCGCGCATCCCGCGGGTGCCAGCGCCTTCGGCGTGCACGACCTTGTCGGGAACGGTTGGGAGTGGACACGGACGGAGTTCGAACCGTTTCCGGGATTCACACCAATGCCCTTCTATCCGGGTTACTCCGCAAGTTTCTTCGATGGCAAGCACTATGTAATGAAAGGTGGCTCGCCGCGCACCGCAGCGTGTATGCTGCGGCGGTCGTTCCGCAACTGGTTTCAGCCGCACTACCCGTATGTCTACGCAACATTCCGTTGCGTCGAGGACTAACCAACTCCAAGCCAGGGAGACTCCATGCTGACCTCTACCCTTCCCGTACGGGACGTGGCTGAATTCGCGGCCGATGTGCGCGAGAGCCTCACGAAACCTGGACAGAGAGAACTTCCTTCAAAATATTTGTACGACGAAGTAGGCTCGGCGCTGTTCGAGACGATATGCGTGTTGCCGGAGTATGGGCTGACTCGGGCAGATGCACGGCTGCTGGAAAAATACGCTGCCAAAATTGTGGGGCGGCTGCCATCACCGATTCAGGTGGCGGAACTCGGAAGCGGCTCGGGAAAAAAGACGCGATGGATCCTGGAAGCGCTGTCACGGCGGCAAATGACGTATTACTACCCCATTGAGATTTCGCCTTCGGCGCTGGCGGCGTGCGCCAAGGAACTCGGGCAGATCGATCTGGTAAGCATAGTCGGGTATGAACAACCGTACCTGGAGGGATTACGAGCCGTTGCCAATGGGCGCGGGGAGCGGGACCATTTGTTCGTGCTTTTTCTGGGAAGCACGATTGGCAATTTTGATCGCGATGCGGGCGATGCATTTCTTCGAGAGATGAGGGCGATTCTCCAACCGGGGGATGCGTTGCTGCTCGGCACGGACCTGGAGAAGAGCGTCGCGCTGCAATTGCTGGCTTACGACGATCCAGCGGGCGTAACGGCGGCGTTCAACTTGAATTTGCTAGCGCGAATCAACCGGGAACTGGGCGCGGATTTTGATTTGAGCTGCTTCCGGCACGAGGCGCGGTGGAACGCCGAGGAACGGCGAATCGAAATGCATTTGCGTTCCACGCGGCGGCAGACGGTGCACGTTCGAGCCGCCAATCTGCGGATCATGTTGGGCGAAAACGAAACGATCTGGACGGAAAGCTCCCACAAATACAAGGCTGAAGAAATTCCGGAGATGGCAGCGCGCACGGGATTTTGCTGCGATGCCCAGTGGATCGACAACGAGTGGCCCTTCGCGCAGAATCTGCTGATTGCGGAATAGCAGAGTGACTTCGACAGGGTCGGGGCTGGTCTGTGACTCGTGTTCCGTGACCCTTATAGGATAGGTTCCCGCGTTGGGACATTCTTGAATCGCGTTGTATGTCCCACTATACTTCTTAGGGATTCTAGTTAAAAATAACTGCGCGCCCTCCCCTGTTTTTTCGTAAGTGTTGCATCTAAAGAACTTAAGTCTTTCTGTAAGTGGTTTAGAATCAACGCTTGCGGGCACCTCCATAAGTGTTGATTCTAAAGGGAGTTAGGAGCAAAATTTTGTGAGTTTCTACAAGTGTTGATTCTAAATAACTTAATGCAAAGTGCTTCGGCCAGCAAGTATGGCTACCGGTGCTCCGGTTCGATGCGGCCCATGGAATTGAATCGAGATTTGCCGGGCCGCGGAAATATAAAAAGCGGCAGCAAGCTGCGCACTCAAAGAAACTCCGCACTCTTACCTGGCAAGTACAGTAGCACAGGATGTATAGCCGGTCAAGATGTATTTTGCGGTCCGAGCAGCGGATACCTGTAAGCAATTGCGGATGCAAGAAGCCCTGTTCGAAAGGAAAATGTCGGTGACCCCTGACAGCGCATTCACGTCCCTTTACGATTGAAATGGCTTCACCTGGCACCGGACAGGCTCTGACGACATTCGGCGTCGGCGACCTTTTCGCCGCCGTCATCATAGCGCAATCGATGGTCGCCTAAGTCATTCCAGGCATTGGGAGAAAGTTCACAAACATGGCGGCACGCCGAGAATGACATCAAACAGTTTGTGTTGAAGTCGAAGGCTTTCTTGCGTTCCTGTAGACTCGCCTTAGGACTAATTTCCATGCGGAGGGCCTCTGTAGGGGGACCGGTGACATGCGCCTGAACTACGTAGTAATTCGCCCCGTCCGGTGCTCTAAGCATCTGAGTGGCAAGCGTGACTTCCGAAGTTAAATCTACATTGCTAGGTGTCTTTGTTGCGAGGCTAAGGGATAGTCTTGAGAGATGATGATCGACCACGTGAAGATCGGCACTTACCAGCCATAACTTGAGTCCGGGACCTTTCATGGAGAAGATATTGTCCCGAATCAGCAGATACGGACTCCAGACCTGCAGCAAATAAGATCCGTTGGTGGGAGCATGTGCATCGGCTCCCTCGCCTGGATAAAACGTTCCACCGAACCGTTCCGAGAGTTGCCGAACCTCATCCGAAGAAGTGATTCCAATCTTAAGCTCTTGGACCGAATTGATCAGCTGCGTGGCCTTGGAATACCTGTGGCGCATGAAGCTCAATTCACCCAGGTATATGCCGCACACAAGGATAGTCAAGACAGTGAGAACTCTTTCGATGAGTTTTCGTGTGGTCTCCGGGGTGCCTCGGGATGTCCCTGTGGGCAGCATGATTGAACAGCCTACTTCGTTCGACTCCTTCTCTGAGCAAAAAGTTCCCAACCGAATCGAATGTGCAGGCGGTTTTTCAGAAGGCTTCGATGCGCCAGACGAGGCGGGCGGACCACGTTTTTTGGGTGGTGAGTGGAGGGCGCCACAGAGCGAGAATTTGCGAGCCCTGGTAGACGCGTTCGAAACCTTCCTCGGATTCGGAAACGGTCTCGATGGGGGAAACCCAGAACTCCTCGACGAGGGGCGCGTGCAAGGCGATGCGGACGCGTTGCCAGCCGTCTTCCATGCGAAGGATGGGGCCGGGCATGGAACCGCTGAAGCGAAGATTTTTCTTGCCGAGAGGCGTTTCAAAAAAGCGGTCAGGCTCCGTGGGTGCAAGGAGGTTGATGACCGATTCCATGCCGACGGCCACGGGCTTTTCGAGAGTTTCCTTAAATTTTAGGGTGATCTCGCAGGCCACTTCGAAGCCGTTCGACGCGGGGCTAAACGAATACTGCTTGAGGAGCAGCAGTTTGGAAGTAGCGGACTGATTCTTGCCAAGCAGCGTCACACTATCCGCGCGGAAAAGTTCAGCGTCGTAAGGCGCGGAGTTTTTCAGGGCGAAGACGCCACCGGCAAAGCCGGCGTCTTCGCGGAGCTCGAGCGCTTCGTAATCCGCATGCGTTCTATCCGGGTCGAAGATCAGGACGCGGAAAGCATGGCGAGGCCAGCGATCGTAACGAAGAAAGCGCTCCAGGCCAGGTTCCTTCACGCGGGTCTGTTCGTGGATGCTGGCGACAGCGCCAGTGGCGGGCTTTCCGGCGGCTTCGCGCAAGCGCGTGTGATAGGCCTCGGGACGACGGAGAATGGAATTGACGAGCGTAGCCGCCGCAGGGCGGAAATCGAGCGCGGCGATGGTGCCGCCGTCATTGGGCTTCAAAAGCGCCTGGGCTTCGAGGGAGGTAAAGAGCAACTCGTTGGCGCCGTCGGCGTCGTAGTCTAAAAGTTCGACACGCGGGACGAGCGCGCCGGGAGTTTGGCGGTCCGCGATGGCTTCGGCGCGAATCAGATTGCGCCAGGGATCTGTGCGGAGGTGCGGCGCGTAGATCCCGCCAAAAATTCCGTGCCAATAGGCGTCGTTGCACTGGGCGCGCAAGAGCAGATCACGGGCCTGCAGCAATTCGTCGTTGGCTTTTGAGCCGTCGTGATGAACGGGGGCCGCGGCAATGCGCGCGGAAACACGCAGCATTTTCTTGTGCAGGAGATTGGATTCGGCATACTTGCGGAAAAAGCCGCGCCAGGAACCTCCGCGAAGGAAGGCGAGGACTTCCGGGCGCGCGCTGAATTCCTTCAGCACTTCGTGATAGCGCTGCCGGACGCGCGTGGGGAGCGCCCATTCCAGCATTTCGGTATAGGAAGCGGTGGGAAGATCGGCGCGACCGAGGGGAGTGTGAGTAGCAAGATAGTCGCCGGGGGTGGAGAGTTGCAGCCAATCGGAGTTGGCCTCAAGGGCGGTAAAAAAATCGGAGAGCCAACCGTCCGTGTAACAGTGTTCGTGGGTTCCGGGCCAGACGCCGAACTTTTCCATGTCGTCGCCCATGGCGGCCACGCCGCCCGGGTGGACGCTGGCGGCATCGCGCAGATAGGCGATGACGTCTTCGACTTTGCCAAAAGGAACCAGATAGCGCAGAGCTTTCTGCCCGGGATAGAGCCATACCTTCTTGCCACGATCTTCGGCGATGTAGGCGCCAAAAAGTTCTTCCGGTTCAAAGCCTGCGGCGAGGAAATGCATGTCATCGACCAGCGTGTACGCGACGTTCGCGTCGGCAAGAGCGCTGGGGAGCTGCGGCTCCCAAACGCGCTCGGCAAGCCATGCGCCGGAGGGAAGCCGGCCGAAGTGTTCCTCGAGATATGAGGCCAGACGGGTGATCTGTTCGTGCTGATCCTCGGGCGGAATCGAAACGAGGATCGGTTCATAGAAGCCGCCGCCGACGAGCTCGACCTGGCCGGACTGGACCAGCTTCTTCAAGCGAACGAAATACTCAGGCCGATGCTGCTCGATCCAGGTGAGCAGCGGCCCCGAATAGTGGACGCCAAGACGGACTCCCGGATGCTTTTCGAGGTGCTCGATGAAGGGAAGATACGATGTATCGTAAGCCTTCTCGAGGACGTGCTCGAAATTTCCGCAGGGCTGGTGCGCGTGAATGAGCAGGGTGAGATGAAATTTCTGCGGCATGGGGACAGTTTTTTCTCGCTAACATCATAACCTGTCGCGCAAATTTGTGAATTCCACGGGTGATGGGGATACGCGAAGCGTGCACGTCAAGGGGAAGCGGAGCGCCCGCCCAGGCGGGCGTGGCGCGGTGCGATCACGGAGCAGTGTGCTTCAGGACCCAATCGGACACGTCGTTCAACGCTTCCGAAGCAATGGTCTCCTCGATGCCGCCGTACTCGGTGGGGGAGCCCGTTGGACAGTGCTGGAAGAGGTGGTTTAAGCCAGGCAATTCGGTGGTTTGAAAATCCCTGTTGCCTCCGTCTTGAAGGGCTTTCCGGATTTTGGCGAGATTCTCCTTCGGCGGGACCTGAAGATCCTTTTCACCGTTGAGGGCGAGGACCGGACAAAGTGTCTTTTGCAATGCGGGTACAGGGTCGTAATCGAGGTAGTAGCGAAACCACGGCGAGACCAGCACGCGCAATTGCGATTGTACTGCTGCCGGCGAAAGCGCCGCACCTGTGCTCGTGGACTGCACAAGGTCGTTCAGTTTCGCTTCCAGCACCACCGGATCTTTTTCCTGCCGAATAAGCACGTAGGTCTGTTTGTCGAAGGCGAGAGTTCTTGTGACTTCGCCTGGGCCCACGCCGGCAGCTTTCAAGATAAGCTCGGACTGGAGCAACAGGATGTCTTCGCCCTTGAGGCCGGGCCCGGCAAGAAGGACGATCCAGGCAACATCGCTGGAATGAGCGGCAACCAGCGGCGCGATCATGCCGCCATCGCTGTGCCCGATGAGACCGATTTTCTTGGGGTCGATTTCCTTGCAAGTTTTCAGATAAGCGAGGGCGGCATCGGCGTCGCTTGCAAAATCTTCGGTCGTGGCCTTAGCGTAATCGCCAGTGGACTTGCCGTTTCCGCGTTTATCGAAACGAAGGACGGCAATGCCTTTTCGCGTGAGATGGTCCGCCAGGACCAGAAAGGGGCGATGTCCAGCGACAGATTCATCGCGATCGTGCGGCCCGGAACCACTGAGGAGAATGGCGGCGGGAAAGGGACCCGGCCCAGGAGGAAGTGTGAGAGTGCCCGCAAGTGAGACGCTGGCCTGGGCGTTTGTGAACGTGACTTCTTCTTCTTTGTACGGGTAAGGCTTTACGGGATTCTGGGGGCGGACCAGTTCAAGAAGCTGGCCGGAACGCCGAAACTCGAGTTTCTGCTGGACGCCGCTTTGCGTCCATTCACCGGTGATGGTTGTCTTTGCGGCGTTGAGCGCGCCGTCATAAACGCCGTTCACTACGGGTATTTCAAAATGAAAGGCGGCGTCCTTCTGGCTTACCTTGGTGGCAGGCAGACCATTTACCCCTTGGTCTGGACTGTCGAGCGCAGCGAGGAGCTGTTTCTGATCGCCATGAGTGACGTGCAACTGCAGGCGGAGGCGCATGCCGTTGCCTTCGAGGGCACCTTGCCAAACTCCCTCGGCGGCGGCGATAGCGTCGGAGGGCTTCCTTGCGCCGGCTCCCGCAGCCTGGCGATGAAAAACCAGCGGCAGACTTATGCTGCCTTGCGTCCAGGCACCTTCTATGGTGGCGTGATTCGCGGCCAGCTTTCCTTCATAGGAAGCACTTACGGAGGAAACATTGAAAGTGAGCGTGGAATCCTTCTGGGAGAGAGAGGTGACTTCAATGCCGTAGACGCCTTGATCGAGGCTGTCGATGGTGGCTTTGAAAGAGCCGTCTGCGGCTTTCGAAACATGCAGAACGAGGTGGAGGACCGCATCGCCTGCTTGAAGAGAGCCGGTCCAGTCGCCGGCAATAGAGGAGACGCGCTGTGGATTCGGTTTGTGAACGGATGGAGTCTGAGCCGAGGCGGTCGCAAGAACGAAGAGGCTGAGAAAAGAAATGGCCCAGGTGAGACAGGAGTTTCCAGGCTTCACACAAGACCTCCACTCGCTACGTCAAGATGGTAGATGATTCCCGGCGGAAAAGAGTTGGCATCGTGCGCAGGAAGGAACTGCGGGATTACGAATGGAGCGCAGGTCACCCTCGAATTCGGAACTGGAATTTCGAGACGAGAATAGAAAAAGCGGCACGCCGAAGCATGCCGCCTAAAACCGCAACAAACTAGGTCTGTGCTAAAAAGCTGAGTTACTTCCCCTGTTTCGCATACCAATCGGCGTTGATGGGCGTGAAGCTGTTCCACTTTTCGGGAAGATCTTCAAGCGCGAAAATAGCGGTTACGGGGCAAACGGGAACGCAGGCGCCACAATCGATGCATTCGGTCGGGTGAATGTAGAGCTGGGTCTCCGCCTCGAAAGCCGGTTCGTCTTTGCGCGGATGTATGCAGTCCACCGGGCAGACATCCACGCACGCGGTGTCTTTTGTGCCGATGCACGGCTCGGCGATCACGTAAGCCATTAAAGGTCTCCTTTGTTCGGACTGCACCGGCGCCCATCAAGCAAAACAGCACGACCGGCAAAAAATCCTTATACCACGCGGCTGGCCGGAGCGACAAGCAGCTAAGCTCATTGTACGCGGGTGGGGAGGAGTTTCTCAACCGGCAGGGGTACGGATAGAATGGGAGCGGAAGGAAGGACAATGAGAATACGGACTGGCCTTGTCGTCTTTAGTTTGCTGGCGGCAGCGACGGCTTTGGCTGCGCCGCAGGCCCCCAAGACTGCGCGCCCCCCTGATCCAAAAATGATCGACTTGCAGGGTTACCAAGCATTGCTAGAGCAATACCACGGGAAACCACTGCTAGTGAACTTTTGGGCGACGTGGTGCGAACCTTGCCGCGACGAGTATCCCATGCTGAACGAATTGGCGAAGCAATATGCGCCGCAGGGATTGAAAGTCGTGGGCGTGAGCCTGGATGACGATGGCGATTTGATCCTGATGCGGCGTTTTCTGGCGCGCTACAAGCCTATATTTCCCAACTTCCGGAAAAAACCAGGCGAGGAAGGGGAGTTCAGACAATTCAGAGAAGCCGTGCTTCCAGGTTGGACCGGATCGCTTCCCGTAACGATATTTTACGGGAGAGATGGTAGGC
>Ga0209648_10004041_pt1 | contig 12408 bp, 13 predicted proteins | sample GraSoi2013_115cm_FD_185830 | JGI IMG/M metagenome (GOLD analysis project Ga0209648, IMG submission 185830) | Grasslands soil microbial communities from the Angelo Coastal Reserve, California, USA - Sample 9_17_2013_115cm (SPAdes) (version 2) | ecosystem: Environmental > Terrestrial > Soil >...
GAATTTTCAAACCTTGCGCCGCCTCCGCTGCGAGTGAGCCCAGGCTGGTCTCCTGTCAAAGAATATGGAGGTTACGCGAAGGCGCTGAACCAAACTCTTGGTGCATCTCACTCCGCTGCCTGTTCGCATGTTGAGGCACCGTCAGGTGGCCGGACGCGATCACACCTTCAAGTGCTGGGAGAGTTTGGCCTATGGGGGCTGGGTTGCGACTGCTTTGCGTTCTGATTCACGCGTGGCTGGAGGGATCGAAATGAAGGTGCTGTTTTTGTCTTTCATCGTTGGTCTCGGAGTCGGTGTCCTCTACGGACTCATCCGGGTAAAGAGTCCGGCCCCGCCGATCGTCGCTTTACTCGGCCTCTTGGGTATGGTGCTTGGCGAGCAGTTCGGGACATGGATTCAGACGAAGAAGCTTGACGTTTCGCATGCCGCATCCGTATGCCTAGTCGGTGAACGCTACGACCGTCAGCCTTACAATCCTCCATCAGGCAAGACGCGTTACGACTCAAGTTCCATCTTTGCAGAACACATCGCCATGACCGACGAAGTAGATACGACCGACGTACATAGCAGGTGATCTTCTTTGAGACCTGGCTAGACACGGGAACCAGTTTCATAGCGATGAGGTAATTGGCGACTTAGGAGAAATAGAATGCGGCTAAAAAAGATCCTTGCTGGAACGTCTGTTGCTATCTTCCTGACGATTGGCTTCGCGTGCGAATCGCGATACTTCAGCACATTTGCCCAAAGTCTCCAGATAGCCAAAACGGCGGGCGTAGCTGTCGGCCCGCAGTACGACACGACGCATGTCTACGTTGCTCCACAGGACTTTGACCGTTTTGTCGCGAGCCTGATTACCACATTCGGTGGCACGACAACCAAGCAGGGCGTTTTCACCGTAACTCCGATACCCAGCAGCACCATGTCGCAGCTGGTCATGACTTCTGCAGGCACCGTATCAGTATTCGGATTCAAGACGCCGGTTCCGTATCCATTCGGGTTGGAGCGCACAGGCTATCTGGTCACTGATGTGGACGAGGCGATCCGCGCCGCCAAGGCCACGGGCGCGGATGTCTTAGTCGCGCCCTTCAACGATCCGATTGGCCGAGACGCGATCATTCAATGGCCGGGTGGCGTGAACACACAACTCTACTGGCACACCACCGCGCCATCTTATGCCCCGCTCCAAACTATTCCGGAGAATCGGGTCTATGTCTCGGAGGACCGGGTGGATGCATTTGTGTCCAGCTTTCTCGCGTTTTCCCACGGGAGTCTTGTCTCTGATGAACCGCGCGCACCGGGCGTCGAAATCGGAAGGCCCACGGAAACCTATAGGCGAGTAAGGATCGAATCGAACTTCGGGAAGCTGACCGCGCTCGTTACCGACGGTCACCTTCCGTATCCGTACGGCAGGGAGACGACCGGATATGAGGTGACGAATCTGACGGACACGCTCACTAAGGCCAAAGCAAGCGGCGTCGGCGTGCTCGTACGTCCGTATAAGACCGACGAACGAGAAGCCGTTGTCGTGCAGTTCCCGGGAGGATACATCGCGGAAATCCACTCCGTAATCAAGAAATAGGGCGTGCAAACACCTTCCGACGATGGTGGGCGAAAAGCAGGGCCGCACTTGCGATCAGAACGAAGAGATACATGCGAACGTTGACGATTTTAGTGGTCATGTCTTTTGTGAGTCCGCTACTGTCGCGAGGCCAATCGGTTCCTATCGCTGAATCCCCGGCCCCGGCACGGATGTATCACTTGCTTCGCGAGGACGATGACTGGAGTTTTCTCGCTGATCCGGGTAAGCGGCAGGAGCTTTGGGACTCCATCAAATACGTTCGTCTGCGGCCAGGTCGAAATGACTGGTTCCTATCCATGGGTGGCGAAGCCCGCGAGGTTTGGGAACAGATTGGAAACGACAACTGGGGCCAACAGCCTTTCATGAACGGCTATTTCAACGAACGGTACATGCTTTATTTCGACGTTCATTACGACAAGCACGTTCGCTCGTTCGTGGAGCTCAAAAGTGGCCTCAATTCTTATCGCATCGGTGGAGCAAGGCCGATCGACGAAAAAAAGGTCGATTTCCAAGCAGCATTTCTCGAAGTCGGAACGGGGGATGAACGCAACTGGATCAAGTTTAGAGCCGGCAGACACGAGCTGGAATATGGCTCCGGGCGCTTGATCGATGTTCGCGAGGGCCCCAACGTGCGCTTGAGCTTTGACGGGTTCAGGGTGAAGGCCGGTGTCGGTTCTTGGCAGATTGACAGCTTCGCCGTGCGGCCGGACCTGGACAAGCCGGGCTTTTTCGATAACGTCCCAAACCACGCTGTCGGATTTTGGGGCGTATACGGCATCCGACCTTTGACGAAGACCATCACACTGGACGCTTACTACCTTGGCCTCGATCGAAAAACAGCTACATTCAACCGGGGTGTAGGCCACGAAGTGCGGCACAGTATCGGTGCGCGTCTTTCTCGTCCCGTCGCCGAGATGAAGCCCGGCTGGGATTTCGACTATGAAGCGCTTTGGCAATTCGGAACCTTCGGTTCCGCAAACATAAGCGCCTGGACAGTGGCTTCGGAAACCGGTTACCGGCTTCCGACCGTTCCGCTGAAACCGCGATTCAGCGCTAAGGCGGACATCTCGAGCGGCGACGATCCGAGGACGAACACACTCGGAACATTCAATCCGCTATTCCCCAAGGGCAATTATTTTGGCGTTCTAGCCACGGCTGGCCCCGGCCCCATCAACTTTATTGACGTACACCCTCGCGCTGAAGCGACGCTGCCGCACGGTGTGACGGCTTCCGTCGATTGGATCTTTCAGTGGCGCGAGAGCCTGCGAGATGGAGTGTACTCCGTCCCCGGATTTCTGATTATTCCTGCAGGAAAGAGCAATGCACGTTTCGTCGGACACCGTCCAGGCACGGAAGTGCGCTGGCAGGTGAATCGACATCTATGGTTTCAAGCCGACTACGGAATGTTTTACGCGGGGAAATTCGTGAAGGAGAGCCAGCCAGGCCGCAATCTCAATTACTGGGCATTGTGGACTGGCTACAAGTTCTAGAAGGCGATCGTGTTGGTGAAACCCTATGTCGCAGCCGCTGCCTAAGTACGCCACCGCCGCGAGATTCGAGCGTTCGACAGTCGATATGGCTGCGGATCGCCCCATTCTTGAACGAGGTGATCTTGTGCTCGCCTGCGCACACGTGTTGCACACCAACGGGCAGTCGACTCACGAAACGGTGCAAGCAGCCGAGCGGCTTGGCACTCAGCTTGGTCTACGAGCCACGATGATTGCGCACTGGGAAGAGCTGGAGCTGAGGGCCGCAGATGGCACTGGGAGTCAAGTTTCTTTCGAGCGCGGCAGTCCTACAGGTATGAACATGGACCGTGTTGCCTCGGCAATGTCTGCGATCGAGAATTGTGCTGTCGGCCGGTCGCCGATCGGCGCCGCACTTGAAAACATCAAGGCGATTGCGCACGCACCACCGGCTCCAACCTGGTTGTTTACGCTCGCTGCAGCAGCGGGTGCTGCTGCGATGGCGGCGATCTTCGGAGTGCACCATCTGAAAGCAGTGGTGCTCATCATGGTCAGCGCAGCAGCCGGAGCGGTACTGCGTCGCACACTGGCGCGGTACAGCGCGAACACTCTTCTGCAGCCGCTTTGTGCAGCTTTGCTCGCCGGCATGATTGGTGCGCTTGCGGTGCGCTACAACCTAAGTTCGTCACTACGGCTGGTAGCGGTCTGCCCCTGCATGATTCTGGTTCCGGGTCCACACGTGCTCAACGGAGCAATGGATCTTATCGCGGCACGGATCAATCTGGGCGCCTCTCGGCTGGTCCACGCTGGTCTCATAGTTTTGGCAATCTCCGTGGGATTGCTCTTGGGAATGGGCATTCTCTCCGTCTCCTTGCCAGTCGGAGAACCTGGCAGAGCAGTGCCCTTATGGCTGGACGTGATCGCTGCGGGCGTGGCGGTCGCCGCATTCAGTGTTTTCTTCTCGACACCATTCCGTATGTTGGCGTGGCCAGTCGCGATCGGCATGCTGGCTCATGCCGTGAGATGGGGCGCTCTGAAGGCTGGTGCCGGAGTAGCGACTGGCGCCTTGGTCGCCTGCCTGTTGGTTGGCGGGATCCTTGCTCCAGTCGCGCGTCGCTGGCGGATGCCATTCGCCGCCATTGGCTTTGCCTCGGTAGTATCGATGATGCCCGGTGTCTTCCTGTTCAGAATGGCAAGTGGACTTGTGCAACTTGCTGACTACTCGAATGCAAACTTCGACCTCCTGCGTGCAACCATCGCCGACGCCATGACGGCGATTGCAATTATTCTCGCCATGAGCTTCGGCGTCGTTGCACCGAAGATGATCATTGATCGCTTCGGTGGCGGCTCGACGCCTGCCCGAGTCGTGATCTGCTAGTGAGCATGAGTCCCTACTCCATCCCGCGCGCTGCCTGCAGGACTCGTGCCAGCAGCCCAGGTGTTGCAGGAAATCGGCCATCCGAAGAAGGCCGCCTACGCAAATGGCATGTTTTGAAAGGAGTGCCGACAATGAGCAATCAACCCGCTTACAAATGTATCGTCGTGACTCTGCATAAGAACGACCACGTTGCTCATGGCGTCGACATCTCCTCGACCGGTCTTTCCGCAAATCTAGCTAGGCCAGTTCCCGGTCCACATTGATCCGTAGGCGCGGAACTCGAACGGGCCAGTAAAAGGAGGAACACAATGGTGGACGTATTTGGGGCAACCTCAACAACAGAAGATGTTTTGTCCGGGATTAATCTACGCGGCAAGCGGATTTTTGTTAGCGGTGTTTCGGCTGGACTTGGTGTAGAGACGGCGCGCTCACTCGCCGCGCATGGCGCCCATGTTGTTGGCGCGGCACGGGATTTGAAAAAAGCCGAAGCGGCAACCGCGCAGGTGCGAAAGGACGCTGAGGCCAATGGTGGAAGTTTCGAGCTCGTTGTGCTTGATCTTGCCAGTCTGAAGAGCGTGCGAGCGTGCGCCGAAGGACTGCTCAAAAAGGGTGAACCCTTCGATGTGGTCATCGCCAACGCGGGCGTCATGGCCACACCGTTTACCAATACCGCGGACCACTTCGAGACGCAGTTCGGCACCAATCACTTGGGCCACTTCGTCCTCGCGAACCGGATTGCATCGCTGATCCGCGCCGGAGGTCGGTTGATCAACCTGTCCTCGGCAGGTCACCGTATCTCGAACGTTGATCTACAGGATCCCAACTTTGAGCGGACACCTTACGACCCATGGGTCGCCTATGGTCGGTCGAAGACCGCAAACATTCTCTTTTCCGTCGGCTTCGACAAGCGGCATCGCGGGCGTGGCGTGCGCGCCGCTGCCGTGCATCCCGGAGGCATACAAACCGAGCTTGGACGCCACATCGGCGCCGACGAAATTCAAAAACTGGTCGATCGGATCAGTGCGCAGCGTGCTGCGGAAGGCAAAGGGCCCTTCCAGTGGAAGACGATTCCCCAAGGTGCTGCGACCTCGGTGTGGGCCGGCGTAGTTGCTCCTGCGGATGAAATCGGGGCTCGTTACTGCGAGAACTGCCACGTTGGCAAGATCGTTCCAGAGGGCGTCGCCATCACCGTGGTCAGCGAAGGAGTTCGAGCCTACGCGGTGGACCCAATCAACGCCGAAGCCCTTTGGAAGAAGAGTGAAGAAATGGTTGGAGAGTCTTTTTAGACGTCGGATTCGAGCTTATACAAATGGCATGTTTTGAGAGGAGGGCCGGCAATGAGCAATAGCAATGTACTCGGTCGGCTAGTTGTTCATGGCGAGCATTCCAACCACTGAAAAGGTTATACCCTACGCCCTGCTCGGAATGACGGCGGTCACCGGCCTAGTGGACGCCGTCAGTTTTCTGTCGCTCGGGCGCGTCTTTACGGCAAACATGACTGGAAACGTCGTCATTCTCGCGTTTGCTGTCGCGCACGCTCCCGGAGTTTCCGTGGCCCGCTCGTTGACCGCCTTGGGGGCATTTCTCGTCGGCGCCGCCGTGGGAGGAAGGATTCTGATCCGTGCTCGTACCGATGCCCTTCTTCAATCGGTTCTCTTGATTTTCGCGTCGGAAATAGCCTTTCTAGCGGCCGCGATGTTTGCGGCCCTTGGCCACAACGGCGTCTTGGAGTATGCCTCCGCTCCCCTGTATACGATTATTCTCTCCACTGCGCTGGCCATGGGCATGAGAAATGCAGCCGTCCGAAAGCTCGGAGTTGCTGATCTCACCACTACCGTGTTGACGCTGACCATTACGGGTCTTGCCGCAGACTCTTCCTTGGCGGGGGGTAGCAATCCCCGTTGGCAGCGAAGGCTTGGTTCCATCGTCGCGATGTTTGCCGGCGCGGCGGTAGGCGCGCTCCTCATCAAACGGTCCGTGTTCGCGGCACTCGCTTTGGCGGTAGCCACCACGTCGGTGTCTAGCGCGCTCCTGCTGGCAGCGAATCGATGGAGTTTGCAGAGTCGCGCGGCCAAGGCAGGTTAGCATCACTCGGCTTAAATGCGGAACGCCTCAGAGGGCCGACAGGAGATAAACATGCGGCAACCTATTTCAGGGATTCATCATGTAACGGCTATTGCGTCCAATCCCCAGCGGAATCTCGATTTCTACACCCGGGTTCTCGGCCTTCGGCTCGTCAAACGAACAGTCAATTTCGATGATCCTGGTACGTATCATTTTTATTTCGCTGATGAAATTGGCTCGCCAGGTACGATCCTTACGTTTTTTCCATGGCCGGACGCTCCACGTGGCCGTGCAGGTGCAGGGCAGGTGACGCTGACTTCGTTCTGCATCCCCGAACAGTCGCTGGAATTCTGGGAGGATCGTTTGCGTAGGGCGGGAGTGCCAACTGAGAAACGTGAGAAGCGTTTCGGAGAGGAGGTGTTGGCACTTAGCGATCCCGACGGACTTCGAGTCGAGTTAATTGGAAGTTCCTCGAAGGGCAAACTCCACCTGTGGAGCAGCTCCGAAATCCCATTAGACCAAGCGATTCGTGGATTCCACTCAGTCTCGCTCTCTGAAGAAGGCTACGAGCACACTGCAAGGGTCCTGGAAATCATTGGCTTTCGTAAGGTCGCGGAGGAAGGGAATCGTTTTCGCTTCGAGGTCGGAGAAGGAGGGCCGGGCGCCCGCGCGGACATCTTGTGCGTGTCAGAAGCGCGTCACGGGAGAATCTCCGCGGGCACCGTCCATCACGCAGCTTGGCGCGTGACGGATGATGAATCGGAGAATGCATGGCGTGAACATCTGGTAGAGCATGACATGAACGTAACACCGGTTCGCGACCGCTGTTACTTTCATTCAGTTTATTTTCGCGAGCCCGGCGGTGTTTTGTTCGAACTGGCTACCGATCCGCCGGGTTTTGCGGTTGATGAACCCGTGGAAGCGCTCGGTGAGAGCCTCAAACTTCCAGTCTGGTTGGAACGCTATCGAGGGGAAATCGAAAAAGCATTACCACCTATCGAGATGCATAAACCAGAAAGGATCCCAGAACTTGGAAAGTCCGCATCGTAAACAGCCTGTGCTTAGAAAGGGACAAGTACCTGAAAAAGCGCGGGGAGCCGTCATTTTGCTACATGGTCGCGGTGCTTCTGCGGCCGATATCCTGGGTCTCGCAGATGAACTGCAAGTCCCTGATCTCGCCTACCTAGCTCCCGAAGCTGCGGGGAACACATGGTATCCCTACTCGTTTCTGGCGCCAGTCGAACGTAACGAACCGTGGCTGACCTCAGCCTTGCAATTGGTTGCGTCAATTCTAGAGAATTTGTCGAGTTCGGGGATCGGTCATAATCAGGTTGCGTTCGTTGGGTTTTCGCAAGGAGCATGCCTTGCGACCGAATTTGTTGCGCGCCATCCATCCCGCTATGGAGGGTTGGTGGCCTTTACGGGGGGCTTGATCGGTCCCGAGGGAACCGTTTTCCACTACTCAGGGAATCTCGACGGCACACCGTGTTTCCTGGGCTCGGGCGACCCCGATCCCCATGTTCCATGGGAGAGGGTCCTGGAATCAGCGTCGGTCTTAAGGGCCCTGGGCGGAAAAGTGACTCTCAAACGCTATCCGGGAATGCCGCACACTGTTAGTTCGGACGAAATAAGTGTAGCGAAGAAAATCCTCTCCTCATTTGACCTTGAGCGCTCCTAAGGTCTCAGAAATTCAATCGCAGCCGCGAATCTGGCAGAGCTGGACCCGAAACAAATTGGCGGAGCGACAGGACGCGAACCCTTGACCTCCTGTGTGACAGGCGGGAGGTCCTATTCAAAGTGACTGAAGTGCGGTGAGGGAGCTTACCCTGCGGCTCGGCCGTGACAGTGTAGGATTCTAACCAACGACAGGGCAGCGTTCTAACCAACTGAATCCCGCGGATTCGCCCGCGCTAGACCGAGTTGCTCCAATCTTCGAGCCTGAAGCAGCATCACTCAACTCTGCACAGACGGCCAAGCAGTGAAAAACAATCAGGCCTCACCTCCGACTGGCTCTGACGTAGCCTTCTGCATCTCTTTGCCATTGGCGTAAAGACGGATAGGAAAGCTCAGGATTCTCCAGCCAAGATTTACAACAGAGTGCGCTGAACTTGGCCAGGCGTACGTGGCGCGGGTGAATCTCTGTCTGGGGGAGAACGCGGTCAAGCCAGCCTTCGCTTTTCGCACGCGTTAGAACATGATCCTTACCCCAACTGAACAAGCGTTGCCAACTCCCCGATTTGCCTTCATTGGCGGCTGAAACCTCTCTGCTCACAAATTCGAGCAAGCAGGGAGATTCTTGACCCAATTCGAGAATAACGTTGGCCGGCAGTTGGATCGTTGGCGCCCCCAAAAGTGGGCGCAACCAATAGGCGAGTGCCTCAAAGTCGATGTACTTCTCAACAGCCTTCCTGACCATGGCGAAGCTAACATCACCCTGCAGCTTCGAGTTCAAGGCTGAACGCCTCCACTCCGCAAATGCCGGAACCGATGCTGGCTGTCTTTTCTTCCATTCGCTTTCGCAATGCTCCCAATACGTCCAGTATCCCTGGGCGCGGGTGTCTCGGAATCCATAGAACACAAGCGCATCGAGCCACCCCTCCTCTTTTGCAAACCCGAAAGCTTGATTGTGAACCCATGGAAGCAGCTCGAATCCCATCAGTTCCGGCTTGCTTGAACGAGCCGCTTCTTCCGCGAGGCCTGGACAACGCTTTCGCAGAATTGCTTCGAGCCAGGAAGGAGCACTGCCCTCCAATTCAACAACGGCCCGGGCCCAGAGCACGAATGCCTGCCAACGGATATATTCCTCGTACGCTTTGTGGAAGCGATCCCAGGGAACCTGCATCAGTTGTCGGCGGGCTCGCTGACTGGCAATGTGTCCGACTCTTCTTTCAAGCTTGGTAAATTTCGCTCTCTTCATCTGATGATTTGCACTTTGCACCATCTAGTCGGGAAAGCGGGCAATGAACGGCGTGAGCTTCCCGAGGCTACAGAGAATCGATTACAGGTTCAAGTGGGTCAAAGAGGGCGCGTCGCAGCGAAACTCGTGCCTCGAGCACTCCTCTGGACAAATACAGGCTCCCTCTGTCGTCTACAACCCCTGGCACAAGAACAGAGTCGCATTGTATACCGCGTGCATCAGAGTCGATGCCGCGGTGGATCCCGATTTGACTCGGATCCATCCAAACGCAGTACCCGTACTCGCGAAGCAAAGCCATTGCACGAATGTGCTGGTCGGGTGGAGCGTGGCGAAGAGCACAGCCGTGGCCGCGATGCCGACAGTCGGTCCAGTTGTGCGGGATACGACTGGAAGTAAACATCCACGAAAAAGCGACTCTTCGATGATTGGTCCGAGCAACGCGTCGAGAAGAATCAAGTTCCAGAAGTGGATCACATGAGTGGTTGAAGTCGTGGCATGGGCAATGATGTCGACCCCAATTCCAAGCCCGATTCCGCCCAGCAAGGCGGCAACAAGATGAATTCGAGTGGGCCAACTCCATCCCAGAAGCTTCCAGACACCGCGTCCATGTCGGAGCCGTATGATCGCGTACAACGAGCCGATTAGAGACAAGGAAATCGTGATCTGGAAAGGAAGAGTCGGATTGTCGAGTCTGGTCCGACTGAGTGCATGCAGGTGAACTCCAATGCGGAACATCATGGCTAGGGAAAAGACAAAAACAAAAAAGAAGGCGATGTCCGCGTAACTCAAAGCGGCGCTTCCTTCGAGCGTAGACGGAAGCCTTGAACGAGAATGCTTTTCGAGGACAACCTTCGCTTGCTCAGAACCGCTCGCCCCATCAGTTTCTGCAGCAAGTGTCCCGGCGCGCGAGGAACAGTCCACTGCTTTCTTTGCGTTGGCTTTCATCTCAGGAATCTCGTTAGGCGGAATCTGCCAAGCGTAGGTGCTGAAATTCCGGGACCACGTCAAACGGGTTGGCTGGCGCGCAGACTGCCTCCGCGACTTGGTCGATTTTCTCGGTAGAGGCGTTGCCGAGAAACTGCGCTCCGATTCGAATGTGCGTGATTCGGGTCGGGTCAAGTCCCATCAGCCTCGCACAGGTGGCATCCGCCGCCACCGGATCATCGGCCAGGACAATTCGGTTGAGCGGCCGCGGATGTCCATTAAACGGTCCATTTCCTTCCATTGCCACAATGGCATCGGCAATCACGAAGTGAACCGGCACTGTGGCGCAGACGTCGAGGATGCTTTCCTGAATGCCTTTCCAATGAAGAATGTTCTTTGGCCAGCCGTACTTTGCTCCGGGCACAACGCCAAACATGTTTTTCATGCTGAGAGTGACGCCGGACCAGTGGTGCGTCTTCACCTTGGGCATGGAAACGACGAAATCGGCCTCTAACACGGTCCGGGGCAACCATATGCGATTCATGCCTGTATAAGTTGCGAGAAGGGGTGTTGCTGCCAACTCATCGCGATTCAAGTCAACAAAAGGAACTTTCAGTTGGCGCAGTTCTTCGCTAAAGCCGCTCTCGAGGAGAACTAGCTCCGTATCCCTCTGGTGCCCAGGTCCTTCGCCAATGACCACGCTCTTCGCACCGAGTCGTCGAAAGCACTCGACCGCAGCCGAAACAAGGAGAGCGTGCGTGTTGATGTGGTTCCCGGGGATGTGATCGACGAGGTTGGGTTTAAGGAGGACAGTCTTGCCACGAACGTCTAGCTGGAATAGATCCAACCCAGAACGAAGAATTTGCTCCAAGTCCTGCGAGTAAGATTCTGCTGGGAGGATAGCCACTCGGGACCGCGCTTGCTTACGTATGACGTGGTACTTGCGTTTCTCTAACAGCGCCGTTGTTGCTGCCCCAACTGTGAGCCCGAGCGAACCTGCGAGAAAGGTCCGTCGGTCGACTCTCATGAGTTCACTCCGAATATGCTTGGCCCGTGGGCCCCGCCTAGCGCCAGTGAAGCGACGGCAAGCGTCGCACAATCGGTCACCTCGGCGGGATCAACAATGGAGGAGAGGAGGTCGGTCAAGAGCGCCGTGGGGCGTCCAAAGGCATCGAGGGCGAGGATCGTCCAGGCAAGGCTCCACGGGGCGAAGCATGTCTCCGCGCGTCGCTCGAGCCAGTCAACGCTTGCAGTTATGAAATTGTTTGGGGGTTCACTCGCTAGAGAGAGCAGAGCCAGGGCCGTTGCATCGGCATGGGGAGCGAGCGGAAATCCGTGGACGACGCCGTTGCCGGCGTTCCATCCTCCCTCCGGGCAAATTCGGTCGTACAACATTTCTACGCCTCGACGGATACGAAGCTGTGCGAGGTCCTGTTGCGAAATGCCACGGGCATGTTTCAAGGCGAGGAGTGAGTACGCAGTCGGTGCCACCCAGCTGACTGTCTCCGGCATCCAGGGCCAGCCGAACTTGTCAGGATCAAAGCGGACGTGACGATCGCTGGTTCGAAACTTCCATTTCCATAGCCAATGCGACTCCCAGCCTTTCGTTCTTAGGAGCCACTCGACGGCTCTATGACCGACTATCCCTTGGGCACCACAACGGTTAAGGGCATAGAGAGCCAGCCCCGTAAGACCAGATCCTCCCCCGTCGTCACCGCTGAACGCTGGCCAGCTGCCGTTTGCATTCTGCGTGTGAAGCAGCAATCGGATAGCAGCGTCCCGTTCGCGGACCGAATTGGACGGCAATGCCAGAAGGGCCAAGGCCGTGGGTTCGACAGCCCATTGAGTCGTAACTGTGGTGAAAGGCCAACCACCCTCGGGCAATTGGCGGTCGATGAGTTCCTGAACGCAAGCGCAATTCAGCTCTTGAGTGTCGTGCACGCGTTGGGTTCTAGGGCAGAACGACCAGATTGTCAAATCCCCTGCAAAGGTCCGAGGAGAAGCGGTCGAAAAATAGTCATGAAGTTTGAGATTGCCAAGAAATTCCTCGCGGGGGGCGCAGGGGGACCATCAGAACAGA
>Ga0209648_10004042_pt1 | contig 12408 bp, 5 predicted proteins | sample GraSoi2013_115cm_FD_185830 | JGI IMG/M metagenome (GOLD analysis project Ga0209648, IMG submission 185830) | Grasslands soil microbial communities from the Angelo Coastal Reserve, California, USA - Sample 9_17_2013_115cm (SPAdes) (version 2) | ecosystem: Environmental > Terrestrial > Soil >...
CACCTCTAACGCGGTCAAAATCCTCCAGATCCACTTTTTTAACGCGGAGGAACAGCAGGACTTCCTGCGTGAGGCCCAGTTCATCGCTCATCTTCACCACCCGCACATCATCCAGGTGCAGGACTTCAGCCTCCGAGAGGGCATCCCTTTCCTCGTGATGAGCTACGCCCCGCATGGTAACCTGCGCCAGCGCCATCACGAAGGCACCCACGTCCCCCTCGCCAGCGTCGTAGCATACGTCAACCAGGCGGCGAGTGCCTCGCAGTATGCCCACCATCGCCAGCTTCTTCACCGCGACATCAAGCCGGAGAACTTGCTGCTGGATGAGCACGATGAACTGCTGCTCAGCGACTTCGCCATCATCGCCCGCAGTTCGCGCTCGCAGAGCTTGCAAGAGGTTGTGGGCACCGTGACCTGTATGGCCCCCGAACAGATCCAGGGACGCCCGCGTCCCGCCAGCGACCAGTATGCCCTGGCGGCGCTGGCCTATGAATGGCTCAGCGGCGCACCTCCCTTCGAGGGAGAAAGTGCTATCGACATCGCCAGCAAACACCTCTATGCCCCCTTGCCGCCGCTGCCCACCAGGGTCCCCGGCCTTCCGCCCGCCGTCACCGCCGTCATCACCACCGCGCTCGCTAAAGACTTCCGCCAGCGCTTCGAGAGTGTGCAGGCCTTCGCCGACGCCCTGGAACGCGCCTACCGTTTCGGTACCATGCCCACGCCCGCTCTCCAGATCTCGGACAGCACAACTCTCCCCTCAGAGCGCAACGCGGCACAGCGACGAGAACAGCCCCGCGAGGGTCGCAGGCGCATCTCGCGCCGGGCCGCTCTCCTTGGCGGGGGCAGCGTTGCCGCGCTGGCTGTCGTTGGCGGCGCTTACCTGGGCTGGCTGGCGCTTGCTCCGAAGAAAACTCTCGTGGCACGCGTTACGCTCCTTTCCCCATCGCCCGCACTCACGCCCTCACCCACACCTACTACTGCCCCTACCGTGCCTGTCAGCGCCATAGGCGACACTGTATATGTCTATAGAGGTCACAGCGATTGGGTGGACACCGCCAACTGGTCGCCCAATGGGCAAAGGATCGTCTCTGGCAGCTTCGACAAGACGCTGCATGTATGGGACGCGTTCACCGGCCAGCATGAGCTTATACAGTACGATTATGCGTTTGCGAACGGAGGAGAAGGCGCTGCCTGGTCACCTGACGGCACCTCTATCGCCTCGAATCGATCTGACCAGACGGTGCGCGTCTGGGGTGTGGCTACGCAACAACAGAAGCTCAGCGTGAGCGGGAATGCGCCGATAGCCTGGTCCCCCAATGGCCGCTATCTTGCGATAGCCAGCGGGTCAGGCCCGGTATACGTGCTGAATGCCAGCACCGGAGGGATCATCGTCAGCTATCGCGGCCACATGAACACCGACCTGGGTGGCTCGCTGCTTGGCATCAACACCATCGCCTGGTCCCCCGATGGTGCCTACCTTGCGACCGGGGGCAGCGATGGCACCGTCCAGGTCTGGAACCCTTTCTCAGGTGCACCCATCTCAAACTTCACCGGTCACATGACGACCGGCACCTCTCTGGTGCCCGGCGCACTCCCCCTGTCATACATGCTGCATCGTCCCCTGGCTGTTCTGGCGGATCCATTCAGGCAGCACTCCCTCATAACACCCGCGCGGCCGCTCTCCGCCTCACCATATGTGATCTACAGCCTCGCCTGGTCGCCCGACGGCAACTACCTTGCCTCCGCCTGCGCCGATCGAACGGTCCAGATCTCCGCCGCCATGTCAGGCCAGCACGTCTTCACCTATAGCAATCATATCGTCAATGTGCTCACCGTAGCCTGGTCTCCCAATGGCAAACGCATTGTCTCAGGCGACGCTTACAGCAAAATCTTCCTCTGGGAAGCCGCCACAGGCCAGACCATCCTCACCTACAGTGGACATACCGGCAACATCTACAGCGTGCGCTGGTCCCCCAACGTCAAGTTCATCGCCTCCTGCGCCGAGGATACCACCGTGAAGGTATGGAAGGCAACAGACTAGCAGAACATCGCAGGCCTGAGCTAAAAAGGGGCTTCCCCTTAGACTTTTATTGGGATTGTTGTCTTTAGTTCAGGCGCCTACCTCGGACTGTGGTCTGAAACGCAGCGCTGACCATACTTCGTCGATAGATATTTGCGTTACGGGCCTCCATTCCTTGTCGGGGAAGACCTTCCACAGCACATCGCGGTTGAGGTCTGTAGCGACCTTCGAACTCTGCTTGGGGTACGAGATCCAGAGGATCCCACCCGGTTTTACGGCCTGGATTGCCATCAGACCATCCCGGCCAAGCTCGGCTTTGTTCCGCACAAACAGGTGCACCACGTCGAAGGAGCCAGCGGGCGTTACGGTTGTGACGAGTTCAACGTCTGCAGGCAAGGCACCGAGTTGTTCGCGGTATCCCTCCGGCGCGTTCAAAATAGTCACCCGATTTTTGGGCTTGATACCGAGTTTTTTGATCAAAGGTGTATCGGCCATTTTCTATTTCCTCCGTAGATAATGATTATCCGTTTTACGGATACTGCTTGTATGAATCAACCTGCCTGGCCGGTTCATATGATAGTGAGAGAAAAAAGCTACCCATCTACTCGACGGATACACAGCTCTATGATATCATCGGTAGCGTTATCGACTGCAAGGAGGTTCAGACGACACTTTGTATCTTAAGCGTTTGGAAATGCTGGGTTTTAAGAGCTTTGCCGTGCGAACCGTGCTGGAATTCAGCACGGGTATAACGGCTGTAGTGGGGCCGAACGGCGCTGGTAAATCGAATGTGGCCGATGCGGTGCGCTGGGTGCTCGGCGAACAGAGTATGCGCCAGTTGCGCGGCAAAAAAAGCGAAGACATTATTTTTGCTGGCGGGCACGGCAAAGCTGCGCTCGGCATGGCCGAGGTTTCGTTGACCATCGATAATAGTACGGGTTGGGTGCCTTCGGAATATAGCGAGATCACCGTGACACGGCGCAGTTATCGTTCAGGCGAGAACGAATACCTGATCAATAAACAGAAAGTGCGCCTTAAAGATGTCGTTTTACTGCTGGCCCAGGCACGTATCGGGCACGATTCTTACACGGTTGTCGGGCAGGGGTTGATCGATGCCGCGCTCAGCTTGCGCGCAGAAGAGCGGCGCGGGCTATTTGAGGATGCCGCCGGCATACGTCCCTACCAGGTGCAGCGTGTCGAAGCCGAGAACCGCCTGCGCCAGACGGAGCAAAACCTTGAGCGTTTGCGCGATATCGTCAGTGAGATCGAGCCTCGCCTGGAGCCTTTAGCGGAACAGGCCCGCCGCGCGATCGAGTCCAGGCAGCTGAATAGCGAACTGCAGGAGGTCTTGCTGACCTGGTATGCTCTGCAGTGGCGCCGCCTGCGTACGACCAGGGAACGCACAGAGGTTGCAGAACAGGAGCAGGCGCAGAAGGTTCAGCAAATGGAGCAGGCGCTGCAGGCCGCCGATGAGCACAGAGAGGCCCTGCGTGCCAGACGACAAAGCGCACAAGCCAGGATTGGCGAGGCGCGTGAAGCGTATGGCCATGCCAACGAGGTTGTACAGCGTATTGAACGCGAGCTGGCAGTCAACCAGGAGCGTATCACCAGCCTGGAGCGCCAAAGAGCGGAACAGCAAGAGGAGGAGCGACAGCTGCGCGAGCGATTGATTGCTGCTCAGCGACAGGTGATCGACCTCGAGGAACAGGGTGACCTTGCCGACGAAGCTATAGATAAGGATGCTGCGTCACTGGCGATACAGGAGGGAGAGGTTGCGAAGGCGCAGAAGGAGTACGAGATGGATGAGCGGCGCCTGCGTAACGCGCAGAGTGAACTCATCCAGGTTCAGGCGCGCCTGGGGGCCAGCCAGTCAGACCTGGGCAGGCAGCAGAAGCATCTTGGAGAGCGCAATCGCACCCTGGCAGCACGGCGAGAGAGCATTGCCCAGATCAAGCAGTCCACGCGGGTGCTGGAGACGCGCCTTGTTGAAGAACGCGCACAGCTGGAGGCCGCCCGCGAAGAAGAACAACAGATTACGCAGCGCAAGCAGGTGATCACACGTGCCAGCGCGGATGCCCAGCGGGAGATAGAACGCCTGAAGGCAGCGCTGGTCGAGGCGGAGAGGCTGCGCCGCACCGTTTCAGATCGCCTGAATATGCTCAGGAACTGGCGTTCGAGCCTCGGTGGGTATAGCGATGGGGTACGTGCCTTACTACGCGCCCCTGCGGGCAAGCTTACCGGCATCATTGGTCCTGTTCCCCAACTCGGTGTCGCGCCTGCTGGTTTGGAGACTGCGCTGGAAGCAGCGCTTGGTCCGTATGTGCAGGCTGTAGTGGCGCAAACGCTCGACGACGCTCGTACTTGTCTGGATTATCTACAGGCGACGAAGGCGGGGAAGGCAATGGTCGTGTGGATGGACGGAGGTATTGAAGATGCCCAACCTCAAAAAGAAGAGGCTGCCCTCAATCGCCTACTTGCTGATCTACCCGCGCTGCGAGATCATGTGCGTGGCATGGCGTGGCGCTTTATGCAGTGCGAGCAACGCTACCAACCCCTCTTTCGCCGGGCGCTGCGGGGAACCGTCATCGTAGATGAACTGGAGACTGCGCGTAAGCTGCTCGACTTCCTGTTGCGCTCGCATAGTGTTCCTGCCGATTCCTATTATATTGAGAAGCTTGTAACGCGCGGTGGGGAGGTGCTCCACATCGATGGGTGGCTTGTCGGAGGAAGCGCTAAGGATGGTGGTCAACAGGGATTGCTGGCCTACGAGCGTGAATTGCGCGAACTGCCCCAGCAACTCGAGGAGCATTTAGCACTGATTGACCGGCTGAATGCGGATATAAGCGAGGTGCAGCGAAGCCAGGAGGCGCGTCGTATCGAGCAGAACGCGGTGGACAAAGAGCTGCAGAAGAATGCAGCCCGCATCAATGATTTGAGCAGAAAGACGGGAGAAACGCAGCGGGAGCAAGAACGCCTGCAAACCGAGCTACAACTGGCAAACTCAGTCGAGCAGCAATTGGCGGCTGAGCTGGCAGGGTTGGAACAAGAAGTGCAGGCGGCACTAGAGCGCGTGCGAGCGCATGAGAAGTCGCAGCGTGAAATGACCGGCCTGGTCGAGGAACTACAGAGAGAGGTAGAGGAGCGAACAATCGCCTATCGCCGCCAGCAGGATGATCTGGGCAGGGCGCGCACTGCGCTGGCAGTGACACGGCAGGAGGCGAAGTCGCTCCGCCAGCAATTGCAGGTGCAACAAGCGCAGGTACAGGATCTCAAGTTGCAGGTTGAGCAGCACATAACTCGTATGAAAGAGGCTGGTGAACGACACCAGGCATTGCAAGAATCTGTCATAACGCAGCGCAGCGAGCTTGAGCAGGCTCAAAGGCATACCCAGGTCCTGACCGATGCGCTGCGCGTTGCTGAGGAAGAGGCCGGTGAACTCGATCAGCAGGGCATAGCGGTGGAGCAAGAGATTTTGCAGGTGCGTCATACAATGGCTGAGCTGGAAGTGACCTATCGCCATTGCTTGCTGGAGAGCCAGAAGGCGCGAGATGCCGTTGATGCGTTGTTGGAGCAATTACACGAAGAAATGGGCGTCGCGGATCCCAAAGAACTGGTCGGGTATGCTGCTAACGGCTATAAAGTTGCGGAAGCGCCGGATGAAAGCGATACGGCGGAGGGTGAGACGGAGGTACTTTCGCAGGAAGAGGAGGCGCAACTGCGCAAACTGCGTAGACGAGTTGATAGCCTGCGCAGCCGCCTCAAGGCCCTTGGAGGTAGCGATCCCGACGCGCCGCAACAGTACGAAGAGACGCGTACCCGTTATGAGTTTCTCACCACGCAAATTGGCGATATGGAGCAGGCCGCTTTGCAGTTACATACGATCATCGGCCAGCTTGACGCAATGATGGCACGCCAGTTCGAGAACACGTTCCAGGCCGTGAATACGCGTTTCCGCGAACATTTCACAACGCTTTTCAATGGCGGCAGTGCACGCCTTGAACTGACCGTGTCCAGAAATGAGGAGGAGAATGGCTTGTATGCATCCAGTATGCCGGCAGGGGTTGAGGTAATCGTGCAGCCCCCGGGCAAGAAGGTGCAGGATTTGTCGCTGCTCTCGGGCGGGGAACGCGCATTGGTCTCGGCGGCGCTGCTCTTTGCCCTGTTGGAGATCAACCCGCCGCCTTTCTGCCTGCTCGACGAGGTAGACGCGGCGCTGGATGAGTCCAATCTAACACGCTTCTGCGACATCCTGAAGCGCCTGGCCCAACGCACGCAGTTTATCGTGATTACGCATAACCGTGTGACGATGATGGAGGCCCAGGTGATTTACGGAATCTCGATGGGCAATGATAGTGTTTCGCGCGTGCTTTCTTTGAAGCTGGAAGAGGCTCCGGCTGCGGGGGATCGATAGAGCCGGTTTTTCTGTCGAAACGAGGAATTGATCGTTAAAGCTATTGACAGGCTTTGCTGACTGTGATAGTATACACCGTGTCAAGAGGAACCGCCTGTATGTGCAGGTGAACCGGTGACAATTGCGAAGAGGGTACACCCGTTCCCATCCCGAACACGGAAGTTAAGCTCTTCAGCTCCGACGATACTTTGGGGGCAGCCCCACGGGAAAATAGGACGTCGCCGTTTCACCCGCCCATAGGGGCGGTTTTTTGTGGGGTACGAATTAGCTACACCTCAAGCAGTGCCTCCACCAGTTGATCTATCTCCTCTTCGGTATTGTAGAACCCTGTTGAGATACGCAGCGAATTCGTGGTAGGGATACTGCGGATGTAGATATTGTGTTTGTCGCTCAGGTACATGACGACCTCGCTCACATCACGATCTTCCAGCTTAAACGCAACCAGGCCGCTCTCTCCCGGACGTGGTGTAAGCAAAGTAAGCCCGGGCACTGCTTTGAGGGCGTTATATGCATAGGTGCTCAAGGAGGCGATGCGCTCGAAGATCCATGTGTAGCCAACAGTTTCCTCCAGCCAGTTCAGCACTGCCGACTGACCGGCCAGGGCTGCGGTCTGCCGGCCTCCTGCCTCAAAGCGCTGCGCACTCTCGAGCAATTCCCATTCCATCCCTTCTTCGTGTTTGCAGGACCAGTAGCCAACGTAGGTGGGGGCGACGTAGTGAAGCGCCTCCCGGCGGACATATAATGCTCCTGTGCCATCCGGCCCGCATAACCATTTCTGCATAGGGATAGCGTAGAAGTCGATACCGAGCGCCGTTACATCAACGGGTATCGCGCCTGCAGACTGTGCGCCATCGATCAGCACGGGTATACCCCATTCGCGGCCCATGTAGCCGACTTCGCTGATATTGAGGACTACTCCCGTGGTCCAGGTGACATGCGAGATGGAGATCAGGCGCGTGCGGGGTGTCACGAGATCCGCGATGGCTTTGAGAACGGGACGTTGTGCCTGCGGGCCGATATCGGCGATACGAATGACAATGCCGAATCGATCACGCAATTGGTAAAGAGGCGCAAGCAGGCTGATATGCTCGTGGCTGGTCGTTATAACCTCGTCACCCTCATGCCAATGAAAGCCGTGACTGATGATGTTGAGGCCTTCGCCGGTGTTGTCGGTCAGGGCGATCTCGCCGGGGTCAGCGTGCAGGAGACGGGCAGCGCTGCTGCGTGCGTTGTCGTAAATCTTTCCCATCGTTTCAAATGCTGCCGCCCCTAGACGGCCATTTTGCAGTTCGTACTGGATGCGCTCCTGCATAGCCAGTGCTACGCAGTTCGGCAGGGGGCCAAAGGTGCCCGTGTTGAGATACAGGTGCGACGTGGTGACCGGCATTTCCTGGCGAATACGCTGTACGTGGGAGAGGTTGGGCAAGGTATGGCTCCCTTTCTGGACATATTAAGCTGTAGAGTACCTAATCATTATACACTATACGGATGAGACAGGTTGCGTACCACACCACTCTCTAGCAGCACCAGGGCCTCGTGTAGAGGCACATTCCGTTCATGACGATGCTCATAACGCTTTCATGACACCTCGTCGTCATACTTGGAAGAGAGAATGCTTTTTTACTGTAGCCAAAAAATCCGCTACAGGTAGCGAGACAGGAGGACCATATGCGAAAATTCCGCGAGATGACGGGAACAGCTTCACCGCGTAAACGCTTTGAGGTGCAGTTGAGCGGTCCCGATTTGTTACATGAGCCTTTTTTGAACAAAGGTGACGCCTTCACCACCCAGGAGCGGGAAACCTTTGGCCTGACCGGCCTGCTGCCGGAAGCAGTTTCGACACTCGACGAGCAGGTGAAACGCGCCTATCTTCAGTACCAACAACAACCGGACGATCCGCGGAAGAACATCTACCTCAATATGCTACAAGACAGTAACGAAGTCCTGTTTTACAGGCTGCTGTCCGAGCATATGTATGAGATGTTGCCGGTCATTTATGATCCGACGGTGGCCGTCGCGATCGAGCAATACAGCCTCGAGTACCGCCGGCCCCGTGGCGTCTACCTTTCCATCGATCATCCTGAACGGATCGAAGCGTCGTTGCGCAACTATGGCGCGGGACCCGACGACATCGATCTGCTCGTGGCCACCGACGCGGAAGAGATCCTCGGTATCGGCGATTGGGGCGTCGGTGGCATCCAGATTTCCGTTGGCAAGCTTGCCGTCTACACCGCTGCCGCGGGTATCGATCCGGCGCGCGTGATTCCCGTCATGCTCGACGTCGGGACGAACCGCGAAAGCCTGCTCAACAATCCTTACTACATCGGCAACCGGCATGCTCGCGTGCGTGGCGAACGCTACGATGCCTTCATCGATGCCTACATCACCACGGCCACCAGGCTCTTCCCCAAAGCGCTCTTGCACTGGGAAGACTTCGGACCCAGTAATGCCAGGCGCATCCTGGAGAAGTACCGTCGCCAGATCTGTACTTTCAATGATGACGTCCAGGGAACCGGTGCCATTACGCTGGCTGCGATCTACACCGCCTTACGCGTTGCGCAAACCGATATGCGGGAGCAGCGCGTAGTCATTTTCGGCGCTGGCACGGCTGGCATCGGCAACGCCGATCAGATCCGCATCGCCATGATGCAGGCTGGGCTCTCCAAAGAAGAGGCGACGCGCCATTTCTGGTGCGTGGATATCCAGGGCCTGCTGCTCGATACCATGGGTGCTGCCTTGCGCGACTTCCAGGTCCCCTATGCGCGCGCTGCCTCCGAGGTCAAAGACTGGAAGCATGATATGCCCGGGGGCGGCATCAGCCTGGCTGAAGTCGTGCGCCAGGTCCACCCGACCATGCTCATTGGCACCTCGACCGCGCCTGGAACGTTTACCGAGGCGATCGTGAAGGACATGGCGGCCCATACCCAGCGTCCGATCATCTTTCCACTCTCCAACCCGACCCAACTGATAGAAGCGAGCGCCAGCGATCTGATCACCTGGACGGATGGACGTGCGCTGGTGGCCACCGGCATTCCTTCGCACCCGGTCACCTATAAGGGCACGACGTACGTGATCGGACAGGCCAACAATGCGCTGCTCTATCCCGGTCTGGGTCTGGGCACGATCGTTGCGCGCGCGCGTCAGGTCAGCGATGGCATGTTCACCTCTGCCGCAAAAGCCGTAGGAGATCAGGTAGATGCGAAACAGCCCGGAGCGTCCCTCCTGCCACACGTGGACAATCTGCGCGCTGTCTCCGCCACGGTGGCCGTTGAGGTGGCCAAGACCGCCGCGTCCGAGAAACTGGCACGCGTGGAACTCACCAACGTGATTCAGCAGGTCCAGGATGCGATGTGGCAACCGGAATATCCAGAGTTGCTGAGCAGCGTTGCAGCAGGGAGCCGAAGATGAGTAGCAGTGCCCAGCACCACGAGACGCGAGCGGCAACAACGGTTCGCGATCTGCCGATCGGGATTCAGGCTTCGGGCATGCGCCAGGAATCGGACTCGATGGGAACCATCGAAGTCCCGGCAGATCACTACTGGGGGGCGCAGACACAGCGCTCCCTGATCCACTTCTCCATTGGGGACGATCATATGCCCAAGGCGGTCTACCATGCCTATGGGTACGTGAAGAAGGCGGCGGCCATGGTCAACGCCGAGACGGGGAAACTTTCCAAGGACAAAGCGGACTTGATCAGCAAGGTGGCCGACGAGGTGATCGCAGGCAAACTGGACGGTGAGTTTCCGCTCTATGTCTGGCAGACGGGCTCCGGCACGCAATCGAATATGAACGTGAATGAGGTGATCTCCAACCGCGCGATCCAACTCGTCGGGGGCAAACTGGGTAGTAAAACACCCGTTCACCCCAATGATGATGTGAACATGTCGCAGTCTTCCAATGATACTTTTCCCACCGCGATGCATATCGCCACGGTGCTGGAGTTCGCGGATCGCCTCATCCCCAACGTCAAGGCGCTCAGGGACGCGCTGTGGAACAAGGCCGTCGCATGGGTGGACGTGGTCAAAATCGGGCGCACCCACTTGCAAGACGCGACCCCCCTCACCGTTGGCCAGGAGTGGTCGGGGTACGCGACACAACTGAGCGATGCGTTAGCGCTCGTGCAGCAGTCGATGCACGGGCTGTATCAGCTGGCCGCCGGTGGGACCGCCGTTGGCACAGGGCTCAATACACTGCCGGATTTTGGACCCAAGATTGCCGCCGAAATCGCACGTCTGACCGGGCATCCCTTTGTGAGCGCGCCGAATAAATTCGCTGCGCAGGGATCGTTGGACGCGATGGTCAATGCCAGCGCGGCCCTGCGCAGCCTGGCGGTCGCGCTGATGAAGATCGCCAACGACCTGCGCTGGCTGGGGTGCGGACCACGGGCGGGTCTGCATGAACTCAACTTGCCCGCCAACGAACCAGGCTCGTCGATCATGCCGGGAAAAGTGAACCCGACGCAGGAGGAGGCGATGGTCATGGTGTGCATCCAGGTGATCGGCGATGACAGTGTGGTGGCGTTCGCTGGCTCGCAAGGCAACTTCGAACTCAACGCCATGCGTCCGATCATCATCAACACTGTGCTGCACTCGGCGCGTATCCTGGGGGACGCCTGCGAGAAACTGCGCCAGTTTGGCATCGAGGGCATCACGCTGGATACCGAGCGGATCAGCACGTACGTCAACGAGTCCTTGATGCTGGTGACCGCGCTGAGCCCGGTCATCGGGTATGACAAAGCCTCGGTGATCGCTCACAAAGCGCTTGACGACAACACCACCTTGCGTGCAGCGGCGCTTTCGAGTGGCTACATCAGCGCCGAGGAATATGATAAGATCGTGGTGCCGGCCCGTATGGTCGGCGATCCCCACAAGGATCTGGAGGAAACCCGTAAAGTGCTTGGGCCATAAGGCTTTAAGGAAGAAAGGAAACGAAAGGGAAACTCACATGCAAAAGACTTCGCAACAACGCAGTGACGAGCTGAACCAGGTGCCGCAACCGATCCGGGGCAACCTGGGCTCGTCTATCCTGGGCCCGCACAACGTGCCCGTGGAGCGCGAGAACCCCGACCTGCTGGCCTCCCCCTATACCGACAACGGCACGATCCCTAACCTCAAGTTCTCCTTCGCCACCGCGCGCAACCGCCTCGTCACGGGTGGCTGGGCGCGCGAGGTGACGGTGCGCGAGCTGCCGGTCGCCACGGAACTTGCCGGGGTCAACATGCGCCTGAAACCCGGTGGTATCCGTGAGATGCACTGGCACAAGGAGGCCGAATGGGCATACATGCTCGCCGGGCGTGCCCGCATCACCGCCGTCGACGAACAAGGACGCACCTTCATCGACGACGTCGGCGAGGGCGACCTGTGGAACTTCCCGTCGGTCATCCCGCATTCGATCCAGGGCTTGGAAGAGGGCTGCGAGTTCCTGCTGGTGTTCGACAACGGCAGCTTCTCGGAGAACGAGACCTTCCTGATCACGGACTTGTTCAAGCACACCCCGCGCGACGTGCTGGCCAAGAACTTCGGTGTCCCAGAGGCCGCCTTCGCCAACATCCCGATCGACGTCGAGCACGAGCGGTACATCTTCTCCGGCAAGGTGCCCGGACCGATGAGCGCCGATGTGGTTCAATCGGGAGCGGGCATCGTGCCCCAGACCTTCAGCCACCACATGATGGCCCAGGAACCGATCAAGGCGGCGGGAGGCTGGGTGCGCATCACCGACTCCTCCAATTTCCCGGCCGCGACCACCATCGCGGCGGCGCTGGTGAACATTGAGCCGGGCGCGATGCGCGAGATCCACTGGCACGCCAAAGACGAGTGGCAGTATTACATCTCGGGGCGCGGGCGCATGACCGTGTTCGCGTCGGGCGAGAAGGCGCGGACCTTCGACTACCAGGCGGGCGACGTGGGCTACGTGCCGTTCGCGATGGCGCACTACGTCCAGAACCTGGGCGACAAGCCGCTGCGCTTCCTGGAGATGT
>Ga0209648_10004045_pt1 | contig 12406 bp, 11 predicted proteins | sample GraSoi2013_115cm_FD_185830 | JGI IMG/M metagenome (GOLD analysis project Ga0209648, IMG submission 185830) | Grasslands soil microbial communities from the Angelo Coastal Reserve, California, USA - Sample 9_17_2013_115cm (SPAdes) (version 2) | ecosystem: Environmental > Terrestrial > Soil >...
CCCGCTGCACGCGCACGACGTCGTGATACTGCCGCACATCCAACTCGAAATGCTCGGCGACGCGGCGGTAATAGGCGAGGGCCTCGCGCCGCGTCGGCTTGTCCCCAGCCGTAATGAACGGCACGCCGATCTCGAGCTTGTCGGGCGAAGAGAAGAACGTCATGTACAGGGGATAGCGCATCAGGCTCGCCACCACGGGCCCCCGGTCGAACAGCGAACAGCCGAGGTGGGCCCGTTTCGCAGCGACGCCCACCGCGAGCCCGCAGGGCCCGGCGCCCACGACCGCGAGATCGAGCATCAAGAGGACAGTGTCACGCCACTTCGATGATCTGGTCCCGATGCGTGCCCACGCTGACGTACTGGATCGGGGCGTGCGCCAGGTCCTGCAGCCGATCGAGGTAGGCGCGGGCCGGGGGTGGGAGATCCGCAAGCCGCCGCACCTGGCTTAAGGACCGCTGCCACCCCGGTAACGCCTCGTAGACGGGCTCCACGCGACCGAGCCGCTCGACCTCGGCCGGCATCGCATCGAGCGCTTCCCCATCGAGCCGGTAACCGACGCACACGGGGATTTCCGAGAAGGAGTCGAGGACGTCCAGTTTCGTCACCGCGAGCCCCGTCAGCCCGTTCACCCGCACCGCATAGCGAACCACCACGGCGTCGAACCAGCCGCACCGGCGCGGCCGCCCCGTGGTGGCCCCAAACTCGTCGCCCAGTTCGCGGATCCGCGTACCCAGGGGCGGAGCCGCCTCGGTCGGCAGGGGCCCGTTTCCTACCCGGGTCGTGTACGCTTTGACCACGCCCAACACCGCGTCGATGGCCGTGGGCCCGATCCCGGCGCCCACCGCTGCCCCGCCCGCGGTGGTATTGGAGGACGTCACGTAGGGGTAGGTGCCGTGATCCACGTCGAGCAGGGCGCCCTGAGCACCCTCGAGCAGCACCGATTCCCCCCGTTCCAGCGACTCCCACACCACGCGCCCGGCGTCCACCGCCAGCGGCAACAGCCGTGGCGCGAAGCGCTCGAGCAGCTGCACGTGGGCGTCAGGGTCGGCACGCTCCGTCGAGCCGAGCAGCTCGAGGAACTGGTTCGCCGCCTGGACCCGCGCGCACACGAGCTCCCGCGCCCGCGCCAGGTTGCGCAGGTCGCCCACGCGGATCCCCCGCCGGCCGAACTTGTCCTCGTAGGTCGGCCCGATGCCGCGTCCCGTCGTCCCGATCTGCTCCTTCGCCTCTCGGGCCCGGTCGAGCAGCTTGTGGAACGGGAGCGTCAGGTGCGCGCGATCCGACACGTAGAGCTTGTGCTCGGTGCGCACGCCCCGCTCGCTCAAGGCGTCGAGCTCTGTGAAGAGGGTCTCCGGATCGAGCACGACGCCGTTGCCGACGATGCAGACGGCGCCCTGGATGATCCCCGAGGGGATCTGGTGCAGCACGAATTCCCCGGCACCCGTGTGGACGGTATGGCCGGCGTTGGCCCCGCCCTGGTAACGCACGACCAAATCGGCGCGCTCGGCGAGCACGTCGACGATCTTGCCTTTGCCCTCGTCGCCCCATTGGGCGCCGACGACGACGACGCAGTGGGTCTTCGGTCCGAACATGGCTCCCCAGAAAAAAACGCCCCGCGTGGCGGGGCGTTGGAGTATCCTCTGGGGAAAGATAGATCGGCGGCGGGAGGCAGTCAACGCACGGGATGCCGGCAGGGCTCACCCGCGGCTCAGCTCCGCGGCCACGGCGCGCGCCACCGTCGCCACGCCCGCGAGCGTGAGCCGCGCGGCCGTGTCGCGCGGGCTGTGCACGGTGCACGCGGTCCGCCAATCGCCGCGCATGACGGTGACACTTTCCCGGGCGGCGCGCCCGAGCACGATCCCGTCCACCAGCACCGGCAGCCAGCGCGCCCGCCGCGCCCCCAGGCCAGCCACCACGCGCTCAGTGGCTGGCCCCGAGCGGTGGACCAGCGCGATCGTGGGGCCGCGGTCGTCGATCCCGTCGAAGTTGATGACGCTCGTATGGGCGAGCAGGTGGGCCCGCTCCCGCGCCAGCGCCCGGCTGCCGACTAGCCCGTACTCCTCGGCGTCAGGGAAGATGACCCCCACTCCCGCCTCGGGAGGCAGCGCATCCACCGTGGCGAGCACGGCCACCACGCCCGTTCCGTTGTCGACGGCGCCCGGCGAGCGATCCGTCGCGCGGCTCGTCCCGAGGAGGACCAGTACGCCCAGGCCGCCGCCGGCGCAGAGCAGCGCGTCGGGCACGCCGACGTGAACGGGACCAAGCAGCCCGCGCGCCAGCAGGCCAAGCAGTTCGACGACACCGAGACCCGCCAGCGCGGCGGCGCCGAGGCGCGCCGCCATCGAGAGCGGCTGACCTTTCGAGTCGTAGTGCGCCACAAGCCACGTCGCCACGCGGGCGTGAGGGCGCACGGCGATCAGGTTCACGCCGGCCAGGAGCGCCCGCCCCCACCGGTACAAGAGCGAGCGACCCGCAAAGCGATGCTCCATCGCGACGAACCCGCGCGCCGCGAGCTCCCGTTTCAGCACCGCACGCACCCGCTCGGCCTGGGCGCTCCCCGTGAGCCGCGGGACCGCGAGCTCGGCGAGGAGCGCCTGGTAGTCGATCACGGACCGACCAGCTTGGCCACGCGCTCTCGCTCGGCCGCCGGGACGGGCGCGAGCGGCGGCCGCACGGGGCCGCCGTAGAGACCCACGGCGTCCATCGCCGCCTTCACGCCGGCCGGGCCAAGTTTCCCAACTACCTCCTTGTCGAGCGGTCCCAGCCGCTCTTGCAGCTGACCGGCGCGCGCCCGATCGCCCGCCCGGAACGCCGCCAGCAAGGCGGCACAGGCAGCGGGCGCGAAGCAGGCGACCCCCAGGATGCCGCCGTCGCATCCCAGCTCGAGGGCCGCGTACAGGAGCGCGCCCGACCCGACGAACACGGACCAGTCGGAAGCGGCGTCGCGATAGGCAGCCAGAGTCTTGGCGTCGCCCGAGGAGTCTTTGACGCCGACGATATTGGGGTGGGTCGCGAGCTGCTGGAGCAGTCCAGCGGCTACCGGGAGGTGCGTGTACTTGGGGATGTTGTACACGAGGACGGGCACGCTGCTCGCGTCCGCGACGGCGCGATAATAGTCGGCCAGGCTCGCCGCCGAGATCAGGGCGGCGAAATAACTCGGCGGCCGGACGAGCACGGCATCCGCCCCCTCCGCCCCGGCCGCTCGGGTAAGCGCCACGGCCTGCCGGGTCGACTCCGCCCCGGTCCCGGCGAGGAGCCAACTCCGGTCCGGCAGGGCGTCGCGCACCCAGGCGATCACGCGCCGCTGCTCCTCCGCGTCGAGCAGCGCCGCCTCGCCCGTGGACCCGCCGACCACGATGCCGTCGAGCCCTGCCTCCACCAGGCGCACGACGTTGTGGCGCAGATGGACGGGCGCGATGTCCCCGGTGGCGCTGTCGAACGGCGTGGGAATCGGGGCGAACACCCCTGCGAGCTGCCGCGCCGTCACTGGCCCGGAAGCAGGCCCGTCAGATCGTCCATGAAGCCGGCGCGCCGGTCGGCGGCCGGGGCGCGTGCCGCGTCGGTGGGCGCCGGTGCGCGCGGGCGGCGGCGCAGGGTCCGCATCTGGATCTCGAAGTCCTTGGGGTTCGTGGCGGCCACGAGCGCGGTTTCGTAGGTCACGACCTCGCTCGACACCATCTCCAGCAGATGCTGATCGAAGGTCTGCATGCCGTACTGTTCGTGCGCGTCCCGGATGTAGTCGTGCAGCTCGGGCGTCCGGTTCGCGTCCCGGATCAGCTCGCGCGCCGTCCCCGTGCAAATCAGGATCTCCACGGCCGCCACGCGCCCGCGCCCGTCGGCGCGCGGCAGCAGCCGCTGCGAGAGCACGGCCTGGAGCACGTCGGCCAATCGGAGCCGCGCGACCTCCTGCTCCTCGACGGGGAACGTCGACACGACGCGGCTCACCGTGGTGAGCGCGTCGGGCGTATGCAGGGTGGAAATGACCAGGCGCCCCGTCTCCGCCGCCTTCATCGCCGTATCGATCGTTTCGGCGTCCCGCAGCTCGCCGATCAGGACCACGTCGGGGTCCTGGCGCAGGGCGGCTTGCAGGCCGGCCCGGAAGTCAACCGTGTCCACCCCGATCTCGCGCTGCGTCACGGAGCAGTTGATGTCGCGGTGCAAAAACTCGATGGGGTTCTCGAGGGTGACGACGTGCTTCTGCTGGGTCTGATTGACGTGATTCACGATCGCCGCCATGGTGGAACTCTTCCCCGACCCCGTTGCGCCGGTGACCAGGATCAGGCCCCGCTCGGCCGCGGCGATGGTCGGGAGAATCAGGGGCAGCTTGAGCGTGTCAAACGTGGGGACGTCGAACGGAATGACCCGCATCACGATCATGAAGGACGAGCGTTGCCGCAGGAGGTTCACGCGGAACCGTCCCACCCCGGGCATGCCCCACGAGCAGTCGTAGTCCCGCAGCTTATCGATCCCGGCCCGGTCCTCTTCGCTGGGAATCAGATGCTTGGCGATCGCCTTCGTCTGCTCCGGCGTGAGGCGCTGCTTCGTGAACGGCACGAGCTTGCCGTCGATTCGGGCACGGAACACGTCCCCCGCCTTGATGTGAAGGTCGGAGGCGCCGCGGTCGATCGCGGCCTTGATGATCTGCTCGATCCCGCGCGGCTGGGCCACCGCACCGCTCGCGCGACCGCCCTTCGGTTTCTCCTCCACTAATATCCGGCCTCCCGGTCGACCGTATTGGCAAGCGGGGACCCTGCAAGATAGCGCCCCACGTTCTCCACGATCAGCCCCGTTTCCCGCTGCCAGAAGCGAGCCGTCACGGCGGCCACGTGTGGGCTCACGAGCACGCGGGGGTGACGCCAGAACCGGTGGCTCGGCGGCAGCGGCTCGACGCTGAACACATCGAGTGCGGCCCCCCGCAACCGGCCGGCGTCGAGCAGTTCGAGGAGCGCCCCCTCATCCAACACCGTCCCGCGCGAGACGTTGACGACGATCGCATCCGGGGGCAGACGGTCGAGCACCGCGCGGCTCACCGCGCCGCGTGTCGCGTCGGTGTGGGGCGCAGCGATGGCGAGACAGTCGCTCTCGGCAGCAAGCCGCGGCAAATCGCGGAGCTCCCCCATCCAGCGCACCCCCGGCGGCCCACCCCGTTCCGGCCGCCGCCGTACGCCGGCCACGCGCATCCCGAGCGCCGCTCCCCGTTCGGCGATCGCGCCCCCGATCCCGCCCAAGCCGAACACTCCGAGGCGCAGCTCCGCGAGCTCGCGGACCGGAACCGCGAGGTCTGAGAACTCCGCCTTCGCCCAGTGCGCCGCCGCCTGGAACTCGCGCATCCGGTCCAAGCCGCGCGCGAAATAGGCGATCGCGGCGATGGTCCAGTCGGCGATCGGCGCGGCGTGCACCGCCGCGGAGTTCGTGAGCACGATGCTCGTGCCGGCCAAGGGCGCGAGACTCGCCCCCACGCCCGCCGTCGCGCTGTGCGCCCAGCGCAGGGTGTCCCACCCGGCGGCGACGATGCCCGCCGGCACACCGTACCCGAGGTAGATCTCGGCGCCCCGCACCGCAGCGGCCGCCTCCGGGGTCCCGGCGCCACCGTCACCATCCGACGACGCGGGCCCCGCGACTTCGACGACCTCCCAGCCGGGGCCCAGCGCCGCGCGGATCGCGCGGACGCTGTCGGACGGGATCCGCCATGCAGCCCGTGGCGAAGCCAGATCGACGACGAGGCGCCGCGTCACTCCCCAGTCGACACGGTCCGCACGAGCGGGTGGTGCAGCAGGCCCAGGAGCGCCTCGTCGTGCAGCCGCCTGGAGCCACGCAACTCGGTTTCGATCACGAGATCGACGTTTTCGCGCCGCGAGACCAAGCGCTCGATGGTGAGCCCCGTGCGGCGCAGCAACGCCTCGAGGTCGTCGAGCGCGGTCGGCTCGGGACGGGCGTGAATGATGAGGCTGCTGCGCGTCGCTCGGCGCGCGACCAGCGCTTCGAGCCGGCCCAAGCCCCAGAGGACGAGCATCACGAGCAGCGTGGTACCGAGGGCTTGGACGTAGGCGCCCCCGCCCAAGGCCATGCCGATCGCCGCGACCACCCAGATCGTCGCCGCGCTCGTGAGCCCGCTCACCGAGCCCCGCGTGTGAAGGATGGTCCCCGCGCCGATGAACCCGACGCCCGGGAGGATCTGCGCGGCAATCCGCGCCGGGTCACCCCGGCCGAACGAGAGCGTGAGGGAGAGCGATGTAAAGAACGTGGCGCCCACGCAGATCAGGATGTTCGTTCGCAATCCGGCCGGCTTGCCGGCGAGCTCGCGCTCGAGGCCGATCCATCCGCCGCACAGCGTCGCCAGACCCAACTGGAGCATGAGCTGCAGGTGGAAGATGTCGACGATCTGGTCGAGGACCTGTCGCATCAGGCCTCCCCTTGGCCGAGCAATCCCATCCCGCGCCGCACCAACGCCATCGTCCGACGCGCGATGGCACGCGCTTTGACCGCACCGGCCTGCAGCAGCTGCGTCACTGTGCGCGGCTCCCGCTGCAGGGCTGTCGCCCGCTCGCGGATGGGACCGAGCGCGGCTATCATTTGGTCCGCCAGCACCCGCTTGCAGTCGAGGCAGCCCCACCCTGCCGTCCGGCAGTTGTGTGCCACGAGCTGGACCGTGTCGGGTGGGGAAAACCCCTGGTGAATCGTGAAGATGTTGCAGATCTCAGGGGTGCCCGGGTCCTTGCGGGTGACGCGCGCTGGGTCGGTCGCCGCAGGCTTGAGCTTCTCCCAGATCGCCTCCGGGGAATCGAACAGGCCGATGGTATTGCCGAGGCTTTTCGACATCTTAGCCTGGCCATCGAGCCCGAGCACGCGCTTTGCGGTTGAGAGGAGTGCTTGCGGCTCCGGGAAGGCGAAGCCCTTGGCAAAGCGGGTGTTCCAGCGGCGGGCGATCTCCCGCATCAGCTCCAGGTGCTGGAGCTGGTCCTCCCCCACCGGCACGAGCGTCGCCTCGTACAGGAGCACGTCGGCGGCCTGCAGCACGGGGTAATTGAGCAGGCCGGCGGGAACGCTTTCCTGGCGCTGCGCCTTGTCCTTGAACTGCGTTTGGCGCTCGAGCTCCCCGAGCGGCGTGACCGTCGTGAGGAGCCAGTTGAGCTCGCTGTGCTCGGCGACGTGCGACTGCACGAACACGATGGCGCGTTCGGGGTCGAGGCCCACGGCGAAGAGCCCGATCGCCATGTCGAGCGTGCGTTGAGCGAGCGTCGCGGCGTCGTAGGGCTGCGTGATCGCATGCAAGTCCACGACTGAAAAGAGGCAGTCGTGCTGGTGCTGCAGCCGGACCCAGTTCTGCACCGCGCCGAGGTAGTTTCCGATGTGCAGTTCGCCCGAGGGCTGGATGCCGGAAAAAACGCGTGCCATGGGCTCACAACCTACGCGTCCGGAGGTGAGGGCCGCAAGGTGCGAGAACTCAAAGACTTAGTCGATGTGGCCCGGCGGGCGGCGGAACGCGCGGCGCGCTTCCTCCGACACACCACGCCCCCGAACACCAGCGAGTGGGGTGAGAAGGGACGCCACGACTTCGTGACCGAGGCCGACCGCCGCTCGGAGGAGCTGATTACCGAAGTCCTCACGCACGATGTGCCCGACTCTGTGGTGGTGGGGGAGGAGCTTTCTTCGCGTGCCGTGCGCACGGGCGAGGTCGTCTGGATCGTGGATCCGCTCGATGGTACCACGAACTTCGTGCACGGCTACCCGCAGTATGCCGTCTCCATCGGCGCACTCGTCAGAGGGACGCCGCAGGTGGGCGTAGTCCACGATGTGCGACGCGATGTTGTCTCGTGGGGCGCGAGCGGGCTCGGCAGCTGGCAGGACGAGCGGCGCCTCCAGGTGTCGGCGCTCGCCGAGCCACGGCACGCGCTCGTCGGTACGGGCTTCCCGTTTAAGGATCTGTCCGTGCTACGCCGCTACCTCGATCAGTTTGCCGCCGTGATGGGCGGCGCCAGCGGCGTCCGGCGGGCGGGGGCCGCCGCGCTCGATCTCGTCGACGTCGCCGCCGGCCGCTTCGACGCCTTCTGGGAGCTATCGCTCGCGCCCTGGGACGTTGCCGCCGGAGTTGTACTCGTGCGCGAGGCGGGGGGCGTCGTGACCACGCTCGACGGATCGGACGACGTGCTGCAGCATGGCTCGATCGTCGCCGGCAATCCGACCCTGCACCGCTGGCTCTTGGACCTGCTCAAGGCAACCTGAGTGTGCCGACGGTAGCGTGCCTCCGGCGGCCGGGCGGGACGGCCCAGGAGTAGCGAGCTGGTCCGCGCCGGTCCACTGAGAGGAGGGAGGGGCGGTGGCAAGTCCATTGGTCGAATGCGTTCCCAATTTCTCCGAAGGGCGCGACCCGGCGATCATCGCCGCTCTGCGGGAAGCGCTCGTCGCTGTACGCGGCGTCACGCTCCTCGACGTCCAAGCGGATCCTGCTCACCACCGCTCGGTGTTCACGTTCGTCGCGCCCCCGGAGGCAGCCGCTGAGGCGGCGCTGCACGCCATGCGCGTAGCCACGGAGCGCATCGATCTCACGGGCCACCGGGGCCAGCATCCGCGTATGGGGGCGACCGACGTTGTGCCGTTTGTTCCCGTGCGCGACGTCACGATGGACGACTGCGTCGCGCTCGCCAGGCGCTTCGCGGAGCGCGCGGCGGCCGAGCTCCACATCCCGATCTTTCTCTATGCCCGAGCCGCCAGCCGTCCCGAGCGTGAGCGGCTCCCGGAGATCCGTAAGGGCGAGTTCGAAGGCTTGCGCGACCGCATCGGCTCCGATCCGGCTGCCGACCCCGACTTCGGACCCCGGCGGGTGCATCCGACCGCGGGAGCGACGGCGGTGGGAGCGCGGCCCTTCCTCGTGGCGTTCAATATCTATCTCGACACGAGCGACGTGGCGCTCGCCAAGGAGATCGCGCAGAAAATCCGCACGTCCAGCGGTGGGCTCCCGGCGGTCCAGGCCTCGGGGTTCGCGGTCGGCGGCCAGGCCCAGGTGTCGATGAACCTGCTCGACATCGACGTCACGTCGCCGGCGACGGTGTTTGCGGCCGTCGCGGCCGAGGCGCGAGCGCGGGGAGTCGCCGTGGCGAAGAGCGAAGTGGTCGGGCTCATCCCCGAGCGCGGGATCCTCGGCGCCGGCGCGGCCGCGCTGAAGCTTCCGGATGCGACCGACTACCTGCTGGAGCCCAAGATCCGCGCCGCCGCGCCCACACTCGACGGGTGGCTCGAGGAGTTGGCGGGTGGGGCGCCGGTGCCGGGCGGGGGCAGCGCGGCGGCGCTCGCGGGTGCCCTGGCGGCTGGCCTGGTGGCGATGGGGGCCCGCCTCACCGTCGGCCGGAAGGCGTATGCCGGTGCCGAGCGCCGCGCGAGCGCGATTCTGGCCGAAGCAGACAGCCTCCGGGCGGACCTGCGGCGGCTCGTCGACGAGGACGCCGCGGCGTACGCCAAGGTCAGTGCGGCGTACCGGATCCCGAAGAGCGATCTGAGCCGTGGGCGCCAGATCGACGAGGCCCTGCTCGGCGCGGCGCGCACGCCGGCCGAGGTCGCGCGGCGTGCGGCGCGGCTCGTGGCGCTGGCCGAGGAGATCGGCGCCATCGGCAACCCCAATGCGCGCTCCGACGCCGTGGTGGCCGGGCTATTGAGCCGGGCGGCGGCTGAGGGCGCGCTCGAGAACGTGCGGGTCAATCTGGCCGCGCTCTCGGACGGGCGGCTGGGGGCGGCGACAGCGGCTGAAGTCGCGGCACTGCGTCTGGGTGGGCGTCCGTGAGCGCGGTTGCCCGCGCCGATCCGGTCTCCGCGGGGCGCCCGCGGGCCGGCATTCACGCGGCCGTCGTCAGGATTCTCGGGGGCGTGCCGGTCTCACCGATGGCCACGGTGTGCTCGAAGTGGGCCGAGAGTGAACCGTCCTCGGTCACCACCGTCCACTTGTCGTCGAGGGTGCGGATCTCCGCGGCACCCGCGTTGACCATTGGCTCGATGGCGATGGTCATGCCGGGCATGAGGCGTGGGCCGCGGCGCGGCTTGCCGTAGTTCGGCACCTGCGGGTCTTCGTGGAACGACGACCCGATGCCGTGGCCGACGAGCTCGCGTACCACGGAATACCCCGCGCCTTCCGCCACCTGCTGCACCGCGTGTCCGATGTCGCCGACATGGTTCCCGGCACGCGCCTCGGCGACTCCGGCGGTGAGCGCCTGGCGCGTCACGGCGAGGAGCCGCTCGGCGTCCGGGCTCACCTTTCCTACGGGGAACGTGGCGGCCGCGTCCGCGTGCAGTCCGTCGAGCCACACCCCCACATCCACGCTCAGCAGATCGCCCGGCTGGAGGACCCGCTGGGACGACGGGATGCCGTGGACGACTTCCTGGTTAATCGAAGTGCACAGCGTGGCGGGGAAGTCGTACAACCCCTTGAACGACGGCTTGGCGCCGGGGTGGGAGCGGATGAATCCCTCAGCCATCCGATCGAGCTCTTCGGTCGAGATCCCCGGGCGCACGGTGCGCGCCACGAGCGCGAGTGTTTCAGCGACGATCCGGCCGGCGGCCGCCATCGTCTCGATCTCGCGTGGCGACTTGATCGTGATCATCGCCCGATGACGCGCTGGATCTCCGTCGCGATGTCCTCGACCGTGCCCGTCCCCGGGACGCGGCGCACGACGCCGCGCTGGGCATAGTGGGCGATCAGGGGGGCGGTGTCGCGCTGGTACACCTGCAGGCGCGTCTTCACGGCCTCGGGAGTGTCGTCCGAGCGCCCCTCCCGCGCCGCCCGAGCCATCAAGCGGCGCACCAGCTCCTCTTCTGGTACATCGAACAGCAGGATGTGATTGAGCCGCTGGCCACGCTCCCCGAGCGTCTGGTCGACCAGCTCGGCCTGCGGGGCGGTGCGAGGGAACCCGTCGAAGACGGCGCCCTGCTGCCCTTCGGGCTTCGCGAGCTCCGCCTTGATCATGTTGAGCACGACGGCGTCGGGGACCAGCTTGCCATCATCCATATACTTCTTCGCTTCGCGGCCGAGCGGCGTGTCGTCCCTGACGGCCGCGCGCAGGAGGTCGCCGGTCGTGATCTTCGGGAGGCCGAGTCGCTCGGCGAGGATCTTGCCCTGCGTACCCTTTCCCGATCCGGGCGCGCCTAGGAGGACGATGAACACGGTCCGCCTACATGTACCGCTGGCGCCGGCCGAACTTCACTCGCCCTTCCTTCATGAACCCGTCGTAGTGGCGCAACAGCAAGTGCTGCTGCACCTGCTGCACTGTGTCGAGCGCGACGCCAACAACGATGAGCAGGGCCGTGCCACCGAAGCCGAACGGCATGTTGAGGATGTTCGACACGACGATGGGTAACATCGCCACGAGCGTCAGGAAGATCGCGCCCGGGAACGTGATGCGGGACAGCACCTCATCGATGTAGTCGGCGGTGGCTGCCCCGGGCTTCACGCCGGGGATGAAGCCGCCCTGCTTCTTCAGGTTCTCGGCCAGGTCGACCGGATTGAAGATGATCGACGTGTAGAAGTACGCGAAGAAGATGATGAGAACCGCGCTCGTCAGGAGGTACACCGGGGACGTGACGCTGAAGTACTCGGCGAGGTGCTTGAGCGTCGCATTGCCGCTGAACGCCGCAATCGTACCCGGCACGATGATGAGCGACTGGGCGAAGATGATAGGCATCACGTTGGCGGTGTTGAGTCGCAGCGGAATGAAGGTCTTCTGCCCTTCCCGGATCCGGCCACGCCCCATCACCTTGCGCGGGATTTGAATCGGGATGCGGCGCGCCGCAACGGTGACCGCCACCGTACCCGCTACCACCAACACCATGACGAGCAGCACGGCGAGCAAGGTGGGGACGGTGAGACTGCGGGCCCCCAAGGCGTCGATCGTGCGGATGGTTTCCGGCCAGATCCGCTCGACGATCGAGAAGAAGATCAGCAGGCTAGCCCCGTTGCCGATCCCGCGCTCCGTGATCTGCTCGCCCAACCACATGACGAAGACGCCGCCCGTGGTGAGCGTCAGCACCGTCGTCATCCGGAAAAAGAAGCCGGGGTGGCCCACCGCGCCGGGGATCTGCTCCGTGAAGAGCGCGTAGCCGTACGCCTGGAACAAGCAGAGCACGACCGTGAGGTAGCGGGTCCACTGGGTCAGCTTTTTCCGGCCCTCTTCATCGCGCTGCATCTTTTCGACGATCGGGAACACGGGCGCGGCGAGCTGGAACACGATGCTCGCCGAGATGTAGGGCATGATGCCGAGCGCGAACACCGTCGCGCGGCCGAAGCTGCCGCCGGCGAACAGGTCGTATAAGCTGAAGAGGGTGCCCTGGCCCTGGTTGCGCAGGAAGTCGGCGAGGGACTGGACGTTCACGCCCGGGGTCGCGATGTGGGCCCCGATGCGGTACACCACCAGGCACAAGAGCG
>Ga0209648_10004046_pt1 | contig 12406 bp, 13 predicted proteins | sample GraSoi2013_115cm_FD_185830 | JGI IMG/M metagenome (GOLD analysis project Ga0209648, IMG submission 185830) | Grasslands soil microbial communities from the Angelo Coastal Reserve, California, USA - Sample 9_17_2013_115cm (SPAdes) (version 2) | ecosystem: Environmental > Terrestrial > Soil >...
TCCTGCACGATCTGCCACTTCTCTTCCGGGGATCGATCTACGCGTGGTTTCCTACCCATGTTGCCTCCTGTTTGGAGGCCCTGATCTTACCTAACTGAGGTGTCCAGTTTTAGCGGGGAGCACTACAGGCAGACCATTCAAGCTCGAACAAATTACTTGTGCTCCGATGTAGCTCTTCCTGTAAGCGTTCAGGGGTTATCCCGGATTGGAGGACCCGCTTCGCACTCGCCAATATCGCAGGGAATCCATTATATGTCTTAAAGATCTCTTCGATAAGGTCCCGAGAAACAGTCGCATCCGAAAAAAATTGAATTGTTTCATCAAGGGTAAGAAAGGTGATCAAAAGCGGCTTGTAAGGGACCTTCCGGTTTTCCTTTCCTACGATTCCGGCGCTCTCTCCAACAACTACAAACTTGAAATGGGAAAAACCGAAGGGCAACATTCTCAATAACGCATCGCGAACATTAGCACTTTCACTTGGAATTTCATCGAGGCCATCAACCAGGAAGTAGTAGTTCGCATGCTCTAATCGAGCCTTTCTTTGAAGGGATGTGAGTAACCTGCGAAAGATCCCTTCGTCCAGCGCCTGGTCATCGGGGAGTTCTTTAGCCGTCACAGCGAAGTGCATCTGGTTAAAAAGATCCCAGAGCAATATGTCCGGGTCATAGGCAAATCGGCTAGCCGGCTTCACAAACATCGACAACGCACGCGGCTGATTGGCGAGGGCAAATTGGGCAAGGAGTGTGGTCTTTCCCATCCCCTCTGAGCCTTCGATGGTTAGCAGCTCAACACCGCTGTCAAGGGTCTTCTCAATAAGCGCGATCAAATTGTCTCGCCGTATCTGGACACCGGACGTTTCAGGGAAAGTGCGGCAAAGCAACGTTAGATCAACTTTTTGGACAGGTTGGATGGCTTCTTTAGCCATATGTCGAATCGCTAGTTCATCATTATATACTTATAGTTTGCCGCGTGATAGCCGGTAATGAGGGAAGGCCAGTTTCAGAACGACGGGTGGCTACGACTTGTATTCGCGGGAGGAACAAGAGGGAAAGCTGCCCGGGATCAGCTACTCGGTGAAGACGACGCCAACGGCGCTCAAGTCCTTTTCAGGCCCGGGCTCGATGCGGACCACGTAACCGCGCAGGTTCATCGCAGCTTCTCCGTGGCCTTCGTTGCCCGGCGGCTCCATTGCCACGGTCACTTCCGACTGCAGCCGGGGGCTGTGCTTCAGATAAATCAAGGCGCCTTGCAAGGAGAGATCGCCTATGACGGTGTCTTCCTGGAAGGCCTTTCCGTCTTCGTTGAAGCCGGCAACCCGCGCGCGGAAGTGCGCTTTGCGGCGCATGGTGGTACGCGCCCCGGGCAAGATGACCTCGACGCGCTCTTCGCCGAGGGTCATCACCATCCCTTCCAACGCGGCGTAGACCGATTCGAAATTGTCCCGGGCCTTGTGCAGGGTTTCGTCCACAACCTTGTCGCTGGAATCCGGGTCGTGGTGGAACAGCACCAGGTGCTTCGCTCCGGCCTCTTTGGCAAGCTTCACGCCTTCGAGCCACGAGGAGTGGCCCCAGCCCTTCCGCGTCGTGGCGAGCTGCTCCGGAGAAAACTGCGCGTCGTTGATGAGGATGTCGGCGCCGGCGGCCAGCTCGAGCAAGCTCTTGTCCAGCTTCGGCACGCCCGGCTCGTTGTCCGTGGCATAGACAATCGCGCCCGCCGGCGTTTCCAGGCGAAATCCCAGGCAGCCTTGAGGATGGTTCAGCCAGCGCGCGGTCACCTTTGTGGCGCTGATTTCGTATTGGTCGCCGTCGCTCATCTCGGAGAATTTGCGCGCCGCCGACATCGCGGAAATATCCACGGGGAAGTAGGGATGGGCCATCTGCGTTTCGAAGACCTGTTTCAGGCTGTCCGGCCCGAGGAATTTCGACCGAAAACTGTAAAAGTGGAAGCGGTTGCTCTCCGCATAGAGCGGCGCAAAAAAGGGAATCCCCTGGATGTGGTCCCAGTGGTAGTGGGTGACGAAGATATGCGCCTCGGCGGCCTTCGTGCCGTGCGGCCCCACCCAGCGGTTCCCGAGCATGCGAAGCCCGGTGCCGCAGTCCAGGATAAACTGCGTCCCGTCGGGCGCCTGCACCTCCAGGCACGGCGTGTTTCCCCCATAGCGCCAGGTCGCCGGGTCCACGGTCGGCGTTGAACCGCGCACACCCCAAAAGCTGAGTCTCGTTGTCGGCGTGGACATTGCCTCGCACTCGAGGAAATTTTCGAGTGCGCCTCCGTGAAATTACTCGGCCGTCAATCGCCCCGGAAAAGAAAGTTCCTTTGCATGGTAGGCAGGGGGTTGGGGTGAAGTCAATCGGCGTCGCGCAGCAGCGTTCCCATCTCCCAACCATGCCCCAATCTGGAGATGCGCCGTGCGCCCTGCATGGGTAGAATGGGCCAGATGGACTCCCATCCTAAAGAGAGTGACCCTGGACATAGTCACGTTCACGGTCATGCCCACGCAAGACTTTCGCCGCGCGCTCTCGGGTGGGCCATGGCAGCCACTCTGGGGCTGGTCATCGCGGAAATCTTCGGCGGGACGCTCGGCCGCTCCGTGGCGCTGTTAAACGACGCGGTCCACAATCTCTCCGACGTCCCCACGCTGGCGATTTCCTGGGTTGCTCTGCGCTGGGCCAGCCGCCCCGCCGATTCCGACCGGACTTACGGCTATCACCGCGCCGGCATCCTGGCGGCGTTCACCAACGCGCTCCTGCTGGTTTTCGTGGCGCTGGTTCTCGCCTACGAGGCCTGGGAGCGGTTTGCTCATCCGGTCGCGGTGGTCGAGAGCTGGATGATTGCTACTTCCATTGCGGCGCTGGCCGTCAATGGCGGCATCACCCTGGCCCTGGTGCGCGGCCGCAGCGACCTCAATCTCCGCAGCATCCTTATCCACAACTTCGGCGACGCCCTTTCCAACATCGCCATTCTGATTGGCGCGGTGATCATCCATTCCACGGGGGCGCTCTGGCTCGATCCGGCGCTTGGCCTGGCCATCGGCGCTTTGGTGCTCTGGTCCGCCTGGGGCATTCTGAAAGAGTCCGCGCACATCCTTCTCGAGGGGCGCCCTCGCGGAATGCAATTGGAAAATGTGGCCGGCGCCATCCTGGCTGTCCCCGGGGTGCAAGAGGTCCACGACATCCATATCTGGACTCTCGGCGCCGATATGCACGCGCTCTCCTGCCACGTGCGCATCCCGGATATGCACATGGACGAGAGCGAGCGAATCCTTGCCGCCATCTGCGAATCGCTCTCGCGCGATTTCCGCATTTCGCACACCACGATTCAGTTTGAGCGCGCCGGGCTCCCCCGCGACTCCGGCTATGTGATGCCCGAGCCGGTCCGCTCACAGAAGTAGTTTCACGCCATTCCCTTACTCTTTGTGATTTGCTGCGCGCGGATCCTGAAAGGTTTGCTTTGCGGAGATACTTCTACGCCTGTGCCGGGAGGCGAACGGTCATCCCGCGCTGTTCGTTCATCTGCTCGGTGGCTTCTGCGTCTATCGCGGCAAGGGCCACGGTCCGCCGCAACCCCTCGCGCGTGACGTAGTTCAACTGCCCGCCTTGCAGGGAAAATGCCACGGCAAAGAGCAGCCCGCCATCACGCCTCACGAGCACGTATTCGTCGGCTGCGCGGCCTGGCGCTGCATCAGCGGGCGCCTCGGGTGCAGGCGCGGAATAAAAGCGGCGGCTTCGGCTTCGGCGAGGAGTCACCTCCGCCTCATCATCCTCCGCCTGCTGGGGAACGGGCTGTTGGACAATGATTACTTGAGGCGGAGCGGCTTGCACGGGCGCTACACCGGAGGAATCCGAAAAAAACGGAAATTCAACGAACGGAAAGCCCCCGAAGGTCGCGAAGGTCGTGCCGCGGAACCTTCTGTGGTGCCGCCCGGCGTTGATCGCCGCCAAGTGCGCAAAGTCAAATCCCAATCCGGGCACGGGAAAGTCGTCCGCGTCGAATACTTGGGGTGTCACTAGCGGGGTGGAATTGACGTTGTTGATGATGGTGATCTGGCCGTTGCGCGATTGCGTGGTCATGGGCACGCGGGTTACCGCAATGGTCCGCGCGGGAACGGCGGAGTGAACGACGACCCGAGGCGCAGCGCTTCGGGTTACCACAGGAGCTGTCCTCGCCATGCGAGCGCCGCGCATTTGCGCCTGTCCCGCGGCACACGCCATCAATATCCCAACTGCCGCACTCGCTGTTCTCAGAGTCATACCCATGGGCCTACTCCCACTAGACAGATGCGCAAACACCTCGTCGCGTTGCACATGATTTTACGCCCTCCCAAGCAGCGTGCCAAGCCTCTGAATTGCCCGGTGCTGCGCTGAATTGGGCCTTTACCCCTGCCGTCTGTACCGCGTGCTTCCCCCCGTCTTCGGGATGTGCTATAACCTTCGGGCCGTGGAAATCGCTGGGTTGCCTGAAGGGAAGGACGCGACGGAGAGGACCTCGGGCAGTGTGGGGGAACCGCAACTGCCCGCGGAAACCGCTTCTCGTTATTGCCCGAACTGCTCGCAGCCGCTGCAGGCTCGGAGCTGCAAGCTGGTTTGCCCTCTGTGCGCGTATTATATGGCGTGCTCGGATTTTTACTGAGATCTAGCCTCGCGACGCCTCTTGCGCGGCAGGACGGCGCGGAGTTTGATTCTGAGGAGGATGCAACGTGGCCCTGAAATTGACGAATCGGGAAGTGGACGGCGTCTCCGTGGTGGCGCTCGAGGGGCGCATCGTGCTGGGCGAGGAGAGCAACGCGCTGCGCGAGAAGGTGAAGGGTCTCTTGGCCGGCGGCAAGAAGAATATCGTCCTCAACATGGACAACGTCACCTACATTGATAGCGCCGGCCTCGGCACGCTGGTGGCCTCGCACCACAGCGCGAAGTCCCAGGGCGCCGCCTTGAAGCTTTCGAACCTCGGGTCGAAGTTCCAGGAAGTCCTGCAAGTCACCAAGCTGCTGACCGTCTTCGATGTCTATGATTCCGAAACAGCGGCGATACGCAGCTTCTCCAAGTAACCTCTTCTTCTCCGGCAATATCTTTGGCGTGTGGCTTGGCCGTTCCCGGCGCCCGCCGCTACAGCTCGTAAATTGTGACTCCGCTCAGCAATTTGGGATAAAAGTCCGTGGACTTCTGAGGCAGGACTTCGCCGGACGTCGCCATGCTCATGACCTGTTCGACGCCGACCGGGTTCAGCAGGAAGCACACCTTGGCCGCGCCGCGATCCACTGCGGAAATCGCCGCTTCCATCTCCCGCTCGTAAGTAACGTTTTTCTCTCGCACCACGTCTTCCGCGGAAATCCCTAATCCTTTTTCCAGCACCAGACCGTGGAGCAACACCACATCCAGCTCCCTCTGGGGCGGCGAAACCTTCGGGAGCAGCTCCGCAAGCCTCGCCTCCGGCTTCAGAAGCAGCAAGTAGAATGCTCGCGCATTCTCTTTCTGCGCTGCATAGGCGCCGAGGGCGCGGCGCTCGCGCCCACGCGCCGAAAGCTGAGCGATAAACGACCTCAGCGCGGTTTCGCGCTCGGCGTTTGTCGCGAAACGAAATTCCTGAAGCTCGAAATGGGTTTCCAGTTTTCGGCGAAACGCTTCCCAGGCAAACTCGCGCAGGTTTCCAACCACGCGGTGCGTCGGCAGAATGGTCAACCCTTCGCCGTGCATATTCACCAGCGTCATCATCACTTTCTCATGCGGCGCGTTTCGGTCCGCCGTCCTCAGCCGCGCCCGGCACTCGTCGCGGTACGCCAGCGCCGTTTCGTAACGATGATGCCCATCGGCGATCACCAGCTTCTTATCCGCCAGCAGTTGCCGGATCCGCGCCATGCGCGCCTCGTCGGAAATCACCCACAGCCGGTGCGCCACGCCGTATTCGTCGCGAACATCCATCGCCGGCGGTGCACTGCAAACCTCATCAGCCAGCGCGTCCACCATCCGCTCCGGGTCGGAATACAGCATAAAGAGTTGGCCCGTGTGCGCGCGCGTATGCCGCAGCAATTCCAGACGGTCGGCTTTCGGACCCTCGAGCGTCTGCTCATGCCGGAAGACCACGCCCGCTGAGTAATCCTCGATGCGGCTCAGCGCGATGATCCCCCGGCGCACGCGGCGCTCTTTTGTCCCCGGAACTTCATAGTCCTGCTCGGAAACGTAAAGTGACGGCTCCGGGTCCCGCACCAGCACGCCTTTTGCGATCCATTCCTCGAGCGCCCTTGCCGCGCGCGTGTAGACGTTGTTTTGCGGAGTGTCTTCCGGAAAACTCCGGCCCTTTTCGATGGTAATCAGGTTGTGCGGATCGGCCGCCGCGTACTTCTCCTGCATCGCGGGGGTGATCTTGTCGTAGGGTTGCGTCAGCACGCGGCCGAATTGCGCCCGCGCGGGGTTGTAGCGGTACGCCGCAAACGGAAATATCTCGGCCATGCCCTCTCTGGCTTTCGATGAAGCCTGTACCAGAACGATTCATTCTACGCTCGCGGAAGGCAAAAGCCGCAGGGCCGCAGCGTTCGCGGCGAGCGCAGACGAATCACTGCAACACAAGGAGCCGCAATTCTGCCGGCAAACCGTGGCGCGTCTTACAGTAGAATTCACTAGCCGTCCATGCGCTTTCGCGACACACTGCGCCTCGCCCTCCAGGCCCTTTCCGCGCACAAACTGCGCACCGCGCTCACCCTGCTCGGCCTGGTGGTCGGCGTCACCTCGCTCATTCTGGTGATGACTCTGATCCAGGGCGCCAACGGCTACGTAAAAACCAAGATCGCCAATCTCGGCGTGGATATTTTCCAGGTCTCCAAAATGCCCTTGGCCACTTCCAACTTTAACGAAGTTCTTAAAGCCAAGAAATTCCGCGAACTTACTCTGGACGACTCCCGATCCATCGTCGAGCGCTGCGCCGCGTGTCTGGCCGTGGGCGTGCAGGCGCGCACCACCGGAGAGATTCGCGGCCCCCAGCGCAGTCTTGTGGACGTCACCTTGCGCGGCGAAACCGCCAACATGGGCTGGATCAGCACCCTGAACATCCCCTCCGGCCGCTTCTTCACCGAAAGCGAGCAGGCCGCCGCCGCGCCGGTCACCGTCATCGGCGCCGAGGTCGCCGACAAGATTTTTCCCCAGGGCAACCCGCTCGGCAAAACCATGCGCATCGCCGGCGAGGAATTCACCGTGATTGGTGTGGCCGAGCGCATCGGCGCGGTCCTCGGTCAGGACCAAGACACCTTCGTAATTTTCCCCTTCAGCGTTTATGAGAAACTTTTTGGCGCTCGCAGCGGCCTCATTTTTCAAATCAAAGCCGCGCCGCCGCTGGAGACTGCCGAAGGCCAAGTGCGCCTGGTGCTCCGCGCCCGCCGCCATCTGGCCCCGGCTGCCGCTGACGATTTCTATTTCACCACCGCCGATACTTACCTGGAGCTCTGGCGCGACATCAGCTCCGTTTTTTTCCTCGTCTTTCTCCTCATTTCCTCGGTCTCCTCCATCGTCGGCGGCATCGTCATCATGAACATCACGCTGGTGAGCGTCACCGAGCGCACCCGCGAAATCGGTCTGCGCCGCTCGGTGGGCGCGACCCAGCGCGACATCGCCCGCCAGTTTCTTGTCGAAGTCCTGGCGCAGTGCCTTGCCGGCGGCCTTATCGGAGTGGCGCTGGGATTCTCTCTCGCGCTTCTGCTGCGCCAGCTCACCCCGTTTCCCGCCGTGGTTCGCGGCTGGGTCGCACTGCTCGGTCTGGGTCTCGCCTCGTTGATTGCGCTCATCTTCGGCGTGTATCCCGCCGTCAAGGCCGCGCGGCTCGATCCTGTCGTCGCCCTGCGCACCGAATAATCCGCGCTTCACCCGGCCTTTCACAAAGCCCGCGTCACTGTCTGCGCCGGACGCTCCGGTGATACCCTTGTGCCGTTCCAACTTTTTGAGCCAAATTGTGGGGGCTTCGATGAAATATTCCTACGTCTTGCTGAGCGAGAAGGATGGAGAGTTCTACATCGGCAGCACAGGCGATTTGCGAGAGCGCTTGCGGCAGCATAACAAGGGGCAAGTACGTTCCACGGACTATCGACGCCCTCTGCGACTGATCTACTATGAGGGTTGTTTGACCGCGGACGACGCGCGCCGGCGTGAACGTTACTTGAAGACGGGGCGAGGAGGGCGCTACCTCAAACAGCGACTCGCCTCGTGGCTCTCCGAAATTCGGAGCCATAAGTTGGAACGGCACTAGTTTCAATGATGACCCGCGCGGAATGGAAAGAAAGCCTCGGCGTGGCGCTCGCCACACTGGCGAGCCAGAAGACCCGCGCGTTTCTCACCATGCTGGGCGTGGTCATCGGAGTCGCCAGCGTCATCAGCGTCGCCGCCATCATCCAGGGCCTCAACCAGCACATCACCGATAAGGTCCGCTCCATCGGCTCGCAGACCTTTTTCTTCACGCGTTTCCCCGCGTTCACGTTTGACTTCGACCACCTCCCGCAGGAAATCCGCATGCGCAAACATTTCGTTCCGGAAGACGCCGAAGCCATCCGCGAAAACTGTCCCGCCGTGCAAAAGGCCATGCCCATCCTCACCCGCGCCGCATTTCTCGGCGGCTCGAACGAGGTCCGCTATCAGGATAACCACGTCCAGGAACCCATCCTCCGCGGCGCCGGCCCCGAGTTGGTGAACGTCTTGCCGATTTACGCCATTGCCCGCGGCCGCTTCTTCACCGAGCAGGAAGAGTCCCACGCCGCGCGCGTCACGGTTCTTGGCTCGCCAATTTCCGACGCGCTTTTCGGCGCGCTCGACCCCATCGGCCGCGATGTCCGCGTCAACGGGATCCCTTTTCAGGTGGTCGGCGTCCTCGAACCCAACCAGGGCCTGTTTGGCGGGCCGGGCGCCGACCAGTTCGTCCTGATTCCTTACCGCGCCTTTCACAAACTCTATCCCGAGATCGAAGAGGTGGTCATCGCCGTAAGCGCCTCCGACCCTTCGATGATGAGCGCCGCCCAGGACCAGGCCGTCGAAGTCCTCCGGCGCCGCCGCCACGTCCCCGCCGCAAAGCCCAACGACTTCGAGATTACTTCGCCCGATCTGATCACCGATCTCTGGAAAAATCTCACCAGCGCTATCGTCGCCCTCACGCTCATCATCGCCTCCATCGGCCTGTTCGTCGGCGGCATCGGCGTGATGAACATCATGCTCATCAGCGTCACCGAGCGCACCAAGGAAATCGGCGTCCGCAAAGCCGTCGGCGCCCGCGGCAGAGACATCCTCGCGCAGTTTCTTCTCGAAGCCATGACGCTCACCAGCGTCGGCGGCGTCATCGGCATCGCCTCGGGCATCGTCCTCAGCGTCGGCGTGGCCTACTTCATTCCCTCGCTCCCCGCCCGCGTCTCGGTGTTCTGGACCCTGATGGGCCTGCTGATTTCCCTCAGCGTCGGCTTGTTTTTTGGGATTTATCCCGCCGTGAAAGCTTCCAACCTCGACCCTGTCCGCTGCCTCCGCTATGAATAACTCGCTTAGCGTTAATGGCCTCTCGTGACCCCTCGAAAAGCGACAAATTGTTATCTAGGAGGGAGATGTTGGTAGGGGACGGTCGGGATCGAACCCACGACCTTCGGCTTAAATCTAACGCCCTACCGCGTCAAACTTATTCTTTTTCCTTTTGTATTCCGATTCCCAACAAAGCGCCCACAAGGGCAGCGACGGTTTCTCCGGTGAGCAGTTTTTGGAGCGCCATTGTCAAGAGCAACGGGACTCCAAGCGAAATTGTAAGGGCTTGAATTGTCTTTGGTCCGATTCCCCTGTCTTGAGTGACTTTGTTGCGGATCACAAGAAAAGCGCAGATGGCCCCGATGACCCAAGCCCCGGCTTGAAGAATGTATTCCCACATGATCGCTGGACACCTCTGTGGGCGGATTCTACCACGCAGTACTTACAAATTCGGCAACTCCGCGCCGATTTCGCTGGCCCGTTTGGAAAATGCGCCCCACCACGGATCGCCGATTTTGTCCTGCGCCTTTAATTCAAGAACTATGCGGTGCGGATGATGAAGCAGGATGTAGCCGTACTTCCGACTTCCGTTCGGCTGGACGCTGATGAACCCAAGATCCCGCAGCATCTCAATCCGCTCCCGCCAAGAACGCACATTGCGCCCCGATGTCGTGAAGCCCGACGAATAGGCAAAGCCCTCTTCGTCAGTCACTTCAACGAACGAGTCGTCCATCTGGCGGCACCACAGGTCGAAATACACCCGCGAAATATCCCTGCCCTTATCTTTCAGTTCGTCAATGAGAGTCATCACCAGCGGGAGAGTCCGAGGGATGGTTGAGTAGCCGTCCTCGGTCGTGCGGTGCCAGAGCTTCTCAGCCTCACCCGGCCAGAGATTGTCGCGCAATTCCTGACGCCGGACCGCGACCTTGGTCAAGGGCTTTGACACAGCTTTGTGGAATTTTGGGTCAAGTCTTGCTGCTGGTGCTGGTAGAACCATGTAAGTTTTGCCTCGCTTTATCCGGCCCTGAGAGGTAGCGGTCCCCGCAGAGCCGGAAGTGCCCTCTGGGCCACCCTTACAATTGGGTGTATCCCCAGAATCACTTCGATGCTACAATCCAACGCCATGATTGTAAAGGACTTTTGTCGGGCAGTGGAAATAGGAGGGGAAACGACAGTGCTATTTTGCCGGATGTCCCGCCGCTAATTCCGCTGCTTGGGGGCCCTGGAATGGCGTTTTTTAGCTGTGCATTCACTGGTAGAGTTGGACTTATGATTGATATCCGTTCTCAATGTGCTCCTGTGCTCAGTGTGCTCACAGGTGCTGCCGTGTCCTCCAATATTCAGCGCCGCCCCGCTCGCCGCACGCAGAGGAGAAATTCACCGTGTTCAATATCAGAGGCAGCGCCTATCGGCTGATAACCGAGATCAACTATAGGACGGGAAGAATCTTTCTTCGGCATGTCTTGACCCATGCCGAGTATGCTGAGGAAGGCTGGAAAAAATGAGCACCCTTACGGTCAGTCCCGAATACACCGCGCTCCTCGCCAAGATTCCTCCCAAGGTCATCCGCACCGAGAAGGAAAACGAGGCGTACACGGAGATTCTTTACGATCTCGACCGCCGCAGCAAAACCCTCACACCGGCCGAGAAGGAACTCGCGCAACTCCTCACGCTATTGATCGAGGACTTCGAGGAAAAGCGCTACCGCCTGCCGCGCGCGAAACCCCTCGAAGTGCTGCACATCTTGATGGATCAGCATGGTCTCAGGCAGAAGGACCTCGTAGACGTTTTCGGCGCCCCCAGCATCGTCTCGGAAGTCTTGACCGGAAAGCGCGAGCTAAACAAACACCACATCCAGCGCCTCAGCCGCCGCTTCCGTGTTTCCCCGGAACTCTTTTTCTAGGCGTGCGACGCCCTTTAGTGTGGGAGGAGTCGAATGACAACGTTTCTGCAGTGGCTTTTCTATACGCCGCTAGGCGCCTTCTGGCTGGGGATCTTTGGGGGCGGATTGTGCGGCTACTCCGTAGGTGTGTCGATCGGCCAAGACCGCGGTTGGAAACGCGGCCGGGACGATATGCTAAAAGAACTTGAAAACCCAGATTCACTTAGAGCGGCCATTCGGGACTATTCGTTGCGGCAGGGCAAACCGAAGTGAATTTATCCTCCAGCACCACCCGCTTCACAGTTTGCGCTCTTGCTTGCGCTCCTCCAGCAAGATTCGCAGTGCCGATGGCTCGCCCTTAAGTGAGCCCCGAAGCCTCCGAACAAACTCTGCCGTCAGCGGCTGGAGCATCAAGCCGTTCTCCCCTCCACAAACGCAACCTGAGTTCCTTTGCGAATCCCGTACTTCCGGCGCAGCTTGGATGGAATCACGAGCTGCCTTTTCCTCGTCACCGTCGTGACTTCGCGCTTCATCATCGCTCCGTTAGGGTATTCCGCGGCCCGAGAAGTATACCTAGCTCCCGCAGAAGTAAGTCAATTTAGAAATTGCCTTACTGCGGGGCCCTGACTCCGCCCTTCCGCAAAATAGAGTCGTTCCTAAGGGCCAAATCAGGCCTTGACAGCCGTTGGCGATTGTGGTATAAGTACTTTTGTAGTAATCGCCAGGTTTACCCTGAGCGCCTGTGGCGACGACCTGTTGTTGGGAGTTCCGACTGGGGTCGGAAAGGGCGCCCGCTAGGCAGCTTCACGCCGCCGGAAAGACCGCAGTCAGGAAGGTCAAAGAGAAAGCGCGATGCCCGTAAGCCCCTTAGAGACAAACCACGGGGTGATGTGTGTCTCTCTGTCCAACTTCCAACACCTCACCTCCAACCTCTGTTCTTCGCTAAACCCTTTAACATCAACACTTCCGAGAGATGCGTCCGCAAGTCCTGTAGCATCAACACTTACAAGAAAACTGCACTTCAAACCCTTTAGAATCAACACTTACAAAA
>Ga0209648_10004048_pt1 | contig 12401 bp, 11 predicted proteins | sample GraSoi2013_115cm_FD_185830 | JGI IMG/M metagenome (GOLD analysis project Ga0209648, IMG submission 185830) | Grasslands soil microbial communities from the Angelo Coastal Reserve, California, USA - Sample 9_17_2013_115cm (SPAdes) (version 2) | ecosystem: Environmental > Terrestrial > Soil >...
TTTCTCGAATCGGCCGTGGAGGCTGGCGAAATTCAGTATTACGGGATGGCTACGTGGAACGGCTTCCGGCACGATGCCCGCGCGCGCGACGCCATGCAGCTCGGTGAAATCGCGCAGATCGCCCAGGAAATTGCCGGTGGCCGGCATCGCTTCCGCTTCGTACAGGTGCCATTCAACCTGGGGATGACGGAAGCGCTGACGCTCGGCAATCAATCGCTCCGCGGGCATCATCGAACGATCATGGAGGCGGCAAGTGAACTGGATATTTCGCTGATTGCCAGCGCTTCGCTGCTGCAAGGTCAGGTAGCGAAGAATCTGCCGGAGTTTGTCGCAGAGGCTCTGGGTCTCGCAAACGACGCGGAACGGGCGCTGCAATTTGTGCGCTCCTCACCGGGAATTACCACGGCGCTGGTGGGGATGTCCCGGGCGGAACACGTGAAAGCCAACGCGCGGCTGGTGAGCATCCCTCCAGCGACGGTAGACGAGTTCGGCAAACTATTCGCACGCGGCGAAGGCGCTTGACCGGTAGGCCTGTCATCCTGAGGTTCGACGAAGTCGAACCCGAAGGATCTCATCCGATCTAGCGGCGAAGCCGAAAAACATCTCCCGTCAACCACGCGTTGATGGCGTTCCCCAGTTGGTCGAGTTTCCCCGCGAAGAAATGATCCACTCCCTCGACGACAACGAGATGATTATTGCCGGGTAGAGTGGGAATCAGCGCTTTGACTCTTTCGATGTCACCGTGTTCGTCGTTTCCTCCATGCACAAATAACTTAGGTTTGTCGCACTGGCGCAGGAATGAAAAATCCGTGCTGTTGACGGGGATGCCCAGCCCGATCAGGTGAGAGACTCGCGGATCCTCGCAGCCGGCGCGCATGCCAACCCAGGCGCCAAAACTGAATCCCGCAAGCATCAGCGGCACACCGGGAAATTCGGAAGCAAGAAAGTCCAGCGCAGCGCGCACATCGTCCCGCTCGCCGAGACCACGGTCGTGCACCCCGGCGCTGAGCCCTGCACCGCGAAAATTGAACCGCAATACAGGGATGCCAAGTGCATCCAAGGATTTCGCCGTCTGGTAAATCACTTTGTTGTGCATCGTGCCGCCAAAAAGCGGATGCGGATGGCAGACAACCGCGGCGAGCGGCGGACGCGCGGAAGAAGGCGGCGTCCAGAGAATCGCTTCAAGGCGTCCGGCAGGTCCTTCCAAAAAGAAATTGCGCGTGTCGTGGATGCTGGTCATCGATGCACAGTGAATAAATTGGCAGTTTAGCGCATCGAACGAAAAACACCGAATGCCCCCGGAAGTTATCGGCTTACTTATTCCACGCGGCAAACACAGACGTCGAGTGCAACGCTGCCCGGCAGGGAAGTCACGCGCACCACTTCGGAGAGAAATTCGGCGGTGCCGTGCCAAGGCGCAGAGGCCGGATCTGCAAACGCGATTTTCAGGCGATCCCCGAGCGCGTACTCGCGGTGACTGCGAAAGCGCAGGCCCTTGGCCGAAACATCAATGGTCATGGTCTCTTCAAACCAGGGAATTCGTTCAGGATGAACGCGAACAGGAATCGCGAGAGCCATCCGCATGCTGCCGCGCCGTTCGTTTTCGCGATGATGCGCATTTCCGTTGGAAGCGGGGCGCTGGCGTTCTTCCAAATGAACTGCAACAGCAAAGGTCGCGGGAGCTTCGGCGATGCCGACAGCGCTCGCGAGTTGGTCCGGTTTTGCGGAAAGCTTTCCCGCCGACGGGCTCCCGGTTTGAGGTTTTTCGCGCGCATTTGTGGAACGAATGACTTCAAGTTCTTGCTCGCAACGAACGACGTGAGCGGCCACTTCGGGCTGTCCGTCGCGCAACGAAGCGTCATAAGGAAAAGTGACCCAGACACTTGTTCCGCAAGTATGTGCTTCCTTCATGGAAACCAGCAGGCCGCTGCGCGAGACGTCGATGGTCTCTGCCAATTCGATTTTCTGGCCAAACGGCGCAGTCCAGCGCAAGCGTACCGGAAGACGCATACGCACGCGGCGATGCTGGCGGGTGTCCATAGGCGTAACAGTACTGCCCTCGGGGTGATACAACCCTGAGTATAGGGCGCACGTATTGAAACCGCCAAGACCTCGTACTAGGACAAAAATCCCTGATTTTCGCGTTGCAGTTTGTTCGAGCCAATGTTAGCTTTGCCCCAAGTTCCACAGCCCCAGGGGGTATTGATGAGTGAAGGAGCGGACCGCCGCGAAGCGCGGCGATTCACGATGAGTCTTCCCATGCGGGTTTCACCGCGGGCCAAAAGACGCGAACTGGACGCGCACACGCGCGACGTCAGTTACCGCGGCCTGTACTTTGTCGCTGACGCCGATTTCGAAGTTGGCAGCGAAATCGAATTCGTGATTACCCTTCCGCAGCAAGTCACCCAGTCGGGTGATGTAAATATCCGCTGCCAGGGAGAGGTTGTGCGGACTGAGCCCACCGGGAACGGAACCGTGGGCATTGCTGCAAAAATCGCCCGATATGAATTCATCCCTGCTACGGCAACTGCCGCGTAGGATTTCTTCCCCGCATTTTTCGGGCAACTCCCCAATCGCGGCAACATCTGAGTACAATGTGGTGGACGCTTTTTTTTGCTTGGGGGAAGCCATGTATCACTACGACGCGAAGATTGCGCTCGAGGAATTACAGGAAGAGGCGCTGCTTCCGCATCCGGTAAGACTGCGTGACATGATTCTGCGGACGAAGCTGGGGCCGCAGGAAGCGCAGCTCCTGAATCATGATTTTCAGGAATACCTGACGCGTTTTGGCGAACTGCAAAAAGTCGGACGCGGCATCCTGGAAAAAATCGCCGCAGGCCAGCGGAAGACTTCCTGATGCGGCGCCATACCCTGTTGATTGATGCGGACGACACGCTCTGGGAAAACAACGTATTCTTCGAGAAGCTGATCGAGGATTTTATCAGCATCGTCGAGCCGTACGGCTATACCCGCGCTTACATCCGCCACATCCTGAATGAAACGGAACGCAAGAATATCCGGCAATACGGTTATGGAGTGCGCAGCTTTGGGCGCTCGCTGGAAGAGACGTACATAAAGCTGGCGGACCAGATGGCCAAACGCGAGACGCTCGCGCTGATTCATGGCCGCGTCATCGACCTGGAGCGGACGCCTCCGAAAATTCTGGATGGCGTGCCGGAAACCCTCGCGTATCTCACCGAGCGACACCGGCTGATTTTGTTTACGAAGGGCGAGCCTGCGGAACAGGCAGCGAAAGTCGAGCGATCGGGGCTGCAGGGATTTTTTGAATTTATAGAAATCGTTCCGGAAAAAGACACGGAAACGTATGGCGGACTCGTTCGCAAACACAAAATTGTGAAGACCCACGGGTGGATGATCGGCAACAGCCCGCGCAGCGACATCAATCCAGCGATGAAGATCGGTCTCAACGCCGTCTACATCCCCCACCAACACACCTGGACTCTGGAACACGAACCGGTGATGGCCGGCTCGGGAAAACTGGTGATCCTGCCGGCGTTTCGCGAACTGCGCGGTCATTTCTAGCGCGAGTGCAGCCTATTCGGTCTGCCCAAATTGGATGTTGCACCCGTGGATGCCTGCGCGAATCTAACCTCTTGTAACTTTCGGAAGGAGCTGTCCGTGTCCACCACCGCAATTTCTCCGCAAACCGATTGGCGACAGGAGTGGTTCGAGATTGAAGATGCCACCTACTTGAATTTGGCGAGCCAGTCGCCGATGCCGAAAGTTTCGATTCGCGCGGTGCAAGCCGCGCTGGAAGCAAATAAATATCCGCACCAGAAGCCGGATTCCACTTTCTTCGAAGTGCCCAATCGCCTCCGCGCGTCCCTCGCGAAATTGATCGGCGGAAGGCCCGAAGAGATTGGGCTGACGAGCGGGGCGAGCGCTGGTGTGGCGGCGGTTGCGTATGCCCTGACGTGGAAGCCTGGAGACGAAGTCGTCACCGCCAAGGGCGAGTTTCCGCTGCAATATGCAACATGGAAACCGATGGAAGAACGAGAGGGACTGAAGCTGAAAATTGTTTCGCCTCGCGAACGGTTTATCACCGCGGACGATTTAATCGCCGCGCTCACTCCACGGACGCGCCTGGTGTCCGTGAGCATGGTGAGATATGACGACGCTTCGCTGCTGGATGCCGCGCGCGTTGCGGCGGCGTGCCACAAGCAGGGGGCGCTGTTATTGCTGGACACCAGCCAGTACTGCGGCGCGATTCCGATGGATGTGAAACAGCTGGGGGCCGACTTTGTTGTTTCTGCCGGATACAAATGGCTGCTGGGGCCGTTCGGGACAGGATTCTTCTGGGCCAAGAGCGAACACCTTGGAATGGTGCGGCCGGGGCCATTTTATTGGATGGCCCTGATGAGTTCGCACAATTTCGCCGCGATGAACTTCGAAGATCCGAAACCAGCGGCTAACGCGAAACGTTGGGATGCGCCGGAATCGGCCAGTTATTTCAATTTCAACCTGGTGGCGATGGACGCGTCCGTGGATTTTGTGGTGCGCACGGGACCGGAGTTGGTCCAGGCGCACAACCACAAATTAATTGAACTCCTGTTCGAGCGATTGCCCAAGGATCGCTTTGTGATCGCGAGTCCTCTGGATCCGGCGCGGCGCGGCACTTTTGGATGCTTTGCCGCGCGCAGCCCGGAGAAAACGGCGGAATATTATCAACGTTTGCGGAAAGAGAATGTCGTCGTCAGCTTGCGCGAAGGGAACATTCGCGTTTCACCATACTTGTACAACACGGAGCGGGACATCGACCGACTGATCAGCGTGGTTACTCCGTGAGTCAGCAGGAAAGCTGGCCAAAAATTGCGGTCGTTGGCGCGGGCGCCGTGGGCGGATATTTCGGCGGACTGCTGGCGCGCGCGGGTGCGCCAGTGACGATGATTGGACGTGTGCCGTTTGTCGAAGCCGTCGAGAAGAACGGACTTTTCCTCGACACATTTCAGTTTCAAGAGAGTGTGCGAGTCGAGGCGTCCACCGAACTCAGCGCCATGCACGGAGCGGAAATTGTTCTTTTTTGCGTGAAGACCACGGACAACGCAACAACAGCGCGGGCGCTGGCTCCGCTGCTGGCTCCCGGCGCGTTGGTCCTGAGCATGCAGAATGGCGTGGACAACGTGGAACAGATTCGCGCTGCTGCGGCGATCGATGCGCTTCCTGCCGTCGTTTATGTCGCGGCTTCGGTGCCGGAGCCCGGGCGGGTGAAACACGTTGGCCGCGGCGATTTGGTCGTTGGGCCGGAAAACGAAAAGACGAAACGCATCGCGGCGCTTTTCTCGCGCGCGCAAGTGCCGTGCCGCATTTCGGAAAATATAGAGGGCGAGCTCTGGACCAAGCTGGTGTGGAATTGCGCCCTGAACGCTGTCTCCGCTCTGGGCCGCGCGAAGTATGGATCAATCGCCTCCAGCCCGGACGCGTGGAAAGTTGTCGAGACGGTCGTTTATGAAGTCCTTGCCGTGGCGCGAGCCGCGGGAATTCAGCCGACCGGCTTGGAAGATCCCAAGGCGGCGCTGGCGGGCGCACTGAAAATTGCCACGCAGATGGCGGAAGCGCTTTCCTCCACCGGACAGGACATGAATCGTGGTAAGCGCACGGAGATTGATTCGCTGAATGGGTATGTTTCCTGCCGTGGCGCTGAGCTGGGCGTGCCTACACCTGTAAATCACGCGCTATATGCCTTGGTTAAGCTGGCCGAAGGCCGTTCGTAGCCCTGATATCCTCCGGATTGCCCCGCTCGGTTGTCGCCTGAATAAGGCGTCGTGGGAAAGCGGCGGCAAGCCGCCGCACTTCAAGAACTTTCTAGTTAACAATAACCGGACCCCCACCCCTGTTTTTTGTAAGTGTTGCATCTAAAGAGCTTAGCAATGCCACAAGTCTTTTAGAATCAACACATACGGACCGTTGTGTAAGTGTTGATTCTAAAGCTAGTTACGTGCAACTTTCTCGTCCTACTACGAGTGCTGATTCTAAGAGATTTGAAGCCGCAGAATTAAGTGGGGATGGACCGAAAAGAAAAGCGGGAGCAGCTCCCGCACTCCAAACGAAGTTCTCTACAGCGTTAAGTGTATCAGAAAATAAGAGAAAGTCAAGAGCAATTTTGGGGACTGGCAAACTTTGTAGCCCGAAATCCCAAGTTGAAGAGAGATTTCTCCGCTCCGGGGCGGCAAAAACCGCCGCCCCTCCGGTCGAAATGACAGATTTGCGGACCACGCCTTCGAGATTGGTGTTCTTTGCTAACGGTCGGGAGAGGCGTGGAAGGGGATGTGGACGATGGCTTCGAGTTCGATGGGGGTTCCTTGTTTGGTGGCGGGGCGGAACTTCCACTGGCTGAAGGCGTTCATGGCGTTGGCGTCGAGCTGCTCATCGATACCACGCACCAATTGAATGCTGTCGACCGAGCCGTCGCGGCGGATTACGGCGTAGAGGACGACTTCGCCTTCCACATGCTCGTTAACTAAGCTGGGGGGATATTTCGGGTCGATCTTTCTAAGTGGCCCGGGGGCGGAGACTTCCGATGAATCTGTGCGAGGGCCGCCGGAGTTCTCACGCAGCTCGGAGAAATTGAGAATCCAGCTTCCCGTGGCGCTGTTCAGGTTGGGCATGTTGACGAGCATTTTGTAGATCTTTCTTGAGGCGAAGATCTGCTCGGGCTGCGCAGCGGGGGGAAGCGCAGCGAAATTTGGCGGGCCGGTCCTCTCGGGTGGGTCATCGGGCTTGGCGTGGGGATCGGGCTTGAGGATGAGCGCGCGCGGAGGGGCCGCGCTGATTTTCGGGGGTCCACCTGAGCCGGAAATGGCGCTGTTTGCGGGCGGATCGCCTCCGCTAATGCTGATGTCCATGCCATTTTTTCCGCCGCCGTTGCCTGTTCCAGTTCCACCGCTACTCGCCGGGCCGCCGCTCGTCCCTCCGTTCGCGCCGGGCGTTCCATTTGGCGCGCCGCCGGGAACGCCAGGCTGCTTACCTTCGGGTGAAATGGAAACGCGCGCCGCCAGATTCCCTTGGGGCGGGACGACGGGTGCGGGAGGGCCGGGTGTGGCAGAGAGGGCGATAAATGTTGCGGCATTTCCATTGGCTTGGGCTGTGGTTACATCCGGCGCGGGTTCTTCAGCACGCATTTGCGTGCGCTGCGCGAGACGTGGGGCGGCACCGGCGTTCAGTTCCAATTTGGGACGGGCGGGGGCGTTTGGCAACATGGAGGGGGCGATGTCCCCTAGTTTTTGGTCAAGCGTGGGAAGGTCGGGAACCGGCTCGGCGATTAACTTAACCTTGCGAAGTTCGCGCGGGCGCAGCTTGGAAAGTGTTTCCTGGCTGATTTGCAGGCGCGGACGCGCGGGAGCCGTCATTTGCTGGAGCTGCACGATGTTGGGAAGGTTCGGAAGAATCTTTGGCGGCTCCGGGGGAGCAGCGGAATTGACCAACGTCTGGCGCGGATGCGTCGGGCGAACGGGATCGGTAAAGATGCGCTGGCGCGGATGGAAAGCGTCGGCACCTTCGGGCGGGAGTGGCTTATCGGGTTCGCCGCGCGGACTGGGCTTGGCCTTCGGTGCCTTCATGTCGACTAACGGAAAATCGTTGATGGGGCCGGACCAGGTGAGTTCCGTGTTGTCGAATGCGGAAAAGTGGGTTGGGGAAGCGGGGAAGCGCGGGGACGGCATGATGATAAAGACGACGTGCCAGAGGGCGGCAGCTACGAGAGCGCGACGGGGGATGCGGCGCTCAACCCAGCACTCCTTGAAGAGGCTACCAGCCAGAAAGTTCTTGGGGACACGGGTCCAGGTCAGAACCGCGGCGATGCTGCTGCCAATCCCTTGATGAAAGCTTCCCCAAGCAAGGTCGAGGTTAGGTGCTTTTATTACTCGCAGACGCGCGGGAGCGGCAGGCTTGGGGGCCGGTCCCAGGAGATCGGACGCTTGGAAGACCTGGTTCAAAGACAATTCCCTTTCGTTAATAGTAAGCCGCGCACAGCTAGTTTGGCGCGGTGAATCGGACACGGCAAAGAAAAAAGCTCATGGCAACAAAACGGGTCTGAAAACCCGCCACTACAAAGAACAAACAATTCAAAATCAAGGATGCGCGAGCACCTCAACATAGATGAAACTCGGCTGGCGGGGGTTTACTCGGCCGAGCTATTTTTGCCGCCGGCGAGGAGACAGGCTGAAGCCTGTCCCACTATAGCCGGACTCCCGACCGGGTCGGGATAAATGCCGCCCGGCCTCTACAAAGGCAGGAGGCGGTAAAAGCTCAGGGCGGCATCGCCCTGTCTGAGAACGCGGAACCTCTTTATGGCGCCGGGTTCTTCGGGTAAATCGAAGTTGCGGCGATGCTCGGCGACAACGATGCCGCCGGGCGCGAGAAGATCGGCGGAACCTACGAATTCTAGCACGCGGGAGTAGTCTTCGGCAGCAGTGTAGGGGGGATCGAGGAAAATGTGGTCGAACGCGGGTGTGCCTGAGTTTTTTCGAGCCGCTAGCATAGCGAGGCCGCGAAGAGCGTCCACGGCCAGGACGGTTACGCCGGCATCGATGCCCAGGGACTCGAGATTGCGGCGAATCAGGGTGACGGCGGGTGCGTGATTTTCGATGAAGACGACTTCTGCGGCGCCGCGGCTGAGGGCTTCAATGCCGATGGCACCAGTTCCAGCGAAAAGATCGACGAATCGAGAGCCGGCGATGTTGGGGGCCAGCACGTTGAAGAGTGTTTCGCGGAGGCGGTCGCTGGTGGGGCGTAGGGCGAGGCCTTTGAGACTTTTCAGGATGCGGCTTCGGTAGATTCCGGCGATGACGCGCATGAGTGCAGTTTTAAGTTGTCAGTTCTTGGTCTTTAGTCAAGGAATCGGAGTGATGCTTTGCAGCCCTCTTTGAAGTGTTGCCGGATGCAAGCAGGCTAGGGACCGTATCACTTCTTCTTCTCACCAGGCCTCTTGGCCTTTGCCTGTTTTCTTTCTCTAGCTGTGGGGCCTCCGATAACAATGCTCCGCAAATAGTCACCCAAGTCCTGTCTAGTAACCAACTCAACCGCATTCCCACCAAGGTCAACCTGCCACTGTATAGAGCCGGTGAGAATATGAATGCGCCCATATCCCGGGGCTATCGCTGGCACACCGTCTGTCTTGGCAACCTCGTGCTTTGCGAGATTCATGCGTAGAGCTTCGATCCTACGGAACATGGGTTCTACCCGCGCGTAGGCCCGATCAAGCTCAGCACCGAACGCCTTGTCCTTTCGCAATTGTTCCAGTTGGCCCTGAAGGTATAACCCCGCAAGCTGCTTTTGGCCTTTTTTTTCGGGCACGGCAGGCTTCTGAACATCCTTCTTCAATTGCCTGACGCGCTGTCGCCAGGTACGGAGTAGTTCATAGGCTGCAAAAACCCACATTTGGCTCAGCGCCGATACCATCATGGTACTCTGCAGTGGGGTGCGTTCGAGATCCACGTACTCCCTCAGCAGTTCCCGCTCAAGGTCCCGCATGTAGAAATCTACTAGCATCACATTCTGTCCCTGCATGGACAAATATAGGTCATCAAAAAGTGGCAAATTCCATTCAAGATCGGCGAACGAGATGGATTGGTTGCGAGAGGTCACTAGCGTCCCTTCATTTCTCGGACTTCTGTGGGAGAAACGAGTGCTCCTTTCTCCACCGCTCTGAACCCTTTATGACAAAAATGTCCTCTTGTGTCTGATCGGCTTGAAAAAACTTGCAAGATTCCTTTGTTCTATCATCAAGCTGTTTTACCGAATGAGTTGAGGAAATATGCTTGTCCGCAAAAGAAATCTGGATCGTAACTGTCATGCAGATTCCACTCGAATCCGTGGCGATAATTCCGTCCTTATCCCACCGGATGACATGAAGATAGTTAAGGGTGACGTGCGGATGGTCCATATAGGATTCCGCCGTGGCTTCCACGCAATTCATGCCATTTCTAAAACAATCGATTTCAGTTTCGCTGGGAAATGCCGGCTTTTCCTTCGAGTCAGCGGGAATCCAGTTACCAGTGGCGGAAAAACTGTCCTTGTCGTAAACGAAGAAAAGCGTTTGGGCCGGCGCGGGCAAGGCCGTAAGTAGCGCGATTGCAAAGATTGCGCGTTTCATGGAATGGCAGCGTAGCACTTTGGCTTGTCATTCGGAAGGCATGCCCGCTTAGTCTTGTAATAGTTGCGCGATGGCGAAGAGCGTTGGCCCTCGTGGTTGTGGTTAGATTTTCCGCCAACTCCTGATCAACGCCATAATCGAACAAAGAGAATCGCGATAACTCGTCAGCCGATGCGGGCGAGGTGGTAGCGGCGCTGCCATTCGGGGGGGAGATGGCGGAGGAGGCGCTGCATGGCGTCCTGCTGCGCGTTGTCGGCGGCGAGGGCGAAGGCTTCGCGGCGGGCGAGTTCGAGGAGTTCTTTATCGCGCAAGGGATTGGCGATGTGGAAGCCGAGATTGCCGGCCTGGCGGGTGCCGAAAAATTCGCCGGGGCCGCGGAGAAGGAGATCGGTTTCGGCGATTTCGAAACCGTTGGAGGTGCGGACCATGGTTTCGAGGCGCGCGCGCGCCTCATCGGTCATTCGGAATGGAGCGACGAGGATGCAATGGGATTTCTGCGCGCCGCGGCCAATGCGTCCGCGAAGCTGGTGGAGCTGGGCGAGGCCGAAACGCTCGGCGTGCTCGATGACCATGACGGTGGCGTTGGGGACGTCGACGCCGACTTCGACAACGGTGGTGGCGACGAGAATTTGCGCTTCGTTTTTGCGGAAGCGCTGCATGACTTCTTCTTTTTCGTCGCTGGAGAGGCGGCCGTGCAAGAGGCCGAGTTTTAGCTTGGGAAAAACTTCTTGCGACAAGCGCTCGTATTCCTCGACAGCGGCCTTCAGTTCTAACTTCGATTCCTCGATGACGGGATACACAACGTAGCCCTGATGGCCAGCGGCGACTTCGCGGCGGAGAGATTCCCAGACGCCGGGGAGATGCTGCTCGGTGGTCATGCGCGTGACGATGGGGGTGCGGCCGGGCGGGAGTTCGTCAAGAACGGAAACGTCGAGGTCGCCATAGAGGGTGAGCGAAAGAGTGCGCGGGATGGGCGTGGCGGTGAGGACGAGAACGTGCGGGGCGTGGCCATGGGAGGCGGCTTTGTCCATGAGGCGCTTACGCTGGAGGACGCCGAAGCGGTGCTGCTCGTCAATGGCGACGAAACCGAGGCGGGCGAAGGCGACGTTGTCTTCGATGAGCGCGTGGGTGCCGATGACGAGTTGCGCTTCGCCGGTGCGAATGCGCTCGAGGACGGCGGATTTCTCAGCGGCTTTCAGGCCGCTGATGAGGAGCTCGACGCGATAGCCAGCTTTGGCGAGGATGCGGCGCGCGGAAAGAAAATGCTGGACGGCGAGAATTTCCGTGGGGGCCATCAGAGCAGCTTGCGTGTCGTTTTCGATGGCGATCACGGCGGCTTGGAGCGCGATGATGGTTTTGCCGCTGCCGACGTCGCCCTGGAGGAGACGATTCATCGGGGAAGGCTTTTCGAGGTCGGCGGCGATTTCGGCCAGGACCCGTTTTTGGGCGGTGGTGGGCTTGAAGGGGAGGATGCGCTTGAGCGCCTCGCGGATGGCGTCTTCGCGGAGGCGGAAGGCGATGGCGTTTTCCTCGCGAGTGGCTTTGCGGTCGAGAGCGAGGCTGAGTTGATAGAGGAAAAATTCCTCGAAGATGAGGCGCTGCTGCGCGGGGGAACGAAAAGTGTTCAGGGCGTCGAGGGATTCGCCGGGTTCGGGGAAGTGGGTGTGAATGAGGGCTTCGGCGCGAGTGGGAAAGCCGAGGCGGACGCGCAACGCATCAGGCAGAACGTCAGGCATGCGGTGATCGATGACCTGGACGGCGGCGTACATGGCGCGGCGAATCTGGCGGGAGCCGAAGGAGCCGATAGCTTCGTAGATGGGGACGATGCGGCCGACTTCGGTGGAGTCGAGTTCTTCGTTGTTGAGGACTTCGATTTGCGGATTGATCATTTCGAGGCGCGCGGGGCGGAGCTTGTCGATTTCCGCTTTGCCATGAAGGATGAGGAGTTGGCCAGCTTTCAAGCGCCCTTCGAGATAGCCGCCGTGGAAAAATTTGCAGGGGAGCGAGCCGCCGGCATCGTCCTGCACGAGCAAGTGATAGATGGCGTCGCGGCCGCCGCGCATGCCGCGGATGGCCTGGCCGCTCATCACGCGGGCGCGAATGGTGTAGGTGCCGTTGGGCCGGATGTCCTTCACCTTGGAAAAATGGATGCGGTCTTCGTAGCGAAACGGGAGGTAGCCGAGCAGGTCCTCGAGCGTGTGGATGCCGCGCTGCGCGAGGAGTTCGGCGCGCTGCGGGCCGACGCCCTTGATCATGCGTACTTCGGTGCCGAGGTTCATAGCCATTGTTT
>Ga0209648_10004051_pt1 | contig 12398 bp, 10 predicted proteins | sample GraSoi2013_115cm_FD_185830 | JGI IMG/M metagenome (GOLD analysis project Ga0209648, IMG submission 185830) | Grasslands soil microbial communities from the Angelo Coastal Reserve, California, USA - Sample 9_17_2013_115cm (SPAdes) (version 2) | ecosystem: Environmental > Terrestrial > Soil >...
CCGCCGGTGGATCTGCACGAGGCGCTGTCGCTGCCGGTGCCGGTGCTGGTGATCTGCGAGCTGCTTGGCGTGCCGTACGGGGACCGCGGCCAATTCCGCGCCTGGTCCCGTGGAATCGCGGATACCAAGGATCGGCAGGCTTCAGGCGAGGCCATTGCCAGTCTCGTCGCATACATGCAGGAGCTGGTGGGGCGCAAGCGCGGGCACCCGGCCGATGATGTGCTTTCTGGCCTGTGCGGGGCTGGGCTGGCCGATGGGGACGCCGCCTACCTGGGCGCGTTGCTGCTGTTCGCCGGCCACGAGACCACCGTTGCGCGTATCGACCTGGGCTCGCTGCTCATGGTTATCCACGACGAGCAGCGCCAGCTCTTGCTTGCGGAACCGGAACTGCTGCCGTCCGCCGTCGAGGAAATCTTACGAGCGGCAGTTTCCGGTGGAGACTGGGTGCCGCGCTACGCCCGGTGCGACATTGACGTCTGCGGTGTGACAGTGCGCGCAGGGGAAGCCATGTTGCTTGCTCATGGCGCCGCCGACCACGATGAGCGTGCGTTCGCTGATCCGGATGAGTTCGACATCACCCGTATGCCGAACCCCCATCTGGCCTTCGGCCACGGCGGCCGGTACTGCCTTGGCGCACCGCTGGCCCGTATCGAGTTGCAGGCGGTCTTCGCCCGCCTCGTTCCGCGTTTCCCCGCGATGCGCCTGGCCGTGCCGCTCGACCGGGTGCAGGTCCGCAGCGATCTACTGACCGGCGGTGTCACCGAGCTTCCCGTGACGTGGTGAGGCGGCCGACCCTTCCGCAACCGGCCCGCAGGGACCGTGGACGGACTTCGTGCACTCGGGACGAGCCGCCCGCGGCGCGGCGTGTGTAACATGAATGCGGAGGGTGCGACGCAATGAGCCAAGTACATGATGATGTGCACGCCCTATCGGGACCAGCGGCCATCGAGGCCATGAACCGGTTGTTCGAGCTGACGGCCCGGCTCGCTGACGCGACAGAGCATGGGCTGGACAAGTTGGGGCTCACGCTGGCGCGTGCCACCGTGATCTGGCATGTGAACTACCGCGGGCCCATGACCCAGCGTGAGCTCAGCGAGGTACTTGGCGTGACGCCTCGTAACGTGACCGGCCTGGTCGACGCTCTGGAGAGCACCGGTTTCGTGGCTCGCGCGCCACATCCAACCGACCGCCGGGCCACTCTCGTCACACTCACGGAGCAGGGCCACAAGATCGCCGCACTTCGCGACAACGACTACCAGGAGTTCGCCGCCCGGTTGTTCGGCGACGTCCCGGCCGACGATCTGGCCGTCTTCATCACGACCGCCGACCACGTGCTTGGGCGGCTTCGCGATGAGGATTCCGGCAAGCGCACCCTAACCGTGCCTGACCGTGGGCGGCACACTCTCGACATCATTCCGGACGGGACCTGCCAGACCTGACGGCTTTGGATGGCTGCGGCCCATCGTGGCCGAGATCGCGGGTTCGCTCGCGCCGACGAGCGCCGCTTTGCCCGGGTCCGCCGCGGCGAATTCGGCGCTCCTGCCGCTGGGGCCATGCCGCTTGTCGCCCAGCCCTAGCGCGAGAAGCGCGCCGGCGGCCGCGACCGAGGCAAGCGCGATGGCGGACTCGTGCAAAGCGGTGACACCCGATCCCGTAGCGGCCGTCCGCGCCTGGTAGAAGGTGGCCAGCAGCGCCACCCCGAATGCTCCGGACATACGCTCAATGGCGTTCACCAGGGTGTTGGCGTCAGCCGCGCGGCCTGCGTCGAGGTCGCTGAGTAGGGTGCCGAACAGCGGCGGAACAATGAGACCAAGGGCGACGCCTCGCCCGCACAGCAGCACAGCGGTGGCGCCGAGCGGCGCCGAGCGGCCGACAAGCAGCAACCCGAGCATGCTCACCGCGAGCAGGGCCATGCCGGAAAGGACGGACGCGCGGACAGCCTGCCGCTCGATGGCCTTCTTGCCCAGCGCTGTGGCCAATCCCATCGTCACGCCTTGCGGCATCAGAGCCAGCCCCACCGCCGTGGCGGAGTGGCCTTGGACCTGCTGGAGGAAGACGGGCGCGAGGAATTCCATCGAGAACAAGGCGACGCCCGCGACAGCGCAAAGGCCTACGCTGAGCCGCAGGCGCGCATCGGCAAGCAAGGTCAGATCTACGGCAGGCGTGCGATCGCGGACGCGCAGGCGGCGCGCCCAGATGAAATACGCCCCGACGAGTGGCACAGCACCGAGCCACCACGGCAATGATGACCATCCCAGCCAGCCACGCTCCGCACCCTGGGTTGCGCCATACGTCCCTGCCGTCAGGGCACCGGCCAGCAGCACCATGCCCCGCAGGTCAAGGCGGGCGTCGCGCGATCCGCTCAGTCCCAGCGCGGACAAGTCAGGTGACCGCAGACCGAGCACGGCGAGCACGCCAATGGGTGCGTTGATCCAAAAGACGGCTTGCCAGCCTAACGTGCCCACGAGCACGCCGCCGACCGCAGGGCCGAGCGCGGGCGCCACGAAGAAGATCATGCCTATGCTCGCGGGCATGTGCCGCATGGCGCCACCTCTGCCGAGCAGCAGGCCAAGCGAGAGGGGCACAAGCTGGGCGCCGAGCAGCCCCTGCACGCCGCGCGTGAGTATCAGCACCTGCGCGGTCGGAGCAAAGGCGCAGGCGACCGACGCCAGGGTAAATCCCGCCATGCTGACCACGTAGGCGCGCAGGGTACCGAACCGCCGCGCGAGCCATGCTGACGCCGCGATCCCCGCGGCCGAGGTGAGCAGATACCCGCTCACCGTCCATTGCACGGTCGCCAGCGGGCTCGACAAATCGCGCGCCATGGCTGGTATCGCTACATTGACGACACTCGAATCGACCATGTAAATTATCGGCCCGGCCATGAGAGAAAACCGGACTAGGGGAGACAGCTGGGTTGGCATTTGCAGGATACTCCTCGGAGGATTCGCTTGGCCACGGCGCAAACTCGCAGAATCTGGGACGAAGATCAAAGGAGGCCAGCCGGGGCTTGCTCCGAGTGCGCCTAATCGGCCGCAACTTTCCGCCATCGTAGGCGGTTCGGTTCGTAACTGGGGCGCATTATCACGATCGAGGCCAGCAAGGTCGCCGCAGCGGATGGCACCACAAGTGCGACACCAAGCCACGCACTGGTAACTGCAGCTATAAAGGCAGCAGCCAATACTAGCCGTTCGACTACGAGTACTTCGTGCGCGCGCAGGGCGTCCAGCCGTGGTATCGGCCGTGGCGCGCGGGTCAGCAAAACGAGAGTAACGACGCCGAGCGACGTGGCGACAGCGAGGAAGGAACCATATATCGCAAGGTTAAACCGTGCGCTCAAGACAAACGGATAGCCAATCGCCAGGCCCAGGCACAGCGCATCGAAGCCGATCAAGGCCCGCAGCGCGACATCATCGCCGTGACGCACAGGAAAGGTAAGATAGCCACCCTTGCGATCACCTTCCGCGTCACAGATGGCCCCGACGACATTCGACCCCGAGTCGTGTAGCCAGAATACGAGGCTGAGCGGCAGCAAGTAAAGCGGTGGCCGCGGGCTTGATGCCATGGTGCCCATGATGAAGGCGAGTGCGGTGATCGCGCCGCGCGCGATGTTACCATATATGCCACGGGCCTTGAAGAATTTGCTGTACGACACTCCGATCAAGGCCGCCATGACAACGATGATCAGGCCGAGCGGATTCAGTATCGTAACGATTACCGCGCCCAGCACGATGTTCGCCACCATGCCGGCCAGGGCTTCCTTCGGGCGCATGCGGCCGGACGGGATCGGCCGTTGTGACTTGGCGATCGCATCGAGATCCCGATCAAAATAGTCACCACCGTACATGGCCGCGAACCAGCCAACGGTCGGTGCTGCCCATGCACCAACCAACCGCCATGCGGTCCAATGGTCCGAAGCAAGCAGCGCACCCGCGAGACTGACCAGGCCCGCGTAGAAGATCAGATCCGGGCGACAGGTCTCGATGTGCGCGATGACTCGTTTTTTCACTCGAATCGCCGCCTGATCACCGATGTCTCGTACCGGCCGGAGGCGAAGTGGCTCGCGCGTCTCATGCATGACGGTGGCGTTCCTCCCTGACGTACCGGGTGAGATGCTCCGGCCGGCGAATGACGTGGCTTTTTCCCGGCCGCCGAACAACTAAGATTCAACCAGGCAGGCCTTGAGAATCGTTTGACGTTGCTTTGGAATACGCGATGCGGTGAGCGGGCGCCTGGTCCTGGCCGGTCATGGCGGGCGCCGTCCTGGCCGGGTGCGTTCCATAGGCCACGTGCCATCAGGCCAGGCGCCATCGTGCCCGTCCGCCGTTGCCTCCTCGTTGTGTCCTCCCGCGCGGCCTGCGGTGGGCCGCGTACGGCCCGGCGGGCATATCAGGGTGGTTGCCATGGTTGACTAATTGCCCGGGTGGGAGCGAGATGATCTCCTCAGGCTCCGCCGCCGGACGTGGCAGCGCCTCACCTCCCAACGGGCCCGCATACTCGGACAGATAGGACCGGAGTCGTGACAGCGCAGCGGCGCAAGGAAGCTTTGCATGACATATTTGCGCAGGTAGCAAAAGCCATGGGTAACGCCAAGCGGCTGCTCCTGATCGACGTGCTCAGCCAGTCTGAGCGCACGGTCGACTCCCTTGCCCGAGCCACCGGCCTCGGTATCACCACGACCTCGGCCCACCTCCAGGCGCTTCGTCACAATGGGCTCGTGGCGGCGCGCCGGGAAGGAACACGCATCTACTACAGCCTGTCAGGCGAAGACGTCGCCCGGCTGTACGTAGTTCTCCGTGAAGTGGCCCGCGCGCATCATGCCGAGGCCGAACTGGCCGTGAGAGACTACCTGGGCACCGATGACATCGGACATGTCGCCCGGGCAGATCTGCTGCGACGGCTTCGCGCGGACCGGGTGATAGTGCTTGATGTGCGCCCGGCGGAGGAGTTCGCCTCCGGGCACATCGACAGCGCCGTCTCCATCCCGCTTGATGAACTCCGGCACCGGCTGGCTGAATTCCCCAATGACTGCGAGGTCATTGTCTACTGCCGGGGAGCCGACTGTGTTCTGGCATACGAGGCTGTCCGGTTGCTGCAGGAAAACGGCATAAGCGCCAACCGGCTCGAGGATGGCATGCTGGAATGGCGGCTGGCGGGCTTGCCGGTCACCACGGGCGCGGCCTGATCCAGAACCGGTAGCCGCCGGGGCGAGCGCGCGCCCGCAATCCAGGGCCCGGCCACTACGCCGGTAGCCCCCCAGCGAGCTCGGTCGCTGGGGGGCAGGCGAGATGCGCTACACCGGCTGGAGGTCGAGGGCGTGGCTCGGCGCTCGCGACATCGCCGAGCGAACCGCGGCGTGCGCGGCGGCCACCGGATCGCGCTCGATTCCTGCGCCCCACATGACGTGATCACCTATCCGGCATTCCGCGTAGACCGTGACCCTGCTGGCGGCTGGTGCCGGACCAGCCGTCACCGGGTGCTCGTGCACTGTCTGCACGTCGACACCGGCCGGAGCGAGCATGGCACGAATCGCGGCGACGGGATCCGTGTGCGGGCCGCCAGGATGGCGTGCCCGGCCATCGACGTACAGGGACGCGCGCACGACCTCATGCTCGCCGTAGGCCGTTGTGCTGCTGCCTTCGGGTGGCCAGGACAGGCCATCCTGGACCATGTACTCCCGGGCGAAGATCTCCCAGATCTGCGCTGGGCTGATTTCCTGCCGCGTCGCATCGGTGTGGGCCTGAATAATGCGCGCGAATTCGATCTGCATGCCGCGTGGGACATTCAGCCCGTGCCACGCTTTCAGGATATAGGCGACACCACCCTTTCCTGATTGGCTGTTAACGCGGATCACCGCCTCGTAGGTACGGCCGATGTCATTGGGATCAACCGGCAGGTACGGCATTTCCCAGCCAATCTCGCCGGAGGATGCCGCCGCGGTGGCCGCTGTTCGCTCAAGGGACTCAAATCCCTTCTTGATCGCATCCTGATGCGATCCCGAGAATGCAGTGAACACGAGGTCGCCGCCGTACGGGTGAGGTGGATGGACCGGGATCTCGTAACAGTGCTCGACCGTGCGGCGGATTTGCTCGATATCAGAAAAGTCGATCCCAGGGTCGATTCCGTGCGAGAACAGGTTCATTCCCATCGTGATCAGGCATACGTTCCCGGTACGCTCACCGTTGCCAAACAGACATCCCTCGATCCGCTCTGCTCCCGCGAGCACCGCGAGTTCTGCGGCCGCGACCCCGGTGCCGCGGTCGTTGTGCGGGTGGATCGAAAGGCAGACGCTGTCGCGCCGGGACAGATGGCGGCTCATCCATTCGATCTGGTCGGCGAAGACGTTCGGCATCGACCGCTCCACGGTCGAGGGGAAGTTGAGGATGATCTCGCGCCCGCGTCCCGGCCCCCAGACGTCCATGACCGCCTCGCAGACCTCAAGCGCGAACTCCGGTTCAGTTTCGTTGAAGATCTCGGGGGAGTACTCATAGCCGACGTCGCATCCCGCCAGCATCTCGCCCGCATACTTCATCATCAGCTCGGTACCCTGGACGGCCAGGCTCTTGCATTCGCGCCGGCCGATGCCGAAGACGACGCGGCGGAACAGCGGCGCCGTCGCGTTGTAGAGATGAATCGTGGCGCCGCGCGCGCCAGCGAGGCTTTGCATCGTGCGGCGGATCAGCTCGTCCCGCGCGGGTACCAGCACAGAGATCCGGACGTCGTCGGGGATCCGGTCCTGCCCGATCAGGAGGCGGACGAAATCAAAATCGTCCTGGCTCGCGGCTGGAAACCCGACCTCGATCTCCTTATATCCAATCTTCACAAGGAGCTCAAACATCGCCAGCTTGCGCGCGGGAGACATCGGATTGGATAACGCCTGATTCCCGTCGCGGAGATCAGTGGAAAGCCAGCGCGGCGCCTTGCTCATAACATTGCCTGGCCACGTGCGGTCGGGCAGCGAGATGGGCCGCGGTGCGGTGTAGCGTTGATGTGCCTTCATAACGGGATCCTTTCCGGCAAATCGAGATTATTGCCACGTCAGGTCACGCTGGCCACCGGTTCCCCGGCTCGGCGGGGCGGCGGGCAGCCTGCGGAGAGCACTTCGCGCTGCAGTCGCTGCAGCTCGGGCGACGGCTCCAGGCCCAGTTCACCGCTCAGGGTCGTGCGCAGATTCTGATATGCCCGCAGGGCATCATTTCGGCGGCCGGCCTGGCTGAGGGCTGAGATGAGTTGGGCGTGAAACCACTCGTTGAGCGGATGGGACGCGGCGAGCGACCTGAGCTCCCCGATCAATTCCCTGTGCAGCCCAAGCCGCAGGTCGGCCTGGATGCGAAGCTCCAGTGCGCGCAGGCGTTCCTCCTCGAGGGGGACGACGTGCGCCTCCAGAATCCGCCCCGGCGTCACGTCGGTCAGAGCCGGGCCCCGCCACATCTCCAGCGACTGGCGAAAGATCCGCGCCGCTTCCGTCGCATCGCCGTTGTCCAGGAACTTACGCCCTTGCCACACTCGCCGCTGAAAGACGAACGCATCCACCTGTTTCGGATCGACGTACAGGACGTAACCCGGAGATTTCGTGATAATCGTGGCGCCCGGGTTGTCGGCTTCTTCCGGTGCGATGATCTTGCGAAGCTGATGGATGTATGTTTGCGTCGTGGTGACCGCGCTTCTTGGCGGCCTGGTTCCCCAGAGTTCCTCGATAAGAAGATCAATGTGTACGACCCGGTTGGCGCACAGCACAAGCAGCGCTAGAACCTGACGCAGCTTCGGTGCCAGGGACACACGGCCGCGATCTTGGCTGACTACTTCTAGCGGACCCAAGATCATGAACTTTGCCACGAGATTCTCCTAACCTTGCGGAGCCGCGTCACCCGCTGCGCGGCTCTCGACCGATTGTCGAGGACAGTTCAAATCACGTTTGAAGTTAGCTCTTCCGACCTTGGACTGACAATGGATACTCGACTAAAGTGATCGAAGCTAACCGTAAGACTCGCCCGGGGTATCGAAAGTTGTAATCGCCATACGATCTTTGATCCCCGCCCTTTATCGAGGGTCAAGCGGGACTCATACTCCGGTCATGGCAAGCACACAAATGGCCGTTCCGGCCATGTCACGGACCCATGCCATCCGGCGAGGTTACTTCGTTGCCACCATGTGCCTCGTCGAGGCGCGGCCATGCGTCCTGATGATTTTTTTCCTCCGGCTCGTCGCGAGTACCGTCCTGGCCCGCGGCATTGCCCGCCACGTGACCCCCGCGCGCAGCCTCGCGGGCGCGCTCGCCTGGGAAGCCGCGATCTTCTCGATTTACCTGTTCAACGGCGCCATGGATGTCGAAGAGGACCGGATCAACGGATCGCGTCGTCCGATCGCGCGGGGCGACCTGTCCGCGGACGTCGCCACCGCGGTCGCCGCCGTGACCGCGGCAGTCTCGCTCGCCTGCGCTCTTGCGGCTGATCTTCCGATCGGCGCGCCGCTGGCGGCCGTCCTGACGGTCGGCTACATGTACTCGGGCCCGCCCTTCTACCTGAAGCGCCGGCCGGTCGGGACAGCCGCCGCCGGGGGGATTCTTGGGCTCCTGACCTACTACGCCGGATTCACCGGATACACCGGTACGAGTTCCGCGGTCCCAGGCGCCCCATGGCTTGCGTTCGTCGTGACCATGTCCCTGTGGATGGGGCTGGTGGGAGTGCCGGCGAAAGACCTCGGCGACCTCGCAGGTGACGCGGCCGCCGGCCGGCGGACACTGCCTGTCGTGTGTGGAGAGCCGGTGACACGGGTCGTGATCGCGACGGCCGCGGTGCTCGTTGCCGCGGTGTTCTGTGTGGTGGCGGTACACATTTCCGCCTGGCTGGCTGGACCCTCGGTGGCGTTGCTCGGTGGCGCCGCAGTGGTCACCGCGGCCAGCTTCAGCAGGCTCTCGCACGGCGACCGCGCGCGCCGCCGCCTGCCCTACCGCGCATTCATGCTCACCCAGTTCGCGGTGAACATCAGCTTGACCGTGTCGTGGGCGGCGTCAGTTGCCGTCTCTCATCTGCTGGCCGGCCGACTCGCCTGACCCAACCGGGCCAAGGCTCGAGCGGTGGCGGTTCCGCGGCCGGTAAATGGCTACGGAGCAGAAGGTGTGCGGCCCGCGCGGCTCTTCCTAAGTTCCTTGGAACTTCGGATCTGGTCGTTGTCTCGTTGACGATCCTTCGTCAGGATGGTCAGTAGCCTGGTTCTCATCCCTAGCAAAGCGGCAGGACGTGACTGGACCTTCGCAATCGGAGTCAGGATCCTCCCGGTACGCCTTTGCTGCGTCCATCGAGGCGGACCGCGCGGAGATCCTGGCTGCCTATGCCCGCGGTCTCGATGAGACAAGCAGCCCGATCGTCGCGGACCCGGTGTCGCGTGGGCAGGTCATCGCGCACGCCGACCAGATCCTTACCGACGTCGTCGAGAGCGTGCGCAGCGGTGCCGCGCGGCTGGAAGACCAGAACGGCCTGCTCGCGTCGGACATCGGTGAGACCCGCGCGGCAGGGGGTGTGCATCCGCGAGAGTCGCTTCGAGCCGCGGAGATGCTGTTCGAGGTGGCGCTCACGACGCTGCGGCGCCATGCGGGCACCGACGACGAGTCGCTGCAACTGCTGACGCTCGCTACCATCGCCATGAATCAGAGCATCAGCACGAGAATCCGTGAGGCGGTGATCGCATACTCCGGGTTTCTGCTCAGCAAGATCCACGAGGCTCACGTCAGAGAGCGGCGCCGCATCGCGCGCGAACTGCACGATCGCATCGGTCACGGGATCAGCGTGACCCACCAGCAGCTTCAGCTCTACGAGCTGTACAGGGAAACGGAACCGGTCCGTGCCTCGGCGCGGGTCGAGACGGCTCAGCAGGCGATTAACGAGGCCATGCACAACCTCCGTGCGACAATCTCAGGGCTGCGGCTCGAATCGCCGGCGAGCCTCGAGAAGGCCCTGCTTGCCTTCCTCGAAGACGTGCGGGTCAACGACGTTGATATCCGCTTGCGTGTCAACGGCGACGAGACCTGGGCGTCGGCCGCGGTCCGTGACGAGTCGTTTCTTATCCTCAGGGAAGCAGTCCGCAACGCACTGAGCCACGGTAGTCCCACAGTCGTCTTCGTCCGCGTAGACATCGCTCCGGATGAGCTGCGGGCATCAGTCCAGGATGACGGCCGCGGCTTCGACCCGCGCCGCGCCTCGGCCTCCGACGGCATCGGCCTGGCCTCCATGCGTGAACGGGCGGAACTGATGGGAGGGGCGCTTATGGTGACAAGCCAGCTCGCACGAGGTACCGAGGTAGAGCTTCTCGTGCCGTTACCGGGAATCCGAGATGACCAAGCCAGATGAGCGCACGACGATTCTGATCGTCGACGACCACGCGCTTTTCCGTGAGGGACTGAGAGAAATCCTCGAGGCGCAGCAGGACATGGTCGTGGTGGGCGAGGCGGGCAACAGCCATCGGGCTGTCTCGCTGGCGGCGGAAAAGCGCCCGAACGTGATTCTGCTGGACGTCGAGATCCCCGGTGAGGACGTCACCGTGACGGTGGGCCGTATCCGTGATCTCTCTCCCCAGTCTCAAGTGATCATTTTGAGCATGTACGACGGACCCCAGGTCGTGCAGAGCCTGCTGGCAGCGGGAATCCGCGGCTACCTGCTCAAGAACGTGCACAGGGAAGAACTCGTGTCGGCAATTCGCAGTGCCCGGGAGGAAGACGGCCGGATCGTGCTGGCCGTCTCTCGCGAAAGCCTCGCCCGCATCCAGGGGCCCTCGGCCGGAGTGCTCTCCGAACGGGAGCGAGAGGTCCTCGAGTTCGCTGCTCAGGCGCTGAGCAATTTCCAGATCGCGTCCCGGCTCGACCTCACGGAAGCGACCGTCAAGCGGCATCTACGGAATATCTTCGTCAAGCTCGGCGCCGTGTCGCGGATCGATGCGGTCAACAAGGCGATGGCCGCATCCCTGATCACGGGCAAAGTAAGGACTGGCCGCCCGCCGAGATCGGCGCCCGGAGGAAAGGCGCCCAACAGGTCATGAGGTGGGCGGGGTGAGGAACGTGCCCGCCTTGCGCCACCATGGCTGCCGGTTGGACGCTGTCCGCGGGAAGAGGGCCGCGAGCCGCTCCCCCGCACCTGGAGCGAGCCGCAGGCCGGCCGCGGTCGCATTCATTTCCAGGTGCAGTGGATTGCGCGTGCCAGGGACGGGCACGATGCCGGGCTGAGAAAGCAGCCACGCGAGCGCGAGCCGGCCGAGACCGACGTCCATGCGCGCGGCCATTTCCTCCGCCGCCCGCAGTGGACGGCGGCTGCGCAGGAGATTTCCGCGCGAAAAATGGGTGTCACCGTGGCTGTCCGCCGGGTCGTCCCAGTCGGGCGAGGCGGCCCGGCCGGTGAGAATGCCACGGCCAAGAGGGCGGCAGGCGACGAGTGTCACCCCCAATTCCCGGGCAGCGGGCAGGCATTCGATCTCGACCCCCCGTTCCCACAGGGAGTACTGGCCGGACAGCGCGGCGATCGGGTGCACCGCGTGGCCTCGGCGTAACTGCTGCGCCGATGTCGTGCCGATGCCAATGTGGCGGATCTTTCCGGCCACAGTCAACTCCGCGAGCTGGCCGATGCTCTCTTCGACCGGCACGTCCGGGTCGACGTCGGCGAGATAGTACAGATCAATCCAGTCGACGCCCAGTCGCCGCAGCGAAGCGTCGCACGCTCGCCGCAGATGGGCCGGGCTGCCGTCGAGCCCGGTCGGCCGGCCCGTAGGGGTGAAGCGCAGCCCGCCGCGGGTAGCGATCACCGCCTCATCTCGCCGGCTCCTGATTGCCCGCCCGACAAGCTGTTCAAGCCGGCCACCGCCGTAGAAGTCGGCCATGTCGAACATCGTGATGCCAAGATCGAGAGCCTGGCGGATCGTGTCGGCGCTCTCGGCCTCTTCGGTCCGCCCGTAGCTGCCGTCGAAGGCGCCGCAGCCAAGCCCGATCGCCGACGAAATCAGGCCTGTCCCGCCGATCTTCCTGATATCCATGTCATCTGCACCGGCCCCTCGTCCGGCGGCGTTGCGTGATCCGGCACCCAATGTCCATCCAGGACCTTTTCTCCAGAGAGCCGAGCGATCGGCAGTATGTCACCCTATCTGTACGAGTATGGGCCCTGCGGTTCAAGGCCGATTCGCAGTTCGCTTGAGCCCGGCCCGGCCATCTGAGCGGGCCCAAATACCACCATTCTATCCGTGCAAACGGTCTTGAGCTGGGAAAATGCGATTAGCTCAGATTCTTTGCTCCGCCCAATGTGAGGGCGTTGCGGCGAGGAATATGATCCGGAACGTTGCTGGTCCCGTCCCTGTGATCGGTTCCTAGCGCAGGAAGATGCGGCCGGTTCCGGTTCGCGCGTGGCCGACGATCGCGGCGG
>Ga0209648_10004053_pt1 | contig 12398 bp, 10 predicted proteins | sample GraSoi2013_115cm_FD_185830 | JGI IMG/M metagenome (GOLD analysis project Ga0209648, IMG submission 185830) | Grasslands soil microbial communities from the Angelo Coastal Reserve, California, USA - Sample 9_17_2013_115cm (SPAdes) (version 2) | ecosystem: Environmental > Terrestrial > Soil >...
ATGTCCAGCGCACCTTCGAAGAAATTCTAAGTCGAGATGGCGTGGTCGCTTGGGACGGTTCCAAGATTCTCGATTGGTATCTCGCCCAGCAACGCCAGCGCGGATAGGCTGGCGGGCATGTCGGTCGCGCGATCGCTCTCCGCTTTCGTCCCGCATGATTTGACCGCGCCCCTGAACGGGGCCGGCGCCGGCCCGCTGGCCGGTCTGACTGCGGCCGTCAAGGACATGTATGATGTCGCGGGATATCGCACCGGCGGGGGCAGCCCGGATTGGCTCGATGCACACGCTGCGGCCACCTCGACCGCCGCCGCAGTGGTTCGCATCCTGGAGGCGGGCGCAACAGTTATCGGCAAGACTGTCTGCGACGAATTCTTCTACAGCGTGTCCGGTGCCAACGCCCATTACGGCACCCCGATCAACCCTCGCGCGCCGGATCGGTTGCCGGGAGGCTCGTCGAGTGGCTCGGCATCGGCGACCGCCGCGGGAACGTGCGACTTCGCCTTGGGCAGTGACACCGGCGGATCGGTGCGCGTGCCCGCCGCGTTCTGCGGGATCTATGGGATCAGGCCGACCCATGGACGGGTCGATCTTTCCGGCGCCATGCCCATGGCGCCATCGTTCGATGTCGCCGGGTGGTTTGCAGGCGGGCCCGGAATCTTCCAACGCGTCGGCGAGGTCGTTCTCGATCGCTCAGGAACGCCGGCCCCGATCGAGGACCTGATCGTTTTGGACGATGCATTCGAGCAAGCGGATAAAGATGTCGCGATGCTGCTGCGGGCAGCGCTCGACGACATGACCGATGCCCTGCCAAAGGCCCGAAGCAGCCGTGTGGCTTCCGATGGTCTTGACCGCTGGCGCGAGACCTTCCGCGTGATCCAAGCCGGCGAGGTCTGGCGCAACTACGGAGAATTCGTCAAGACGCATCGGCCGCGGCTCGGTCCGGGGATTCGCGAGCGCATGGAATTCGCGGCAAAGGTGCCGGAGCGGGATATCGAGCAGGCGCGGCAGGAACACGCGCGGGCGCGCGATCACATCCGCGCAGTGGCGCAGCCGGGCACCATCCTTGCGCTGCCGACCGCGCCTTGCGTCGCGCCGCTCTTGGATACTCCATCAGATGCGCTGGAATCGTTCCGCGTGCGCGTCATGCGCCTCACTTGCATCGCGGGCCTTGGCGGACTGCCCCAGGTCACTCTGCCCATCGGATCGCTTGCCGGCTGTCCCGTCGGACTCTCGTTCATAGGATGGGCCGGCGGCGACGAAGCCCTGCTGGCGCTCGCCGTCAAACTCACGCGCCACTGCGGATACGCAAATCAAGCGGCTGACTCGTCATCGGCAAAAGAATTCCCATAACATCACTGCAACGATGCAATTCCGCCGCCGGGCGCGTGAACGTCCTGCGCCCGCGTTTTTAAGGCGTAGAGCCCGGGCAGGCTTTCGACGGTGGCCATTTCCGGGTCGGCCGCATCGAGCGCGTCCAGCGAGGCAGCAACGCGCGGCGGATCTCATCAACGCCAGCACGCCCTTAAAACGGTAAAAATCCCCGCGGGAGCGGCACTCCAAGCTCCAGAAATCCGAGATACGAAAATGCCACCGCGGGTACGCTGATGATCACGGCGCGGGTCCAGCTCATGCCGCCCAAGCCACGCATGAGCAGCAGCAGCGCGGCGATGGTCGAAATGACAAATCCGACCATCTGCACCGTGAACGCATAAAGCACAAAGGTGAACGCGGCCACGAGCACGTACCAGGTCTGCGGAGTGAATTGAAGCAGCTCTGGTGCGGTCGTAAACGATCGCAGCACGATTGCTGCGCCCGCGATGAGCAATAAGACAGACAAGCAAAGTGGAAAGAAACCGGCATCCGGCGCACGCACTGTCCCGAAAGGCAGGCGCGATGCCTCGAAAATTGCAAATCCCGCGGCCACGATGAGAACGCTTCCGCTCAAACGATCAGGGTGTGAAGAAAGTCTGTTCATCGCGTTTCGTAAAATGTCTTTCATCCCTGCTGCCTTAATTCCACATCATGGCGGAGGCTGGTCATGTATACAGTTTATTGTGTAGAATCAGAGGGAATTGGTCAACTTGATTGCAAAGTATCGATCAAGTAATCAGGTCGGACCTTGACCTTAGCCTATGGACTCGCGATGGATCAACGCACGCGCGGGATGTTGACGCAGCAAATCACTCCCAAGAAGTTCGAAAGGCTGCAGTGGGATCCGGGCCTGCGGGAACGCAAAACTACGACGGATTACTTGGCAACTGCATTGCGGACCGCCATCTACGATGGCCAATTTTCCGATGGCGAGGAACTAAATCAGGTTGAATTGGCAAATTTCTTCGGCGTTTCGCGCGTCCCCATTCGGGAAGCCCTGCGGCAGCTACAGGCGGAGGGGCTCGTTCAGAATATTGCCCATCACCGAACAATCGTGGCTGGCCTGACCCTGCCACAAATTATCGAACTGAGCGAAATGCGTGCGGTTCTGGAAGCCTACATGCTGCGCAAGAGCGCGCCGAAGCTAGACAAGGCAAGCCTGGACCGCATTCGCAGGATTTGTGACGAGACTGACACGCTCAAGGACTATGGCTCTCGATGGGTGATGAAAAACTGGGAGTTCCACCGAACGCTCTACGCCAGGGCCGAGTCGCAGGCCATGATCGATGCAGTCGAGCGCATCCATCTCCAGATCGAGCGCTACGCGCGCCAAGCGGGAACTGCGGAGCGGCAACGGCAGGCGGCCGCGGAGCACCGCCAGATATTCAAAGCCATTCAGCGTGGAGACTACGCAAAAGCTGCGACACTTCTAGAGCAGCATATCCTACACACCGGAGAGGTGATCCGGCAGCACCGTCAGACCAGCGAAAGCCGCCCCTTGGCCGCCCCACGCGGCGGTCGGAAGCGAGCAGCCGTCGCAGGTTGAAGCGCCGCCCGCTTCCTTGCTTTGGTGCTATTGAATCCGGTTGCAGACGATGCGTTCATACTTGGCATCGGCCCCAACGAGGTCCCATGTCACCATCCAATTGTAGGCGCGCTCGAATTCATCCTGCGTATATGGCGCTGGATCGACGTAGCGTAGCCGTGGCAGATAAAAGTCGTCCGGCATAATCTGCCTTGCATATTTCTCAGGAATTTCCTCGATCATGTAATGCACGTATTTCCGCTTATTCTCGTTGATCAGTCGAACAGCCTTTTTGACTGCACGCGTCGCCGCATCCCATACCTTGGGATCGAGGTTTGCGCCGGCGTTCTCGGTGCCCTGATAGAATGTGCTGACGATATCCTTGCAGCCGTTCTTGAAGGCGAGCGTTACCCATGGCTCCATCAGCGTCGCCGCGTCGGTTTCGCCGCTCATGAGAGCTTCATAGCGCTCTTGCACCGTGCCGGAATGGACCACCTGAATTTTTTCGCGCGGCACGAAACCTTCAAGCATCGCCAGAGTCGCGTAGTGGGAACCCTGGTGGAATTGAACGCCGACCGTCTTGTTGGCGAGCGCGATGGTTGCGTTAATGGGCGAGTCGGGCCGCACGAAAACCGCTTGATACACCATCGCAGGGCGACGCGCCACGATCGGTCCATTCGGATTGTCATAGGTGCGCCGAATCTGTCCCCACTCGCAAGCCCGATAGATATCGGCTTTTCCTTCTTCGAACGCTTTCTGGTAATTGGTCGAGCTGACGAGATGATGATCGCGGCTGCGCGGATCGTTCCAATCGAATTTGGTCTTGATCCCGGGCGTGATGATCTCGAATTCGAGACCTTCCTCTTTGGCGGTACAGTCGCGGGCCACAAACCAGTGCAGCCCAAGCACCGCCTCGGCGCTCTCGATGACCAGCTTCGTGCGGGTAGCGGTAGCAGTCGCCATTGCGTTCCTCCTTGAACTCCCCCATCGGGGGCTAGAATTCGCGCTGATCTTAACAAATCCTGAAAAAGTGTCTACAGTATTCTTTCGGCAGTTTGCCGCTCCGGACAGCTGTATAGCGAATACGGGGACGATGGGCTCAGAAGCGGCTATCAAAAAGCGGGTGGTTATCGTCGGCGGCGGGCCGGTTGGACTGGTTTGCGCGCTTGCCCTCGCGCGCCGCGACATCCCGGTTCTGGTGCTCGAAGCCCATCACGAGCTGTTCATGGACCTGCGCGCCGGCTCCTTTCACCCGCCAACGCTGGAAGTGCTTGAGCCAATTGGCGTGACGCATCAGCTTCTCAAGCTTGGTATTATCGTTCCGCGATGGCAATTGCGGGACCGCACTGACGGTGTCATTGGCGTATTCGAGCTATCGTTGCTCAAGGATGAAACGCCGTATCCATTCCGTCTGCATTGCGAGCAGCACAAGCTAACGCCGCTGGTCTACGAAATGCTGCGGCCGATGCCGCATGTGACTGTCAAGTTTTCAACGCGGGCGACTGCGATGCATCAAACCGCAGACGGCGTGGTCGTGACGGCAGAAACCCCGCGCGGAATCGAGACATTCGAGGGAGAATGGGCGATTGGCGCGGATGGCGGCGGAAGCATCGTGCGTAAATGTGCCGGCATTGGTTTTGGCGGTTTCACTTACCCCGAGCGGTTCGCGTTGATCAGCACACCCTATGACCTTGGGCAACATGGATTCACCGATACCGCCTATATTTCGCATCCGGTCGAATGGTGCGCGGTTTTTCGATTACCGGACGTCCATCCGCCTGGGCTGTGGCGCTTCTTGTACGGCTGCAGACCAGAAGAATCGGAGGAAGAAGCCGTATCGGACGATGTCGTCGAGGAAAGGCTGCAGTCCGTTCTCCCTAAGCCGGAGCGTTACGAGACGCGGCACAGGACGATCTACCGGGTCCACCAGCGGGTCGCGGACACATTCCGAAAGGGCAGGCTCCTACTCGCCGGCGACGCCGCCCACCTCAATAATCCGCTTGGAGGCTTCGGTCTCAATAGTGGACTGCAAGATGCCATGAACCTGACCGACAAGCTTGCATCGGTTTGGCACGGCGAATGCGAGGACACCGTACTCGACCGCTATGTGCGTCAACGGCGAACGGTAAACATAGAATACGTGCAGGAAGCGTCCATTCGCAACAAGCGGTTGCTTGAGGAGACTGATCCAGTCGTGCGCAGGCAGCGGCTGGACGAGATGCGAAAGGCATCTGAAACGCCGGCACTCGCGAAGGAAGTCCTCATGAAATCATCGATGATTGCGAGTATGCGGCGCGCAAATGCGATCATGTGACGCAGACATATTGAAAGCGGTATAGAGCCAGTAAAAAATAACGGGAAAATGAGCGTAACCATGCGCAGAGCATATCTCGTCTTGCCGGTCTGCATAGTTTTGGTCTTCCCGGCGCAGTCCTTTGCGCAAGCGATGGATTATCCAACCAAGCCGGTGACGATGATTGTGCCGTTTCCTGCCGGAGGTCGGACCGACGTGATTGGCCGCGTCGTTGCGCAGCATCTCTCCAAATACCTCGGCAAGCCAGCCGCGGTCGTCAACAAACCCGGAGCCAGCAGCGTACTCGGTTCAATGGAAGTCGCCCAATCCAAACCCGACGGATACACATTTGGTTTCTTTTCGACCTCGGCGGTGACGGCGCAATATACCGTTCCAACGCCGTTGTCTCTCGGGGACTTTGAGCTGGTAGCGATCGTCAACACGGATCCGGCAGCGATTGCCGTGCAAGAGTCGGCGCCCTGGAAATCGCTCAAACAAGTCGTCGAGGACGCACGCAAGCAACCCGATCACCTGCGTATAGGAATGATTCCAGGCGCATCTGCACAAATTTTCGCTGCTGGACTCGCGCGCGCAGCAGATGTGAAGCTGATCAATGTGCCGTTCAAAGGCGACGTCGATGGAGCCGTTGCGCTAGCAGGCGGCCATATCGAACTTCATGTCGCGGTCCCCGTCTCGTACAAGAGCCTCATTGATGCCAAGAGGGTCCGTATACTCGCTTTGGCGGCTGAAAAAAGCTCTCAGACTTACGGCAATATTCCAACCTGCCTGGACAACAACGTCGATTTGGTAATCGGCGCGTTTCACGGAGTCTATGTCCCCAAAGGCACCCCACAACCGATTGTCGGCAAGCTTGCACAGGCGCTTGAAAAAACCACCGCCAGCAATGAATTTGTCGGCACCATGCATGAACTTGGCGCCGGCATAGAGTTTCTCAAAGGCGCCGAGGCCAAAGCATTCCTCGCGAAACAGGATGCCACCTACAAGACGATCATCGAAGATCTCGGGTTGAGAGTGGCGCCCGCCCGCTGAGCGCTGATAGTCGCACCGTCACGCGCGCTGATAACCGTCTGCCGAGGCACGGTCCCAAGGATCCATTCTGGAATAGTGCCCCCACACGTGACTGAAGAACTCTTCCTTGCGCGCGCCCGTCAGCACGCTGCGAACCTCGCCGGTCGAGATCTTCTGCACGGTGCCTATCTGCGCGGCGATCCATTGCAGCTGCGCAGTCTCCTCCAGTGCAAAGGTGGCGATACACGCATTTTCGATCGAATCCGCGCAGACTGCCACGCCGTGATTTTTCAGCACGGCCGCGTAGCCATCCCCGATGGCGTCGCGGACCATCCTCCCGCGTTCCGGCGTATCGATCTGCCGATCAAAATCGAGGATCGGAACCTGCGGTGCGAATATCGCACCGCGATTGCCTACCGGCAGGATGTTCACTCCAGCAATGCCGAAAGCAGTGGCATAGGTCGGGTGCGCATGTACCACCGACGTGACGTCCGGCCGCGTCTTCATGATTTCGAGATGCAGAAATCGCTCGTCGACGGGTTCGATGCGCCCTTCGAGCCATTTTCCTTCGAGATCGACGGTCACGATGTCATCCACATCCGTATCGATCAGCGATCGGCCCTCGGAATGGATGTGACCGAGTATGAGCACACGATCGGTCCCGGGAATTCTCGCGCTCACGTGACCTTTCGTTAGCGGCCAAATGCCACCTGCCGTCAAGATCCGATGAGCCTTGGCCAGCCGTCGGCGCAGCGCCATGATCTCAGTCTCCTTTGCCGCCGTGGCTTCTATTGAAACTGGACTATGCATGATACTTGCCCTTCTTGTGCTACTTCTGCGGTGCAACATAGAGACCAAGTGCGCGGATAATAGCGAGATTGATCCGATCGTTCTCCGAGAAGAATTCGCGGAACCCCTTTGCATCGAGATAATGTACCCCGAGCAAGAGCTTGCGCATATACGCGATGAACTCGGTATTGACGCACACGTGCTCAAGCGCTCGACTGAGACGGGATACTACGTCTTTGGAAGTTCCCCGCGGCGCGAAGACGCCGTGCCACGAAGAAATCGCCAAGTTTACCCCGCTCTCCGCCATCGTGGGGATGTCTGGGTATTCTTCGGCGCGTTTGTCTGACGCTATTGCGAGAACGTGAATCTTGTTCGAGTCGACCATCGGCTTCATTGGGGCGACGATATCGAAATCAACATCGATGTGGCCGCCCGCAAGCGCGACCGAGCGGCCACATCGATGTTGATTTCGATATCGTCTGACGTCGAGTTTGGCCTGATCCATGAAAGCGGCCGCGAAAATGTGAGCGGAGCTTCCCGCATTGATTCCCACCCGCAATACCCCCGAGTGGTCGCGACCGTACTCGACAAGATCCTTGAGCGTCTTCCATTCGCGGCTGCGCGGAACCGCAATTGCAGCCGGATCCATGTTGACCAGAGCCACGAGCTCATATTCGGCGACGTTGGTCGGGGTCGGGACCATGTATTGGGCAGTCAGGAAGCCAGTCGAAAACAGACCGAGCGTATAACCGTCAGGAATTGCTCCTGCCACCTCTTTGGCGCCGATGACGCCGCTCGCCCCCGGCTTGTTCACCACGACGACCGGTTGTCCCAATTCTGCTTTGAGGAACTGTGCAACCGCTCTCGCCGTAAGATCGGTTCGACCGCCCGCAGGATAAGGAACGACAAGACTGATGGGCTTCGATGGATATTCTTCTGCATGCGCAGTAGACGCAAGGCCGAGCACACCCGCGACCATGAGCAAGCTCAGTATCACGCTTTTGGAAGGCGCATCGGATGCCGGCGGCCTGCTCCATCTTTGAAGAAGAGTACCTCCTGCTCGGCGAATAAGCGGCAATGCAATCACAATGACAAATACCGTCATCAGCGCGGCCGAAACCGGGCGGGTCCAGAATACGAGAAAGTCTCCGCGGGACATGATCAAAGACTGGCGCAGCGAAGTTTCCATGATGGGGCCGAGGACGAACGCCAGTACCATCGGGGCGGCCGGAAAACCGAACTTCGCCATCAGATATCCGAGCACTCCAAAAGCAGTCATTGTAACGATGTCCATGGGATTGTTGTTCACGCCGTATGCGCCGGCGAGGCAAGCCAGCACAATGATTGCCACCACGATATTGTCCGGGATTAGGGTGATCTTCGAGAGGAAGCCAATGAGCGGCAGCATGGTCAAGATGAGAATGCAATTGCCGATGAACATGCTGGTAACAATGCCCCAGAACATCTCAGGATGCTGGACCATTAATGTGGGACCGGGCGTAACGCCGTGCAGGAGAAACGCTCCAAGAATCAATGCCATCACGACGTTATCGGGCAGCCCCAGCGTCAAGAGCGGGATGAATCCGCTGCATGTCGCCGCGTTTGCCGCGGCTTCCGGTGCGGCTACGCCGCCGATCGCTCCAGCGCCGAATTTCTGGGACGGCTTGGACCACTGTTTGGCGACAGCGTATGCGACGTAAGAGGAAATCGTCGCACCTCCGCCAGGTAGCAAGCCGACAAAAAAACCAACCAGCGTTCCTTGGGCGATGGGGCGACGGGCATCCGCCCAATCGCGACGCGTAGGCAATACGGCCAGCAGCCCCTTTGGGACGGTGAGTTCTGCCTGCGTAGCAGTCTTCGTGCTCAGCCTGCGTTCCAGCATGTTGAACACTTCAGAGATGCCGAAGAGCCCCATAACCATGGGCACCAGGTCGAGGCCCGACTGAAGTGTCAGTGAGCCAAACGTAAAGCGGGCCATGCTTCGAACGGGGTCCAGTCCGACTGTTCCGAGCAGGAGGCCAAGCAAGGTGACCGCAACCGCCTTCCACATCGAGTCGGTGGCGAGGTAGCTGACGAGGGTAAGTCCGAGCAACGTGAGCGCGAAATATTCGGGCGGTCCAAATTCGAGTGCGAATTCCGCCAGGGTTGGCGCAATGAGCCCAAGACCAACGAGGCCAAACATTCCCGCAATGAATGCGCTGAACATGGACATGCCAAGCGCAGCACCGGCGCGACCCTGCTTGGTGAGCTCATACCCATCGATCGCAACCATGACGGAAGCGGATTCTCCGGGCACGCGCAGGAGGATCGACGTGATCGAACCGCCGTACATCGACCCGTACCAAATCCCGGCCAGCATGATGATGGCGGTCGTCGTGTCGAGAAAGTAGGTGATCGGCAACAGTAGCGCGATCGTGGCAGCGGATCCTAGACCGGGAAGTATTCCAATGACGACCCCGAGCGCGACGCCCATAAAGCAAAGCAAAAGATTCAGAGGTTGCAGGGAGACGGAGAACCCAAGCGCCAGATTCGACACCAGTTCCATTTTCAGGCTCCCTGGAATCGACCAATGGCCATCGTTGCGCAACCGCGTTGTCAGGTTTTGCGGTGCATTCCTGTGCGAGGCACAAAGGTTGCGACCTGCTTCTTCTGTCCAGCGCTCGGATTGCCGGTCTCGCAGTTGCCGACGACGCCGGTTATTCTGTATTCAGTCTACAGTGAGGGAGGAGCGAGTCAACTCGCGGTGCCATGCTCCGCGGGTTTTGCGTTGCGGCGGGAATGCTGATTTGCGGCGAAGAGGATTTGCCAATCAATAATGCGCGCTGAGCGGGGGTATTGAACCGTCGCACGTGGAGCTCAAAGACGCCCGCGGCACGTCACCTTCACCCCAACGAGCAGACATTCGCCTCTGCCGCAAGGCAGCGAGAGTTTTGCGGCGTTGGCTATTCGCCGCGCCAGCTTTTTCCAGAGCAAGACAAAGAGAGCGAAAATCCGTCGCAGGATGGCTCGGGTCCCATCTAAATCATCGACTTTGGTGGTAGCGGGAGCCGCGATCCAGCCGGACGAAAAACGGAGCCGTCACATGATGGAAAGGCCGCCATCGACGGCGAGCGTCGCCCCGGTGATGAACGAGGCTTCGTCGCTGGCGAGCCACAGAATCGGCCAAGCAATCTCCTGCGGCGTCGCCCAGCGCCCGAGCAGCGATGTCGTCTGGCGCTCGGTCTTGAGCGTCTCGACGCTCTTGCCGGCGGCCTTGGCTTTCGAGATATGGAAGTCGGTCAGCGTCGAGCCGGGACAGACCGCGTTGACGCGTACGCCGTGCGCCACTTCCTCGAAGGCGAGCGTGCGCGTCAAGGCGAGGATGCCGGCCTTGGTCGCGTCGTAGAGGCCCATGCCCTTGCGGCCGGTCAGCGCATAGCACGACGAGACGTTGACGATACTGGCGCGACCGCTGCGGCGCAGCGCCGGCAGCGCCGCCTTGCAGTAGTTGGCGGTGCCAATGAGATTGACGCCGACCATGGCCTGCCACTCGGCGGGGGTTGCGTCGGCGATCGCGGAATAATTCCTCATCGCCGCGTTATTGACCAAAATGTCGATCCGGCCAAAGGTCTGGATCGCATGCTCGACCGCGCGCGCGGCCGCACTGGCGTCGGCAACGTCGGCCGCAAACGTCGAGACGCGTGCGCCCGGCACCCGTTGCGCGATCGCCTTCATCGTGGATGCCAACGCGTCCGCGTTGGCATCGACGAGCACCGCCATCCCGCCTTCAGCGCAAACGAGCTCACCGGTCGCCGCGCCGATGCCCGCGCCGCCGCCGGTGATCAGCGCGGCTTTGCCTTCGACCCGGTTCATGCTCGCGGTCACTCGGTCGGAACGATGCCGAGCTCCTTGGCGGCGGCAGCGACGCGCGCGCGCTGCAGCTCGATCGCGGCATGGAATTCAGCAGGGCCGCCAAAGTTGGGAAGCTGCCCGGTGTCGTTGAGCCGCGCCGCGATCGCGGGATCGGCGCCGACCTCCCCGACATCCGCCGCGATGCGCGCGCGCAGCGGCAGCGGCATTTCGGGCGGGCCGAAAAATCCGACCAGCCCGTCGAGCGCGAGGTCCGGATAGCCGGCCTGCGTGACTGTCGGCAGATCGGGCAGGACAGGTGCTCGAACGCTGTTGGTCACGGCGAGCAATTTGACCTTGCCGGCCTGCAGCTGAGGCCGCACGATCGCATAAGCCGTTTCGTTGAGCTGAATGCGCCCGGCGGCAAGGTCGTTGGCCGCCTCGACCTGATTGCGGTACGGGACCTTCGAGAGGCTCAACCCGGCATTGCGCAGGAACCCTGCCACCAGAAAGTCGATGGCGCCGGTCGTGCCGGCCCAATTGAGCTTGCCCGGCTGCGCGCGCGCCAGCGCGACGAACTCCGTGAGCGATTGCACCGGCAGCTCCGCGGGCACCGCCATGACGATGATCGTGTTCGACACGCGGGCGATCGGCTGCAGATCCTCGGGCTTGTAGGGGAGGTTCTTGTAGACGAAGGGATGCGCGGTGAACGAGGACGTCGGCGAGGCCAACAGCACGTGATCGTCCTGGGCGGCGATCATCGCGCTGATCGCAACGAGCCCATCGCCGCCGGGGCGGTTCTCGACCACCACCGGCTGGGCCCAATGCTTGCTCAGCCGGTCAGCGAGCAGTCGGGTTCCGATATCGACGCCGCTGCCGGGCCCGAGCGTCACCAGGAGCTTCACGGGGCGCTGCGGCCAGGTTTGCGCGGGCGACGGCGTCGCCGAGACAACGAACGCAAGCGCGGCCGCCAGAATGCAAACGCAACGCAGTCTATTGCGCATCGGCCTTCTCCAAATGCACCGTGAGGTCGAACGGCGCGTTCAGATCGAATACACTGGCTGCTCCAAGCCGCCGGTCAAGTGGGTCTTGGCCCACTCCTGCGGCTTCACGTTGCGATCGAGCAGCACGCCGGCGGCGCGGACGCGCTGTGCGTCGGCGTCGAGCGCCGGCGGCGTGGCGCCATCCTGCATCGCGATCGCAGCTTCATACAGCATGCGGCGCGCCATCACGATCGCGCGGTCAGTCGGCAACAGCTTCTCCTTCGCGTGATCCTGGATCGGCCCCATGCTCTCCTGCAGCGAGGCATCCTGCATGGCGATGCCGAAAACACCGCTATAGGCGCGCTTCTCCTTTTGTGCGCGGCGATCGATCAGGTAGTCGTTGTCCTTGTTTGCCAGCGGCCGGAACGTCCCGGGCACGTACGGGCAATGAATGCCCTTGCCCTCCCGCATGTGGCGCCGCTCCTCCTCGGACAGCGGACGCTCGGGGCGGAAGTTGATGCTCCAGGCCCAGCTATCGTGATCGTCGATCGGCACCCAGACATGACCGCCGAGCGCGTGA
>Ga0209648_10004055_pt1 | contig 12397 bp, 14 predicted proteins | sample GraSoi2013_115cm_FD_185830 | JGI IMG/M metagenome (GOLD analysis project Ga0209648, IMG submission 185830) | Grasslands soil microbial communities from the Angelo Coastal Reserve, California, USA - Sample 9_17_2013_115cm (SPAdes) (version 2) | ecosystem: Environmental > Terrestrial > Soil >...
ATCGGCAGCGTCCACGAATCCCGCAGCGAGCGGAAAAAGATTCGCCTGCCGTCTTTGCTCCAACCGAAAACCTGATTGTCCCACCCCCAGCGCGGCGCCAGCGGACCCTTGGCTGGATAGAAAGTGAGTTGACGCGGCACGCCGCCACTCGAGGGGATCACGTAAACCTGTTCGTCGCCGTCGTACTGACCGGTAAAGGCAATCCAGTTTCCGTCCGGCGAAAACTTCGCAAAAACTTCGACGCCCGGATGTGCGGTCAGACGAATCGCCGAGCCACCGTTGGCCGGCGCGGTCCAAATATCGCCACCATAGGAGAAGGCAACGCGATCGCCATGAATATCGGGGAAGCGAAGCAGCTTCGTCTGCGCCGAAGCGTCCGCGACGCAGAGCAGTAGCGCAATGATGAGGGCGGGGAAAAGACGAACAGCGTTATTCTTTATGAACAAGGGATTTCCTCCTCTGCGAGCGGCGAACTCCAAGGATGCAAAGTTACCTGACTGAACTTTGATTAAGAGCAACAAAAAGAGTCTGACCTTCAGGTTGTCGTGACTGAAAGACAAAGCTGAAGCATGGACTCGAAACGGATGCTAAGGCTATTTTACGCTTGACTCGGGCGTTAGGTTTCAGAAAGGCGAGCTTTATCGGGTCACCATTTGATCGAGCCCTCTTTCGAAGTGTCGATCTGCGCCAATTCGTTGGCGCCATAGAAAAACCCTTTCATGTTATCCATCAGAAACCCCTGCGCTTCGGGATTGGTGAGATCAAGACCGTAGTGATTGATGATGCGCGTTTGGGTTTGCAGCCATTCAGACCAGCACGGCTGGCAGACTTCGGTGGCGACCTTCTGTCCCAGTTCAGTGGGAAGCGGAGCAAAGCCGAGCGGCGCGCGTTTCTGCCCACAACGGGCACATTTGATTTCGTCAGACATCGATTAGTTCTCCTTGCCCTGAAGCGTAGCGCAAGTTGTTAACTTGCGCCACCAGCGGCGTCGCGTATCGCCCGGATAATGTCATCATCTTTGGGACGAAACAGTCCCAGCGGCCGCACGTCACGATAGCGAATCACGCCGCCAGGGTCGATCACAAAAACTGAGCGAGCGACTTTGCCGGGAATCAGGGACAATGCGCCGTAAAGGTCGGCGACCTTTCGATCGACATCAGCCAGCAGACGGAGCGGGAGGTTATGGTGTTCGGCAAAGTTCTTGTGTGATTCGCCGGTGTTTGTTGAGATACCTACAACTTCGGCTCCCGTGGCCGCATAATCCTCCCAGCGATCCCGCACCGAACACATCTGACGAGTGCAAATGGGTGTCTCGTCGCCAGGATAAAAGAGGAGCACAACCACTTTCCCTCGATTATCGGCCAGACGCCACTCGGCACCATCACCATCCCGCAGGGCAAAGTCCGGCGCGGCCGAACCTTCAGGCGCCTGAGATTGGTTTTCTGAACTCACTTGATAACTGATGCCAGATTCGCCGCGGCCACCTGGGTTTTGATCTCAAGTTCATTGCCGCGGGTGGTGATTTTCAGATTGTCGAGCGCACTCTGTGCCAAAGCCTTGCGCGCGGGCGCCATGCGCACGATCAGAATTGCGCCAAGCTGTTTCAGACCCGTGATTGTATCGCTTAGAGTTTTTGCGGCCTCAGCATTATCTGTTCGGGCGACCAGAGACAATGACACATCCGTGTCCGTCGTGCCAATCGAACCGTAGGCCTGACGGATCGAGTTAGCGTCCTTGGCAATCGTGTCGTTGCCCACGTTCAGATTTGCCATGAGCTCGCGCGGCAGATTGGCGCCAAATCCGATCACTGCTTTTGGATCCCGGCTCGCCAGAGCTATTAGTTCACCGTTAGCTCGCCCCCTCTTGCCCGCGTCGATGGCCGCGCGCACAGTCGTCAGGTTGCCGATCGCCAGCGTCTTCGCGTCCAGCGCGCAAATTGCCAGTTCGTTTACGCGCATGTTCCACAATCCGAGCACCTTCATCTGATCGTTAATGCTAATGGTCATGATGGTGGCGCCACGATACTTTTCTTCGCGATACTTTCCATTGGCGGCCATGCGCCCGGCCGCGGCCAGCGCTTTCGCATCAAAGGTCCCATGAGCGATGGCGACTGTCTCGAGCTTTGTCGTGTTAGCAGTCGGGTAGACGTAATGAACGCCCAGCACCACGCGGCCGAACGCCCGCGGATCGATTCCGGTGCGTGACTTGAACTTATCGATCTCGGCATTGACCTGAGCGAGTTTTTCTTTATCGCCGCCAAGGATTTGCGGCATTGTCTCGTTCAGTAAACGCCGCACGTCGATCAGCATGACCGCATCCGACGCTGGCAGGTAACTCAGCGCGTCCGCCGGCGGTGAAGTGTGCTGCGAACGCGCCTGCGACCGTGCGTTAAAGGCCAAAGCCATCGAGGCTAAGACGAATGTGGCTGCGACTAATATGACTGCAATCGAAAACCCGAGAACCTTCTTGTTCACCATAAACCTCTTTCCCATATCTCGTATTTGTTTACGTCCGTGTTGTCTGACGGCGTGGCAGTCCGATGCGTTAACAACGCGGCTTGGTTGGCCGTCTCGCCAGTGTCCGCAAGCCCGACCGTCAGGGAGGGCATCGTTCACGCCGCGATACTTGGCGCCGTTACGGGCCCTCCCTTACGGTCGGGCTTTTGACACGACTCTAAACGCGCTCAAACAGTAATGCGATCCCCATTCCCCCGCTGATGCAGAGCGTGGCCAGGCCGCGTTTCGCCTGACGCTTCTTCATTTCATGCAGCAATGTCGTCGTAATGCGCACGCCCGTGCAGCCAATCGGATGACCCAGCGCAATTGCTCCGCCGTTGATGTTCAATCGTTCGGGATCGAACTGCAACTCGCGGTCACAGGCGATCACCTGGGCCGCGAACGCTTCGTTGAGTTCAACCAGATCGATATCTGAAAGCGAAAGCTGCTGTCGTTTCAGCAGCGCTCGGATCGCCGGCACCGGGCCGATGCCCATGATTTCCGGCGCCACGCCGATGACTTCGTAATCGACGATGCGCGCTTGCGGCTCAGCCCCGGATTCTTTCAAAGCAGCTTCACTCATCACCATGATCGCTGCGGCGCCGTCGGTGATCCCGGAAGAATTTCCCGCGGTCACGGTGCCGTCCGTGCTGAACACAGGCTTAAGTTTTCTTAGGTCCTCAATCGTCGTAGTTGTTCTTACGTGTTCGTCCTTCGTGAATAAGGTAACGTTGCCTTTGCGATCTTTCAGCTCCAGCGGCAGCACCTCAGCTGCAAAGCTGCCGGCGTCAATTGCGGCCGCCGCGCGCTGTTGCGTACGCAGAGCATATTCGTCCTGTTCGTCGCGGGATATTTCGTATTGACCCGCAAGCTTCTCGGCAGTTTCGCCCATCACCAGTCCGGAAAGCGGATCGTTGAACCCGTCGCGATACATGCCGTCGACCAGTTCTGTGTGCCCCATGCGCATGCCCCAGCGCGCGCCTTCGGCAAAGTAAGGAACGCGCGACATGCTCTCCGTGCCGCCGGCCAGAACGATGTTCGCGCGACCGAGCATGATTTGTTCAGTCGCCAGAATGATCGCGCGCAGTCCTGAACCGCATGCCTGGTTCACCGTGAATGCGGGCACGCGATCAGGAACGCCGGCCCGAAAAGTAATCTGTCGCGCGACGTTAGGACCGCCGCCCGCCTGTCGCGCGCAGCCCCAGATTGAATCATCAATCTGGTCGGGACTAAGGTTCGCGCGGCGCAAACTCTCTTTGGCCACGGCGGCGCCCAGGTCCGCGGCCGTCCAATCGCGGAGCAAGCCGCCGAAGCGGCCAATCGGAGTGCGCACTGCGCCGGTAAGATAAACAGGCTTCATTACTGAATGATTCGCGACATTGATTTCGTCAGGCCTCCTGAAGAAGGCTCTGATTTGTACTTTTCCTCTGCCACCTGTTCAGAGCTGCATCGTCACTTGGAGACGCTCTAACGAAAACCCGTTTCGGTAACGCAGCAAACTCTTTGGCACTCGCAGAGAAACGCAGAGTCTTATTCTTCTCTGCGCCCTCTGCGCAAAACTTTGCGCCCTCTGCGGTTAATAATGATTGCATCTGACACTCAGCCAGATTCTTGCAACCGCGCATGAACGCCTTGCCCTGAAAAGCTTTTTTTGGCAACCCTTTGCGATGTTAGCATAAGCACGGACGACTCCCGCAAATGTTGCCTCAACTGAATAATATTGCTGAGATCGAAAGCGCCCACCGCGCCATCCTTGAACAAATCAGCGCCCAGAAGGATTGGTTCTTTGCCGAGGAAGGCGGCGCGCCGCTTGCCCTGGGGCGCGATGAGTTTGATTTCTCAGTCGCTCACTGGCGGCTAATCTTCTCCTGCTGGACTGAGAGTGGCTCGCGTTCGTGGCACGTCAAAGCATGGAGTTCAACCGGCGACAAGCTGATTTTGAAAGCGAGCCGGCGGATGGGCGCCGAGGTGGCGACACTGGAACTGGTGCCGCGCGCTTCAGCTAAAGCGATGGTGGCCAATATCGCTGCCGCCCGCCAGGCCCGTTGTCAGAAACTTGCGCAGATTGTGGTACGGCCTTCAGCCGGCGATTTCCTTCCCGAAGATCACGGACCAGGGCCAGAACCGCTTTTGCCGGGAGCAAAGATTGAGAGTGCAGTCTTGAGTCCCGGCATCCGCCGCGATCAGCCCGGCCGTTATGCGCGGATTGTGCTGCGGCTTCCCCACAGTCGCGTCGCTGTCACCGGGATTGTCGCGCAGAGCGATGCGCGCAACGTCGATTCCTTCTTTTCCTCAGCGTTGCTCTGGTTCCATCGGCTGCAATCACGTCCGAAACGGCCCTTCATTGAAAAGCTGATCATCGTTGTCGAGCACAACATCGCGGAAGCTGCGCGTCAACGGCATGCTCTACTGCGCGATTCACTTCAACGAGCGATCGATCTACTTGAGATCGATGAGTCGTGGCAGGAACTGCGGCCGCTGCGACCGTTCGAACGAAAGCACCTTTGGAGAAAGCGCCTGGCCCGCTTTCCTTCAATACCGGAAGACGAAACCGGCGAACGCGTGAGACGGATCATTGCCCAAGCTCCGCACGCCGTTGATGTCGTCAGGTCCCGTCATTGTCAAACGCTTCGTTATCACGGGTTGCCTTTTGCACGCGTGCGGCGGGTGATGGAGAAAGACCGCATCTGGTTCGGCATCGAAGGCTCGCGGCGGCTTATGCTTGACGATTATCACCAGCCGGACTGGGCCAAGTTGTTCCGCGACCTGGAAACCTATCGCACCGAGAGTTGTCGAGATCGAAAACATTGGTTGTATCGAGCTGCCGGCGAGGCCTGGCTGGAATCAATTCTGCGGCGCGACATTTCAAAACTCGATCCTGGCTTGATCGTCGCTCCATTGCATGCGCAGTTTCGCACTTCGCACGGCGGACCAACTGGAGCGCGGCCCATCGATCTCCTGGCACTGCGGCATGACGGCCGTTTGGCGGTGATCGAATTGAAAGTCAGCGAAGATCGCGAGCACGTCTTTCAGGGTGTCGATTACTGGCGGCGTGTCGAAGCCCACCGGCGTCGCGGTCACATCAGCACCGCAAAGTTATTTGGCGACCGCGAGATTAGCGACGAATCGCCGTTGGTCTATCTGGTGGCGCCGGCTCTGCGTTTTCATCCGTCGTTCGCGACCCTGGCAAGAACCATCGCGCCGGATATTGAGGTTTATCGTTTTGATATTAATGAAGACTGGCGGGATGGTGTGCACGTGGTGCGGCGAGAGCGAGTCAACGTGTGAGCTTTGGAAGTAGAATAGCGCCTACTCGGGTCTTGCGGTTGAATCTCGCTACTCCTCTTAACGAAGGGATGACGATAATCCGAAAACGAATAGATTACCGAGTATCCCAATAAACAAAGACCCTATAACTACCGTCCAAATAGTCTTCCGCGTAGATATTAATTTATTGTAACGCTCTTCATAGTCCCCCCATAAGAAGACCGCGAACGGATAACAGTGTTGCTGGAGATAGACCACGCACCCTAATATCACAATCAACGGCAGCATGATAAATAGATTCCTCAATGTAAATGCTTTGCTCAGATGAATGGTTCTAACTTCTTGCCTAGCCATACTCCGTTCTAGCTGGCGGCTTTGGAGCGTAAAGAGAAAGTCAATCTTATCGTTGGTGTTAGTGACTTCTTTTGCTCTCTTCGCGAAAGAAGTTATTTCATCCGTTGATAATACATACCCGTTTGTGATTGCAGGGGAGTCATCGGCTATTCCGTTGATAAGAATTAAGACAATCATGATTAATACAGCTATGGATAAGATCCCAACTAGAATATTTATGGGAGTGAATGTGTGTATCCAACTGCTTGATAATGCGCTCAACTTGCTCTTCCAATTCTGCAAAACATTGTGAAGCACGTTTACCGTCAACCGATTCGACTTTTAGATTAATGTTGTCTTTTGCGGTGTTGCTAAAATTTAGTTCGCAGGTAAGTACCCCTAAAAACTGGACCATTGAAAAGTAGAGGTTTCCGGGCGAGTATGACGCCAGGAGGCCCAAGTGAAAAAGAGCAAATTCAGCGAGAACCAGATCATCGCGATCTTGAAAGCAGTCGAAGCGGGACGGACGGTAAGAGACGTTTGTCGCGAGCACGAGGTCAGCGATGCAACTTATTACAAGTGGAAGACCAAGTACGGTGGGATGGAAGCGGCTGACATTCGGCGGCTGCGTGAACTGGAAAACGAGAACCAGCGGTTGAAGCAGATCTCAGCCGAGTTGTTGTTGGAGAACCGGGCGCTGAAAGATGTGATCGCAAAAAAGCTGTAACGCCGGCGGTCAAGCGCGAGTTGGTGGTGGAACTGCGGCGCGAGCATGGACTGACCGAGCGTCGCGCCTGCGCGGCCGTAAGCTTGCGCCGATCGGTCTATCGCTATCGACGGCGACCGAACCGCGACGAGGAACTCATCAAGCTGCTTCTGGAGCTGGCACACCGGCGGCCGGAGGAAGGATTTCCGAAGCTGTTCAAGCGGTTGCGGCGGCAGGGATGGCGCTGGAATCACAAACGGGTGCATCGCGTGTATTGCAGTCTGAAATTGAACAAACGGCGAAAGGGTAAGCGACGGTTGCCGACACGTAATCCGGCGCCGCTTCAGGTGACACAAACGATGAATGAATGTTGGTCGGCAGACTTCATGAGCGATGCCTTGTGGGACGGTCGTCGCTTTCGCACCTTCAATGTCGTTGACGACTTCAATCGCGAAGCACTGACGATCGTGGTGGACTTCAGCCTGACGGCCGAGCGAGTGGTGCGCGAGCTTGAACGGATAGCCGCTGTCCGCGGCTATCCCCTCAAGCTCAGAACAGACAACGGTCCGGAGTTCATCGCGCTGGCGCTGGCTGATTGGGCCGAGCAGCATGGGGTCACGCTCGAGTTCATCAAACCGGGCAAACCAATGCAGAATGGTTTCATTGAACGATTCAATCGCAGCTACCGCCAGGCGGTGCTCGACATGTATGTGTTTCAGACTTTGAACGAGGTGCGTGAACAAACCGAAATGTGGCTCCAGGAGTACAACGAAGAGCGGCCACATGATGCTCTGGGTGACATGACGCCCAGGGAATTCCTACTAACCCAAAACCCGGAAGTCTCTACTTATGGCTGGTCCTAAAAGCGGGATACTTACACGCAGGCTAGATCCATTGGCGCTGACGCGGTGTCAGCAAGCGTCAATGAGACGATGGGATTCTTAACGGGGTTATCAAGGGTAATGAGCTGTTCGACCGAAAAAGTGTTGATGTGTCTTCCGTTCCCAAGCGTTACTTCAAATTTTGGTTTGAAAGAAAACCCGGCCTCAGTGAAACGTTCTTCCATGATATTCAAGATTCTTGCGAGCTTCGCTTTATCCAAGACAAAGGCCGATGTAATCGGTTTTTGTATTATCGTTGTTTCGGGCTTCATGGCGATTGTCTCCTCGGTGTGGATGACTGAAGATTCACGGCTTATATCAGCTTGCTAGACTTTAAGTAAAGGTCGCTTTTGCCTGTCGCCGCTCACGGCGGCGTAAGCGCGCAACCGATTTCACGGTCGCCGATCTGGTCGCTGTTAGCTACATCAGTGGAAGAAATCTTACTTGGCCTTGCCACTCGTCCTGATTGCTGCACAACACAAGTAATAGGATATCTTCCAAGGCCCTGCCGATAGGAACGTCTTGGCTAATTTCGAATACTCCCGGCATCGTCAAGCCCGCCGCGATTCTGTCATATGCAGTCTGCTTCAGTGTGGTGACGTCGTGAGTCAGGAGAATTCGTCCTTCGCTGGCTGCCCAGGCGAGCACTTCGTCGTCGCTTCTCCCGGCAAGGCCGGCATCCTGGACGCGCAAGAGGTCGAGGTCGGGTTGGCGACGCAGCAACCCGCGCACGATTCGATTATTGAAGTCTTCATCGGTGGCGAGACGCAGCATCAGTCGGTAACGCGGGATCGTTTCCGAGCTAGGAGCCGGTTGCGTATGCCTTGAGGGTCGAAGCGAGACTCGATCTCTTCCTTTAGCTCGGCTCGTTGTGTCTTCCTGCGTTGCAGGTATTCGACAACTTCGTCGTGATTCCGCAAGTAGTAGCTGATGACCGCATAAACATCTGCGAGGTTTAACGTGCTGTATTGCTGAGCGATCTCTTCAGGCGTGGATCCTTCATTGAATGCAAAGATGACCGAGTCAAGCGAGACACGCGTACCGCCTACGCGCAGGACACCTGCTCGATCAATTGAAAGCGGTACTGACGCGGTAGTTAGACTCATGACGATTAAAGTGAGGCGAAGGCCTCCTTTCGTGCACGCCGCAGTTTTTCGTACCAATCGGAGTGTGTTTCGTGAGAGGTTTCTTGCAGCTCTTCAAAATCCATTTCACCCTGAACGAGGTAATTATCTATTTCCGTCTGGTGGGACAGATAAAAAGCAAGCGCACCCTGAATTTGCTCAAGCGTAAGGGAAGGGAAGGAACGTTGAATGCTCTCCGGCGAAGCGCCACGTCGATAGGCATACACGACTGAGTCGAGCGACACTCGGGTACCGCCGACTCTATACACGCCATCCTGTTGTTCAACGTATTCTGTGCTCATCTCGGTAAATATCTTAATTCGTTGTCCCCATGTTATCACCCTGCTCGAGAAGATAGAAGATTAAGGTGGTGAAGGGAAGCCTCTTTCAAATCAATTGAGAAACACTAGATTACTGTTTCACGTCGTCAACCGCCGATAAATCCCCGGCAGACGTTCAGGCAGGGTTAGCACATCGTCGATGATCGTGTAGCCCACCTCACCGTAGAGATCGCGCAGTTCGCTTTCAGATTCGCGGTCGATGGTGATGCAGAAAGGCGTGATGCCTGCGGTCTTGGCCTGGCGCAGGGCTTCGCGCGTGTCTTCGCGAGCATAACGGGCGTCGCCGTAATCGTGATCGTAGGGACGGCCGTCCGACAAAACGATCAGCAGGCGCGTGCGTGCCTCCTGCTTCTCGAGTTTCGCCGTGGCATGTCGAATCGCGGCGCCCAGACGCGTGTTGTTCTGATAAGTAATGCCCCCGATGCGGCGCTTCACTTCGTCAGAGTACTGCTCGCCGAAATCTTTGAGGACATAAAACTTTACGTTGCGCCGGCCTTCGGAAGTGAAGCCGTTGATCGAATAGACGTCGCCGACTGCTTCGAGGGCTTCGCTCATCAACACCAATCCTTCTTTTTCGATCTCAATGATGCGCCGGCCGGGATGGGTGTAAGGCTGTAAGGGGTGACGCCCAATTGTGCGCGCAGTTGAAGAAGACTGATCCAGCAGAAAAGAAACCGCCACATCACGCCGTCGCCGCAGGCGCTTGGTATAGATACGCTCGGATTGCTGGCCGTCGGCGCGGCGATCGATGAAGAAATCCACGACCGCGTTCAGGTCATAGTCTTCACCGTCGAGTTCATTCGTGACCTTCGTCAGGTTCTCAGGTTTCATCAATTGAAACTGGTGTCGAATGGATGAGATCGCGCCCTTGTGTTGCTCGCGCGTCTCCTCGACAAACGCACGGTCGCCGCGCTTAACTTTCTTTTCCACGACGCGACACCAGCCCACGCGATGATCGACCAGTTCGCGGTCCCATTCGTCGTAATTAAATGCGACTTCACCGGCCTCCAGATCCTGTTCCGGCATTTCGCCTTCGCCCCAGGCTTCGCTGCCGTTGAGCTCGTCAAACTCGCCGTCGGCGTCCGTGTTCCAGGCGTTGAAAAGCTCGCGTGCATCGCGCCGCTGCGGCTGACGATTAGCATCGCGCTCAGCCGGCATTTCCTGGGCCAGCTTGCTCCCGTCTTCCTGATCCAGTTCATCGGGGACTTCGATTTGCTGCTCAGCATCCTCCATTGAGATCGATTGGAAGAGAGTGTAGACACGACTGGTAGCCATCAGAGTGTCGGCCACAGTCGCCAGCGGGTCCGATAAATATTCAGCGACGATCGTTTCCAGTTCAGAGACCACCTGGCTGTAGAATTCACGAGCATCGTCCAACGCCCCGCCCAGCATCGTGATTTGAAAGAGCAATTCAAAAGGGATGAGCGCGGGCGGCAGATCGATGATCCGTGGACGGCGATTGCGCAAATGATCGCGAATCAGATCGAGATCCCTGGCCAGTCCGCGATAAGTTTGTCGCAGGCGGCGATCGATGCGGCCGTTTTCGAGGGTGCCAAAGATTCGCCGGGCCAGCGCCGGAATCGGAAACAGATTGAGGACGTCGCTGTAGCGCAAGTTGTTAACTTGCGGTTCACGCTGCCCGCCACCGCGCAAGTTATCAACTTGCGCTACATATCCATCAAGCGCGAACGCGTCGCGCGCATCTGCATTCGCAGGATCATAAAGCTCCGTCAGAGCTGCATGCGCCGCGCGCACATCATCGCTGTCACGGACATAGGTTCCAAACTCGATTTGACCCGCCGCGTGCGCCGCCAGTACTTTGTAGAGTCGAAAATCCAGTTCCTGCTCGCCGAATTCAGCCACCACAGCCGGCAAGTGAATCGTGCGGCCGTCGCCGATGCGGGTCTCCACCGGCACCGCAGCCAGCGGCGCAATCTCGACCGTTCGTCCGGTCAAACCTTCCACATAAAGACGCAGCAGGGACTGCACCGCTTCCAGTGACAATCCTTCGGCGCCTGCGCGCAGCGCCTCGTTGCTGCCGCGAGTTTCCAGGGCGTAATAACTGCGCCGCGCTCGACTCTCTCCAGCTATCAAACCCGCGCGCGCCCAGTTTTCGAATTGCTCAATTGAAACAGTATGGAGCGCCCTGGCACTGGAACGCAGGCAGGCCAGTGCTGCTTCGGAATCGACGCGGGCAACGTCCCGCGTGAGCGCGATTACGCGTCGAGCAAGAGCTGAGGCATCTGGGCGCGCGGCTGTGTTGCTGATCGACTGAAAGAAGGCCGGGCTGGCGCGCACGAAAGCCACCAGCCCGGCGTTGCCGTGTGACGCAACCGACCAAAGCAGATCGATCCAGTCATCAAAGGATTCCGGCAGTGCACGCAGAATCTCGCCACCTGCGATGAGCACGTTAAGCGCGGCCGCGCCACCGCGCTCGAGAAAACTTGTAGCGCGGCGCATCAGCTTCAATGCCGATTCAGCTTCAAGTCCTGCCAATGCCTCTGGCAGGCTGGCCCAGGCATCGGCGGCAATGCCTCCGGCCCGTTCAGCGAACGCGGCCGTCAAATCGATCGCGGCGCGCGTGACGTCGGTTCTTGGTTCGTCTTCCTTGTTTAGGGGCCGGCCGCTAAATCTCGGGCGTCTGGATGATTCCTGAAGACGCGCCATGACCATTGGCGTTGCATTCAGAAAATCCGCGCTATGTTTCGCCGATCTTCTTGAGATTTCCGCCGCAACCTCGTAGACAGATCGAAGTGATTCCGGGCCGGTGGTATTGGCGGCGAGCGTCGCAGCGCCGCGAAAAGTTTCCACCGCCGTGGTTGCCGAAAGAATCATCTGCCGCGAGCAAACCTGAAGCACAAACGGTCGCGCACTCGGCGGGACTCTCTCAAAATCGCCCACGCCGGCGGCAAAGAAACTGACGCCCTCTTCGACTTCGGCCATCGTTAAGCGCCGGCCTATCTCCGCCCATGCGCGCAACTCGGCCGGCTCCAAAATTCCCGCGGCATCCGGGACGGCCCGCAGGAATTCAATGCTCGCTCGCAAAGAGACGCCGGCGATCGTGGCGCTGACTTCCAACGCGGCGCGCGTTTGCTCCAGCGGCAGCTTTCCTATTTCGCGCAGTAGATTGGCAAGCGTGCGTCGCTCAGCAGGGTTCCTGACCGAGCGTAGGCGCTCGGCCACTTCGGCGTCGATCTGCTCAGTTAGCCTATCGTTTTGGATTTCGTCAGACACAGCGTTGAATTCTTGA
>Ga0209648_10004056_pt1 | contig 12397 bp, 8 predicted proteins | sample GraSoi2013_115cm_FD_185830 | JGI IMG/M metagenome (GOLD analysis project Ga0209648, IMG submission 185830) | Grasslands soil microbial communities from the Angelo Coastal Reserve, California, USA - Sample 9_17_2013_115cm (SPAdes) (version 2) | ecosystem: Environmental > Terrestrial > Soil >...
CCTGCAGGCAGACCTGGCTAAGCGCGTGAGCCACGGCATTCAGTTCCATGCTGCGTACACCTGGGGCAAGAGCATCGACACTCTGTCCGCCACGGAAGCCGACGATGCGTTTCCAAACGGCCTCTTTAACCAATTGTTCTTCGATCAACGCACTTCCCGCGGGCTCTCGGACTTCAATGTGGCACAAACACTGGTCTTGAATTTCACATGGGAAGTGCCCAGCCCGTCTTCGAATTCAGCTCTTCTAAAATGGCCCTTGAGCGGCTGGCAATTCGGGGGTGTCTACAAAGCGAGTACAGGACAGCCTTTTACTCCCATCCTGGGCGGCGATCCGGCAGGACAGAAACTGGACGAGACCAGCCAGCCTCCCACTTTCGTCGGAGGGCCGGGGTGCGCGACGCTGGTCAATCCCGGAAATCCCAATACCTATATCAAGGCTCAGTGCCTCGCCTTTCCGGGTCTCAACCGCTGGGGAAATTTGGGCCGCAACAGCCTGATTGGTCCAGGCATATCGAACTTGGATTTCTCGGTTTTCAAGAACAACCCCGTGAAACGAATTTCTGAGAGCTTCAATGCTCAGTTCCGCGCCGAATTTTTCAATATCCTTAATCGCGCCAATTTTGCCTCGCCCACTCAAAATCTGGCCGTTTTCGATCAAAGCGGGCTCACTGTTCCCAGCGCTGGTCTCATTACCTCTACGCAGACGACTTCCCGGCAGATCCAGCTCGCCCTCAAGCTCATCTGGTAAACGACTCGCAGCCATCACCAGGGTTCGCCGGGCGGTTTGCAAATAGGCCACAGCCGCGCGAGAATACAAGGAAGCGGGGAACATCCCTGCCGCGGTTGGTGTCTAAACTTTTAGGGTGCTTCCGCAGTGCCCGGAAGCCGTCGGCCCGGCTCGAAGGACGGGTAGGCCGGTGGGCTTCCATGCTGACGGAGCGGAGAGGTGGCTAGTCGTGTCTGACTTGGCACGCGTCCTCACCTGGCCTCAGGACGAAGCCGAGATCATGACGGAGTTGCGCAGCGGCTCCGATGCGGCCTTCGACTGGCTCGTGACTTACTATCACGCGCCGGTCTACGCGGTCATATGCGGGATATTGCGCAACCCGAGCGATGCTGCCGACGTTACACAAGAAGTCTTTTTGAAGGCATTCCGGGGCATTCGGGCGTTTCGTCATGGGAGCTCGCTGAAGACCTGGCTGTATCGCATCGCGGTACGCGAGAGTTTGAATTACCGGCGTTGGTTCTGGCGTCATTTGCGATTCCAGACCTCGATCGAGGAAGAGCAGCAGGAAGGTTTGGCCGAGTTTGAAGATAGCGGCACTTCACCATTCGACGAGTTCGCCAGCTCTGAAATTCGGCAAGTGGTGCACCGAGCGTTGGGAGAGGTGCCCGCCGTCTTCCGAGCGGCCGTAATCTTGCGGGACCTGGAAGGGCTTTCTTATGAAGAGGTCGCCGAGGTCTTGGATGTTTCTGTGGGTACGGTGAAGTCTCGCATCTTGCGCGGACGCAGGATGCTGCGTGAAATCCTGGAACCGGTGTTTGTGTCGCGCAAATCGGCCCCTCATGCGGGATTTCTGACGGTCTCCCGATTGAAGTGTGGAGATTGAAAATATGACCTGCGGTCGAGTCATTCGCTTTCTGCCCGGATATCTCGACGGCGCTCTTCCCGAGAGCCTGGGTTCCGAGGGGCACGCCAGTATCGGCGCGCATCTGGAAACATGCTCCTCTTGCCGCCGCGAACTGGAGCGGTATCGCCGCATACAGCGAATGATGTCCGTAGCGGAGCGTCCGTCGCCCCCGACGGATTTGGGATCGCGCATCCTCATCGCCGTTTCGAACGCACGGGCCTTTGGCGGATTCGCTGGGCGCTTGCGGCGGGCAAAGGATCGCCTGGAACTTCTCCTCGAGAATATATTTGAGCCGCTCGCTCTTCCTGCGACCGGCGGTATCGTGGCGGCTTTATTGGTATTCGCTGTGGTTTACCAGGTTTTGGGCACCGGCATGCCATTGGACGCTGCGACACCCGATTCGCCAACGAACCTCCTGCAACCGGCGAGACTCGAGGTTTTGGCTGGATTTCAGATGTCCCAACTCGAGGAGATGACCCGCACGGGCGGACAGCATCCCTTGCTCGTTGAAGCGATGGTAAATGCAAATGGGCAAGCGGTAAGCTATCGCGTGATTTCCGGACAGGTAGACGTAAACATGCAGCGAGAATTGGACCAGGTGCTATTTTTCTCGCGATTCCGTCCGGAGATGAGCTTTGGGCGGCCCACCTCCGCGGGCCGCGTGATCCTGAGCTTCAGCCAAATTCGGGTTCGCGGGTAGCTTTAGAGTCGGCGCAACCCCTGTTCGCTCTCCATAAAACGTCTATCAGCGGCTATTGCAGAATCGACGCTTGGATAGCAGGCCTGCGCCTACATCGATCCCTGGACGGCTCGTCCGAGAACGATCTCTTGGGCTTGGCCCTAATTCTTGACCTTATTCAGGTCGCCCTGTAAATTGGAAGGACGCGAGTACGCGGGCACTTGCCGCGTACTCGAGGTCAAAGCTAGTTTTGACTATTTGCCGCGGAATCATCGCAAAAGAGATCGGCGGCACGAGGCCGGACATTCCCGCGAGGATCAGCGACCATGTGGCGTCGTCCCGATTGAGATGGATCGGGATGCTATCGCTATTTCTTCTTGTCCTCGCCGCGGCCACCCCAGTTCCTCTCGAAGCAGCTTCCCCGCAGGAAGAAGCTGCCGGCCCCATCGCCGTGGAAGCCAATCCTCAGGTTTTCGCCACCATGTGTGCGCTCGTGGCCTCAGGCTTCGGGGCCGATTCCAATCCCGGTAGTGCGGATTTAGCGCAGTTGGCAACGCAGTTACGTTCCCTCCACGGCCCTGCAACCGAAGCAATGCGCGATTACTATCGCCAGCATGCCTTGAGTGATTCTGGAGCGACTCTTTCCCGCTTCATGACTTTCGCCTTGATCGCAGGGCCCGCTCCCAACTTTGAACCCGTCCTCAAACGCGATGCATTGCCGCCTGATGTGCTTGCGCTCGATGGTTTTAGTCAGGTGCTGGCGAATTTTTACGGCGAAGCGCAAATTGAACAGCTCTGGCATCAATTCGAGCCCGCTTATGAACGGGCTGCCGCGAACGTGCGCGGCCCGCTCGGTCAAATCGTTCTGGCCTCCACTGGTTATCTGCGCGAGATCATCCGGCCGGGAGTCCGAACGTTTCGCGTGTACGTCGAACCCATGGTGGGCAACGAGACGAACGTCCGTAATATCGGCGACCGCTATGCCGTCGTCATCAATCCGGCATCTCCCTCCTTTGACCTGGTGCGCCACGCTTTCTTGCACTACTTGCTGGATCCGCTGCCGATTCGTTATCGCGAAAAGCTGGTGGGCGAAGAACCACTGCTTTTCCTCGCCGATCGCGCCCCCAATCTCCCCTATGTATACCGCAGCGATCTGACGTCCTTTTTTGACGAATGCTTCGTTCGCGCCGTGGAGTTTCGAGTCCGTAGATTGCCGGCGGCACAACTCGCCGATGAAGTAAACATGGCCGACGCCAATGGATATGTCCTGATCCGGCCTTTGCTCAAAGCGCTCTCCAAATTTGAGAGTTCGGAACCGTCGATGACCTTGTATTTCCCGGATCTTCTGCGTTCCATCGACGTGCCTTCCGAACAGGTGCGCTTGCACAACGTGAAATTTGCGCCGCCGTCAGATTCCCAACCAGCCCGCGAAAGGGCCGAAGGCCTCGGTGTCAAAAAGCCGAATGCAGGCGATACGGCTTCCGATTTGGAATCGCAGTTGAGCGCTGCCGAGCGTATGATTGCGGACCGAAACGGGGCGGCGGCGGCCGACGCTTTTCAACGGATCCTGGAAAAGAATCCGGGGCAGCCCCGTGCCCTGTATGGATTGGCGGTCGCCTCGGTTTTGCAAGGAGACGCCGAACATGCCGAGGCGCTCTTTGAACAGGTAGTGGCCGCAGCTCAGGTTGAGGCGCCCCAGATGCGGCCGGAACCGAGCGTCCTGGCATGGTCGCACATTTATCTGGGGCGCATGCACGATATGCAAGATGATCGCGAACAGGCACTGCAGGAATATCGCGCCGCTTTGGCCATCGAGAATGCGTCGGAAACGGCGCGTTCGGCTGCTCAGAGCGGGATCGCGCAAGCATACCGGCCGGCGGTACGCAATCGATCGCCGGAATGATGCGTGGTCGGTCAGGTGATCGGAGAAAGGCCGTGGTCCGCAAGTCGGCGGGCCCCGGAAAAATTAGCGAAGGAGAGAGGTAATGACGCATTCCATAATGAAGGCGAGCGCACTCGTTCTGCTGAGTTTTTCCTTGATATCTGTAGGATGGGCCCAGAATCAGAATAAAGACCAGAAGAACAATAAGAATCAGAAAGGCCAAGGGAACACCTCGCTCGATCAGGAAAAACCGGGCGACCAGGCCGGCGCGGCGAAAGACGAGCTCAAAGCCTATAAGGAAGTTTATGACGCTCGGGGCGGGGATCCCGCAAAACTGATCGAAGTGGGCGAAGCTTTTCTCGCCAAGTATCCGATGAGCGTCTACGCGGGCGCCGTCTATTCGGAGTTGGCTTCCGCTTACCTGAACACCAATCAGCCTGACAAAATGGTGACCGCTGGAAGCAAGGCCGTGGAAATCAATCCCGATAACGTGGACGTTTTGCCGTTGCTCGCCTGGGCTATCCCCCGGCGGGTTACCGGCCAGACGCCGGACGCCGCGCAGCAACTGGCTAAGGCTCAGGACTACGCCAAGCACGGCATCCAGCTGCTGACCACCATGCCCAAGCCGACGGAAATGGACGATGTCGCATTTACCAAGGCCAAGAACGAAAAGCTGGCCATGTGCCATGATGGCATCGGCGTGGCTGAAGTAAAGACGGGAAAGTACGATGATGCCATTGCCGAGCTCAACCAATCCGTCGAGCTGTCGTCCACTCCCGATCCCGTTGACTTCTATCTCTTAGGTGTGGCCAACCAGCTGACCAGCCATTACACCGACGCGATCGCCTCATTTACGAAGTGCTCCACTGCCGGTCCCCTGCAGGCGCAGTGTAAGGCCAGTCTCGACGACGCCAAGAAAAAGTCACAGAATAGCTTGGAGGCGCCGAAATAAACACGATCGCGCAGATGGGTGAAAAACGGCTTGAGGACTTGGAGCAAGCCATCGGGTACCGGTTCCGCCAGCCGGAACTGCTGGAGCGGGCTCTCACTCACCGTTCCGCTACTCCGGAAGAGGCTGCCAGTGGAATCCGTGCCGATAACGAGCAACTCGAATATCTGGGAGATGCCGTGCTCGGCATGCTGGTCAGCGAATATCTGGTGGGCGCCTTCCCGAGTTGGAGCGAAGGACAATTATCCAAGAGCCGCGCACGGCTGGTAAACGCTGCGTCACTCTATACTGCGGCCCGCCGGCTGAATTTGGGCAACCACCTCCGGCTCGGTAAGGGAGAGGAAAAGACCGGCGGACGAGAGAAACCCGCCTTGCTCGCTGATGCTTTTGAGGCTTTGGTCGCGGCAATTTTTCTCGACGCGGGTCTGCCTGCCTCGCGCGACTTCGTTAAGCGGGCTCTGGTCGACAGCGCCATTGACCTGGAGGGAAGCCGGTTGGAGTTGTCAGATCATAAATCCGCGCTCCAGGAATTCCTCCAGGCGAAAGGTTTGCCGTCCGCTCGCTATACAATGGTGCGTGAGGCCGGGCCCGATCACCGCAAGACTTTTTGGATGGAAGTGGATGTTCCGGGGCTGGTGAACGCGACCGGCACGGGTACCAATAAGAAGGAAGCCGAACAATCTGCCGCGGCGCAGGCGCTCGAACTGCTCCGCGCATCCGAAGTAAAGGCACTTAACGCGAGGCCGCTCCGAGAATGACCGAAGTAGCGCCAGTCGCCGACTCCCGTACAGAAGCTGCCCGGGTGGAACCTCGCGCGCATACCTCGCTGCGCGAATACATCGAGTCGCTCCTGGTTACCGTAATTCTGGCGCTGTTTGGGACGACTTTCGTCGTCCAGGCTTTCAAGATTCCTTCACAATCCATGGAGCCCACCCTGCTGGTGGGCGACCATCTGCTCGTAAATAAATTTATCTTTGGCGGCCGCGACGCTTGGTACGAGAAGTTCCTCCCTTATCGTTCCGTTCGCCGGGGCGACATCATCGTATTCAAATTCCCGTTCCAGGACCATCCGCATTACGTCAAACGCGTCATCGGGGTGCCCGGCGATCGGATCAAAATCGTCGACCAGAAGGTCTATCGCAATGGGCAATTACTGACAGAGCCCTATGCCTACCACGATTCCGCGGCGCCCTATGATCCTTTTCTCTACAATTTCCCGCCGTCCGGCCACGATGAATTAATCTCCAGCATGCAGCCGGAATGGGCCGATCAGATCTTCAAATACGTCCAAAATGGGGAAGTGGTCGTGCCTCCCGGCAACTATTTCGCCATGGGAGACAATCGAGACCACAGCTGGGACAGCCGCTACTGGGGCTTCGTCAATCGCGAAGCGATTATGGGCGGGCCGGTGGTGATCTACTGGTCGGTGCAAAGTTCCGAAGAAGATTACAGCGAGCGCTCGTTCGGGGGCGGCCTTGTGAGTATCCTCCGCACGCTCATCGAGATACCCACGCGCACGCGCTGGAACCGCATGCTGCGCACGGTCCACTGATCGCGGCATCTTTGCTTCAAGCCCTTGATCTGCGAGAATCTTCAGCCATGCTGCGCAAACGCCTCGTCTTCTGGCTCCTGGCGCCAATCTTTGCCATCGTCCTCGCGAGTTGGTCTTTTTCGCTCGCGCTGGAGGGCGGTTGGTTGCGCCGGTCACTCTCGGCCAGGCTCGCGGCGACCTTCGGCCGTCCAGTGGAAGTGGCGCATTTCGGATTCAGCATTTGGGGCGGCCCTGTATTCGAGGCTGATTCCGTCACGGTCGGCGAGGATCCTCGCTTCGGCCAGGAATATTTTCTTCGTGCCGATCGGCTGATCGCCCGCTTCCGATGGTCGGCTTTACTCCATGGCCGCATGGAGTTTGACCGGCTGTCGCTGAGCCACCCAAGCCTGAATCTGGTCCGCTCGTCAGGCGGCACGTGGAATATTGAGACTTGGCTTCCCGCCGCCAGCACCCAGGCGCCACCTCAAATTTATCCCTCCACCGCTGAAGTTCCCGCGCATGCTTCCCGCATTGATATCGAGGCCGGAAGGATCAACTTCAAGAAGGGCCTGGAAAAGCTTCCTTTCGCCTTGGTCGACGTAAATGGCAATGTGAATCTGCAGAGCGCGGGGCGCTGGTCGTTGGATCTGGAGGCTCATCCCATGCGGGCCGCGGTCGTGCTCCAGAAGTCAGGGATACTGCGGCTGCGAGGTACGATCGGCGGGACCTCCGCGCGCTTGCAGCCTGCGGACCTTAGGCTGAGCTGGGAGGGTGCATCGCTGGCAGACGCGGCGCGCCTTGCGCGGGGGACCGACTACGGACTGCGCGGCCTCCTCGATGCCGATTTCGCCGCTCGCATCGGTCCTGGCGGCGATGAAACGGGCAATCCCTGGAAAATCGAAGGAGTCCTTCGTCTCCAGGCCATTCACCGGTGGGATTTGGTGGCACGGCCCAATAATCCCGCTGTAAACCTCCACCTCGCGGCAGCCTGGCGTCCGGCTGAGGCGCGGTTAGAGGTGGAACATTGGCTGCTACAGGCGCCGCACTCGAATCTGGATGGTGAAGCCAGCGTGGATTGGTCCCACGGATTTGATCCCGAAGTGCGATTGCTCGATTCACAGATCGGATTCTCTGATCTCCTCATCTGGAGCCATGCCTTTTTCCCGGGTCGCGCTGAAGACCTGGATATCGACGGCAGCGCCGGATTAGAAGCCAAACTCGCGGGTTGGCCGCTGCGCATTGCGGAATTCAGCATAAGCTCCGATGGCGCTTCGGTCCGGAGCTCTAGCGGCAATCTGCCTGCGATTCGGGTCGGTCCCATGCAGGGATCCTGGAGCCGCTCCTCGCTGGTCCTCGCGCCAGTCGCCGTACGTCTCTTTTCGTCCGCGCCAAGCCGGACCCCGCGCCGCGCGCAGCCGGAAGCGGTTGTCGAAGGCGTGTTCCATATCGACGGCGCTTTGGGACCCATCCATCGGGGAGATGCCTTCCGCGATTGGCCTTACAAGTTGACGATGGAGGGCCAGACAGGCCGCTTTCAGGATTTGCGTGCCGCCGTCGCCGCACTCGGATGGCAATTCGGAACCAACTGGGCAATCGAAGGGCCTGCTTCTCTCCAGCTTGTGAGCAATGGCGCCCTGCGACGCGGAGCCTCGTCTGTTCATGGACGGCTCGACCTTCATGATCTGCGCCTGACGAATAGTGCTCTGAATGAGCCGATACTCGTCTCGAAAGCAAGCGTGGAGTTCGCGCCCGGTCAGCGCAAAGTGGAACTCCGGGACGCGCAGGCACTGGGTGCGCGCTGGAAAGGCGCCTTGGAGAGAAGAACGGCAAATGCGGATTGGACTTTCGATCTGTCTGCTGACCGCCTGGAACTCGAAAAGCTTGGCCGAGAGCTAGGCCAAAGCCAGCAGGGTCTGCTTTACCGTATCTTGCCGTTTGCTGAGTCGTTCGGTCTGGCGTCGCAAACCGAGAGTGCAATCGCCCGTGTCAACGCGCAGGGCCGCCTGCATATAGACGAGCTGGCCCTTGGAGCCTTGCTTCTGGAAAGTGTCGACGCAACGGCCGATTTACACCTCGGTGCTCTGAATCTTCGTCGCGCTGAGGCCGGCCTCTACGGAGGACGTCTGAGCGGCGAATTCCAAGCTCAATTGGGAGCTGAACCGAGCTACACCTTCCAAGGGCAGGTCGATCGGGCGGACTTATCCGCATTGGCGAATCTTACCTCAATAAAGACTGGCTTCGGCGGAATCGGATCGGGCGAAGTGTCATTGGCCGCGCGTGGCGTTGGGCGGCAAGCCCTGCTTGCTTCACTGGATGGCGAAGGCTTTCTTCACGTTCAAGACGCCGCCATCGACATTCTCGATTTGCCTCTAGACGCGGCCGATAGTGGCTTTCGGGAGATTGCCGGCAATCGCTTTAGAAGCAGCACGGTCAGCTTTCGTTTGCAGGACGGGGAGGTCCGCGTCGATCCCTGGCTGCTCTCAGGCCGTCAAAGGCAATTGGAAATCGTGGGAGATATAGATTTCAGCCGCCGCCTCAATCTGCAAGTGCGATCCATTGCTCAGTCGGGGCGTTTAGGCGTGACTTCGGATTCCGCAGCCGGTGACGACGTTTGGGTGATTGGCGGCACCCTGGATGCGCCGCAGCTCATTCGCGAGGAACGTGTATCCGCCGGCAATCAAGCGATTACGCACACGGGTCCGCGCTGAACGGGACGGCACCGGCTCGCCTTTGCGCATCGAACCCAGATGCTCTCTGGAGATGTGAAGATGCGTCCGACTTCTATAGAGGGCGGTGGATCCCGCGGCGCCGCACTCCTGTTTATGCTCCTGTCTGCAGGGATGCTTGTGCTCTCGGCGGGCGCGAACTCGCAAACACCGTCCCATTCCAAGACTGCGCCTTCGCCGCGCATTGACCTCCGGCCCAAGCTCGTGCCCGGCGAAGTGCTCCGTTACCAGGTCCAGCTTCAGACGATCACAGACACCAAACGTACCGGCGTCATTTCGGACCCGCAGGGACCTTCTCGGCTGGCCGTCACCTGGGACGCCACGATCAAGTTGGAAGTGCTTGGCGAGGCTGCCGCCCCCCCAGCGGCCTCCTCGCCCGCTTCGAAACCGGCTGCCGGCAAAACATCTGTCGCGGATTCGAATGCCACGATCGGGGCTTTGCGCATCCGCACTACTTATGAGCATTCCGCGGCCAGCATCAAAAGCGACAGTCCGGACCCGGAGAGTGAAGATATCGAGCAAACGTACAGGCGGCTCGAAGGTCAGGTGATCGAATTCACCGTCGACGCGGATGGTCACGTTTCCAATGTGCGCGGACTCGACGGCGTCATCGACGATGACCGCGTCCGTCAGGCTGCCGAGCGGTGGATGGAGCAGGTTTCCGGGACGGCCGGCGCTCCACAAGCTGTGACCCTCGGCCAGACTTGGAATTCCGCCCAGCCCGCCACTTCCATGCCGCTCGCGGGAATGATCTGGCGGAGCAATTCCAGCTACTTGCGAAACGAGCCTTGCCGTCCTGCGGACCCCAATGCGCCGGCAGTGCCCGACGAGCTCTGCGCCGTAATCCTCACCCGCCAATCCGTTCTGCCTCAAAAACAGTTGCGCGATCCCACGCCCGAGGATTATCGCCGCAATGGATTGCACACCTCCGGCCGCTGGAGCGGTTCGGGGGAAAGCCTCAGCTACATTTCCCTGCGAACGCATTCGGCCGTAAGCGTCACGCAAGATAGCGCCCAGCAAATCGATTTCACGGTGACAAACGCCTCCGGGAACTCCATTCGCTATGCTGGCACCATCGAAACGCATTCCCGGGTCGCGCTCCTCCCCGCCGACGTGACCGATTCCCCCTAGCGGGCGTCCGGTTCGCGGCACCGCGGCGCAACCTATCGGCTCGCCGCGTAGCGCCCGCCGTCCGCTGTCGCCCTGCGCTATAATCATTGGTTTGAGCGCCAGCGCCAATTCTCCGCTTTCCATTCCGAGAACAATGAACTCGCACACCTTTCGTCTCGCCAGCGATTACGAGCCCCAGGGCGACCAGCCCGAAGCTATTCGGGAACTCGTCCAGGGCATAGAAAGCGGCGAAAAACATCAAGTGCTGCTCGGCGTGACGGGCTCCGGCAAGACCTTCACCATGGCCAAGATCATCGAGCATGTGAGCCGGCCGGCACTGGTGCTCGCGCACAATAAGACGCTGGCCGCCCAGCTCTTCCACGAGTTCCGCAATTTCTTCCCCAAGAACGCGGTCGAATATTTCGTCAGCTACTACGATTACTATCAGCCCGAAGCCTACATACCGGCATCCGACACCTATATCGAAAAAGAGTCCACCATCAACGAAGAACTGGACAAGCTGCGCATGAGCGCTACGCGGTCGTTTTTTGAGCGCCGCGACGTCATCATCGTAGCCTCCGTCTCCTGCATCTACGGCTTGGGCTCGCCGGAAGCCTATTACGGCATGCTGGTGATGCTGGAGGCGGGCCAGAGGATTTCCCGCGAAGCGCTCCTGCGGCGCTTCGTGGAGATTCAATACGAGCGCGGCGAAGACCTGCGCCGCGGCACGTTTCGCGTGCGCGGGGACATGATCGAGATTCGTCCGCCTTACGAAGACAATGCCTTTCGCATCGAGATGTGGGGCGATCAGATCGATCGGCTGCGCGCCATCGATCCGCTGACCGGCGAAATCCGCGGCGAGCCGCTGACGCGCTTGCCGATCTACCCGAAGTCACACTACGTCTTGCCCGCCGAACAGAAAGAGCGCGCCATCCGCGGCATTCTCGAAGAACTGGCTTGGTGGAAACCCGAGCTCGAAAAGCAGGGCAAATATATCGAGGCGCAGCGCGTGTGGCAGCGGACCATGTTTGACGTGGAGATGATGCGCACCATCGGATACTGCCACGGCATCGAGAACTACTCGCGCCACATGTCCGGCCGGCTTCCGGGCGAAGCGCCGCCCACTTTGCTCGATTACGTGCCGCAGGATTATTTGCTCTTCGTGGACGAATCGCACCAGACGATTCCGCAGGTGCGCGGCATGTATCATGGCGACCGCTCCCGGAAGCAGACTCTGGTCGACTTCGGTTTTCGCATGCCCTCCGCTTTGGATAATCGCCCGCTCAATTTCGAAGAGTTCGAACATCGTACCAATCAAGTCGTCTACGTCTCGGCCACTCCCGGCCCCTACGAACTGACGCGCGCGGCGGGAGTAGTCGTGGAACAAGTCATCCGTCCCACGGGCTTGGTCGATCCGGAAGTAGAGGTGCGCTCGGTGAAAGGACAAGTCGACGACTTGCTCGAGGAGATTCGCGCCCGCGCCGAAAAAGGCGAGCGCGTCCTGGTCACTACGCTTACCAAACGCATGGCCGAGGACCTCGCCGAATATTTCAGCGAAGTCGGCGTGAAATGCCGTTATCTGCATTCCGAAATCGAGACGCTCGAGCGAGTGCGCATTCTGCGCGATCTTCGCCGCGGCGAATTTGACGTGCTCATCGGCATCAATCTTTTGCGCGAAGGCCTGGACTTACCGGAAGTCTCGCTGGTCGCCGTTCTCGATGCCGATAAGGAAGGCTATCTGCGAAGCGCCACCGCATTGATTCAGACCATCGGTCGCTGCGCGCGCCACATCAGCGGGCGGGCCATTCTCTACGCGGATGTCATGACCGGCTCCATGCGCCAGGCCATCGATGAGACCAATCGGCGTCGCGCCAAACAGCTCGCTTCCA
>Ga0209648_10004057_pt1 | contig 12390 bp, 13 predicted proteins | sample GraSoi2013_115cm_FD_185830 | JGI IMG/M metagenome (GOLD analysis project Ga0209648, IMG submission 185830) | Grasslands soil microbial communities from the Angelo Coastal Reserve, California, USA - Sample 9_17_2013_115cm (SPAdes) (version 2) | ecosystem: Environmental > Terrestrial > Soil >...
CGGGCGAGCAGCGAGGCCCAGCCGCGAGCTCTAAATCAGGCAAGTTGAGCCCTTCACACACAACGCCGTGAATGCATCCCTGCCCAAATCCTCAACGAGAACTCAACGGGCAGGTTGTAGATCTTAATTTATCAGGTCTCGGCCGACGCTTAGGCGAACATCGGCGCTGGTCACAGAGTGGTCACAAAACTGTGGCCACTTTGACAGGTTAAGGTATTGACCAATAATGGAGATACGCTGGTTGAATCCAGCGCTGAAAAGGCTGCGCTCAACCAATTGCAGAAGGTACCGAACTGTGGTCCGAATGGCTGGCTCATAACCCAAAGGGCGGTTCGACATTTCGACCCCGCCACCGGCAAGCGCCGCGTGTACGCCGAAAACTGGCGACCGGTCTTGTGGAATACGAAAGGTTGACGGTGCAACAGGTTCTTCAGGTTCGCACGTGAAGCAGACGACGACGCTAGGGCAGGGAATTGCGGAGTTTCGACGACGCCGGACGGCGACGAGGGCACTCGGGCTATCTCAAACGATACGAGCGATTCAACAAGCACAAAGGTAGGCGGATGAAGCGAGACGTCCCCAGCGGGAAGCATGTGGGGGCTTGGCTCGGAAACCATCCTTTTGCAACAATCGTAGCTTGATTGGTCCGAGTGCATTGCATGGACCCCACAGCACTTCATGCTCGGCTGGTCCGGGGTCACGGCAGCCATGCAGTCGGTAAACTGCAGGAGCACCAGAGCCCCTGCCGCAAGCACCAAGAGTAGTCTTTTGCCAACCATGCTCATTTGAGCTTACGGGCTATTAGACGGTGCGAGTCAAGAGTTCGGTTCTCTTGGCCCTCCGCGTTGGCCCTGGTCCAGAGCAATATTGGGTCCCGAACCGCGATACACATCGCGATACACAATAACGTTGTCTATGACGTACTTCCACTGACTTGCGGTGCCGTCCGTGCTCTTCCATGTCGTTGACAGTACGATCGCGATGCTGCGCAAGCTGCGGCATCGCGGAGTGTGAACCCGCGTCATGAGCCCCACGTCTGAAAAGGTTCCGGAAAAAGTCGTCGATGGCGCAGTGCTCACCGCGCACCTCTCCCACGACTGCGTGCTCCCTCAGCCTTCCCCGATGTGGGGGCTCTCCTTCTTGCTTGCATTAGTGAGGAAGTAGGACACACAGATGAAGCCAAGAAGGAGATTTATTCGATTTCCGGGAAGGAAGAGGCATGTTTACTTACCTTGCGCGCGTAAAGTACAAGCGTCACTGTTGGTCTTAAAGGGTATGAGCCGACGCGGCGATAGTTGTCCGCCAGGAGTGGGATCAGTTCGCGTTCCTGCGTCTCCGAGGCAATAATGATTTCTTCCGTAGGCGGCACGATCCGTCCTGGATAGCCCACAAAACTATAGTCCCGCAAGTACCAGGGCAGTGGCCAGTAGTCGCGAGAAGTCACGATGATAGCGATCTGTTTGCCCGAATCAGACCGCGCCGCAATCGCATTGATCTCTTCTACCAGCGAAATGAACTCGCGACGGGTCTGCATATAGACGTAGGGAAAACGCGCGTCATCGTAGCGGAAGAAGTTCAGCTTGATCGACTGGGTGAGGGAAGCGACTAACATTAATGCCATGAGCGCGAGCATGAGTTGTGCAAGGCGGTCGTTCGCAAGCCGTCGCACCCAATCCCATGCTGCCTGGACCGCGCATCCGGATGCGATGGCCATCGGCACAATGAAGTTCAACGTCAGCCATGGAGTCTTATATGGGAACGGTGACGCATGCCTTCGGGATGGATCAGCGTGAAGTGGAGCTGTCCTTTACGGCACAGAGTGGATCTCTGACCGTCACGGCTCCTCCGAATGGCAACATCGCTCCTCCCGGCTACTACATGCTGTTTCTCTTGAACAGCTCAGGAGTGCCCTCGGTGGCGACGTTCGTTCAGATGGTTCCCGTGGTTGCCCAGCCAGACTTCTCGGTGGCAGCCACACCATCCTCCCGGACGATACCTCCGGGAACAGGTACCAGCTATAGCGTGAGTGTGACGCCCTCCAACGGATTTACTGGAAACGTGACTTTCAGCGTAACCGGATTGCCTTCTGGCGCGACTGCCAGCTTCAATCCGAGCTCAGTTACAGGTTCGGGATCCTCCACCATGTCGGTAAACACATCGAGTTCGACACCTATGGGCAGTTATCCACTGACGATAACTGCGACCAGCGGCAATCTCACTCACTCAACGCAAGTGACACTCGCTGTCGCTGACTTCTCGATCGCCGCTTCTCCGAGTAGTCAGACTGTAAATCGAGGTTCGAAGACGACTTTTACAGTGTCGGTGACGGCGATGGGACCGTTCTCTGCTGCTGTTAGTTTCACTGTAAGCGGGTTACCCACTCGTACGAGTTCCTCGTTCAGCCCGACGTCCGTCGCGGGTTCCGGCAACACAACGCTAACGATATCAACCAAGCCGAGAACTGCGACTGGCACCTATCCCCTGACCATCAAGGCGACCGGTGGAGGTCTAACGCATTCCACGACTGTGAACCTGGTAATTAAGTAATGGCAGAAGTTCTAGTTTCAACGGAGAGCCACAATGACAAGTAAAGCCTTCTCGTCCAGTATGTTCCTGCTCTCGTTGCTGTTGTTGATGGTGACGATAGGAACTGCCTCACTGTGCTCTGCCAGACCCGCCGACGATCAGAGCAAGCCGTCCAGTTCTGCGCAGAAGACGGCGACCGATTTCACAGGAACTTGGTCAGGCACTTTTTTTTCGAAACATGCGAATGTTGCGCCCTTCACGATGACGGTGGTCATAAATCGCGACTCAAACGGACACCTGATTGGCACGTCGACCCTCAATTCCAACTGCCTGAAAGACGTGAGTCTTGAAATCACCGTCAAAGGTCCGCAGATCACGCTTGCGGGCAGCGATGACGAAGGGGATAACATCACCGTCCGAGGTACGGTCGACAGCACGGGTACAATGCTGAAGGCTAACTACATTCTTAACGGTAGCGCCTCTGGAAGGTGCGAAACGGATGGCGGAGCGGGCAACCTGGCGAAACGCTAGCGACCAGCCCCGGGTCATTTGCAGTGGACCGCGAGCGCATCTTGCCATGCGAGGGGTGTCCTGTTCTGGCCTCGTCCACCTTTCCTTTTCCGATTGCGTCGAAATGATTTAACCTAGCGCACATTATCTTCTCCTATGGAGTTCACGTGACTACTTCTCGCAGGGACTTTCTTCGGTTGTTGGGCGCTGGTACTACCGCGGGAATGGCGATGCACTGGCCAATAATGGCTGCTTCGCGATCGACCGCATTCGAACCCTCCCAGTCCAGGCAGGACGATGATGGCTTCATCCGCTTGAACAACAATGAAAATGCCTACGGTCCCTCGCCAAAAGTGGAGGAGGTCATAAGGTCTTCGGGCGGCAGCGCGAACCGCTATCCGTTCAGAGAATATCGATGGTTGCTGGAAAAGATTGCTGGCGCGAACCATGTGAAGCCGGAGCAGGTGCTGCTGGGCTGCGGATCTACCGAGATCCTGCGCATGGCCGTTTTCGCGTTTCTGGGCGGTGGTAAACGGCTGATCCAGGCTTCCCCCACGTTCGAAGCCATCGAACACTACGCGCGTTCAGCCGGTTCTGAAGCCATATCAGTGCGCCTGACCCCGGCATTTGCCCATGATCTTGACGGCATGCTGGCCCATGCCAGTGCTTCAACAACGCTGGTGTACATCTGCAATCCCAACAATCCAACGGCGTCCCTGACTGCCCGGAAGGACATAGAGAGCTTCATACGTAAACTTCCTGTGTCGACGTTTGTCATCATCGATGAGGCCTATCATCATTACGTTGGCCAGTCTGGAATGTATGCCTCGTTCATTGATCGACCACTGGATGATGAAAGGGTGATTGTAACTCGGACTTTTTCCAAGGTCTATGGCCTTGCGGGCTTAAGGCTGGGTTACGCCGTGGCTTCGCCTAATGTAATTTCGCAGATGCAGAAGTTCGCTACGGAAGCCAACATCAATGCGATCGTGACACAAGCTGCCGCGGCCGCGCTGGACGACGTCAATGCAATCGATGATTTCATTCGGCGCAATACCAACGACCGCCAGGAATTTTTCAATCAGGCAATGGCGCGTGCGGTTAAACCTATCGATTCGCACGCCAATTTTGTGATGATGAATACCTTCCATCCGGCGGAGGAGGTGATCGAGCACTTCCGCAAGAACAATATCTTGATCGGACGTCGTTTCCCCCCCTTGGACACACACATCCGTATTTCTTTGGGCCGTCCCGATGAAATGCGCGCATTCTGGCGGGCATGGGACGCGTTACCCTACCCGAAACACTCCATGCAGCACTGAGCAGAAATGGTCGTGAGGCGCGTCACCTGCCATTCGGGTGTTGTCGCTAGCCGGAAGTAATCGCGCGATCGGGCCCTTCAGAATTAACTTCCGGATAGCCCGTGACTCGGCCGGAATCGCAGCAAGGAAAATCAAAGAAGAAGCCAGCAACAATGAATTGGCGCATTTTGCGAAGGTCGGGAGACCTAGTCGGCTAGACAGAACGCGTAAAATGGTTGGAAATCGGGTGCCAGAAGAAGCTTTGGACTCATGAGGCGCTGGACCTCCCTTGCGATGCCACAAGCGAACGTCTGATCCTGGATGAAACTGCATGCATGGTGCCGGGCCGATGCTGTCTGCCCCGCCGGGTTGATCTTAGGTCTAATATCGCCTTGCCCTGACGTTGCCGATCTGCGTATTGTTACCGAGTGAAATTTCCGCGATGTAGTGGAATCCTGCTGCACTTCACTTCTCTGCCCGGCCGCTTCGGCATCGGGGATCTCGGCCCCTGCGCCTACGAATTCGCCGACTTCCTCTTCGCCGCTGGACAGAAGTTGTGGCAAGTGCTGCCGCTGAATCCTACCGGGTACGCCGATTCCCCGTACCAGTGCTTCTCCGCCTTTGCCGGCAACCCGATGTTGCTCAGTCTCGAACGCTTGCGCGAGCAGGGCTTACTGAAGGCATCGGACCTGGAACAGGTGCCCCCATTTCCTGAAGACTTCGTCGACTACGGGCCGGTAATCGAATTCAAGATGGCGCTGTTGCGCCGGGCGGCACAGGTGTTTTTTGCCGACGGTTCTCGCGCCGAGGGTGCGGCTTTCGACGATTTTTGCGAACGCGCCAGTCCCTGGCTCGACGACTACGCGCTCTTCATGGCCTGCAAAGACGCGCACGATGGAACCATGTGGACCTCATGGCAAACGCGGATCCGAAAGCGCGACGCGCGGGCGGTGAGCGAGTGGTCGAAGGAACTGGCGCTGGAACTGAAAGCCTACAAGTATTGGCAATTCGAATTTTTCCAGCAGTGGGAACATCTTAAGAATTATTGCCAGCGGCGCGGTATCCGTTTTATGGGTGACGTCCCCATCTATGTGGCCCACGACAGCGCGGACGTCTGGGCTCATCCCGAGCTCTTCTATCTCGACGACGAGGGCTGCCCGACCGCGGTCTCCGGCGTGCCGCCGGATTATTTCAGCGCTACCGGACAGCTTTGGGGAAATCCGATTTACCGCTGGGACGTGCTGGCTGCCAGCGGTTACAAATGGTGGATCGAGCGCTTCCGTGCCTCGCTTGCGTTTTTCGATATGGTGCGGCTCGATCATTTTCGCGGCTTTGAATCCTACTGGGAGATTCCGGCCGGCGAAACGACCGCCATTCACGGGCGCTGGGTTAAAGGGCCGGGAGAAGAATTTCTGTCGGCGCTGCAGAACGCATTTGGCGGACTGCCGATTGTGGCGGAGAATCTGGGCGTGATCACTCCGCCAGTGGAAAACTTGCGGCAGCAATTCGGTCTGCCGGGCATGAGTCTTTTGCAATTCGCGTTCGGCAACGATCCGCAGGGTCCATCGTTCCGCCCACATAATTACAGCCGCGATCTGGTCGCCTACACCGGCGGGCACGACAATGACACGACGGTCGGTTGGTGGTCGAGTTCGGGCAAAGGCGACAGCACACGCACTCCCGAGGATGTCCGCAAAGAGCGCGCCTTCGCGCGCGCCTATCTCCACTTCGATGACGAATCCGAGATCAACTGGGTCATGATCCGGGCGGTGCTGGCGTCGGTTGCTGACGTCGCGATTGTCCCGCTGCAGGATGTGCTGGGCCTGGGCAGCATGGCACGCATGAATCTCCCCGGCACGGTCAGCGGAAACTGGAAATGGCGCTATCGTCCGGGTGCATTAAGCGGCGAGTTGAGCGCGAGACTTCGAAGCTTGGTCACGCTGTATGATCGGTAGAAGAATCGTCGGTAGGAAGAACTTATGGACAAACCACCACGCACGTTCTGGCAGATTTGGAACATGAGCTTCGGTTTCCTCGGCATCCAGTTTGGCTGGGGATTACAGATGGCGAACATGAGTGCCATCTACGAATACCTGGGCGCCAGGGCCGATCAGATTCCGATTCTCTGGCTGGCCGCGCCGCTGACTGGATTGATTGTGCAGCCGATCATCGGACACGCCAGCGACTTTCACGTCAAAAGGCTCTTACCCGCCCGGCGCAACGCATCCTTACGGAATTCATCCCCAGTACACATTCGCCCGCAGTCTCAAGAAATGTAAACAGCCGGGATCTGCCTATTGCGGATACCAGTCGAGCAACCGGACTTCGATCCCGGTCCCTTCCAGCAGTTTTTGAAACACGGTTAGGTCGGAGCCGCGGTAGTGATACGGAATCACGATCTTCGGGTGGAATGCCTTCACCGCATCCGCTGCCTCGTCGGGAGGCATGGTGTAAGGCAGATTCATGCAGACGAATGCCACGTCGATATTCTTTAGGGCGCGCATTTCCGGCACGCCTTCCGTGTCACCGGAGAAGTAGAAGCGCACACCACCGTAGGTGAGCACGTATCCGTTACCGCGCCCCTTGTCATGGAACAATTTGCCGGGGGCCGGACCGCGCGTTGGGTTAAGGTTATAGGCGGGGATTGCCTCGATGGTCCAGCCGTGCCACGTTTTTGTTTCACCATTCGCAATCGGCTTGGCCGTCGTGACCGTGGCCACCACAGCGGGCGGCGCGAGAATGTCCGTTCCGGCCTTGCTGATTTCTGCGATGGAAGGCGGATCCATGTGGTCGGGGTGAATGTCAGTAATCAGGATGAGGTCCGCTTTTGGGGACCGAGCGAACTTCACAGGTTTGGCTGGGTCGAGGTAAATTGTTTTTCCTCCTGCCTCGATCAGAGTGCTGGCGTGATACAGCGGAGTGATCTTGACCACTCCTGCCGAAGTCGGAAACGACTGCGCAGCGGTCGCGGCGTAGGCAAAGGAAGACAGAACGAACGAGGAACCGACAAGAGCCATAAGCAGTTTCATCTCGACCTCATGTTAGCTTTTAATCACGATTTTAAAGCCAAGGAGAGCAGGATACCCAAATAGCGCGCGAAATAAAAATAGGTCCTCCTGCGACCGCTCGGAGCAACTCGTCATCTAAGCAAGGCTTGGGGGTAGAGTCGGGTCGGCTTGCCTTCAAACGAGCCATTCGTCGAATTATCGCTACCTTACCGGGAGCACCAAATGCTTGCTGCAGAAAAGGTTGTCATATTTGGCAACGAGGCTGCGAACACAGGCCCCAACGGGTTTCCCCACGAACTTACGGAGCGCTTGTCCGACGCCCGTCGGCGAAGCGATGCACTCTTCGATCTGGTCCGCTCCGGCTCGCTCTATGAGCGGCCGATTCCGGAGCGTCACCGCATCATTTTTTATATGGGACACCTGGAAGCATTCGATTGGAATTTGCTGAACGAAAGCGTCTTCGGGATGAAGAGTGTCCATCCTGAATTTGATCGGCTGTTCGCCTTCGGCATCGATCCAGTCGGCGGTGGGCTCCCCTCCGATGTACCATCCGACTGGCCCTCTCTGGGCGGCGTCCGCGATTACGTGACCAATGTCCGTAGCGCTCTCGACAACAATCTCGAAAAGGTAATTCGCGAGCCGGAGATTCAGACTCGCGACGGGTTTCCACTGCGCACTCTGTTCAATGTCGCGATTGAGCATCGGCTAATGCATGCCGAAACGCTGGCCTACATGCTGCATCAGTTGCCGCTCGACATGAAGGTGCGGGAAATCGATTCACCGGGTCTCGCTGGTCCGCCAGTTTTCAGTAGAGTGATCCCCGTCCCCGCTGGCACCGTGACACTGGGTCTCGCTCGAAGCGGCGAAGGCTTTGGTTGGGACAATGAATTTGAAGCGCACGCGGTGGAAGTTCCTGCGTTTGAGATTGATCAGTACAAGGTGACAAACCGGCAGTATCTCGAGTTCATCGTGGCTGGCGGCTATGAGACGCGTGCTTTCTGGAACGACGATGACTGGGACTGGAAGGCCACTCATGGGATTTCTCATCCCTTGTTCTGGAAAAAAGAAGATCGCTCTGGCTGGCTTTGGCGCACGATGTTTGATGAGGTGCAGCTGCCTTTGGACTGGCCCGTGTATGCGAGTCATGCAGAGGCAAGCGCGTACGCGCGTTGGGCAGGGAAGTCGCTCCCCACGGAAGCGGAGTGGCACCGCGCCGCCTACGGCAGCATCAACGGAGACGCAAGACCTTACCCGTGGGGGCCTGAGGCGCCGAATGCCAGGCTAGGCAATTTTGACTTTCACCGTTGGGACCCCGTGCCGGTGAATGCGTTTCCGGAAGCGCAGAGCGCTTTCGGCATTCACGACCTGTTGGGCAACGGGTGGGAATGGACCTCCACCATTTTCGGTCCGTTCCCCGGTTTCGAGCCATTTCCGTTCTACCGGGGATACTCGGCCGATTTCTTTGATGGCAAGCATTTCGTTATGAAGGGTGGCTCGGCACGCACCGCCGCGTGCATGCTGCGACCCACGTTTCGCAACTGGTTTCAGGCGCATTACCAATACGTGTATGCGGGTTTCCGCTGCGTAAGCCGCTGATGATCGAGCTGACGATCCGAGGGGGACTGAGAAATGCTGGTTCATGCGATTCCTAGCAATGCCGCTTACGAATTCGCTGCCGACGTGCGCGCCGGGCTCGGACGGCCGGGACAGAAGGAGCTCCCCTCCAAGTATCTCTACGACGACGTGGGCTCGGCGCTCTTTGAAGTGATCAGCCATCTGCCCGAGTACGGTCTCACCCGAGCCGATGAGCGTTTGCTGCAACGGCATGCGGGCGAGATCGTAGAACGTCTGGACGCTCCGGTTGCCGTGGCCGAACTCGGCAGTGGCAGTGGCAAAAAAACGCGCTGGATACTGGAGGCTCTGAGCCGCTGGCAGCGAACTTTTTATTATCCGGTGGAAATATCCCGTTCAGCATTGCTCATGTGCCAGCGCGAACTCAGTGATATTGATTCCATAAGCATTGTGGGTTTTGAGCGCGAGTATCTTGATGGCTTGCTGGAGGTAGCCGCTCACCGGCAACGCAACCAACATCTCTTCGTATTATTTCTAGGGAGCACCATCGGGAATTTCGATCGTCCCGCCGGAGTAAAATTCCTGGCGGAAGTACGGCGCATTCTCGAGCACGGCGATTCACTTCTGCTGGGTACGGACTTGGAGAAGCCAACTCTGCAACTGCTCAAGGCGTACGACGACGAACTGGGGGTAACCGCGGCTTTTAATCTCAACCTGCTGGCCCGCATCAATCGCGAGCTCAATGCCGATTTTGATTTGGGCCAATTCGCCCACGCAGCCAGGATCAACCGCGAAGCCCGGAGCGTTGAAATGCATCTGCAATCCAAACAGCGGCAAACGGTGCGCATCCCGGCCGCGGATCTGCGCGTCGAGTTTTCTGAGGGTGAGACCATCTGGACGGAGAGCAGCCACAAGTACTCTCCGGATGAGGTTCTCCAGATGGCCCGCGACGCCGGTTTCTGCTGCCAGGCACAATGGATCGACGAGCAGTGGCCCTTTGCGGAGAGCCTGCTCATCGCGGAATGACTTTATAGTTTTTCTTTTCACTCGTAAACATAGGGAGGAATCGATGGCAGAAGAATGCACCCATCTTGACCAGATCAAAATAAGACAGACGAACAAGCATGTGTGTGAAGATTGCGTTAAGACCGGCGACACGTGGGTTCACCTGCGTATGTGCCTGATCTGCGGACATGCGGCTTGTTGCGACTCGTCCAAGAACAAGCATGCCACCAAGCATTTTCACCACACGAAACATCCTCTTATGCGTTCGATCGAACCGGGAGAAAGCTGGGTCTGGTGCTATGTAGATCAAGTCGAAGCGGGCGAGCTTGCAGCTTAAACGTTCGAGTGATATTCAAGTTGATAATCAAGGCTGAAACCAAATCATGCCGAAACCGATTTTGCTAAGTGTCGATGACGACTCCGATGTTCTGCGGGCGATTGAACGCGACTTGCGGTCGCAGTACGGTGCGGAGTATCGCGTCATCGGGAGTGATTCTCCCGAGGGCGCACTGGATCTGCTGAAGCAGTTAAAGGTGCGCAATGACAGCGTGGCCCTGCTGCTGGCGGACCAGCGCATGCCGCGGATGGACGGGGTCGTATTTCTACAGGAAGCAATGCACATCTTTCCCGACGCGAAGCGTGCGTTGCTCACCGCATACGCCGACACGAACGCGGCGATTAGCGCCATCAATCAGGCCAGTATCAACTACTTCTTTTTGAAGCCGTGGGATCCGCCGGCAGAGCATCTGTATCCGCAACTGAATGACCTGCTCGATGACTGGCAAGCTTCTTATCGACCGGCGTTCCAGGGGATCCGCGTTTTAGGCACGAGATGGTCGCCGCGATCGTACGAACTGAGGGACTTCCTGGCGCGCAATCGCGTTCCCTATCAATGGATCGACGTGGAGTTTTCGGCCAACGATCCGGAAACGAAGCGTCTTGTGGAGGCGCTTGGCCCCGAGGCCGCAAATCTCCCGGTCGTACTCTTCCCGGATGGAACGAAGCTTCTTGAGAGCCTCCCGGCAGATGTTGCGCAGAAAGTCGGCTTGCGGACGCGTGCGCAAACCGACTTTTACGATCTGGCGATTGTAGGTGGTGGACCGGCAGGACTGGCGGCCGCCGTTTATGGCGCGTCTGAGGGTCTGCACACGGTGATGATTGAGCGCGAAGCGCCGGGGGGCCAGGCCGGGATGAGTTCGCGGATTGAAAACTATCTTGGATTTCCTGCAGGGCTCAGCGGTAACGATCTGGCTCGGCGCGCGGTGGTGCAGGCGAAGCGCTTTGGAGTGGAAATTCTGTCTCCTCAGGAAGCGGTTGGGGTGCGCACCGAAGGATCTTATCGGTTCATCAAGCTGGCTGATGAAAGTGAAATATCCTGCCACGCACTGATGATCGCGAGCGGAGTGCAGTGGCGGCGATTGGACGCTCCCGGAATCGATAAGCTGCAGGGTGCGGGTGTGTACTATGGCGGCGGCGCAACGGAAGCGCTCTCCTGCAAAGGCGAAATCGTCTACGTGGTGGGAGGCGCGAATTCAGCGGGTCAAGCGGCGATGAACTTTGCCAAGTATGCGGAGCGCGTCGTCATGCTGGTGCGCGGAGATTCTCTCGCCAGCACCATGTCGCAGTATCTGATTGACCAGATTAAGGAGACGCCCAACATTCAAGTGTGGTCCCACGCCAGTGTGGCCGAGGTGCATGGCGAAGCGCGCTTGGAAGAGATTTCGGTGCTATGTTCGGATACCGACAAGGTGGAGCGGGTGCCGGCAAGTTCGATCTTCATCTTTATTGGAGCCCTGCCACGAACGGACTGGCTGGGAGATCTGGTCGAGCGAGACGAGCGGGGCTTCCTCCTGACTGGGCCCGATCTTATTCGCGACGGAGAACGTCCCAAGGGGTGGGCGCTCGACCGGGATCCATTCCTGCTCGAAACAAATATTCCCGGAATCTTTGCGGTGGGCGATGTGCGGCATGGTTCCGTGAAGCGCGTCGCTTCGGGTGTCGGCGAAGGATCGGTAGCCGTGCAGTTCATTCATCAATACTTGAGCAAGGTATAAATGGTCGAGAAATCGGAATTACTTCGCGTCCCGGCCTTCGCGGATTTGCCGGACGATCAGCTCGCCTGGTTCCTTAGCCAGGCGCAGGAACTCCACCTGAAAGCGGGTGAGACCTACTTGCGCGCCGGCGATCCCGCGAATGCGATGTTCGTGATTCTTGAAGGGCAACTCGAGATCCGTGGGGAGATTGGCGGCGAAACTGTTGCATTTGCCATCGATGCGGGCAACGTCACCGGAGCGCTTCCGTATTCGAGGATGAAGAACTTTACCGTGGGTGGGCGCGCATTGGTGGACACCCGCGCCTTGAAGTTTTCCGCGACCCTATTTCCCGATCTTGTACAGAAGATGCCAGAACTGGCCAAGCGCCTGGTGGGCCTGATGTCAGACCGGATCCGCGAAACCACTCGGATGGAA
>Ga0209648_10004058_pt1 | contig 12390 bp, 10 predicted proteins | sample GraSoi2013_115cm_FD_185830 | JGI IMG/M metagenome (GOLD analysis project Ga0209648, IMG submission 185830) | Grasslands soil microbial communities from the Angelo Coastal Reserve, California, USA - Sample 9_17_2013_115cm (SPAdes) (version 2) | ecosystem: Environmental > Terrestrial > Soil >...
AGAGTCATTCTCTTCTGCTACTTTATTTTTCTGCTGGTTTACCTGATATGGGATGGTTACGAGTTTCTCACCTTGCCACGAGGCAGAGAAAGAGATTTCTATCGTGCAGTAGTGTTTTGGGAATTGCCCTGGCTGTTCGTTATCGCTGTCTTCGAGATCATAGCTTTGGTATGGAACAACCACTTTATGATAAGCATCCTGACAATTATTATTCTGTCGATAGTAACCATTTGGTTTGGATTTCTTGTTAGCCGAATGCGGAAATCTATTTGAGCCTTCGTCTATCTGAGCTGGAGAGCGACACTGGCTCGATTTGCGTTCAGAGTTCAAAACGAAAAAGGGCTTTTCAAGTTAACGCCAATCGTAACAACGACAATCAACCGATTTGCAATGCTAATCAGTCCTCGTAGTTCGCTCTTCTTGCTCTGCCAGCCGAGAAGCCGAGCTTTGCGGGAAGCGAGTTGTAACCAATGGCAAATACAATTCGCCCGAAGAAGGTCCGCCGATCAGGACTCGCGAAGGTTTGTTTGGCTCGCATATCACTCGCGGCATTCATAAAAGCGGCGGTTAACAAATGTGGTTCTTATGAACTTCGTGATAATAATGCGATGTTCATCTGGTCGGATTCGGTGAATAGCCTGGCCACAAGATAACGAAGTGAATGATTTCATCGAACGCTGCGCAAGCGCGGGAGAAGAGATGTCAGGGATCGGAGTAGGGCGCCGGCATCCCGGTCTGAAAGACTTGATGATCAGTCGGCAAAGGAGCGTCACGCATTATGGAAAGAAGGCAAAGAATGAAAGTAGGATTCATCGGACTGGGGAACATGGGATCGGCTATAGCCCGCAGCCTGATTAAAGCGGGGCACGATCTGACGGTTTACAACCGGACGCGAAGCCGCGCCGAGCCGTTCAAGTCACTGAGCGCAAAGATTGCCCAAACACCCGCCGAAGCTGCCGTCGATGCAGAGGCGCTCATCACCATGCTGGCGGATGACGCGGCCGTGGAAGCTGTTATCTTCTCGCCGGGAAATGCCATAGAAGCCCTTCCTGCCGACGCCGTTGCTATTTCCATGAGCACCATTAGCGTGGAATTTTCGCGACGGTTGGCCCGCGCCCATAGCGAAAAGCAGCAGCACTATCTGGCCGCGCCCGTCTTTGGCCGGCCTGACGCCGCTGCCGCCGGGAAGCTCTTCATTGTGGTCGCTGGACCACCCGAACAGATCGGGCGCTGCCAACCTCTTTTCGACGCGATTGGACAAAAGACGTTCCCGATCGGCGATGAAGCTCACGCGGCCAATGTGATTAAGCTGGCCGGGAATTTCCTCCTCACAACGGTTATCGAAAGTTTGGGCGAAGCCTTTGCGTTTGGCCGCAAGTTCGGAGTTGACCCGCATGCCTTTCTGGACATTCTTACAAACTCGCTTTTCGCGGCGCCGGTCTATCGAAATTACGGCAGCATGATCGCCTCGGACAAGTTTGAGCCTGCGGGCTTCAAATTGCCGCTCGGATTCAAGGACAATCGCCTGCTGCTCTCCGCGGCTGAGGAGGCCGCGGTGCCAATGCCGATGGCGAGCGTTGTGCACGATCGGTTTGTGGCCGCGCTCGCTCAAGGGTTGGGCGAATCCGATTGGGCTGCGATCGCTCGCATCTCCTACCAGGACGCAGGTCTGCGAAAGGAGGTCGCAAAATAATCTATAGAACAATTGTCCTCGACCGACAATGGCGCATTAACTATCGAGGAAGCGAAAACTCTGAGTCCCTAATGTGACGAAAGTAAAAGGAGGTAAACTCAGGAGTCTACAATCTCGACGTGGGCTAAGCGAAATCGTACGTGCTCCAAGCGCGGCCAGGAGTCATCAATAGTACGATTCGGGCAGGAGCAAGCTGCCCGTATGGATGGGCAAAGTTTTGATAGGAGCCAGACCTTTACAGATGAAGAAGCAGAACACAACTCGCCTAGGACGCGCGGTGCGAGCTGCCGTCGACGGCGGCCGCGACCCGATGATCGGGAAGGAGAAGCACAGTACCAACAACTCTTTGAGGGATGTGATCCTTGGAGGACAGGACGGCCTGGTCAACATGCTGGGCATCGCGCTGGGGGTGGTCGCAGCTGGCGGCTCCACTCACGTTCTGATCATCGCCGGCCTGGCTGCGGCGATCACAGAGTCGATCTCAATGGGCGCCGTGGCATACACCTCTTTCGGTTCGGACCGCGACTTCTATCTCGCCGAGAGGAACCGCGAGCAAACTGAGATCGAGGCGCAACCTGATGACGAGCGCGAGGAAATCAGAGAGATCTATGCGGCCAAGGGATTCAAAGGACGGCTTCTTGAAGATGTTGTTTTCACCATCACGTCCAATCGTGAAACCTGGGTGAGTACGATGATGAATGAAGAATTGCATCTTCAACCGATTGCTCAGCGGAGCTTGGTGCAGAGCGCAGTGATTGTCACAGTGGCGACTCTCATCGGTCACCTGATACCAATTGTTCCGTTCATGGTCGTCGCACGGACTCCGGCTATTATTACGGCGATAGCGCTCAGCGGAGTGACGCTCTTCGCCGTCGGAGTTTATTCTGCGAAGACCCTGGTCGGAGATTGGCGTAAGAGCGGCATACAAATGGTAGCGATTGGCCTCGGGGCTGCGGCGCTCGGCTTTTTCATAGGACGCTTGTTCCACACCATCGGCGGTTGATGGGAGAGTGTTTTTCGCCAGCCTTCGTTGCAGTTGGATGAATGAATCCGGTCGCTCGCAGGTTTGAAACGACATCCGATTGATGGTCTGGAAATGATGCAACTTAATCTGGTCGGATTCGACGAAGTCCATAGCATGGAGGCGACGAAATGATTTATCGAACACTCGGAAGCACGAGAGAAAAGGTCTCCGCAATCGGGGTTGGCGGCTGGCATCTCGGTTTAAAAAAGGTTGATGAGCAGTTGGCAAGTCGCATTGTTCGTTCCGCCCTCGATCGAGGCATCAACTTCCTCGACAACTCCTGGGACTACAACGATGGCGCGAGTGAAAAACGCGTGGGCAAGGCGCTGCGTGACGGCTACCGCGACCGTGCGTTTGTGATGACCAAGATCGATGGACGATCCAAGAAGGAGGCGAGCAAACAACTCGACGAATCTTTGCGTCGCTTCGGTTTCGACTACATCGATCTGGTCCAGCATCATGAGATTATCCGGTTTGACGATCCACACCGTATCTTTCATCCAGAGGGCGCGAATGCCGCGCTCGTTGAAGCGCGCGAGGCTGGGAAGCTTCGTTACATTGGCTTCACCGGCCACAAAGATCCGCAGATACACCTACACATGCTCGACGTAGCTAAAGAAAACGGATTCAAGTTCGATACGGTGCAGATGCCTTTGAATGTTATGGACGCGCATTACCGCAGTTTCGAAAAGCGCGTTCTACCTGAGTTAGTTAAGCTGCAAATAGGCGTCCTGGGAATGAAGAGCATGGCTAACGGCATCTTATTGAAATCGAAGACTGTGACGCCGATCGAGTGCCTTCACTACGCAATGAATCTTCCGACTTCCGTTGTAATCACGGGCATTGACACCTTAGAAATCCTCGACCAGGCATTCGAAGCGGTGGAATCATTTCATCCGCTCAATACGGACGAACGCGAAGCCTTGCTTGCGAAGACTCGTGCGGCCGCGGCACACGGTTACTTTGAGCCGTTTAAGACGTCATCAATTTTTGACAGCACCGCCGAGAACCCGGAGTGGCTCGGCGAAGAGCCGCCTGAGATTCGAGAGTTAATGCCTGCTTAAACTATTCAAAAACCCGCGGGGCGGCTGGAAGCACAAAACCGGAGTGAAGCGGCTTCGCGCTCGGTTCTTACATTCTTACATAATGCTGCTACTGCTATTTCTCTTTCTCGTGTACACGGTGGCCCTTTCGATTGGACTGGCACTGGCGGGGCACCATTGGCAGACGGCAGGCTCGAGTGGAGCGCCTCGCCAACGTCCCTCGCGAGTCCTAATCATCGGAGCGACCGGCGGAACTGGTCGCCAGCTCGTTTCACAAGCTCTCGAGCGTGGTTATGCGGTCACGGCACTCGTACGAGATCCCTCAGGGCTTCAGGTCGACAATCCGCAACTCACGGTCATTCAGGGTGAGGTCCTCGACCAGGGATCCGTCGATGCTGCAATGCGCGGTCAGGAAGCGGTGCTGTCCGCCCTGGGCCACAAGCGGTTCTTCTATCCAACTCGCATTCTCTCAGCAGGTACGCGAAACATTCTGCGCGCGATGGAGACTCATGGTGTTCCTCGCCTGGTCTGCGTAACGTCCCTCGGAATCGGAGACAGTGTCGGGCGGATGGGTTTGTACTACACGCTGTTTGTCATTCCAGTGATTCTGCCCTTTTACTTTTGGGACAAGACGCGGCAGGAGCGATTGATCGCCAAGAGTAACCTAGAGTGGGTGATTGTGCGACCCGGAGCTCTAACCAACGGCGAAAAGCGGGGCCGGTATCGTCATGGTCGTCGGGTGGGAAGCTTCCTGCTGACGGTGCGCATCTCCCGCGCTGATGTGGCGGACTTCATGCTGGACCAGCTTGCCTCCGACACCTACGTTCGAACTGCACCAGGTGTATGTTGGTAGATCTTAGCCGCGACCTTCACCAACAGGTCTTTGAACGTGAGCGCGAGCGCGTCTCTCTTTAACTTAACTAGACACCGTACCTGCAACCCGGCGATTCCCGGCATCTGTTGTCTCCACACCCGCCAGTCTCTCCATCAACTTGATCACTGCCGAGAAGTCTTCTTCTTTACCTTCAACGAATTCCGCTACGTTCATTTGAAAGGCTGCCGCAGTGGCCGGCATGGGTACCTTGGCGGCAGCAGCAGTTTCAAGAACTAAACCAAAATCTTTATTCATGAGGCGAATTGCAAACTGAGCGCTGTAGTCTCCTGTGTCCGCTCGCGGAAGCTTGCCTAGATGTGCCGGTGCGATAACGGCCGTGTGTGATAGAACCTCAAGCAGTCGATGTCGATCCAATCCTTCTTTCTGACCCAGGGCAACCGACTCAGCAATCGCCTGCATGCCAACTCCCAGCAAAGTATTCGCCACGAGTTTCATCGCGGTGCCTGAGCCACTGCCACCCAGATAGAAGTATTGGCTGGCAATCGAGCTGAAGATTGGTTGGGCGGCTTGAAAGAGGTCTTCGTCTCCGCCGCAGAAGAGCGTCAACGTACCCTCTTCAGCAGCCGGCGTGCTGCCCGAGACCGGAGAGTCCAGAAATTTCGCTCCAGCCTTGCGACTCAGCTCGGATAGTTGGCGTGAAGTCGCGGGAAGTACGGTGCTCATCTCGATTATTGCTGAGCCCCGGCGCACATGAGTAATGACACCTTCTGGATCGGTATAGACGCTTTTGACAGCATCATCATTAGTAAGAGACGACACGACGACGTCGACTTCTGATGCGAGTTCACCGATGCTGTCTGCGACCGTTGCGCCGTATTTAACCAAGGCCTCGGCAGCTTCGCGACTGCGGTTGTACGCGATTACCTGGTAGCCGTGTTCGAGTAGATGTTTAGCAATGCGGCTTCCCATGTTGCCAATGCCAATAAAGCCTAGCCGCGTATTTTCTTTGGTGAGCGAGTTCATTTTCATTCTCCTTCCACTTCAATTCTGCGTGATGTGGGTTATAGAAATTTACCGATCACAATCATACCCAATTTCTTCTCCTTCATATCAATGAACAACTGAGCCATTGCCGTCGGCTGCCGAGCTGGGAGGCCCGTAAATATTGGTTCGTATCGTTTCGTAAGACTAGGTGATACCGATTTCAAAGGACGTAAAATCCGTGGCGAATGTCATCTTTTGAGAGGCTGATACCTACGCAAACAGAATTTGTGAGACCTTTGCGAGACGATTTTAAAGTTTCCTTTAACTTTTAAAATTGAGTCTGAGAATTACCCAGGAAAATTGGAGCGGGCGATGGGACTCGAACCCACAACCTATCGCTGTGGGACATTTGTGGGACGGTTTTCACGGACGAGCGTGCTGAGGAGTTCTCGCTAGGTTAAGTGGCTGAGCGTGCGCGCCCCACCATCTTCGAGGCTCAAATTAGAAACTCCATACCAAAGCAACAGCGTAGTGGCGAGCCGATCGCTCATAACGCGGAATAATCAGTGGTAATAACTTTGATGGCGCTCGTGGTGTCGCTTGGCTTGTGGACTCTAGAGCCGGATCGTGGTGTGTGCGATAAACGTAGCGACCGATGCCGTAACCGATGGCACTGCCAACAAGGACATCGGATAGGAAGTGATTGCGCCCAGTGAAGCGGGCCATACTCGCGGCGGCTGCCAGTCCGTAAGCGCTGACCTGGACGAGACGATTATGTCGGTATTCGTTTGCCACGACCGTCGCTAGTGACCAGACCGCTGTCGTGTGACCGGACGGAAACGAGAGTCCGCCCTCAAAGAAGTCACCGGGTTCTGGCGCGCGTGGGCGGCGCCGTTGAGTGGCATGCTTGATCACAAATGCGACAATGCCACCATCAATCAGTGCTTCTCCGCCGAGCAATCCCGTCTCGCGGGCGCGCGCATTGTGCGTCGCCCTCCCTATGAGATAAAAAGCGCCTGCGATGCTACTCGCGCCGCCTGCGGACCCGAGATAAGCGACATCTCGACTGATATTTAGGCGCAGTCGATCATTATGAAGCGCGCCAGCCGTGCGTCGGTCAGTGGTAATCAGAGCAGCAGTGGAAAGTCCGAGCGGCACCAACCATTTTGCGTCATCGCCCTCAAGATGCAACGGCGAACTCCAGATTGCGCGTTGGTCCCGCAAAATATTCTTAAAGAATCTTCGCTCAAGCGATGGCGTGGGTGATGGCTTTGGCGTGCTTGTCGGTGTTTGAGCGCACGCGCTCGACATGCAGGCGATGATGATGAGAAGCAGGACTGCCCCAGTTTCTACGCTGCGGCATATTCTGGCGACGTTTGATTTCATAACACTTGACTCCAGCACTTTAACTCACACGTCGGGACCTGGGTTGGATGGTGAATAACTGATTGCTCACGCGGCTTTCTTTTGACTCACTAATCCGTAGCATCTCTAAACATCTTCATCCTCCTAATGATGAGATAGAGAATAGAAGCGGCCACAATTGCCATGAGCATACTACCTACTATGTCTATAGGATGATGGACGCCGGCATGCACGCGCGCGGCGCCGACCAAGATTGTAAGCACCCAGAGGAGAAGACTCAGGTACTTGCTGCTTGGAAAAATGATCGCGGCTGTCGCAGCGCTCCAGAGAACATGATCCGACGGGAAGCCGTTACTTGGCTTGTGAGAAATTAAAGGCCCGAAATGCTCCACGACGAAGGGTCGCGGGTCATAATAAAGAGCACCACCGAGTATTGAGAGAATGTAGACGAGCGGCAATACCAGAGCAGCAAAAATAACCATCCGCTTCTGCTCCGGTCTCGGCTGGATCGAGAAGTAGACGACGGCAATACCTATGATCAAGTACCATAAATAATTCGCCGCAATTATCGATAAGGTATCAAGCATGTAAATCCGCAAGCAGGGTGTCTAGCGCGTTATTCCTCTCAAAACTCAAAATCAATCGAGAAGCGAACTTGTCGAGGCGCAGCAAACGATGTTGGCGCGCGGAACGAGGACAGTGGGGTTATACCTGAACCAAAGAACGAGTTAAGACTGAGAACGTTCGGATGATTGAAAAGATTAAAGGCTTCGACGACGAGATCGAGCTTTCGCCGGTCGCCCATCGGAAAGTACTTGAGCACGCGGAGATCAAAGTTGATGAAGCGCGGTGTGCGTAAAGTATTCCGAGCAAAACCTGAGGGGCGCGACGCGAGCGGAACGGCGCGGCTGTGCTCTTCGTCTGCGCCCGTCAACGCATTGACTGGTCCTCCACCGCTGAAGGTCACGATTGGAGCGATCTCGACGTGACCCAGGATCTTGCCGATGAGGATGTCGCGTTGACTTCCCGCTCCCTTCTCTTCTTCGTCACCAAATGGAAGATCAAATAACCCGTTAAGCACAAATCGGTGCCTGACGTCCTGCCGTGAGAGGGCGCGCTCTGATCGCAAGTCGAACGGATTTTGAGGCTGCTCGTCAAAGTCCGATGCATCGTCTCTTGTCTTCGATAATGTGTAGGAGGCAAGCAGCTCAAACTCATTGCTCATACGTTTGTTGAGAGCCAGCGTCACGCCGTTGTAGGTGGAAGTTGCGGAGTCTTCGAGCTGATAGATCGCGTCGAAACGCGGATCGACTCTTCCCAATCCAAAAACGGAACGACCAAGTTGTTGCGGAGTTGGATTAATAAACCCGAGCGCCGCCGCATTCGCCGTGGTCAATGTAACAGGCGGAAGCAGATTGATGTTGCGTGTGCGTGCGAGATGAATGCCCCGCGTGAAGAGATAGTCGGCGCGGACCGTAATGTCTTTGGTGAGCAGGTGCTCGACACCCACATTCGCCTGCGCACTATAAGGGGTCACAAACCTTGGATCGACACGAAAGATAGACTGCGCGATTCCCGCAATCGGAACAAGAGCGCGACCACCTCCAGTTACCGTGAGCACGTTGGCTGCGTCTGTATCGACCGCAACCTGTTCAAATGCCTGTACGCCGTTCTTTTGGATTGCGCGATTGAGAAAGGCTAATGGCAGGCGGTCATAGTAAAGCCCGACACCGGCGCGCACCACCCATTCTTTCGAAGGACTCCAGGCCAGACCGAGTCGGGAACTAAAGTTGTTCTTGTCCGTTCGAAAAGGTAATGGTAGATGCTCCACATCGTACCGGCCACCGAGGTTCAAAGTTAATTGTGGGGTAGCGCGCCATTGGTTCTGAAGAAAGGCTCCGAAGCTCGTCACTCCAAATTGCGTCGAGGGTGAGCCAAAGGCTTGACGCCATATCGCAGGGCGGCCGGCAGCAAAGTCGTCGACCGTGCGAAAGACGTATAGAGCGCCGAAACCATCGCGTAGCTCACTGTTAAGTGACACATGATTGACAGTCACTCCGCCTTTCCATTCGCCTTTAGAATGTGAAAGCGAAAGGTTATCGACGACTTGGTAACGTGTTTCACGACGAGTTGAGTCTGCATCATAAGGTCGGCCAAATCGAGCTAAACCAGCTATCTCGACTCCTGGGCCGAGGGTATCTGCGGCACGCGTCACTGCCCGGCGTGAGCTCGCCTGGAATCGGAAGTCATTGATCAACCTCGATGACAAGACCGAGATCGCGGAGCCGGTAAATTGATAGTCCTTTGTATAAGCGCTGCCGCGTGCTGCTCTGTCGCTGAGAACATCCGTGTTGAAACCATCTCCACGCTCACGCAGATTCGTAAATGCAAAACGAAAATTCAAGGTGTGGCGCTGAGATGCGACGTATGTGATCTTTGCGGCTGCTTCGGTTTCGTCCGTTCCAATCCGAAATCTTCCTCCTGTCAATGATCGCACGGCGAGCCGAGGCGCAAAACCTGTAGCGAGCAGTGAGTTGACGCGCGTCCGCGCGCTTCGATCTATTTCCGATTCCTCTTCAGCCGAGAGGTGCTCTTGTTCAGTCGCAACGTAGAAGAAGAGCTTATCGCGTTTGATCGGGCCACCAAGGGCGACGCCAGGCTGTACGCGACGGAAACGCAAGCGACTCGCTGGCGGCGCATCCGAGAAAGGCTCGCGCGCATTGAACCACTCGTTTTGGAAGAACGTGAAAGCGTCACCGTGAAATTGGTTTTGTCCAACTCTGGTGACGACATTGATTGCACCTCCTGCCGCGCCGCCGAACTCAGCCGACTGACCGTTATTTACAATCTGGAATTCGCGTACGATTTCGGGAGAGAGGGCAACCCGAGCCGCGCCCGTGGTCTCGTCAGTGTTGTCTAGCCCATCAATCGAGATCGAGTTGCTACGAGGACGCAAACCTCCGAAGGTGAATCCGCTGTCGGCAAGTGGCGAACCTGATCCTGCCTTGCTGCCACCACCACTGTGTTGATTTGATGGCGCAACGCCCGGTGCCAGCAAAGTGAACTCCAAATAGTTGCGGCTGTTCACGGGCAACTCCTCAATCCGCTCCGGATCAATGGAGGTGGTAACCGCAGTCTGTGTCGCATCGAGAGCAGGCGGAATATCTGTGACCGTCACCTGAGCACTAACGTCTCCAGCGGGCAGCGAGATGTCGAGTGTTGTCGAGCGACCCAATGCCACCGTCACCTTAGGATTGAAATACGCCGCAAAGCCACTCGCTTGCGCTTTCACTTCATAGTCGCCTACAGGGAGCGCAGCTGCGCGGTAGCTGCCGTCCGATTCACTAGTGACGTTTCTGGTTTGATTGGTAGTGAGGTTGCGTAGCGCGATCGTTGCGCCCGGAATACCCGCTCCCGCGGCATCACGCACCACGCCCGTTAATGTACCTGTGGTCGCGGAATCTTGAGCGTACGCGCGAAAAGGAACGAAGAGTAGCGAAAGAACAATTATTGCCAGACCGAGGTTACTTGATAAAGACCGCACGCTTGAAAATCTCCCCTTGCACGTTTAGGTTTCGCTTATGAAGTCGACTGATCTCGGCGACTATTGCACAATCTTAATCTGCTTCGGATCAGTCAACTCAATTTGAGCTTTGCCGTGGTAATCAACAAACTTACCGGAAACAACAATCTCTTTGCCTTCGAACGTCTTTACGTCAGGGAACTTTGGGAAATCTGGGTTCTTGAGCACCGCCGTAATTGCCGTACGGTAATTGGGATCAAAATCAAACACAATCAAATCTCCGTCACGTTCCTCAAAGAATCTGCTGACCGTGCCTCTGAACGATCCTTCCTTGCCAACCAGCTTTTGGGCAGCCGCCAGGTTATGCGCGTCCAGCGCATTCTTGTAAGCCGCATCGTCCTTATCCACTGTCCCGAACTTGGCCGTCTTCGAGGCCACTACATGCTGTAGCGGCTTCATCGGGTCTCGATCCTGAAACGCAGTCGCGCTCCGATTTGCTCCAACGCTCCAAACACCGAAAGCGCTGGCCAATACTGCCACCGCGATTACCGTGAGTCTTATTTTCATTCCTTCTTTTCCTCCTGGGACCTTCACTTTTGATTATAACTTATTATTCAAAATCGGAACCGCCTATAAACTTGGACGCCTAGTGTTATGTGCCAGCTGGAAACATACCATCGCTGACCCGCGTAGCGAAGGCAGCTAAGCTTGTCACGGCAGGCATGCTTACTGGTGTCGTCGCCGTTGTCGTCCCGCGTTGAAAGTTGTGCTGCTTACCTGATTGAAATTTGCGTGATTGAAAAGATTGAGTCCTTCACCCAAGAGGTCCGGCACAAAGTGCTCATAGATGTGGAATTCTCGTCGTCGTCAAGAGCACATCAGAAGTTTCACTTCTGGAGGCTGACACTCACGCAGAGAGAATTTGCGGGACGTTTCTAGAGTTTCTTATAGGTTTTGAAAATTGAGTTTAAGAATTACTGAGGAATTGGAGCGGGCGACGGGAATCGAACCCGTATTACCAACTTGGGAAGCTGACATCTAGGAACGACCGACTGCCAATGCTGATTAGATGATGCCGTTTCCAACTTGGTAAAACCCGTCGCCCTTAATCCGGCCTTTCCGGGAAGGCAAGGTCAGAAGTACTAGCCACCATGTCTCACGAATCGGCTTTTCGCGGACACTTGTCACCCACTCGATACCGATACCTGCCTGATCAGCAGTACTACCCTACGCACAGGAAGACTCATTCAGGCCAATTGATCTACGAGGGCGCGCGATACGGAGACTCGGCGGGCGCGTACAATACGCGTACATCCAGGAGCCCAAAACAGCCCAAATCGTCCTAAACCATCCTAAATCACCTACGCCATAAGCTCTTTATCCTCAATGACATCTGGTTGATTTCAAACCACTTCGGCGAATCGGTAAGCGGCCCTGAAAAGGCCGGCGGCGGCGGTTCGATTCCGTCCCTGGCCACCATTTAAATTCAATGACTTAGAGACGCAGGCTGAACCGGTCCGATCCGCAGAAGTGTTCGTCGATGAGATAGAACTCCTTTGGAATCAATGAGAAAGCATTCGCATCAGGGCCGCAGCCGAAAAAAGGCTGGCGGCGCTCGTTCGATCCTGCTATCGCCTGCCTTTGAAAAGACTTAGCGGCAGTCAGCACTTCGTTTCCAATCGCGCGAACAATACGCGAACATGGGTTTGCCATCCTTTCACTTTTGGCGTCGCTCGTTGAAACAAACTTACACGTTTCCTGCGGCGTGTCGCTGGTTCTACCAATGTGTTGGAACGCGAATCTGGCCATAACCTCCCGCACATCGAACGTCTCCGACTGGACATTCGTTGCCGAGTTACTTTCCAGCAGAGCTTGCCCGCTCCACCAGCCGACGGAGAGTCTGAATGAGCAGACTTAGTTTGA
>Ga0209648_10004059_pt1 | contig 12389 bp, 11 predicted proteins | sample GraSoi2013_115cm_FD_185830 | JGI IMG/M metagenome (GOLD analysis project Ga0209648, IMG submission 185830) | Grasslands soil microbial communities from the Angelo Coastal Reserve, California, USA - Sample 9_17_2013_115cm (SPAdes) (version 2) | ecosystem: Environmental > Terrestrial > Soil >...
AGGCGCTGGCGCGCTTTGGCGTCCTCGCCCACGATATCCGGGATGTCGTGGTCACTCATCTGCACTATGACCACGCCGGCAATCTCGACCTCTTCCCCAACGCGCGATTTCATCTGCAGGACCGCGAGATGAGCTACGCCACCGGGCGCTGCATGTGCCACGGCCTGCTGCGTCATCCGTTTTCGGTGGAGCACGTCACGCTGATGGTCCGCCACGTCTTCAGCGAACGCGTCACCTTTCACTCCGGCGATGGCGAGGTCGCGCCCGGCGTGACGCTGCATCGTGTCGGCGGCCACTCCGACGGCCTGCAGGTGGTGCGGGTCGAGACTGCGCGCGGCCCGGTGGTGCTGGCGTCGGATGCTTCGCATTATTATGCCAACATGCATCGCCGCAGTCCGTTTCCGATCCTCTATAATCTCGGCGACATGTTCGAGGGCTGGGATGTCGTCAAGCGTCTTGCCGGCCATCCCGACCGCGTTATCCCCGGGCACGATCCGATCGTGACCGAAATCTATCCGCGCGCCAGCGACAAGGTCGACGCCTATTCGCTGCACGCGCAACCATCGCGCTCGTTCGTGAAATAGCGGCAGCGAAGTGAGCGGTCGCTGATCGTCTACCCCTTCGTCATTCCGGGGCGCGACGAAGTCGCGAGCCCGGAATCCATAACCACGATCGGGAGTACGGATTCCGGGCCTGCGCCAAGAGGCGTATCCTCAGATGTGCAATTGCACATCGGGGAATGACGGGTTTGGGTAAGAGGGTTCAATACGCGCCCGTCTTGCTCGCTTCCCTGCTGGTCTGAACGAGACCGAGGCTGTTCTCGATCTTGCCGAGCAGCGCCGCGAAATCCTTTCGCTGCTGCGCGGTAAGGCAAGACAGGATCTCCTGCTCCCGGCGCAGCAGGCGCGGGATCAGTTTCTGGTACAGCGCTTTGCCCTTTCGCGTCATGCGCAGCTGGTACTCGCGGCGGTCGTCCTCGTTTTCGACGCGTTCGACCAGTTGCCGTCTCATCAGCGCCGTGACCGCGCGGCTGATGGTGGATTTGTGCGTTCGGGTGCAATGCGCAATGTATTGCGCGCTGCACGCATCATTGCTGAAACCGAGCGTCGCCAGCACGCGCCATTCCGGAATATCCAGCCCGTAGCGCTCTTGATATTCGCTCGAGAGCGCGGCCGAGACCTCGGCCGCCAGCCGGTTCAGCCGGAACGGCACAAACCTGAAGAGGTCGAGGCGGGAGCTTTTGGACGCGTTTTCTTGACGCGAACCGGGGCCCGTCCCGCTCGAAAACGCTTTTGGCAAAATCGCTCCAATTTGAGTTGACGCCGAAACGCGCGGGGAGTTTAGATAGTTGCAAGTGAAACTATCCTAGCGGGGACGGTGTCCCTTGGCCAGAGCAGGTTGAGCGCATGGCGCAGCAGTCCAAATCCCAGTTCGGCTATCGCCGCCACGCCGATCAGGATCGGACCGGCACCGAGGCGGCGCAATATCCCGTGGTAGCGGTCGGCGCCGGGCCGGTCGGGCTGTCGTTCGCGATCGATCTGGCGCAGCGCGGTGTGCCGGTCGTGCTGCTCGACGATGCCGACCGGATCGGCGAGGGGTCGCGTGCGATCTGCTTTTCCAAACGCTCCCTTGAGTACTGGGATCGGCTCGGCGTTGGCGGCCGCATGGTCGACAAAGGCGTGGTGTGGAGCGTCGGCAGGATTTTTCACGGCGCGTCCCTGCTTTATCAATTTAATCTGCTGCCGGAGCACGGGCACAAGCGGCCTGCCTTCATCAACCTCCAGCAATTCTACGCCGAAGCCTATCTGGTGGATCGGGTACAGGAGCTTGCTGCGATCGACCTGCGCTGGCGCAACAAGGTGATCGGGCTGGAACAGCGCAACGACCATGTGGCGCTGACGATCGAGACGCCGGACGGACCCTATCGAATCCGCGCGAACTATGTCGTCGCCTGCGATGGCGCGCGATCGTCGTTGCGACAAATGGTCGGTGCAGAATTCGCAGGCCAGGTGTTCGAGGATCAATTTCTGATCGCCGACGTCAGGATGACGGCCGAATTTCCGACCGAGCGCTGGTTCTGGTTCGACCCGCCGTTTCACGCCGGGCGCTCGGCGCTATTGCACAAGCAGCCGGACGACATCTGGCGAATCGATCTGCAACTCCACCCGGATGCGGATCCCGCGGTCGAGAAGCGGCCGGAAAACGTGCGGCCGCGGATCGCGCGCATGCTCGGCCATGACAAGTTCGACTTCGAATGGATCTCGCTGTACAAATTCCAGTGTCGCCGGATGGAGAAATTCATCCACGGTCGCGTGATCTTTGCCGGCGATGCCGCGCATCAGGTCTCGCCGTTCGGTGCGAGGGGCGCCAATTCCGGTCTGGAGGACGCCGAGAACCTCGTGTGGAAACTTGACCGAGTGCTGAAAGGGCTATCGCCGGAAGCCTTGCTCGAGAGCTATCACGCCGAGCGAAGTGCAGCGGCCGACGAGAACATCCGGGAATCGACCCGCTCCACCGATTTCATGGCACCGGGCTCCCGCCAGGAAGCGCGATTGCGGAAGGCGGTGCTGCTGCTGGCGAAGGAAACCGAATTCGGCAGGCGCATGATCAATGCCGGACGGCTCTCGGTGCCCTCGATCTATGACTCAGCCCTTTCGACCGCCGATCGCGATGCATGGCGCGGCGGCCCGCGGCCGGGCGCTTCCATGCTCGATGCGCCGATCGCCGCGCCCGCCGGCGATCTTGCGTTTTTGACCGAAGCCTTCATCAAGGCAGGAACGAGGTTCACATTGCTCGAGTTTGCTAACGGCGTTGCGGTTGAACCTCCTGATGGTGTCGGAGTGATCCGTATCGGCCAGGATGGTTTTTTCGATTCGGCAGGGCTGGTTAGTGCACGTTACGATGCCGAACCCGGCACGGCCTATCTGTTGCGGCCTGACGGCTACGTCGCCGCACGCTTCCGGCACCCGACACGTGCCGCGCTCGACGCCGCATTGGCGCGTGCTACAGGTCACAATTGAGGTTTTCGATCATGGCATTGTCTACCGCATCAAATTTTGCCAAGCCGGATGACGCCTTTCGCGCTGTCGTCGAGGCGCATCGCGGATTGAGTGACGAGCAGAGCGCCGATCTCGATGCGGCGCTGGTTCTGATCCTCGCCAATCATATCGGCGATCTCGAGGTGCTGCGGGAGGCGATTGCGCTGGCGCAGCGGCGGATGGTGGACGCAAGCCAGCAACAACAGCAACAACAGTAACGTAAAGGAATTGAATTGATGGCGAAGGGCTTCGCATCCACGGCCGACATGGCGGAGAAGAAAATCACCTTCTCCGAAATCGGCACCGATCTCTATGCCTTCACCGCCGAGGGCGATCCCAATTCCGCTGTTCGACGCACAGGCGACGCCGGCGATGGCCAACAAGGTGATCGAGCGGGTGCGCACCGTCACCGACAAGCCGATCAAATATGTGGTGCTGTCGCATTATCACGCGGTGCGGGTGCTCGGCGCGTCAGCCTACAAGGCGCAGGCGGTGATCGCGTCGCAGGAAACCTATCGCCTGATCGAAGAGCGCGGCCAGCAGGATTGGGATTCGGAATATGGCCGCTTTCCGCGCCTGTTCCAGGATGCCGAAAGCATCCCGGGCCTGACCTGGCCGACGCTGACGTTCGAAACTGACATGTCGATTTATCTCGGCAAACGCGAGGTGCGGTTGATGTCGCTTGGCGCCGGACATACCTCCGGCGATATCGTGGCGTGGGTGCCGGATGCGGAAGTGATGTTCTCCGGCGACCTGATCGAATACCATTCGGCCTGCTATTGCGGCGACGCGCATTTGCGCGAATGGCCCACGACGCTGAACGAAATTCGCGCCTTCAATCCCAAGGCGATCGCGCCGGGGCGCGGTGATGCCCTCAAAGGCGTAGCGACCGGGCGCGAAGCCATCGCGATGACCCGCGATTTCGTCAGCTCGCTCTACGGCGCGGCAGAAACGGCGGTCGCAAAAGGCCGCAACCTCAAGGAGACGATGGCGGCGACCCGCGAGGTGATGGACCCAAAATTCTCAAAGTTTGCGATCTACGAACACTGCCTGCCGTTCAATGTCTCGCGCGCGTTCGATGAAGCCTCGGGGATCGACGATCCCGTGATCTGGACCGCCGAACGCGACCTTCAAATGTGGGCTGCCTTGCAAGGAGGATGACCATGAATATCAACACTTCGCCTGACGCGATCGGCCGCAGCTCCGTCAACATCACGCCGGGCTATATGTCCGGCTTCGGCAACAGTTTTGAGACCGAGGCCTTGCCTGGTGCGCTGCCGATCGGGCGCAATTCGCCGCAACGTTGCGCCTACGGGCTTTATGCCGAACAGCTGTCCGGCTCGCCATTCACGGCGCCGCGCGGCAGCAATGAACGCTCATGGCTGTATCGGATCCGGCCGTCGGTAAAACACTCCGGCCGCTTCGCCAAGGCCGACGCCGGCCTGTGGCGTTCCGCGCCGTGTCACGAGATCGAGTTTCCGATCGCGCAATTGCGCTGGGATCCGGCGCCGATCCCGCAAGCCGACATGACGTTCCTGCAGGGCGTGCAAACCATGACCACGGCCGGAGACGTCAACACCCAGGCCGGCATGGCCGCGCATGTCTTCCTCATCACCAAATCGATGGTCGATCAGCATTTCTACAATGCCGATGGCGAGATGATGTTCGTGCCGCAGCAGGGCAACATACGTTTTGTCACCGAGTTCGGCCGCATCGACGTCGAGCCCGGCGAGATCGCAGTGATTCCGCGCGGCGTGAAATTCCGCGTCGAAATACCAAGCGGTCCCGCGCGCGGTTATATCTGCGAAAACTACGGCGGCGCCTTCACGCTGCCGGAGCGCGGTCCGATCGGCGCCAACTGCCTTGCCAATGCCCGCGATTTCCTTACCCCGGTCGCGGCCTACGAAGACAAGGACACGCCGACCGAATTGTTCGTGAAGTGGGGCGGACAGCTGTTCGTGACCAAGCTGCCGCATTCGCCTGTCGATGTGGTGGCATGGCACGGCAATTACGCGCCGTACAAATACGATCTGCGGACCTTCGCGCCGGTCGGTGCCATCGGTTTCGACCATCCCGATCCGTCGATCTTCACCGTGCTGACGTCGCCGTCGGAAACCGCGGGCACCGCGAACATCGACTTTGTCATTTTCCCGGAGCGCTGGGCGGTGGCGGAAAACACCTTCCGTCCGCCGTGGTATCACATGAACATCATGTCGGAGTTCATGGGGCTGATCTACGGCGTCTACGATGCCAAGCCGCAAGGGTTCACGCCCGGCGGCATCAGCCTGCACAATTGCATGCTGCCGCATGGCCCGGACCGCGAGGCGTTCGATCACGCCAGCAATTCGGAGTTAAAGCCGGTCAAGCTGACGGGCACCATGGCCTTCATGTTCGAGACGCGATACCCGCAGCGCATCACCGCGCACGCGGCAAACTCTCCGACGCTGCAGGACGACTACGCGGATTGCTGGAAGGGGCTGGAAAAGCGGTTCGATCCGAACAGGCCGTAGCTAGCGTCGGACAACTCTTTCGCCGTCAGCGATCCCCGGGCGGAATATTCCTGATACGGGTCGAATGCGCGGCGAGATCGTCGAGACTATAAGACAAGTGCACACGCTTGGCCGATGGCGGGTGTTTTCCGACCGATACGCCGGGCCGCCATTCCTTGGCGGGCCGGACCGGCCGCGGCACGAAACCGCCGCCGCAGTTCGGGCACACATTGTGGAGTTTGTGTTCGACGCAGTCGGCGCAGAACGTGCACTCATAGCTGCAGATGCGGGCTTCCGCTGAATGCGGCGGAAGATCCTTGTCGCAATATTCGCAGTTCGGTCGCAGCTCCAGCGCCATGGTCGTCTCGTGATGTCTGGGCGAGGCGCATCATCGCAAATCAAACCTGTGAAGCGAATGACGAATCTCCCTCGATTTCAGCCATGCCAGTTACCGCTGCAACCCCTTGAGCGGTAGCTTCGAGCTTTCCTTCAGCCGGTCCAGCACGATCGAGGAACGCACATGCGCCACGCTTTGGTGCGGCATCAACACGTTGTTGACGATATCGGACAGGCTTTTGAGGTCGCGCAGTACCGCCTTCAGCAGATAATCGGCATCACCCGTCAGCGAATAGGCCTCCTGGATATCGTCGACACGATTGATCAGCGCGCGAAACCGCTTGGCATTGTCGGGCGAGTGGGTCGCCAGCGTGATGTGAATGAAGGCGATGAGATTGAAACCGAGCGCCTCGCTGGCGAGATCGGCGTGATAGCCCGATATCACCTTGTCCTGTTCCAGTCGCATGCGCCGCCGCGAGCATTGCGATGCCGACAGGCCCACGAGATCCGCCAATTGCTGGTTGGTCAGGCGACCGTCGTCCTGCAGCGCGGCCAGCATTTTCAGGTCGAAAGCGTCTACCGGGATCATGCGTAAATTACCGCTTTTGTGCACAGAACATGCATGATTATAGCAAATCGCGGGTCGATTTGCATGCACTTTGCGGCCGATGTAGCGGAAACTCCCTGAAGCAAATCAGGGAGTTCAGCGATGGGTCCATTTCCGCATGACGCGCCGGCGGCCACGATCAGCGCCGACAATCCTGTTGGCACCGACGGCTTCGAATTCGTCGAATACGCGCACCCCAAACCCGAAGCGCTGCACGCGCTGTTCAGGCTGATGGGCTATGAGCCGGTCGCGCGCCACCGGACCAAGAAGATCACGGTCTATCGCCAGGGCGACATCAATTATTTGGTCAACGAGGAGCCGGACACCCACGGCTTTAGCTTCGTCGCCGCGCACGGGCCGTGCGCGCCGTCGATGGCGTTTCGCGTGGTCGATGCGAAACAGGCCTATCAGCGGGCGCTGTCGCTCGGCGCCGAGCCCGCCGATATTCCCGCCGCGCAGAAGACGCTCGACGTCCCCGCGATCAAGGGAATCGGCGGCAGCCTTCTGTATTTCGTCGATCGCTACGGCGCCAAGGGTTCGGCTTACGACGCCGAGTTCGAGTGGCTCGGCGCCAACAATCCACGGCCGGAAGGCGCCGGGCTATATTATCTCGATCACCTCACCCACAACGTCCATCGCGGCCGCATGGACGTCTGGACCGGCTTCTACGAAAAACTGTTTAACTTCCGGCAAATCCGTTTTTTCGATATCGAGGGCCGCGCGTCCGGTCTGTTCTCGCGGGCCTTGACCAGCCCCGACGGCAAGATCCGGATCCCGATCAACGAGGACGCGGGCGATTCCGGCCAGATCGAGGAATACCTCAACGTCTATCGCGGCGAGGGCATCCAGCACATCGCCTGCGGCGCCAGGGATATCTACCAGACCGTCGAGACCCTGCGCGCCGACGGCCTGCCGTTCATGCCGCCGCCGCCGGAGACCTATTTCGAGAAGATCGATGCGCGGCTCCCGAAGCACGGCGAGGACGTCGCACGGCTGAAGCGCGACGGTATCCTGATCGACGGCGAAGGCGTGGTCGAAGGCGGCCACACCAAGGTGCTGCTGCAGATTTTCTCCGCCAACGCCATCGGGCCGATCTTCTTCGAATTCATCCAGCGCAAGGGCGACGACGGTTTTGGCGAAGGCAACTTCAAGGCGCTGTTCGAATCGATCGAGGAAGACCAGATCCGCCGCGGCGTGCTGACGCTGAAGGGCGCGGCGTGATCTTGTAGGGTGGGCAAAGCGAAGCGTGCCCACCATCTTTGTTTGCATCGTGGATGGTGGGCACGGCGCGAAGAGCGCCTTTGCCCACCCTACGATTTTTTCCATTGCCTCGTCAGCTCGGCGATATCCGCTGTTTCGGCTTCGCGAATAGCCGACGGCGTGCGTGAAAAGCGCGGCGCCGGCGCTGGCTGGGTGACGCCGTGGCGGCTGACGAAAATCTTTCGCGCCGCCATGTGCGGATGATCCGGCGCTTCGCTCATGGTCAGGATCGGCGCGAAGCAGACGTCGGTGCCCTCCATGATCTTGCACCATTCGTCGCGGGTCTTGGTCTTGAAAACACCTTCAAGCTTTTCCTTCAGCGCCGGCCATGCCTTGCGATCCATCTGATGCTCGAAATCCGCGTCCGAAAGCCCCGCATGTTGACGCAGCAACGCATAGAACTGCGGCTCGATCGAGCCGATCGAAATGAACCGGCCGCAGGCGCATTCATAGACACCATAGAAGTGCGCGCCGCCGTCGAGGAAATTGCTCTCGCGCTGCTCCGTCCACCGGCCCGCCGCCGCCATGTCGAAGAACATCGACATCAGCGACGCCGCGCCATCGCACATCGCGGCATCGACCACCTGTCCCTTGCCCGATTTTGACGCCTCCAGCAGTGCGGCGAGCACGCCGACCACGACGTAGAGCGCGCCGCCGCCGAAATCGCCGACCAGGTTGAGCGGCGGTACCGGTTTTTCCCTGGGTCCGATCGCGGCAAGCGCGCCGGTGACCGAGATGTAATTGATGTCATGGCCAGCGGCCTGCGCCAGCGGGCCCTCCTGACCCCATCCGGTCATGCGGCCATAGACCAGGCGCGGGTTGCGCGCCTGCACCACATCTGGCCCGAGCCCCAGCCGTTCCATCACGCCGGGCCTAAAACCCTCGATCAGCGCGTCGGCATGGCTAAGGAGATCGAGTACCTGCGCGATCGCGGCCTTGTGCTTGAGGTCGAGTTCGACCACCTTCCGTCCGCGCCCCGCCACCGATTTCAGATTCTTTTTGGCGCCGACGCGGTCGAGCGTCACCACCTCCGCGCCCATGTCCGCAAGCATCATGCAGGCGAAGGGGCCGGGCCCGATGCCGGCGAATTCCACGATTCGGAAACCTGCCAGCGGACCGGAGGTGCGGGTGGAGGATTTTGGCGCTGATTTTTCGAGCACGTTGGCGTTCCCTTGATGAGAGGCGCTAAAGTCTACGACGTCGCCGGGGTTTTGGTGCCGTGCCTTCCGGGATCGCTCAAGGTGACCTTGGCGGCATCGGCCCATAATTTGGCATTCTGCTTCTGCCGCTCGGTGCCGGTGCCTTCTTCCGCAACCTTGCGGCCAAGCGCGACATAGACCGGAATCTCCTCGTCACGCATCGGTTTTGTCATTTGTTTGCGCGCCATCGCTTTCTCGATATAGGGCGCGAGCTCTTCCTGCTTGCGCTTCTCGCGTTCGATTTCGCGCTGCCGAAATTCCGGCATCACATCGCTGGCGAACAGCTCCAGCGCTTCGCAGATATGCTTGTGCTGGTTGCGGCCGCCCTGCTGGATGAACACGGTCTGGTCGACGCCCGAATCCTCGAAGTGCCGCAGATGGGTGCGCAACTGATCCGGTGTACCGATGCCGTGATCGGCGCCGGCCGCGGGCAACGCGTGCCGGGCCTTTTCGAAATTGGCCCAGATGTCGGTGCGTCCCGGCTTGTGCTCGCCGAAGATATAATGATGCGCCAGGCCGTAGCGGAAGAAGCGCAGGCCGTCTTCCCCGCGGCGGCGCGATTCCATTTCGTCCGGGTGTACCGAGAAGCCGGTCACCATCGCGACGTTGGGATTGACGGCGTGGCCGATCGGCACGCACTCTTCTTTGAAGATGCGGTAGTAGTCCTCGACCCATTGCCGGGCCTCGCGGGGATCGACAAAGGCGAAGGTCAGCGCGCCGATGCCGTAGCGCGCCGCCAGCTTGATGGTCTCGCGATTGGAGCAGGCGACCCACAGCGGCGGATGCGGCTTCTGAAGCGGCTTCGGCACCACATTGCGGCACGGCATCTCGAAGAACTCGCCCTTGAAGCCGGGATAGGGGTCCATCACCATCATGTTGGTGCATTGCTCGACGCCTTCATGCCACATCCGCCGCTTCTCGACCGGATCGAAGCCGACATTGAAGCCGCCGAGCTCCATCAGCGAGGCGCTTTCGCCGGTGCCGAATTCGACGCGGCCGTTGGAGACGAGATCGAGCGTGGCGATGCGCTCCGCGACCCGCGCCGGGTGATTGTATTTCGGCGGCATCAGGCAGATGCCGTGGCCGAGACGGATCTTCTTGGTGCGCTGCGAGCATGCCGCGAGGAATATCTCGGGCGCCGAGGAGTGCGAATATTCCTCGAGAAAATGGTGCTCGACTTCCCAGGCGTAGTCGATGCCTAGTCGGTCGGCGAGCTCGACCTGATCGAGCGCCTCCTGAAACAGCCGGTGCTCGTCGCCATCGTTCCACGGCCGCGGCAGCTGGTGCTCGTAGAAAATGCCGAATTTCATGGATGCTCCAGGGACATATTTTTATTAGCTGATTAGCTAAATTGTCTCGCCTTGTGGCTAACGTGGCAAGCGACTTTTGCAGAGAATGTAACCAAAAGCACAGCGGCGCGCATCGCTGCGCGCCGCATACGTGGGCGTTGTGTTTAGACGCTATCAGCCGGCAGCGGTCACTGCACGCTGCGCCATCACCTTGATCAGATTGGCGCGATAGGTTGACGAGCCATGGGTGTCGGCCAGGAGCCCGTCAGCGGAAATCTTGACGCTGTCGAGCGCGCCCGGCGACCAGTTGGCCTTTAGCGCCGCCTCGATGGCCGGCACCCGCATGACGCCGTTTTGCGATGCACCGGTGGCGGCGACTCTGATATCGCCGGCCTTGGTCTTGACCACGAACACGCCGGTCAGGGCAAAGCGCGACGCCGGATGGGGGAATTTTGAATACCCTGCCTTGGCCGGAATCGGGAAGGACACTGCGGTAATAATCTCGCCGTCCGCCAGCGCCGTCGAGAACAGGCCCTTGAAGAAATCGTCAGCTGCTATGCTCCGCTTGTTGGTCTTGATGGTTGCGCCGAGCGCAAGCACCGCCGCCGGATAGTCGGCGGCAGGATCGTTATTGGCGATCGAGCCGCCGAGGGTGCCGCGATAGCGCACGGCCGGATCGCCGATCAGCGAGGCGAGATGGGCGAGCGCAGGAATCGCCTTTTGCACAGGTCCGCTCCCGGCCACGTCGAAATGTGTTGTCGCCGCTTTGATCGTTACTGCGTCGGCGGAAACATCGATGCCGATCAGATCCTTGATCTTCCCGAGATCGATGACGTCGGAGGGCGAGGCCAGCCGCTGCTTCATGACAGGAAGCAGCGTGTGACCGCCGGCGAGATATCTCGATTCCGAGCCTTTTGCAAATAGCGCCGCGGCTTCGTCGACGCTGGAGGGGCGATGATAGGTTGTCTGGTACATTGCTTCATTCCCTCTTATGCGTTGCCGTGGATGGCGTGCCACACCCGGTCGGGCGTAGCCGGCATTTCGAGCTTGTTGTTGCCGATCGCGTCCGTGATGGCGTTGATGACGGCAGCCGATGCGCCTATCGCGCCGGCTTCGCCGCAACCTTTGACGCCGAGCGGATTGCCCGGGCACAGCGTCGTGGTATGCGACAGTTTGAACGACGGCAGGTCGTCGGCGCGCGGCATGGTGTAGTCCATGAACGACGCCGTCACGAGCTGGCCGCTGGAGTCGTAGACCGCGCCTTCGAGCAGTGCCTGGCCGATGCCCTGGGCGAGGCCGCCATGGACCTGGCCTTCGACGATCATCGGGTTGATCAGCCGCCCGAAATCATCCGCGGCGACGAAATTGACGAAAGAGGTCTTGCCGGTGCCGGAATCGACCTCGAGCTCGCAAATATAGGCGCCCGCCGGGAAGGTGAAGTTGGTGGGGTCGTAGAACGCAGTCTCCTTCAGACCCGGCTCCATGCCGTCAGGCAGATTGTGCGCGGTGTAGGCGGCGAGCGCGACCATCGGCAGCGCGATCGATTTGTCGGTGCCGGTCACTTTGAACTCGCCGTTCTCGATGACGATGTCGTCCTCGGACGCTTCGAGTTGATGCGCCGCGATTTTCTTGGCCTTGGATTCGACCTTTTCCATGGCCTTCAGGATCGCAGTGAGGCCGACGGCTGCCGAGCGTGAACCGTAGGTGCCCATGCCGAACTGCACCTTGTCGGTATCGCCATGGACGATCTGGACCTGGCTGATCGGAACGCCAAGGCGCTCCGCGACCAACTGGCAGAAAGTCGTTTCATGGCCCTGGCCATGGCTGTGCGATCCCGTGAGGATTTCAATGGTGCCGACGGGATTTACGCGGACCTCCGCCGATTCCCATAGGCCGACGCCGGCACCCAAGCTGCCTACCGCTTTCGAGGGCGCGATGCCGCAGGCCTCGATGTAGCAGGAGAAGCCGATACCGCGGAGCTTGCCTTCTTTCTTGGCCCTCTCCTTGCGCGCGGGGAAGCCGGCGTAATCGATCGCTTTCAGCGCTGAATCGAGCGAGGCGCCGAAATCGCCGATGTCGTAGGCAAAGATGACCGGGGTCTGGTGCGGAAACTGCGTGATGAAATTCTTGCGGCGCAATTCCGCCGGATCGACCTTCATCTGCCGCGCCGC
>Ga0209648_10004060_pt1 | contig 12384 bp, 10 predicted proteins | sample GraSoi2013_115cm_FD_185830 | JGI IMG/M metagenome (GOLD analysis project Ga0209648, IMG submission 185830) | Grasslands soil microbial communities from the Angelo Coastal Reserve, California, USA - Sample 9_17_2013_115cm (SPAdes) (version 2) | ecosystem: Environmental > Terrestrial > Soil >...
CGCGGACCGCCCTGCTCGTCATGGCCCAAAAGCTATATGACCTGGCCAGCGAGCGACCCGGGGATTTCGAGGCGGTCCTGCAAGAGTTCAACGATCAGCAGATGCTCCCGCAGCGTCAGAAGCCGCAGCTGCAACCAACTATGCAGCAACAACAGCAAATCCAGCCCAAGAAAGAAGAATAGGCCCGTCGCCTCACCACTAGGGAAGCGGCAACATTTCAGCGTATGGCTCCTGCCAAGGTTCCGGTGCCCTGTATGTGGATTGTCATTCGAGAGTCGAGTTACGAACTATTTCCGTGCGCATGTTAACCATGTTTTGACGTTTGGGTGCCGAGATACGGTCGAGAGAGACGGGCGGAACGGCAGCACGACCTGTGCGTGGACCTGCACAGGCTGCATAATGCGCTAGAGAGACATGAAGGCATCGTCCGTAACGTTACTGACATCCGTGATCATCCTATTCGGCTGTGCCGGTCCTGTTCAGCTCCTTTTTGAAAATCCCATAGTCGTTGACCATCTCGACGGCAGCTACCAGCGCCTTGCGTCCTGCACATATGAGCATCTTGCTCGGCAACAGGGTCAATTATCGATGACCGATTTGCGCGAGCAGCACACCGTCAGAATTGTTTTGACTAAAGGCCGAGAAACACATTGGGAGCTCTCCTTCGTCAACGAAGATGGGGGCAGACAGACGCGGCTAGAAGTTACGTCAGCCAACGGATCTTTCCCCAGCGAGCACGCGCTCGCATTGGCTCGCGCGTGCGCGGCATAGCTCGCGACGGAACCTCCCATTGGAGGGGCTCGACCTCTACGCTTACGCGGGTAACCGACGCCGGCCGGCGGACGCTCGTGGGGCATCGCCGAGGCTTTGACCTCTTCGCTTGGGCGCTTTGCCAACTATCGGTTCTCACGGCGACCAATACTTATACGGTCCGACCACGGTCAAGTGACTCAACTGATCCTCAAGCGCGCCTCAGCAAGCCGACCGTCAGGCGAGCGGCCTCGCCGGTTCCGCTTCCATGGCGCGCTCAAGGAGATGGACCGACCGGCTTCACAACCATAGCTGCTGCTAGGATGGGCGTCGAAACAATCGCCTGAAAAATCCGCCCTCATAATGGCGTGTGTTGTCGGTTAAATGGTCTGCTGCGGCGCTCTGTTTCTTTTGTTTTTCTATTTTAAGACCGGCGCTAATAAGCTCGTGGACCTTATAGCGAACCTGAAAGTGGCGCTTGGTGAACTCCTGATAAACGTCGTAGTTTGGATTAGCGTCCCAAATGAATCGCGTGATTTCTATAAAAAGCTCACTACTTCTTCTGAGCCTAGGATTGCTAGTCTCCAGGAGTGTGAAGGCAGCGCGGCGGACGCGCGCGTCTTTTGAACGGAGCAGTTGATACACATGTGATTTCGAAAGTGCGCCGTGTTTGACCATGATGGCCTCCCCAGGGCCAAGACCTTATAGCCCAAGCTCCCCACCATAGCGGGCGGCTGTGCGTTTTATGGTGTCTAGAGTCTTATTCGCTGACACAAAAGCCGCTTGGCCTGGCCGCGTCAGCAGCCACTACCGTGCGGCCGAGTACCGGAACCTTGATTTGCGACCAAGTTAATTGGGCAAGTGGCGCTCTCCGGGAAGCAAGTTTTCTTCAGCAACATTGACCTGTGTGTACCGAAAACCTCATCCGTATTGATTGCGTGACCGAATCGCCTAACGTCAACGGCGATGATCGCGCTCTTCTGCCTCTTGCTGACCCTGTCCGTCTCGCCGTTCAAGTCGAAGAGCCGACTTGAGGCCGAGAACGCGGCGCTCCGTCATCAACTGATTGTGCTGCAGCGCAGGGTGCGGGGTCGCGTCCAGCTCACAAATGGGGATCGCTTGTTCTTGGTCCTGCTGTATCGATGGTTTCCATCGGTGCTCAGGGCCATCACTATCATCCGACCGGAGACCCTGGTGCGTTGGCATCGGGCCGGCTTTCGCCATTACTGGCGTTGGAAATCCCGCTCCTTTGGAGGCCGGCCCCAAATCGACGCGGACCTGCGCGCGCTGATCCGGCGGATGAGCGTTGACAATCCGCTGTGGGGTGCGCCGCGCATCCATGGCGAGCTACTCAAGCTCGGCTTTGAGGTCGCTCAGTCGAGCGTCGCGAAGTACATGGTCAAGCGATGTGGACCGCCGTCCCAGGGCTGGTGCACCTTCCTGCGTAACCACGCGCCGGACATCGCCGCCATGGACCTGTTCGTTGTTCCGAGCATTGGCTTCGACCTGCTCTATGCCCTTGTCATCGTTCGGCTGGCCCGCCGAGACCTTGTCTGGATCAACGTCACAACCCATCCGACCGCGGACTGGATCGCACGCCAGATCACCGAAGCATTCCCTTGGGCTGAGGCGCCGCGCTACGTGATCCGTGATCGGGATTGCGTCTATGGCGCTGCCGTCACGCACCGATTGCGCACCATGGGCATCCGCGACAAGCCCATCGCCCCAGGCTCGCCTTGGCAGAACGGCTTCGCCGAAAGGCTGATCGGATCGATCCGACGCGAGTGCGTCGACCATCTCGTTGTCTTAGGCGAAGCGCACTTACGCCGGATTCTGACGAAGTATGCTGCCTATTATAATGAGTTGAGGACTCATCGGTCTCTCAACAAGGACGCTCCGATCCATCGCGCCATCCAGCACGTCGGTCGAATCGTATCTGCACCCGTCCTCGGCGGCCTTCATCACCACTATTGCCGAATCTAGTTTTCAGTACACACAGCCCTGCAGACGGTCCGTCGAACGGTTCGGCGACATTGTCGCGTATCCGGTCCTTGGTGGACTACACCATTGCTATGCTCGAATCTAGTTTTCGGAAGCGACAGCCCTACAAGCACCCGAGCAGCGTGCAGCTGCGAACCGGTGATGCGAAATCTACGTCATGGGAAAATTCTGTGCGCGGCGTTGATTGCGCACAACGTCAATAATTTTCACCAAGCATGAGAGCGAGCGATCGCATCCTCGCCTCAAACGCGATCCGGGCCCTGCCATCGGCGAGGCCGCCAGCACCGCGATTCGTGCGTGGGGGGCTATCCGGGAACGGCGAAGGGGTGGGAAACGCGCTGGGCGGGCTTTGCTAGAGCTTCCGCGATATTGGACCGGTTTTGGACCCAAGCGCCCGCGAAGTCTCTAAGCCATTGAAATCGTTGGCGCTCCCTAGGGGACTCGAACCCCTGTTTTCGCCGTGAGAGGGCGACGTCCTGGGCCGCTAGACGAAGGGAGCAGGCGAGAAGCCTCGCAAATAGCGCCGATCACCGCCGCGCGCAAGCAAGACGCGGACCAGGAAACGGCGCCTTGAGAGGCGTTGCCCGCGCAGCAGGGCGGTCGCGCCGTTGAGCGCTAATCCAGCTGGAACCGGGTCGCCTTCACGACCGGAGCCCATTGGTGCAATTGCTGCGCGATCACGGCGGCAAAGTCCTGCGGCGACCCGCCCGTCGGTTCGATGCCCGCCTTGATCATGTTGGCGCGGATGTCAGCCGGTTCGAGACCTTCATTCATTTCGCGGTTCAGCGTCGCGACCACGTCTGCGGCAATGCCAGAGGGGCCAAAAAATCCGTAATGCGTGACCGTGGTCAAGCTCGGCAAGCCGCACTCGATCATGGTGGGAACGTTGGGAAGCTCGGCGCTGCGCGCCGGGCTCGTCACCGCGAGCGCCTTGATCTTTCTGTCCCGGATCAAAGGCAGGAGCGTAGCCCCGGCGCCAAAATTCATGTCGACGCGGCCGCCCAGCATGTCCGTGATTGCCTGCGCCCCGCCGCGGTAGGGAATGCTGACGATGTCGGTGCCCGTGGCGATCTTGAATGCCTCGCCGATGAGATGCGGCAGCGTGCCTTGGCCAAAGCCGAAGTTCAGCTTGCCCGGGCTGGCTTTTGCATAGGCGATGAACTCCGCCAGCGTATCCGCCGGCGTTCGCGGCGAGACAACCAGCACGAGCGAGGTGATTCCAACGGCGACAATGGGCACGAAGTCCCCGATCGGATCGTAAGCGATGCCCTGGGCGCGAAACTGGGCAATGACGTGCGTCGGCGTATTCGTGAACAGCAAGGTGTAGCCGTCGGGCGGCGGCGTCATGACGGCTTTCACGCCAACGAGCGTGCCCGCGCCGGGCCGGTTGTCGACAACGACGGTCTGTTTCAGCCGCACGGAAAGGATCGGCGCAGCGACCCTGGCGAATACATCATTGGGAGATCCAGGTGTGTACGGCAGGATGATCTTGATCGGCCTGTCCGGATAGGAGGACTGGGCGCGGCCAGATCCGGTGACAGCCACGGCCAGTCCGGCCGTCATCATTCCGGACAACAGACCTCGTCTCGTCATCATGTGAGAACGCATTCAGGTGAAGTGGACTCAGCGCGAGCGGCGAACTCGGTCTCTACCCTCCCCCTTGTGGGGAGGGTCGGCGCGAAGCGCCGGGGTGGGGGTCGTGTGGTGATCCGCTGAAGGACCCCCACCCCCAACCCCTCCCCACAAGGGGGAGGGGAGCACACCGAGTGCGTGCCGTGATTATGCATCCTGCGCAAATGAGAATGGTCTAGTCGCCACGCCATATGACCGGCGATCACGGCTCGGTCGCGAACTTGAGCCGCCCCATCGGCTTGAGCGTCTTGGCGTCGAAGGTGCGGATCTCGATCGCGCCGCCGACGTCGAGCGTCACCACGATGCGGTCCTCGCCGAGCGCGGTTGAAACGACGCGCGCGCCTTTCGGCAACAGCGCGGTCACCTCGGCCGGCGTGCTTCCCTCGGCCCTGAAAACGCGATAGCCGATGACGCCGATCACGGCGGCGATTGCAAGCCCCGTGGTGGCGGCCGAGATCAGCATCAGCCAGCGCACCTTGGCGACGATGTGCGCGGCCGCGGGATCGAGTTCATCCTCCGCCGACGGATTGCTCATGGCCGTGATGCAGCGCCGCAGCAGACTGGTGGTCGCCGCCGAGGAGGACGGCGAGCGGCTCGACCGCGTGCTGGCGCAGCGCGTGGCCGAGCTGTCGCGCTCGCGCCACAAGGCGCTAATTCTCGCGGGTCGCGTCGCGATCGACGGCGCCACGATCCGCGATCCCGGCCATCGCGTCAACGCCGGCGCGCGCATCGTGCTCGATCTTCCGCCCGCCGCGGACGCCGCCATCGCGCCCGAGACTCTGCCGCTCAACATCGTGTTCGAGGACGACGAGATGATCGTGATCGACAAGCCGGCGGGGCTCGTCGTGCATCCCGCCGCCGGCAACTGGAGCGGCACGCTGGCCAACGCGCTGCTCGCCCATTGCGGCGCAAGCCTATCCGGCGTCGGCGGCGTCAAGCGGCCCGGCATCGTGCACCGCCTCGACAAGGATACGAGCGGCCTCATCGTGGTGGCCAAGACCGAGCGCGCGCACCGCGCGCTGAGCGCCCAATTCGCCGCAGCCGGCCGCGCCAAGGCGCTGCGCCGCGGCTATCTCGCCTTCGTGTGGGGGGTGCCCGAGCGCCCGCGCGGCACCATCGACAAGCCGATCGGCCGCCACCCGCGCCTGCGCGAGAAGATGGCGGTGCGCGCGGGCGGACGCGCGGCGGTGACCCATTGGGAGCTGCTCGAACGCTATGTCGGCCGCGACGGCGCGCCGGTCGCGAGCCTCCTCGCCTGCCGGCTCGAGAGCGGGCGCACGCACCAGATCCGCGTCCACCTGGCCGCGATCGGACACCCACTCCTGGGGGACGAAGTCTACGGCGGCGGTTTCAAGACGAAGGCGAATCAGCTGGGCGAGGAGGCCCGAGCGGCGCTGGAAGCCCTTGGCAGACAGGCACTTCATGCCTATCTACTGGCTGTCGAACACCCATCGCAGGGCACGAATCTGGAGTTCCGCTCGGAACTGCCGGACGATCTCTTACGTTTACGCCGGAGCCTCGGTGCGCAGGGCGCAACGGCCTGAGACAAAAGGTCAGGCCGGATCAAGGACTTAGGTGTATACGAAGGGGTCACGGCGACGTGACGCCGAGTTAACTGTCATTCGTACCCCTTGTCCTGTAATGTTGCACCCGCGATCAAGACCTTCGCGGTCGCAGCATGGACGAACACCGCCGGCTCGGGGAGCGGCGGTGGGCTCCGCCTGCCGGTGCACCGGGGGCAAACTTTGGAGGGCGCTATATATGGCCCGTACTGCGGCATTGCCCATTTTAACGGCCGAAAACGGCCTGACCCGCTATCTCGAAGAGATCCGGCGGTTCCCGATGCTGGAACCGCAGGACGAATTCATCTTGGCCAAGCGCTGGCGCGAGCACGGCGATCGTGACGCAGCGCACAAGCTCGTCACCAGCCATCTGCGCCTGGTGGCAAAAATCGCCATGGGCTACCGCGGCTATGGCCTGCCGATTTCCGAAGTGATTTCCGAGGGCAATGTCGGGCTGATGCAGGCGGTCAAGCGCTTCGAACCGGACAAGGGCTTCCGGCTCGCGACCTATGCCATGTGGTGGATCAAGGCGGCGATCCAGGAATACATCCTGCGCTCGTGGTCGCTGGTGAAGATGGGCACCACCGCCAACCAGAAGAAGCTGTTCTTCAACCTGCGCAAGGCCAAGAGCAAAATCTCCGCGCTCGAAGAGGGCGATATGCGCCCCGACCAGGTCAAGCTCATCGCCAAACGGCTGGGCGTGACCGAGCAGGACGTGGTCGACATGAACCGCCGGCTCGGCGGCGATGTGTCGCTCAACGCCCCGATCCGGGACGACGGCGATTCCGGCGAATGGCAGGATTGGCTCGTCGACGAGGTCTCCGATCAGGAGGAGCGGCTGGTCGCGGACGAGGAATCGGATAACCGCAAAAAGGCGCTCGGCGAAGCGCTCACGGTGCTCAACGACCGCGAGCGGCGCATCTTCGAGGCGCGCCGCCTCGCCGACGATCCGATCACGCTCGAGGATCTGGCCGCGGAGTTCGGCGTTTCGCGCGAGCGCGTGCGCCAGATCGAGGTGCGCGCGTTCGAGAAGGTGCAGCGGGCGGTGAAGAACCGCATCGCCGCGATCGAGAACCGCCCGAGCGCGCCCGCGCTGCACGCGCATTGATTTCAGGCCTAAGGGCGCAACCCTTTCAATTCGTCATTCCGGCCGAGCCGCGATAGCGGCGAGGGCCGGAATCCATAATCACCAGCAGTGGTTATGGATTCCGGGCTCGCGGGCTTCGCCCGCGCCCCGGAATGACAGCCAGAATTTACCCGTTTTGGTATTCGTCGCGCGAATCTGGCAGCTACTGCTTCCAGGCCTTGAAGGCGTCGGCGAAGACGCGCTCGCCGGGCGTGCCTTTTTCCAAAGCGAGGATGGCGCGGCGGTTGTTGTTGTAGACGACCGGGATGTCGAACCAGCTGCGCTCCTTGAGCATTTGTAGATTGCGATCCTTGTCGGCATCGACGTTCGAGAGCCCGATGAGATAGAAGCCGGGCGTTACCTTCACCGCGAGGCCGGCGAGCGGCGTGCCGCGCGTCTGCTCGGCTTGCTTCATGAGGATGCCGGGAACGTTGGATATGCCGCCCGAGGGGAAATCCGGCGGCACCTTGAACATGATCTCCACCGTGTGGGTGGCGGGCAACCCCTTGTCGGTGTTGCGGCGGAGCGACCAGGTCATGGCAAGCTTGCGCTCGGGCACCTCGACGTCGGCGCGAATGGCGAGCTCCGGCGGCTGTCCCGGACCGGGCGTCACGGTCTCGGTGCGCCAGATCGCCGAACCGACGAAGCGCTTGCCGTTGGGATCGGCGGGGTCCTCTTCGTAGAGCACGACCTTCTGCGCCGCCGACACGCCCGCTTGCGTGCTCGGCGCGGGCGTCGCCGGAGTCTGCGGGCTGCCGGGCTCGATGCGGTCGGTGATTTTCGGGCGCGCTGCGGCGGGCGGCTGGCCCTCGCGCGCGACCTCGGTTGTCGCCGGGGCGCGGAAGGAGCGGTAGAGCGCGACCATGTTGGGCCACTGCCAGACGCCGACCCCGGCGAGCACCACAACGGCGAGCGCGGCGGCCAGAGGCTTGATCAGCCGGGCGTAGGAGCGGCGCGGCGCGACCTCCTCATCCGACTCGTCGTATTCGTAGGCATACTCCTCGTCCATCGCATCGTGGGCGGCGTGCCGGTCGGGAGCCGGCGGACGCGAATCGTCGACCGCAAACGGCGACTCCAGCATCGGTTGCGAGAGTTGCTCCGCCCGAGAGCGCTCCTCGTGTGGCTCGAACACCCGCGCTTCTTGCTCGTGCGGCTCGAAGCGCGGCGGGGAAGGCTCGAACGCCACGCGCTCGCCCCCGCGCTGCGGACCACGCGCGAAACCGGGCGGCGGCGGGAACACGCCGTCATCCGCCCGCTCGGGCTTTTCCGCTCGCGCGACCGGCTCCTCGGCCTTGGCGCGATCTCGGCGCACCCAGGCGAACAGCGAGCGCCGCTCTGACGCCGCGCGGCGCGCGGTTTCGCCCATGGGGATCGGCTGCGGCTCCGCCGGGAAGGGCCGCTCGAAGATCGAGTCGGCTTCCTCCGCCTCGGGGATGCTGGGCGGCGATGCCGCCGCGCGCGGCGGCTGCGGCGGCGCTGCCGGCTCCGGCGCAGCGGCGGGCGCTGGCGGATGGATGTAGCGCTGGCTCTCCTGCGCCGGCGCAGGTTCTGCGGGACGGGATTCCGGGATCCGCGGTTTCGGCGCCTCCCATTGCCGGGATTGGCGCAGCTTTGCCGCCGGCATCTGGCGCGTCGCTTCCACGAACTGCCGGGCCGATTCCGCCTCCACCTTGCGGATCGATTCCTCGAGCGCGAGGCGCTCGCGCGTAATATCGGACTCGTCAAGCGCCGGCGTCACCCCGCGCAGCTGCGCGAGCAAGGCCGCGCGCGCGCGGTCGTAGATGACGCGGCGGTTCTCGCCGCTGTTCTTTTCGAGCGCGCCGACCGCGCGGGAGATGAGGGGATGATAGTCGGCCATCGGAGTACTCGCCTTGTGCTCGGCTTCTTAAGCCTCGAACGGATTTTGCATCAGGATCGTGTCTTCGCGCTCGGGACTGGTCGATAACAGCGTGACCGGGCAGCCGACCAGTTCCTCGATGCGGCGCACGTATTTGATCGCCTGCGCCGGCAACTGCGCCCAGGACCGCGCGCGGGCGGTCTTGGCCTGCCAGCCCTCGACGGTCTCGTAGATCGGTTCGACCTTGGCCTGGGCATGCTCGCTCGCCGGAAGATAGTCGATCTCCCGACCGTCGAGGCGGTATCCCACACAAACCTTAAGGTCTCTCAAACCATCCAGGATGTCGAGCTTGGTCAGCGCCAACCCGTTGATCCCGCCGGTGCGTACCGTCTGGCGCACGAGCACGGCGTCGAACCAGCCGCAGCGCCGCGGCCGTCCGGTCACGGTGCCGAATTCGCGGCCGCGTTCCCCGATCAGGCGGCCGATCTCGTTATCCTGCTCGGTCGGGAACGGGCCTTCGCCCACGCGCGTCGTGTAGGCCTTGCAGATGCCAAGCACGTAGCCGATCGCCGCCGGCCCCAGTCCCGAGCCGGTCGCCGCTTGGGCAGCAACCGTATTGGAGGAGGTTACGAACGGGTAAGTGCCGTGGTCGATGTCGAGCAGCGCGCCCTGCGCGCCTTCGAACAAGATGCGCTTGCCCTCGCGGCGCTTCTGGTCGAGCAGCGACCACACCGAATCGACGTAAGGCAAGACGCGCGGCGCGACGCTCTCGAGATACTCCCGCACGGCGTCAACGCCGATCTCTTTGAGCGCGAGCCCCCGCCGCAATGCGTTGTGATGGGCCAAGAGGCGCTCGATCTTGCGCCCGAGCGCCAGCGGATCGGCGAGATCCAGGACGCGGATGGCGCGCCGGCCGACCTTGTCCTCATAGGCGGGGCCGATGCCGCGCCGGGTCGTGCCCACGCGCGTGAGCGTGCCTCCGGATTCGCGGATCGCGTCGAGCTCCTGGTGCAGCGGCAGGATCAGCGTCGCATTCTCGGCGATGCGCAGTGTGTCGGGCGTGACGTCGACCCCCTGCCCCTTGAGCCGGTCGATCTCCTCAAGAAGCGCGCGCGGATCGATCACGACGCCGTTGCCGATCACGGACAGCTTCCCCGGCCGCACGACGCCCGACGGCAGCAGCGACAGCTTGTAGGTGGTTCCGTCGATGACCAAGGTGTGACCCGCATTATGCCCCCCCTGAAACCGAACCACGATGTCGGCTTGCTCGGACAGCCAGTCGACGATTTTGCCTTTCCCCTCGTCCCCCCACTGGGACCCAACCACGACCACATTGGCCATGAGGCGGCTTTCCTCCGCGCCGACGGCGCCCGGAATTATCTCGCAGCGACAAAGGTTTGCCCGGCATTTTCCCCCTCACGGGACAGGGCACCCTTCCAGGCAAGCCGACGCGGCCGCGACGGAAGAAGCCGTCCGCAGCCCAACTGCCTGATTTTTCGGGTCTTATTTCACCCCTTGCCGTCGCCGCGCTCAGCACAGCGGACAATTTCGCTCTCTCCAAGGCAATCTCGCGGCAACATCGCGGCGGCGGCGATTCTGCTCTGCCGCCGTCGCGCTGCCGGCGGGGCGGCGGGAGCGCGCCGCGCTGCGCCATCAAAGCGTAGGGTGGGCAAAGGCGCGCTGCTCGGTCCCTCCGCGTGGCGGCTTCGAAAGCGATTTTGCCTACGCTGCGCCGCTGGGGGCCGCCGGTCGCGCCCACAAAGAACAAACAATCGAGCCCCCCGTGTGAGCCAGCTCACATCGCCAGACGCCGTTGTCTCCCATGCTTGGGCGTCCCATGAGCTGGAGGGAGTCATGGAAAGCAGGACGGAAGTCGCCCATTACACCGCGACGATGACGCGCGAGCTCTGCCGGTTGTGCCGGAAGGTCGAGCTGGACGACCTCGCCTATCTCTTGGAGGTCGCGGCGGCTGAGGCAGCGAAGGTCAAGGGGGGCAACGGCGCGAGGCATGACGCCACGCTGCACGCGCAAAGCGGATAGCGCCACCTTTCAAAATTTCAACGGGCGGGCCTGCTGCACCTGCGGCAGCGCGCGCACGGCCGCGAGCACTTGCGGGGGCAAGTCGCCGTCGATCTCGATCAGGGCAACCGCGTTGCCGCCGGGCGCGTCGCGGCCGACGTGAAAGGTCGCGATGTTGATGCCAGCCTCGCCCAGCGTCGAGGAGAAACGCCCGATGAAACCGGGCTTGTCCAGGTTGGTGATGTAGATCATCGAGCGGCCGAACTCGGCGTCCATGCGGATGCCTTTGATGTTGACGATGCGCGGGCGGCCATCGGCGAATACGGTGCCCGATACGGAGCGCGTCTGCCGCTCGGTGACCACGGTCAGGGTGATCAGGTTGCCGTAGTCGCTGTCCGCCGCGCGCGTCATCTCCTCGATGACGATGCCACGCTCCTTGGCGACCATCGGCGCGGAGACGACGTTGACCTCTTGCAGCATCGGCCGCAACAGCCCGGCGATCGCGGCCGAGGTCAAGGCCTTGGTGTTCATGCCGGCGACATCGCCTTCATAGGTGAGCTGCGCCTTGAGGATGCCGGTCTCGGTGAGCTGGCCGGCAAACGAGCCGAGCTTTTCCGCGAGATCGATGAACGGCCGCAGCCGCGGCGCTTCCTCGGCGGTGATGGAGGGGAAGTTGACCGCGTTGGAGATGGCGCCGCGCAGCAGGTAGTCCGACATCTGCTCGGCGATCTGCAGCGCGACGTTTTCCTGCGCCTCGGTGGTGGCGGCGCCGAGATGCGGCGTGCACACCACGTTGGGATGGCCGAACAGCGGATTGCTGGTCGCCGGCTCCTCGGTGAACACGTCGAAGGCGGCGCCGGCGACATGGCCGGAATTAAGCGCGACACGCAACGCGTCCTCGTCGACGAGCCCGCCGCGCGCGCAATTGATGATGCGCACGCCTTTCTTCATGGCGGCGATCGCCTTGGCGTCGATGAGGCCTTTCGTCTTCTCAGTCAGCGGCGTGTGCAAAGTCACGAAGTCGGCGCGTCGGAGCAGCTCGGGCAGATCGACCTTGTCCACGCCGAGCTCCGCCGCATGCTCGGGCGAGAGGAAGGGATCGTAAGCGATCACCTTCATTCTCAACCCGATCGCGCGATTGGCCACGATCGAGCCGACATTGCCGCAGCCGATGACGCCGAGCGTCTTGTTCGTGATCTCCACCCCCATGAAGCGGTTCTTTTCCCACTTGCCCGCCTGCGTGGAGGCGTCCGCCTGCGGGATCTGCCGCGCCAGCGCGAGCATCAACGTGATCGCGTGCTCGGCGGTCGTGATCGAATTGCCGGACGGCGTGTTCATCACGATGACGCCCTTGGCGGTGGCGGCGGGAATATCGACGTTGTCGACGCCGATGCCGGCGCGGCCGATCACCTAGAGGCGCTTTGCCTGCTCCAGAACCTTGGGCGTGACTTTGGTGG
>Ga0209648_10004061_pt1 | contig 12382 bp, 12 predicted proteins | sample GraSoi2013_115cm_FD_185830 | JGI IMG/M metagenome (GOLD analysis project Ga0209648, IMG submission 185830) | Grasslands soil microbial communities from the Angelo Coastal Reserve, California, USA - Sample 9_17_2013_115cm (SPAdes) (version 2) | ecosystem: Environmental > Terrestrial > Soil >...
TGATGAGATTGCAATTTATTCCAAGCTAAGCATAAAATAACACAGTCCTATTGATGTTTTTCCTCACTCGAGGAACGTTGGATCCTATCCTAAAAGGAGGCAAGTTTCTCGATCTCCACCTTTGAAGGAAGCGAAGAAATAGAAAGAAGTACAAGAGGGGAGATTATGCTATCGAACCAACTCGAATGCATCTTTGATGCATTACCGGATAGTGTCATTGCCTGTGATCGTGAAGGGAAGATCTTACGGATCAACGCAGCAGCCCTGAAGCTCTTTGAAGTGGCTTCTGAACCCCTTTGTAGAGGGACACTCTACCAGCAGTTTCTTCATCACTATGAGATGGGTGAGGAGCAGCAACGAGCACTCTCACTCGATCCATGGCTCATGAGCCTTGTCATTGGTGGAGAGGCGGCGTCCGATCCGCAAGAAGAAACCATCGTTCTAGAGGTCCCTTCCGGACGGAAGGTCTATGTCAACATTTGCTGCTTACCCATGCTTGATATGCAGAAGCATGCTGCAGGAACGGTCTATGTTTTCTATGATATCACTCTCCGGTATCAGAAAGCACGCCATGTGCAACGCGTCTACCAGGCCGTGTTGGCCCTGAAAGAAGCCATCTCGTACATTCCTGAGCATCTTGATCTCGCTTCCCCTGAAGCACCATATCTCTTGTCGCCTGCGGAGCTCTTCGTTGCACGGCAGCTTGTTAACGTGATCGGTCAAGTCCTGGATTGTACCAGTGTGAGTCTTCTGGCTTTTAGGCCTCCAGCAGGTCAAGTGCATTATGTCATGGGAAGTGGCTTCACCTCGGAGCAAGAACAGTACCGCCGGGAGAAGAGCGGGTGCTTTTTGCTCTCAGAGTTTGTCGACGAAACGGTGCTTGCCCGCCTCTCCGCCGACCAGGAGGTGATGCTCCCGAGTGATTGCCTGCGCCTACCACCTGGGATCCGAGCAGATATTGGCGCCGAGAATCTCCTGTTCATTCCCCTGTTTCTTGAGAAGCGGCTGGCAGGTGCGCTTGTGATCGGCAAGGCTGGTTTTGACAGTGAGTACACGCCAGAGGAGATCGAGCTGGTGAAAGCCGTCGCAACGCAGGCCGTGCTTGTCATTGAATGCCACCACTGTTTTTGTGAGCGGGCCGAGACGCGGGACAGAGAACTTGTGCAGCAAGAAATGCATCGTCTCATCAATGAATTCCTGAACCTTGCCAGTCATGAACTGAAAACGTCCCTGACAATGATCAAAGGCAATATTCAACTAGCGCAGCGCCGTTTAGCGGCGCTGAAGCGCCAGATAGCAGAGCAGCCCGAGCGAGTGAACGAGAAACTTGAGCAGGTCAAGCAGCCCTTAGCGTCTGCCGCTCAGAGTACCCGTCTTCAGGAACGACTGATCAATGAGCTAATCGATGATGCGCGTATCCAGACCAATACACTCGAGTTGCACTTGAAACAATGTGACCTGATCGCGCTGCTCAGAGAAGCCGTTGCCCATCAGCAACGGTCAGCGCCTGAACGCACGATTGTTCTAGATATTATGGCTCAGGAGAACGTGGTGCCCATCATCGCTGATGCAGAGCGGATCACACAGGTCATCAACGGCTACCTGGCGAACGCCCTCAGCTACTCACCCGCTGATCAGCCTGTGACCGTGCAGTTGACGGTAGAGGATGCAGTAGCTCGTGTCTCGGTCCATGACGAAGGGCCGGGTATCCCCTTAGAGGAGCAAGGACGCATATGGGAACGCTTCTATCATGCCAAAGAGATCGCAGGACACCATGAGCCTGATCTGGGCTTAGGATTAGGCTTATATCTTTGCCAGACGTTTATTGAGCTTCATCATGGGAGCGTTGGGGTGCAGAGCGAGCCTGGTCATGGTGCAACCTTCTGGTTTAGCTTGCCGATTGAAGCATCTCCTGGAGGGTGAAGGGTGACCTACGCGGAGGAAGCTCTGGAAAGATAGCGTCAGGTGAGTATTTGACGAAGGAGCGAGAAGATGAGAGAAGCCGAGCCGGTGCTGGTTGTTGATCTCTTTCCTCTTGAAAGATATGAGTTGTTGAACCTGTTGGCACAATTGCGAGAGGAAGAATGGCAAAAACCAACGATCTGCGCAGGCTGGTCCGTTAAAGATATTGTCTTGCACTTGCTGGGCGATGATGTGGGCCGGCTTTCAAGGATGCGTGATGCTTTCGATTATTCAGCCCTGGTGAATGACCATCCGCCGATCAATACGTGGAGTGATCTTGTTGCTTATATCAACGAGATGAACGAATTGTGGGTACAGGCTACACGAAGAATGAGCAATCGCCTGGTTTGCACGTTCCTTACTCTGACGGGAGAAGAAACCTACCAGTTATTTTCCTCTCTTGATCCATATGCTATTGGGGAGTCTGTTAGTTGGGCGGGACCAGATCCAGCTCCGGTTTGGCTGGATATCGCGCGGGAGTATACGGAACGATGGGTACACCAGCAGCAGATCAGGGATGCGGTGGGACGACCTGGTTTAAAAGATCGGCTTTTCTTTGCTCCGATTCTGGAGACTTTTGTGAGAGCTCTCCCACATACCTTCAGAGAGGTACATGCTAGCGATGGGACACTCATTCACCTACTCATTAGCGGCGAAGCGGGCGGCGAGTGGTATCTACAACGAGAAGAAGAGACATGGATATTAGGGAAAAGCGCTACAACAGGAGCTGATGCAACTGTTATCCTTGACCAGGAGAGTGCGTGGCGATTGTTTACAAAGGGAATGAGTAAGGATGAGGCATTTCAGCATGCTACTTTCAAAGGGAATGAGATGTTGGCACGAAAAGTGTTTGATACCGTCTCTATCATTGCCTAGGTCACTTTTGGGTAGCCAACATGGTGAGGAGTTCTTCGGCATCAGGGAGGAAACGTTGCGAGCTGAGGACCTGGTGGGCAAGGCCGAGACGCAGCGCTTCCTGGGCGTTTATGGTTTCGCCAGTGAGCATCAATCGCATGGTGGCGTTGCGTCCAATGAGTGCGGGAAAATAGACTGCGGCAACAGGTGGGAAAACGCCTAAGGAGATTTCCGGCAAGCCAAAGGTTGCATCTTCGTGGGCGATGACGGTATCACAGAGGGCTGCCAATTCACAGCCACCGCCAAGGGCATGACCTTTCACCAGGGCTACCGTGGGGATATTTTTGGAGCGTAGTTCCTCAAATGCTGCACAGTTATCGTAGACGGCACGCTGCATTTCCTTTTCGCGTCCATTGAGGTGGTCGTGGATGTCGACGCCGGCACAGAAAGCCCGGTCTCCCGCGCCTGTAATGACTACCAGGTGTGGGGAATGCTTGATTACGTCGTGCATAGCGGCTGTGAGTTGATCGAGCATCTCTATGGAGAGGATGTTGAGCGGGGGCCGATCAAGAATCAGCCAGAGGATGTTCCTGTGGAGACGAATATGTATATGTGACATATATTCTTTCCTGCAACCTACTTAAAGGTATTCAGGCTCGACAGGCTCCAGATACAGCTCTATTGCCTCTCGAATGTTTGTCAGAGCATCCTCGACGGTCTCTCCTTCACTGATACAGCCAGGCAGCGAAGGTACATAGACCGTGTAGCCCCCTTCATCGCTTGATTCAAGAACAACTTTGATTCGCATTTCTTCACATCCTTCTACTGATAATTAAAGGGTATAGTGGGCGCAATAAATGCGCCCCTATAACACAGATACGAACGATTTACCTGAATGATTACCTTCCTGCGAATTTTGCTTTGCGCTTCTCGGCGTAGGCGGCAAGGCCTTCCTTGGCATCTTCACTCTGGAAGCAGAGCTGTTGTAGCTCCCGTTCAAGTGCCAGGGCTTCGGAGAGCGATACCTCAGCGCCAGACTGCACCGCGCGCTTGATGCGTCCGACCGTTTTGGATGCCTTGTTGGGGGGACAGAACTGGCGAGCGAAGTTCATGACTTCGTCCCAGAAGTTCTCGCGTTCATAGATGTAGTTGATGAGACCCAGTTCCTCAGCTTCTTCGAAGCTGATTAGCTTGCCTTCGGTCATCAATTCAATGGCTTTATTTTTGGGTAGTGCACGTGCCATACGCTGCGTGCCGCCGGTACCGGGGAGAACGCCAAGGGTGATCTCGGGTAAACCAACTTTACCGGCGTTGCGACGGGCGATGCGAATATCGCAGGCAAGCGCAATTTCCAGACCACCACCAACGGTATGACCGTTCAGGGCGGCAATAACGAGCTTGGGGGTCTGTTCGAGGCGCGTTAAGGTCTCATTGGCGTGGAGGCAGAAATAGTATTTGAAGGTCGGTGTGACTTCATTGAGCATGCTAATATCTGCGCCGGCACAGAAGAATTTTTCACCTGCCCCACGAAGAACCAGCACATGGGCGTTCTCATCGAAGCGCGCCTGCAAAATGGCGTCGTCGAGCTGGCGCATCATGTCAAAGCTGTATGTGTTTGCAGGTAGGTTGGTTAGCTCAATAACGGCGATGCCTTCGGTTACGGTGTAATTTACCAATGTTCGTTCTGAGGTTGTGGTCACGGTTGGCCTTCCTTTCGTGCTGCGTAGTCATCCAGAATGTCATCGTCTTTGATGCATTCAAAGGGTGTATGACAGGCGTTACAATAATATTGAACTGTAAGTAGTTGCTGACCGAACAAAGAAAAGAGTTCTGTGTCGTTTGAGCTGCAATAGGGGCAGATTACCTGCGCCTTTGCTTTTGCCTCTGGCTTGTCTGTATTATATCCCATGGTGATTCACTCGATGTTAAGGAAAGAGGACGCTGCCTCTTTGACTGGCCGCCTGCGGCGGCGAAAAAAGAGAAAAAGCGTTTTTTCGGGGACACCCCGAACCCCGGCAAAGGGCTTCGCCCTCTGCACTCCCATTTCAGGGCTACCGCCCCTAAAAACCCTGTTTTACGGTTGTTCGTCTTGCCACTGCATCCCAGGTATCCCAGGGAAGCGGTTGGTTGAGTTGCCAGCGTTTTGTTTCGGCATTAAAGGATATGGGAACTTCTATCTCAAGGCTGTTTTATGATTCGATGACAGTTACAATGCAGTCACGGGGTATAATTACCATCTCGACCCAGCTGAACTCGTCGTAGATGCTGCGTGCATAGACCTTTGCCAATTCTACATCGTCCGCCATCACGTTTCCGATCTCATGCAGGGGTTCTTCATACTTGCGACGCGCGTAAACGTGCCACACACGAGTTTCATTAAGCGCTTCTCGCCGCTTTGAGGCATTGGTAGCGGTTGTCATGCTTCCTGCTCCAGCAGGCGCAGCATCTCGCGCTTGCCTCGCTGCACCATACCAACAAACTCTTCGTTCATGGGGCCACGGGCTTTCCAGCGTTTCATTACGTCGTCCCACGCGCAAGGGCCATCTTCGAGCAGCCAGTGCTTGGCTTTGGCGTCAAAATGGGCGGGGAAAGGACAATCGACCACATATTTTTTCTGAGTTTCGTCGTAATAAGCCGGAACATTGAGTTGTAACTCGTTGCACAACGGTACCGCGGTTGACATCCATATCTGGCGCAATTCGTCGTTGCTATGACCTTTAAAGCCATATTCAAGCTGTTCGCCATGTTTCTTCAAGTCATCTGGCAAGCCAAACCATTCGACTGTGAGTAGGAACATCCAGTCAACGGCCTTTTGTAGGGACTCGTGGCCAACGTTGTCTTGGTTGAGCTTGCGCATGCCCTGCTCGCCGTGTCGCAGGTGAAAGGTCTCTTCCTTGTCCACTTTGACGAGGGCGCGCTTCCATGGACCAAAGGTCGTGCTCTGGTGGACGTCTCCAAGCAAGGTGTAGCCCGCACGGTCATAGAAAGCATTGGCAACGATGAGTTCTACCCAACTGTCCAGGGGAATATCAAAGGCGTAGGGATATTTAAAATTAAGTGGTTCGCGCTCAAAAATCAGCTTTTCTGTATCGACACCTAGATCGCGCAACAAACGGTAGGCGATATGCGCATGTCCCAGTTCGTCCTGGATAATTGAGATAGCCGAGCCAAATGCATTCAGGGAAGGAGCATGGACAGCAGCATGGTAATAGGCAGGCGCGCTGATCAGTTCGGTGTCAGCCGAGACAGTCAGGATGCGCTTCATCCCTTCCAGGTAGATGGGGCTCATGTGATCGATAGACTCGATAAGTTGCTGCTTGCGGATGCGGCCTAGCAGAGCCTCTTCGCTCTGTAAAGCGGTCGTGGTCATTTTAGACAGTGCTCCTTATTTTGAGAGACCATGAGTTGTTGCTATATCTCACGTCTGGATATAGTAAATTGTATGTTGGGGGGAGAGTGAATGTCAAGAAGAGGAGAAGAGGAGAAGAGGGGAAGATACATCAAACGAGTCGAAGTGCAGTGCGGGCGCCGCCCGCACTGCACTTCGACTCGTTTGATGTATTGAGAGGCTATATGCCCATAATTACGAAGATATAGTGGCGGGTTTGGCCGGGGAGGCAGTTCAGCCAATTGGAGCCACAGTTGTTGACGGCATACTGGACGGTGGCGGTGCCGCCATTATAGGCGGCGAGAGCTTTTGCATAATCTCCACTATATTGATGTGAGTAGTTAGCCATCAATTGAGCAGCCCCACGCAGCGCCTGGATGGGATTCCATGGATTGATGCCCAGCCCGGCAGCGGTGCTCGGTAGGAACTGCGCAATGCCCACCGCTCCGGAGGGAGAGACTGAGTTGGGATTGAAGCCACTTTCGTCATTGATCTGCCGTGTGAAATAGTCCGGTGAGATACCTACGGCAATAGCGTCCTGCTGAGCGATAGCAACGTATTGACTTTTCGGCAATGTCATTGGAAACGAAGGAAGGTTATTCTGCACTGGCGCAGATTGTGAAAGCTTGTCGTTATGAGATTGAATTTGCCAGCCGAGTTGCTGCGCATGAACCCAGGCGCCAATTGTTGAAAAGACTGGCAACCCTCTCTGCCCATTTGCTAATGGTGCAAGAGAAAGCAAGGTGAGGATTGCTATCAGCAAGATGACGATGATAATGATAGCGTGTCGCAGGTGCGGACTCATGTGTGAGTGAGTAGCAGCCTCGGCTCGTGCTGCTTTCTTGCGTTTCCTTGGACCAGGGATAACCACCATGCGCCCGTTGGCGCCAGAGTTCATGGTAGCTTTTAGGGCTTCAGTAAGCGAAAGTGCGCCCGTCTCAATGGGAGTTATGCTTGAAGTAGCCGTGAGTTGCCCGGTAGTGATTACTGGGACCTGGCCTGGAATAGCCATAGGCGGTGAAGTTGAAAAGGGTTGAGGAACAGGCATATTACCTACCATTTGCTCTTCTGCTATCATCCCAACATTATCAGGATGTTGAAATGACGGAAAAGGATGGTACTGTTGCATAGTCTACCTCATATTATGTATTGAGCTACGAGTTACGTTACGGTTATGGTTCTACCAAAATCGGGGGCTGGCTGCCACTGGCACCCACGGACACCCACAAGGGGCCCCACTCCACTCCACTCCTCCCCTGTCCCTACGTTTACGACCCCGATTGGTGGGAGAACTTATGGATACTCACCTAAAAACCGGGTACCTACGAGAGGTGCCCTGTGAGCTTTAACATTGATGCTATTAGTGAGTCTATCTGAATAGATTGATGTTCGTCAATTTTTTGGACATGAGGCAGCGAAAAATAGGACGAAACTCCCAATACCTTAACTTGTTCTGAACTGATCTTTATTGAAACGCGGGAAAAGTGCAAGAGCGCTATCACGCTCGATTGCTTTACGCGCCTGTTCATCAAAACCATCGTAGTCCTGGATGCCTTGTATGGTAAAGCCTGTAACGATCTCGGGGGCAAAGGGGTAATCGCTGCCGAAGAGGATATGGGAGGCGTCAACCAATTCTTGCAAGGAGCATAAGGCATAGGGATTGGCTGATAATGCGGTGTCGTAGTAAAGCTGTTTGAGGTAAGTCAAGACTCCCTGGGGAGCGCCGGGCAGCATCACCTGTCCCAAAGCAATCCTGTAAGCCAGGTAGGGGACTGTGCCACCTGCGTGAGCAAGAATAAAGCGAATGCCGGGGCAGCGTTCTATCGTGCCACTATAAATCAGGTTGGTTACTGCGCGTGTTGTGTCAAAGACAAATTCAACAAGAAACGGAGGCAGGTCGAGTTTTAGTCCGGTGTTGATGGCCGGAACGGTAGGATGCAGGAAGACGACGGCATTGCGGCGATTGAGTTCGGTGAATAACTCTTCGAACGCTGGATCGCCAGGATAGCGGCCCTCGAAGTTCGATAGTAGGACGACACCATCTAAATGTAAGATGTCCATGGCATACTCTAGCTCACGCAAGGCGGCATCGATGTCAGGAAGAGGCAATATTGCAAAGGCTCCAAATCTCTGTGGATGTTCGTGAATGAGTTGGGCGGAGAATTCGTTGCAGGTGCGAGCGAGGTCCCGCGCAAATGCCGGGGTTCCGAAATAGATTCCTGGTTCTGAGATGGAGGTGATAGCTGTGGCTATGGCATGGCGATCCATCAGTTCAAGCGTGCTTTGAACATCCCATGCCGGGAGTGGACGTCCGCCACTGGCGGTTATGCCGGCACTGGCCAGGGTAGAGACGTAATCGGGCGGTAAGATGTGGTGATGCACGTCTATTCTGTGGGATTCTATAGGCATTGTAGTTCTCCCTGTGCAGCGTCTTCAGACACATCCAGACGCGTAGGGACGCAAGCGTCCCTACGCGAAACAAGTCATTGCCACTCTCTTCTTGTTAGATATTCTGCCTCTGGATCGTCTGGTGCATTTTTGCGGCGAGATGCTCTATTGGTACTTTTGCGCCTGGCCTGGCGTATCAAGCGGGTGGGTAGATATGGTTCCATGGCATGGAGGGTGTTGATATAGACCCGCTGTTGTTCGTAGATGATGCCGTTGGGCCCCAGTGACCACCACTCGTCGGGTGTGAAGTAGGAGGAAACCTCTGCTTCGGATCCACTACGCCCAAACCATTGAATGAGGTGCAGGTTGTCCGACTGCGCCAACCAGATGGCGAGGTCGAGCAGGTCAGGATTCTCGGTCAATCGTGCCAGGCCATAGACATAACCCATCAGTTGCAAAATAGTTTGCTGCGCACTATTGCCAAGGAAAAACTCCATACCGCCGCTTCCCGCCCAGGTTGTCGGAAAGATGGGCAAGGGGAGATGATAAACACAACTTGTTTTACTGTAGCGTTCGATCAAAGCGCTCGGCGTTTGGAAGGTGACACCTCTTTTGGTAAGCTCCGCAGGTAGCGCTCGCATGAACTCAAAGATGCCGCTATCTACACGGTGATGTTCCCCAAAGGTTTCGAAATCCCAGGCGAGGAAGACGAAATCGCCCCAGGTATTGGCTATCCAGTCAGCGTAGGTATCGGCATACAGCGGATAAGAGGACCAGTCTCGATTTGAGAAGCGATAGCCGACATCATCGCTCAACTCAAAGTGCCGCGTGAGGAGAAAAGGGCCATTTTCTCGTACGCTATCGCTCACCAGGCGCTGTTGCGAACGCCTGGTGCCAGAAATGGAGCGAGGAGCTGTGATGTTGACGGGGAAGGGCCTTTCATCACTGTAGGTATAGAGGTGGGTTCGCTCGCGCCACTGCATCACCCACTCTCGACCGTCCATCACCGCGCCGCTAAAACCGGCGGTATCAAGAGCGTCATAGAGAGTTGCGGACATGCACATTTCAGTCGTGTCAGTCACGGTGGGCCTTTTGCCAAAAATCTTCTCTAACTCGTCGACCATCCAGCGCATGCGCATTATGAAGGTTGGGAGATCAAGTAAAAACAAGAAAGTGTGATATGGCTCGACGCCGATAAGCTCCACATTCTCCTCGGCCACCAGCTCGCGGAAAAGATCGAGCAGAGCAGGGTCCCAGCTTTCGGCCTGGCGGAGGAAGGAGAGTGAAAAGCCGATAGAGAGTCGCATTCCCTGACGTACGAGATCAAGGAACATGCGTGCGGCAGGATAGTAGCTATATTGTGCTACTTTTCTAAAGTAGCGTTCGTTCATTCGTTCGTCAAAAATACAGTGATACATATCAGCTAGCGAGGCACCTCGTGGAATGGGCTGTGCCGGGAGTTTCAGGCGACGAGGCTGATGCACCACAGTATAGATTGCCAGATCTGAAACCATAATCGGGCCCCCTACGGAAGTTGTATGCTTTGCTTACGTGCTAGGAATTCTAATTTGCTTACAAGGTTTTCGATCACTTGATCCCAAAGGAACTCTTCCGCGGTACGGCGACCGGCACAACGGATACGCTCTTGCTCTTCCGGGTGACGGCGCAAATAGAGCAAGTAGCCCACAATTTCATCGGGATCATCGGTTTCGGTGACAATCGCATTCTCCAGTGCGATGGCATAGTCTTCGCCAGTGCTGCCAGTGACAGCGATGCCTTCTGCGGCCATTACTTCGAGGGCGACCAGGCCAAACGGCTCGTGACCGCTATTCGCTAAAGTTGCATCAGCAGCATTGTACGTCGTACGCACAAACTCTTCTGGTAAGAAGAAGCGCAGGTTATAAATATCAATATCAGGGGAAGCGACATGTGCCATAGCATCCAGGGACTGCTCCAGGTTCGGCCGCTGGGCCACCACATCCTGAATCTTCAGGCCAAGGTTAAAGGCGTGGCTGAGCACATCGGTCCCGTGTGGCTCAATACCACCACGCACGAAGAGCGTGACCGGATAACCGCTATACTTCAGCCGGGCAATGGCCTCGATAGCCATCATCCAACGCTTATCAGGGTCGAAGCGGCCGATCTTAAAATAGAAGAGGCGGCGTGAATCGCCCTGCCGCGCTATCTCCCGCAGGCGTGTAACTGCATTGGCATCAACAGGTGTGAGATGGCGCTTTGGAATCCCATTAGGAATCACCAGAGGGTTCACGCCGTAACTCCACATCCTGTGCTTCATGTACTTGCTGACCGTGCAAATCGTGGTGACAAAGTTGAGCCGACCCCAATTAATACGATGCAGCGACATCAAGCTGTTGAGATTCCAGAGCATTAGGACCTTTCGGCGAACACTGAACCAGTGTAAGAGGTCGGATGTGCGTATCATTGCTTCGGCTGTATGCCAATCTTCGCCCATAATGACGACTGTTTTGCCTTCAGCCAAGGCGGGGCGCACAATTTCATTGTAAATATGATAAGGAACACTCTCATTGTAGTCATAGAGTTTTTGCTCTTCGCCGTCATAAACGCCGTTGAGATAATATTTGCTGACCCATTGCGACCAACGTTCGAGAATGAGATGTCCATCGATGCGAGACTCTATTGACGGTTTGGAGGGGTCCCCAACAAATATAAGGTGCGTAGTATAACCCTGCATTGCTAACGCCTCGCTGAGTTCGCTGACGCGAGTACTAAGACCTCCGGCGGTAGAATAAACATCGGGTCCTTCGAAAGAGAGCAAAACAAACAATGTGTTCTTAGGCGAAATGGCTCCTTCTTGTTCAATCATGAGCGAGATCCTCGTGGTGTTAATTGGGGAGGGGATGCAGCACTGATTCCCATCCCTGGCTCGATAAAACATAAACTTCAAAAGTATATCACATTATGAATGGGATAGGATTTCCTGCGCCGGTTTGTTAAATTAGTAGCCACCAATCCTGGCGCCCGAATACCGTTAGAGTGGGTATCGGTTTCGGATTCGGTGACGGGTCTGGTTTTGGTGACGGGTCTGATTTTGGCGTCGGACTCGGCGTCAGGCTGGGTGTAGGACTCGGTGATGATGATGGTGATGGTGATGGTGATGGAGTCGGCGTTGGACTCGGCGTCGGATTCGGTGTCACTGTCGATGATGGAGTCGGCGTCGCAGCAGGAGTGCCATTGGGGGTTAAGTTCCACACATAAAGAATTACCGTCGAACCTATCACCACAAAGCTACCAGGAGCCGGAGCTACCCTTGAAACCGTGTTGGGACCACCAGCGTGTAGACCATCAGATACCACAGTAAATTTTAGATGGGCGCCCAGAATCGATTGCTTTGCCTTATCAAGTGTATTGCCCACCAATACAGTGGCAGGAGGGACCTTCGTCTCATGTGGATCCATCCGGACAACGATGGTTTCACCCTGTTTCACTTTGGCAGGAGGTCTCGGACTCTGGTCACTCACAAGACCAACTGTCCCATTTTGTGACGTCAGTTGGAATCCCTGACTCGTTGCTGTTTGTTGCGCCTCTCGATACGTCAATCCACGAAGATCAGGTATCTTGAACTGTCCAACAACGGGCGTCGGAGTACTGACGCCATTGCTGAACGGAAGAGTCAAGAAACCTAGCCGAATAGCAAGGAAAATACTGAAGCCTAGCAATAGCAGGGTTGCCAGGAGGATAAGTACAGTGGCAAGAGTGGCCAGGCGTGATTCGCGTTGTCCTGGTGATACTACCCCGGAGCGCGGAATG
>Ga0209648_10004062_pt1 | contig 12382 bp, 6 predicted proteins | sample GraSoi2013_115cm_FD_185830 | JGI IMG/M metagenome (GOLD analysis project Ga0209648, IMG submission 185830) | Grasslands soil microbial communities from the Angelo Coastal Reserve, California, USA - Sample 9_17_2013_115cm (SPAdes) (version 2) | ecosystem: Environmental > Terrestrial > Soil >...
GGCGCCGAGACCTGAATATCGTGTCCAGTAACCCAAGAGCAGGTACTCCCATGCACATCGAAACGCCAATCTTGATGCGGTATGTAGACAAAATCGCCGCCAGCCCCGTGCTTCGGGGTTCCGAGGGCTTGTGCAAGCTCTTACGCCATTTGGCTGAAACGGCGGTCCAGGAACCGAGAGTATCCACGAGCGAATTCCGGATTGCCACTGAGGTGCTGGGCCGGCGCTCGGATTTCAATCCCAAGATCGACTCCTCCGTGCGCGCCCAGATAAGCAGGCTGCGATCCAAACTTGAGGAATACTACAAGACGATCGGTGCCGAGGACGAAGTTATCATCGATATGCCGAAGCGCGGCTTGGGCCTGACATTTCAAAAACGGAAACTGTCGGCGGACGTGCCTTCACGGCGCCGGCTACTGATACTTGCGGCTGCGATCAGTGGTTTACTTGCCCTCGTCACGATCTTCCAGGCACTGCGTTATCGGCAGCTTCTTGATGCCTCGACGACCGCCCTGCAAACCCTCGGACTGCAGCCGTCCGATCTGCCCAAGCTGCGTCAGTTTTGGGCTCCGTTCCTTCAGAATCCGCAAGGACCCCTTGTTGTTTACAGCAATGGTGAATTCACCGGTTCTCCTGTCATCGGAATGCATCTTCTGGCGGTGGGTGAGGCAAGGGAAAACATTGTCAGTAGCTATACAGGCGTGGGAGAAGTCGTGGCGGTGCACGATTTGGACCGCGTTTTTGCCGCGATGCGCATGCCACTACGTGTAAAGAGGGGCGGCTTACTTCCGCTGGACGACGCGCAAGAAAATGACATTATCTTTGTCGGCTCACCGGTGGAGAACCCCCCGCTCCAGGACCTTCCCATCAATGAGGAATTTGTTTTCCAACCGAATCCGAAGCCTGCAATGCACGACAGCTATTGGACCATCGGGAACGTCCATCCACGACCCGGAGAACCGCTGGTTTTTGTCTCAGACAAGGCGAATCCCCCGGCGTATGACTTTGCTTTGGTCGCTTTGGCTTACCGGAAGAGACGTCACGTGCTGACCTTGGCTGGCACGACCACTTATGGGACACAAGCAGCAGCGGAGTTCGTTTCCAATCCGGATAGTCTGCGGGAGTTGCTCGAGCGAGCGGGTAGCAGGGGAGATGCTTCGCCGCCGTTCGAGGCCGTTCTTCAAGTCCGGCTGAAAAAAGGGGTTCCGATCTCCACGCAGATTGTGGCTGTGCACCCCGCCAAGAATCAGTAGCACAGCGGGATACCAGCACGAAGCCGGTCCGGCCAAGTTGGGAGTCACCCGAGGCACCTGTGTGTTCGACACCACATTCCTTTCTTTCACCCTGAAGCCTATTCGGTCCGTAGATTGGGAGTAACTGAAAGATTCATTCGACACTCACCCGGATCTGTGCTTGTCGCAACAAGTGTGTTATGTGATTGCATTTAATATACTTGCTGGTCTCACAACGCAGTAACGTTCAACAGACTTTACGGCCCGGACGAATTGAACGAGACTCCTCGCAAATAGGGGTCACGTTCGGTGAGTTCTTCAACGGCCATTTTCTTACGTTTTCGAGACTGCGTGGGCGGTAAGCGTTAGCCTCGCAGGCAGTGACTCGAATGGTCGGATAACAGGGGTGTTCCAAAGCATTCGTATCTGCTTATTAAAAATTTGAAGGGGTGAAACTTTATGCCACGACGCACATCGTTTCCATTTTATGAGTTTTCTTATTCTGGTTTCAGCTGTTCAGTGTGCCTCCGCTTTTGCCGACGTCAACTCCTCCTTATTTGCCACTGTCTCCGACATCTAGGGTGCCTCACAGGCAGTAAGTCGAATAGTCCGATAACAGGGGTGCTTATGAACAGAATGTTTGTTGCCTTTAACATGCTTTTGCTTTGCCTAGTGATCACTGCGCCAGCCCACGCACAGGCCGGCTCTGGGAGTATCAGTGGTCGAGTGACCGACCCACAAGGGGCCGTCGTTCCGGGAGTTAAAGTCGAGGCCATCAACGACGCAACCAACGCCAACCAGGAATCCACGACGAATTCTTCGGGCTATTACGAATTGTTGAATTTGGCACCGGGCAGTTACACCGTAGAGGCCGGAATCGCCAGCTTCAAGAAGCTGGTGAGAAAAGGTGTGACCGTACAAGTGGACGACCGTATTTCCTTGGACCTTGGGCTGGAAATTGGCCAAGCCAGCGAAACGGTGGAGGTAACAGAGACCGCGCCTCTGCTGCGTCAAACCGACGCGCAGACCGGCGAAGTGATCAGCCACACCCTAATTCAAGCTCTGCCCCAACTTAACCGTGATCCTCTACAGTTGCTGATCGTTTCTGGGAACGTGCAGGGTAGCGGCAAAAGGGCGGATGGTATGGGCATGGCCGGCAATTTTGGCAATGATCCGATGAACGGCAACGATACGCGCCTGAATGGAGGCCGCACGCAGGGTATCGACTATCTGGTCGACGGAATCACCGCCGGTACCGGCGCGGAGCATAGCGTCTCCGGAACAACGCCAAACATGGACGCGGTTGCAGAGTTTAAGGTCATCACGAACGGATTATCGGCTGAGTACGGCCGCGTTTCCGGCGGCCTTGTGGAAGTGGTTACGCGCTCCGGCGGGAACCGACTTCATGGCCAGCTTTTCGAATACTTTGAGAATGACCACCTCAATGCTAATTCCTGGCGGCAGGGTGCTTTGGGCGGCAAAAAGGCCATATTCAACAACAATGATTTCGGCGGCCTCGTCGGCGGCCCCGTTTACATTCCCAAGCTCTACGATGGCCGCGATAAAACTTTTTTCTTCTTCAACTATGAGGGTGCCCGCTTCCGCCAAGCAGGGACTTTGCAGACCGCGTCGGTTCTCACCGCTAAGCAGAAGACTGGGGATCTTACGGGCACGTTCCTAAACGGCGCCGTCATCCAAGCATACGACCCCAACGGCCCGCAGGTTTGGGATCCCGCCGCAAACGCCTGGAGGCGCACCCAGTTGCTGGGCGGCGACGGAATGCACGTGCCGGCCGATAGGATCTCCCCGTTCGCCACAGCCATGTTGTCGCTGATGCCCCTGCCTAACCACGACCCGGTAGCTGGCACCAGCAATCAGAATAACTACCAATTCCCTCAAAACACACGGTCGGCCTCGAACGACTGGTCTTTACGTCTTGATCAAAACTTTACCCAGAACAGTCGCCTTTTTGGCCGGTTCACCCGAGATTCAAGCAACGGTTCCCAGACGGCTTGGCGAGGTCCTCTTTCCACGGCCCCATCCACGCGCGTGGATGGCGGGTTTGGGTTAACCCTCAATTACTCATGGAACGTGGCGCCGACTTTGCTCTTCAATGCTCGACTGGGCGGGCATCACAATCCTTTTGTGGGTGGCAATAGCACGGCGGCAGGCTCTAGCTTTAACAATAATGTACTGCCCTACAATGCCGAGATTCTTTCCCTAATCGGCCCCCAAGGGCTAACAACGCTTAATGTCGCGTGGATGAACGGCCAGGCCGCGTTGATTGACGGGGCCACGGCCAACAGTTCCAACTTAACTACCTACGACGCTGGGGTGTCGATGACGAAAATCCTCGTCCGCCACACGCTGAAATTCGGTTATGAACACCGTCGGTACTACGATAATTATTCGAGTGGAGCCAACTCGGACTGGAAATTAGTCGGCGCCCCCGTAAACCAATATGCTCGAGACGAGGGCTGGAGCCAACAGGCATTCGTAAACTCCACCGCCAACATTCTGCTCGGAATATTGAGCTATGCTCCCACCAGCGGCCAGACGAGCCGAGCAACCAATACCAACTACCATGCTGCGTACGTGCAAGACGATTTCAAGGTAACCCCCCGGCTCACTTTGAACCTTGGCTTGCGCTGGGATATGGAGACGCCGACGACGGAGCGCAACAACAAACTGTACTTTTGGGATCCCAACGCCCCGGCGCCGTACACCGTCAACCCCGGCTACAGTTTCACTAAGGCTTTGACCGATGCAGGGATCGATCCGGCGCAAGTTCAGACCCCGGCCTGGGTGCAGAATGGTTTCCCTAAGGGCGCCATTCGCGTTGCGGGTACTCCGGACTTCCCTGGACGTTCCGGGCAGTATCTTCACCCCTGGCAGTTTGCGCCCCGGATCGGGGCGGCTTACCGCGTGACATCCAAGACGGTGGTACGCGGATCCTTTGGACAGACGTACCTCAGCACGACTGGTCTTGCGAATTCCGTAGCCGGGGGGTCCGGAATCGCGATGACGGATTCCGCCTTTGACGGCTGGCACGCTACCACTGCGGCGGGACCGTTTCGCTACTACATCAACAGCTACGAGAATCCTTACGGCGATCCGAAGTACATATCGAATTACACGCGCAGCGCTCAGGTAGCTAATTACCAGTCAACTCTGACCAGCAACGGGCCCGGAGGGTACGACCGGAACTCCCACATGCCCTATGAGCTCACTTGGAATTTAGGCTTTCAGCATCAGCTTACCGATTCGTTCCTCGTTGAAGTGAATTACTCGGCAAACCGCGGCGTCGGGTTGCTAGGCCCGGACTTGGTGGGGCGCTTCCCGAAGTCGTTGTATACGGGTGGGCCGAAGGGGTCTAATGCTGCGAATTATCAGACGCTGGTTGCAGTACCCACGTTCGGGCAAACCCAGGAGCCAGCGAAGGATTATCTCGGCTTCCTCGAATATCCTTACCCCTACTTTCATGCCTTCCAAGTGCTGGGGTCAAATGTCGGCAAATCTCACTATGAAAGTTTCAACTTTAGAGCCGAGCGCCGCTTTACGCATAACATGGCCCTGATCGCCAACTATACGCTTGGGTGGATGAAGGACAACGTGGGAGGTCCCAACGCCGACAGTGGAGGTATCTCCAACAATGGAGGCCTCGGCTTCGTACGTTACCAGAGCGTGGACACAGTTCGAGACGTTTTCGGATACAGTGTCCTCGATGAAAGACACCGCTTGGTCGTGTCGTACGTACTCGGAGTTCCGATAGGCCGTGGCCGGAAATTCCTCGGCAACCCGACGAGTTTCGGGGCCAAGGTACTCGACCAGCTAGTGGGCGGCTGGAGTTTCGCCGGAACCACCCTGTGGCGTTCCGGTCGGCCGGTCCTCTTGGATTATTCCAAAGCAAATATTGCCAATGGAATCCGTGTTGAGCAGACCTTCGGTTCATGGGCACCCGGTTACGGTCCCGGAAACGCAGGCAGCACCGCCTTCGGTAGTAACGGTCAGGTGCTCTATGGCCCCAACCAAGCGGCGCCGTTGCTCACGTCGAGTGCGGTGCGACGCTTGAATCCCAATGCGTTTCTGGACTCCTCAGCCTTTAACTATGGCAACATTCCCTCATCTTTCAGCAACATCCGAAATCCCAGCAACGTCAATCACGATCTTTCTTTGATGAAGGATTTTCCCCTCAGCCACGAAGGCAGCCGCTTTCTGGAGCTCCGGATGGAAGGTTTGAACATATTCAACATTCGAGGTTTTGGACAATATAACGCGCAGGTGGGCAACTCGAACTTCGGGTTGATCACGGCCGCTGGGAACCACGAACGTAATATTCAGGTTTCTATGAGGCTTATTTTCTAGGCACTCGAAGGGTCCATAACTCATAATTAAGGGGGCTTACACTACGGTGTACGCCCTCTTTTTTTTGCCTTATTATTAGCTGTGCTCAAAAGACACGACATCGCCCGCCGGGCCATCCTTGTAGCCGCCGGGTTGGCACTTTGCCTTGGGACTGGTGCAACGACAGCCCGAGGCGACGGTTTTACGGGCCGTCTGCAGCTTGGGAAGAATTATGCTGCCCGCGGGAAATGGACACAGGCTGAAGAACTTTTCAGAATGTGTCGTCAGGAACGGCGAGATTCCGCGGAAGCAACAGTGCTGCACGCTCAGTCACTCGTTCATCTGAAGCAGCCTTTTGATGCAGTTCTTGAGTTACAAGAACTGCTTGCCACGGACCCCAATGATGTGCCCGCGCTTGTTTACTACGCCGCGCTCTTAAATTTGATGATGAAAGACAACAATGGGGCGGAGGAAGCGCTGGTGAAAGCCACCGCTTTAGCCCCGGATAACCTGGAGGCTTGGAAGGCGCTTGGTGCGATCTATCTTGGCGGATCTAAAACTGCCGATGCGATTCGCGCCTTTAAGCAAGGTGTCCGGCTATCTCCGGCTGACGGAGAACTACTCGCGTATCTTGGTAACGCCCAAGGTTTGGCCGGCAACACCACAGAAGCTGAGGCAAGCTTTTCGTCGGCCCTGGAACTGAACGCTAAACTCCCCAAGCGCAACACCAACATCGATTACTTATATGGTCAGTATTTGCGGCATCGAGGACGATGGCGTGAGAGCGTGCAAGCATACAACAAGGCGTTGGCCGTTGACCCGCGTCTCACGGAGGCGTACTACGGGCGGGCTACTGCTTACGAGGTTCTGAAGGAATTCGCTCTCGCCGAGGCTGATGCGGTCAGAGCGATTCGACAAAATCCCCGCGATCGAGCTGCTCATCTCTTGTTGCTCCGTATTTACACGCGAGATAGTCAAAAGGCAAAAGCTGAGGCGGAAGACCGAACTGTTCAGGAGATTATCCGTCAGGAGGATGCCCAACAGGCTTTAGGCATAAGCTTGCGCTCGGAACTTCGATTGGCGGAGCCGCTACTCAGGGAGGGCAAGTTCGACGAAGCCGAAAGCCACTACGAATCGGTCGTTAAAATGTTACCGACGTTCTATGAGGCCTATTTTGCGCTGGGCATCTGCCAAAGCCAGCTCGGCAAGCCTGAAAGGGCTGAGCCCTCGCTGCGAAAATATTTGTCCTTCGAAACCCTCTCTGCCGACGGACACGCCGCGTTAGGCATCCTGCTCTTTCAACTGAAGCGTCACGCGGAGGCGCGCCCCGAGCTCGAGCGTTCCGTACAACTTGACGCTACCCTCCTCGAGCCACGCAAAGCGCTGGCTAAGATTTACGCCAGCCGAGGAGATTGGCTTGGTGTAAACAAGCAGCTGGAGGCAATTATGAGCTCCGGCCAGCCCCTGGAAGCCGAGTTTTACACGTTGGACGTTACTGCTCTCCGCAACCTCGGGAAAGCAGCCGACGCACTGGCGGTTTGCGACCAAGGTTTGGCAGGCTACCCTCAGGCCACTGACCTCCAAGCACAGTATGTTGCGTTGTTGCGAACGGAGTTAAATGCAAAGCAGATTCAGGCGAAGCTCGAACTGAAGATTGAGCAACAGCCTAACTCAGTCGCGTACATGAAAGCTCTCGGGGAAGCACTGATACAGGACAACACAAGTAAAAGGGCCGACGAGCTGTTGAGCCAGGCAGTCAGGGAGTTTCCGAAGGACGCGGAGGCCCATTATCTTTATGGGAAATTGCTGTGGCTCAATAATAACCTCGCGTTGAGTGTGGCAGAACTAAGACAGGCGCAACGGCTGGACCCTGCCAATGAACGGGCCAACGTGCAAATCGAGACCATGATCGGCGTTTCGGAAGGTGATCTCAATCATCTTTCGGAGGCCGAAAGCGCGTTCCAGGCCGCGCTGAGATCGAACCGAAAGCTGAAACCGCCGGACCCCGGATCAACGATTCAGTACGTTGAATTCCTCGAACGTCACGGACGTCACGAGGAGGCGGACAGGCTGAATGACGAGTTACTGGGATGGGCCCCCTCATTCGGTCCCGGCTACATTGAGCGTGCCAAGAATCTGCTGAAGGAAGGAAAGCATAGCGAGGCGGCGCGCGACGGCGAGCTAGCCTTGAAGTATGCAGGGGACAATCAAGCACTGCTTCGCGCTTCGCATGCCTTGCTGGCGAAGGCCTACTTTGCCATGCATCGACTGGAAGAAGCGCAACAGCATGAGAATTGGATCAAAGCCCAATAGTGATTTGCTGTAGTTTCTCTTACATCTATGCCCGGCCTTCCGGGAGGATCAGTCCCGTGAATGACAACAAGGCCCGCTCATGCGCCGCCCGTGGCGTAGAATTTATCTCACTTCAGGCTCGGTCACGGTAAGAATCTGATTCGCGGCAACGTCCTTTAGGACCTGTTTGATTCCACTCGGCCAGGCTATTTCGATCCTGTCAACCTTGGCGCAAGTGCCGAGTCCAAAATGCACGCGCTTATCGCTCGAGGATCCATACCCCACGCTTGTGGTGGCGTGATTGTACTGTGTGCCGCTGGCCGTGGAGACCTTAAGACGCGCGCCCAAACCATCGCGATTGCTGCGTTTTCCCACTAAAGCAATCAGGAGCCAGTGATTGGAATTTTCCGAACGGTTGCTCAGGATTTCAGGCTTGGAGTTTAAACTGGTAGTCACGATGTCGATGCGTCCGTCGTTATTCAGATCGCCGAACGCCGCGCCACGGTGCGCATCCGGCAGGTTGAAGCTCTTGCCCGCCAGCGGACCCACGTCAACGAACGTTCCGTCCCGGTTGTTCCTCAGCAGGCTGTTGGCCATTTTGTAGGGTAATCCATCGACGATTTCGGAATTGTCGAGAATGGCGCCATTCGCCGCGAATAGATCCTTCCAGCCATCATTATCGAAATCGAAGATGCCATTTCCCCAGGCCGTCAATCGATGGGTGGCGCTTCCCACGCGAGATCGAGTTGTCACGTCCTCAAACTGACCTTTACCGAGGTTGCGAAACAAGGGGAACGTATCGCCGTACATGGCAGTCTCAAAAATGTCGGGGCGTCCGTCATTGTCCAAATCCCGGAAATCCACGCCCATGCCTGCAACAGTCTTTCCATTTTCGTTGAAAGCGACACCCGCTAAAATCCCGACCTCGGAAAACGTACCGTTGCCATTATTGTGAAAAAGAAAATTCCGATAGCTGTCATTGGACACAAAAACGTCCGTAAAGCCGTCGTCGTCATAGTCAGCGAAGGCCACACTCATGCCCTTCCCGACGTGTTGGAAGATCCCCGAAGAGACGGAGACGTCTGTAAAGGTACCATCCCCGTTGTTGTGATAGAGCAGGTTGGGTAATCCGGCGAAACTGTCGGGAGAGCAGTACGTGGGGACGCCTTTCACCGTGCAATGGGGATCGGTCTCAAGCGACCATTTGAGGTAGTTGATGACCATGAGATCGAGGCGACCATCATTGTCGTAGTCGAACCAGCCGGCAGCGACTGAAAAAGGTTTGCCAATATCGGGCCGAACTCCGGACACACCTGCCTTCTGCGTAACGTCAGTGAAAGTACCATCACCGTTGTTGTGAAATAGCTGATTACCGTTCACGCCCACGACGTACAAATCCGCATGCCCATCATTGTCATAATCGGCCACGGCGACACCCATCGAATAGTATGAACCTTGAAGTCCCGCTTGCTCGGTGACGTCCGTAAACGTTCCGTCGCCGTTATTACGGTATAGCCGGTTAAAGAATTTCGGATTCGACTTGTCCATATCCGGCAACCGCGCACCGTTGGTGAAGTAAAGGTCCAGGAGGCCGTCGTTGTTGTAGTCAAACGCCGCTACGCCACCTGCCATGGTCTCAATCTGATACTTCTGGGGAGTGCTGCTGTTATCCAAAACAAACGTGATGCCGGAACTTGCCAAAATGTTTTCAAAGGCGATTGTTGATTTCGGCAGAGCGCGTAACGCCTCTGGGATCGCGCGCCGGTAAGCCAGCAACGGCAATCCACACGCGGCGGAAGATCTCATAAACTGTCTGCGAGTGATGCGCTGCTTTTTCATGATGATCACAGGGCGCGCGATACGGCCGCATTATTGTGACGCTCTGGGCCAAACCTCCTCCGAGATTCTCGAGTCGTCTTCGAGCGAGCCTCCGGAAGATCAACCAAAATAGCTTTGGTTACAAAAGGCAGCGTCCTGGCTGATCTCAGACATAGGCTTATCGGTTGTTGGCTAGACTAGACTAGGAAACGATAAGTGCCTGATTCTGTCTTTACAGTTGAAGCGCCCCTCATAAAAAGTCGGATGAAAACGACGTTTTGCGAAGGGAACTTTGGAAGCACAAACTGGAGAACGTCACTGGAAAAGTATACCCAAAGCAAAATTCGGGATAAAGGGCTAATTGATATTCAGCCTTTGAACCGAGCGACAATCGCTCAACAAAGAGTGCGGATGGAAGGGTGGCGCCAGAGGTGGCTTGGCCCAATGGGAACAATTTGGAAAAAGAAGAAAGAAAGAAGAAAGAAAAAAAGAAGGAACAAATGAAAGAAAAGGCTTGACACTCACCGGCCTTCTCATGGAAGGCATGTGGATTACTTCCGAGCGCGCCGTGGTTTTGGCGCTATTCGGCTGTAGTGCTCCCCGCTAATTTAGACAGTCAGGGCCTCATTTTTTAGTACAGCTGCAAAAGCCAAGAAGGCCTCCTGCGGGATTCGGTTTCCGACGCCGCGATGAGGCCGGTAGTGAGCGCTGGGCGAGACAGGGCCGAATTCCCGCCTATCGTTTTTTCAAACGTTGGAGCTTCCGCGCATCGGAGCTGGAAGTCTGGATGCGTTCTCATGTAAATTCAACTTGCCATCCGTGCCGCTTAAAACAGGAGGAATCGGATGGAACATAAGCGGCAACGGGTTCAGTTTGGTTGGCTTCATGTGAAAAAGAGAAGGAATGGCCCGGAGGTTTGGGTCCTGCGTTATCGGGAAACACTAGCGGACGGCTCAAAGCGTGTGCCAAGTTTGATCGTTGGGTCAATCAAGGATTACCCAACGCTGTCACGGGCACGCACAGCGAGCATGTCCCTGCTGCTTTCAATTAACCGGGAAAGACCCGAGGGAGTTCCTGTACCGTTCGGCGCAGTGATTGAGCGCTATCTCGCGCGAGAGCTTCCGGAAAGAGACTCGACCGCGTCTCGCTATCAATCCTGGCTCAAGAACTACGTAAAGCCAAAGTGGGCTGAGTGTCTCCTCGACCAGATCAAACCGCTTCTCGTTGAAGACTGGTTGAAGAAACTCTCTCTTGCGCCGAAAAGTAAGTCCCATCTCAAGAATCTGATGCACGTCTTGTTTAACGCCGCGATGCGTTGGGAATTGATTCCGTATCAGCTCAACCCCATGAGCCTCGTGCGCGTGAAGGATGGTTCGAAACGAATGCGGGAGCCAAGAGTTGTCTCGGTAGATGAGTTCCTGCGGATATCGGAGCACATCCCCGAACCGTTTCGAACGATGTGCATTGTTGCAATGTGCATGGGACTTCGGGTTAGCGAAATACTCGGCCTGAAGTGGTGTGACGTCGATTGGGAAAGCATGCGAATAGGCATACGCGAGTCCTATGTTACGGAAAGCCTGGCTCTGTCAAAACGCCGGCTTCTCAGCGATGGATGCCACTTGACCCTTCTCTGGCGAACAAGCTGCGACAGCATCAATTGCGGTGTGCTTCGCCGGCGAACAAACAAGACTGGGTCTTTGCAAACCCGAATACAGGAAAGCCGTTGAAGCACACCCCTCTGATCCAGTTGTCCTTGTCCGCCTCTCGCAGGATACGAGCGTTGCCTGGCGCAGCCGAAAGCGAAGTCCGCAAGCGATCGTTAAGTCTAGTGAGCGCTTGGCGACGGATTTCCAAATCCGAATCGTCTGCCAACCTTCGGAGCAGAGCGTCCTGTCCGTCAATCTCAAAAACACTCAAAACTTGAATTGCCCCAAGCTGGGCGTATCGCTGGCCCGATTCCGCCGCGCGCGCAGCCCATTTCGCTCGCTGTTCGGGCGCCGCGTCCGCGAGCAGACGCCTGGCATTGAAATTAAGATAGCCGCGGTCGTGTCCGATGAGCTCGATGAGCTCAAGACCGAATTGTTCATCCTCCTCGTTTCCTATGGCAGCGATTTCGAGGTATTCGTCGTGCAGATTGGAGTGTTTTCGGAGAATATCGTGGAGACTCTCCAGGGCCGCTGTTTTCCGCACCTGGTTTGGAGATTTTTCGTCAACGTACGGAGTTTGTGCGAATGCGGTAACCGCTGAAAAAACAAGCATGACAATGGACGTCAGCGGTCTTCTCATACTGCCTCTCCACGTTACCGAAGCGGGCGAAGGTCTCCGGACTGACTGTGCCGATGTAGCCAGTCGCCACTCTTCACTTTACCCCGAAGCCCAGCCGTAGATGGAGATTACTAAAGTACCGTTTTGGGGCGCCCAAAAAAACCAGGAATTGTGCTAAGTCCCGACTTATCGGGACTTGACAGAGCCGACACGCGATTCCCACAAAGCCCAAGTAACTGAGTTCCGCTGATTTAGACTGACCCTCAGAGGGCCGCTGCAATGCTCGGCTTGAAAACGATACTGACACTAGTTCTCGTGCTTCTTGTTCTCGCGTTGGTTTGTGGAGCGCAGAGTAAGCCCGTTTACAGCAGCCCGCCTCTCACCGAAGAACAACTCAGCGTGTATCGCGGGTTCCTAGCCAAGTTTGGTGC